>Ga0194059_1000006_pt1 | contig 179465 bp, 164 predicted proteins | sample SepL6211m_MetaG_FD_163426 | JGI IMG/M metagenome (GOLD analysis project Ga0194059, IMG submission 163426) | Anoxic zone freshwater microbial communities from boreal shield lake in IISD Experimental Lakes Area, Ontario, Canada - Sep2016-L626-11m | ecosystem: Environmental > Aquatic > Freshwater...
TGGGAGGAAGGAGGGGATGACGTCAAATCAGCATGGCCCTTTGACACCCTGGGCGACACACGTGATACAATGGCCGGTACAGAGGGTTGCCAAGCCGCGAGGCGGAGCCAATCCCAAAAAACCGGTCCCAGTTCGGATAAGAGTCTGCAACTCGACTCTTTGAAGTTGGATTTACTAGTAATCGGGGATCAGAACGCCCCGGTGAATACGTTCTCGGATCTTGTACTCACCGCCCGTCACACCAAGAGAGTTGGTAACACCCGAAGGCCCCGTTTTAAACCGGGGACAACGGTGGGATCGATGATAAGGGTGAAGTCGTAACAAGGCATCCGTAGCGGAAGCTGTGGATGGATCACCTCCTTTCTAGGGAGTTAAGGTGCGGTTGATGTCTTCGGACATTAACCAAATTCTATGGGTCGTTTGCTCTAGTTTACTAGAGTAAAACCATTATTTTCAAACAAAATTTACCATTAGGACTAGCCACAATAGCTTACGATTACTTAATTTGTCTCGCGACCGATTGAGCTTATTGTTTTGCTGTAGGCATGAAAACACTTGTTAAAGGGTGTTTTTTTGTTGTGTATTTTTCAAGCTCCCTAGAAAGGAGGTGATTCCTTGCTATTTTTTATAATTTGCAAAGGGAAAAATGTTGAAATAGATATCTATAAAAAGTAGTGAATAGAGACCATATTTAAGACCATATTCACTAAATATTGACAAAAAAGCGTGAATGGAGTATAATTGGGGTATAATATTAAATGAAAAAATATGGCAATAACTAACCCTATGAAAAAGCGTATTCAAGCACTTAAAAATGAATTTGATTCTATCAAAAAGGGAAAAGAGTCACTTTTGATTATGATTGATGAGGCTGAGGTTCCTGAGAGTGTTTATAATTCCAATGCTATTGAAAATTCAACATTGACCCTCAAAGAAACAGAAAAAATATTGCTTGAAATGGAAGTTTCACGTGACTTGAATGTGCGTGAAGTTTTTGAAGCAAAAAATCTTGCACGTGTGATGGCATATATTCGAACGAAATCACAAGAAAAAGAAATAGATAAGGAATTGATGCTTCTTCTGCATCAAATGCTTATTGGAAGTATTGATGATAGTATTGCAGGAAGATTTCGTGAGCAGTATGAATATGTGAGGATTGGAACGCATATAGCACCAGCACCTGAACATGTGCAGCTCATGTTGGATGTGGCATTGCAAGAATATTCAAAAGAATTGGATGAATATTCTTTGGATAAAATAGCGAGATTTCATTTGGAATTTGAAACAATTCATCCTTTTAATGATGGCAATGGACGTATTGGAAGAGTCTTGATAAATTATCAGCTTTTGCGCTTGGGACTTGTTCCAATAATCATTCGCGACAAGGAAAAAGCTCAGTACTATGAATCATTTGGAATGTACCGCGACAAGAAAAATACTAAGATCATGGAAAAAGTGATCTCATTAGCACTTACAGAATCTTTGCACAAAAGGATTGCATATCTCAAAGGTGGGAAAATTGTCACACTTTCTGAATATGCAAAAGATCATGAAAAGTCAGCTCCAGCACTTTTCAATGCGGCACGTCGTCAAAACATTCCAGCTTTTCGTGAAAAAGGAGTGTGGAAAATCGAAGAAGGTTTTAAGTATAAATCTTAATAAATATGTGCAAAAAAATGCACAAACTGATTTAAAATCAAAGCAACTGTTTCCATGATATAAGCAGTTGCCGATGACATAAAAACACTTGTTAAAGGGTGTTTTTTTGTTGTGCGGGAAAAATAGGTTGTGAATGTTATTGCAGTGGAGTAGGATTAAATTAGGTTAATTGGGATAAGAATTTCAAAAAAAATATGTCTAATACTAGAAAAATAAAAAGAGTTGTTGCTGGTCAAAATGCTGTTGATGGGGCTGGTGTTTCTTTGATGCGAGTTTTCGGCTATCATGATGTTAAAGATTTTGATCCATTTTTAATGCTCGATGCTTTTGATTCGAGCAATTCAGCTGATTATGTGAAAGGTTTTCCTTGGCATCCTCATCGTGGCATTGAAACTGTGACATATTTGCTTGAAGGTGAAATTGATCATGGCGACAACCTTGGCAATGCTGGGATTATTGGTGCTGGCGATTGCCAATGGATGACAGCAGGATCAGGAATTTTGCATCAGGAAATGCCACAAGAAAGCCCAAGACTTTTTGGCGCCCAGCTCTGGCTCAATTTGCCAGCCAAGGACAAAATGACCGTGCCAAAATATCACGACATCAAAGCTGAAAAAATTCCAGTGATTGAAGAAGAAAATGCCAAGATCAGGATTATAAGCGGGGAATACAAATCCCAAAAAGGTGCCACGACAGGAGAACATGTGCAGGCGACATATTTGGATGTTGAAATTGCTGCTGATGCTAAGTGGACTTTTGAACTTCCAGCAAATGACACTTTGTTTGTATATATCCTGCAAGGCGAGGGAAATTTTGAGAAAGAAAATGATGACATGCTTGGCGAAAAACGTGCAGTTTTGTTTTTTGCTGGCGAGCATTTGTTTGTGCACTCTGGCAAAAGTGGTGTGAGGTTTTTGTTGGTGAGCGCAAAACCACTGAAAGAGCCAATTGCTTGGGGTGGGCCAATTGTGATGAACACTCAGGAAGAGTTGGACAAGGCCTTTGAGGAGTTGAATGATGGGAGTTTTATAAAGAAATAATGCAATGCGCTATAGTCAAAAAAGTACCCTCAAGAAGGGTGCTTTTTGAATTGATTGACTTAATAGTATTTTATTGTTAATATCAAAAGCTGATTAGTAATTTAAAATTTAAATATCAATGAAAAATTGATAGAAACTCAATCCAAAGCGAGGTGACCAATGAGTAAAAAAGACAGCTTGTTTGTGTTAATCAGGGGACATAAAAATGTTTCAGTTTGCATGAAAAGTCTTGTGCCAGATGAAAAAGATGAAGTTTTTGTTGTGATCGCATATTTCAACCCTAAAGATTGTTTGGAGGAATATGAAGAGATGGGCGAAACTATGGTGAGTTTTTTGAATTCGCAAGCCGAAGTTATTCGCCTGCAAGCACTTGAAATTGATCTGTGGAAAAGTTTGGCAGCAAGAACTTAAACATAGTGCTGTTTTGCGCCTTGAGATGAATGAAAATGGGTCGCGTGTCACTTAGGAAGGCTTTAATTTTGCTAATCATTTTTTGAGTCCCGTATTTTACAAGTCTAGATATATCAAATATCTAGGCTTTTTTTTGTGGCAAGGAAGAAGAGGATGAATTTGAAAAATTAAAAAAAGATTTGCAATGAAAAAAATATCATGCAATATGGGTGCAATTTGATGCTTTGATTCCATCATGATTTGAAAACGCCTCTTTGGAGAGGTGTTTTTTTGTTTTTTTGGCTTAATATTGACAAAATTGAATCCTTATGCTAGTATACTTGGTTCTTTAACATATCCTATACCAGAGAAAGAGGTGCTAAAATGAGAAAATTATTGATGCTGCTGATTGTTGTGTTTCTTTGTATTTTTGGTTGCAATAAGAAAAATGCACATGAAAAAGAAGTTGAAAATAATCAAAGAAGAGCTGTTATGAATGAATGGTTTTTGGTTGCAGAAAAAGTGGCAAATGAATCGAAGGATCCAGAAGCATTGAAAATTATTTCTCAAATAAGAAATTCATCTTTTATTGCAAAACCATTAGGAGAAAATTTGGATTTCCAGGCCATTGATGACATTCCCAAAACTCCATATCGTCTTGCAATTTTGCCTCTCCTTGATTCTGATACTGCTTATGGAGATGCTTGGAAAGAAGAAATTCAAAAAAGTGCTCTTGCATCATTCTCTCCATATTCGAATAATGTTGGAGTTATTATGCTCAAAGGTAGAAAAGATTTTAGTCAACGCATGAGAGGAATCATTTTTTTGCATGAAGGCAAGCATATGATGATTACAATTAGTGGAAAGCTGAAAGATATTGAGAATAATGACGAAAAAATAGCCTTAGCTATTAATGAGCTTGAAGTTTTTGATTTTGAGACTAGGCTCATGTCTAAACTTGGCGGAGAAGCTTATCGCAACCTGATAAAAAAAGGAATTCCTGTTGTAATGGAAAGATTTGCAAAGGATGGAGGTATGGTTTTCAAGCGTCCATGGTTTCCCAATGAATTAAAGGAAATTTTTGGAGCTGAGATGGATTTGAACAAGGATTATGGATCACCTCACTTCTGAGGACAATCGATATTCTTGGAAAAGAAGATGCGCTTCGTGCTTATAAGAATAAAATTGATTTTTTTCTTCAATTTTATGATCATTAGTTGTAGTTTTTGTATTTTACAAGCCTGGATATTAATAATATCCAGGCTTTTTTTGTGGCTTAAATAAAAGGGTGAATAGATTATAGCTTTGATATGAGTTAGTATGCTTTTAGTTTTTTTCTTTATGCAATATGTTACGTAGTAAATTATTTACTTTTGAAGATATATTTGCAAAGACCTTCATTCGCTAAGGTCTTTTTTTGTTTTAAAATAACCCTTGCTATAATTTCATATTCGTGTTATATTGTCATGTCAGCACATTTACAAATACATATTAAAAAATAGGAGGAAGTTATGATTACGCTTTATGATTATCAGGAAGTGGCACTTTTAGCAATTATTGAGGCATTTAAAACGAAAAATTCAGCACTTGCTGTTATGGCAACTGGATTAGGTAAAACAATTGTGGCTGCTTCATGGACTAAGGGAGAATTGAAAAATAGGCAAAGAGGACTTTTTCTGTGTCACGATAATGGCATCTTGGATCAGGCAATCATAGAATTCAAAAAAGTTCTTGGAAGTAAACGTAATCTCATTAGTTTTTATGGCATTGAAAGTGAAAAGAATTTTTCGATCGATAAAGCTGATATTACATTTGCATCTTTTCAAAGTTTAATAACTTGGAAAGATGCTATGCATGAAGATGAGTTTGATTTTATTATTGTTGACGAATCTCATCATGGTCAAGCATCTACATTCAAGGAAGTCATTCAATATTTTAAACCCAGGAAGATTCTTGGTATTACCGCCACGCCAAACAGGGCTGATCTGAAAGATATTCGCGAATTGTTTGGTGAGGAAGTTGTTGATTTAAGCTTAGAAGAGGCTATAGCAAAAGGATGGCTCACTAATATCGAATATCACATTCTCAATGATAATTTAAATCATTGGAAACTCAAGAAGATCGTTAAGGAAGTACTGGAGGATGGCAAACGCGTTTCCATAAAGCAACTTAATGAAACTATTTTCATCAAGAAGCGCGATGAAGAGATTGCTCGCTCCATTCAAGAATATGCAGGGACAACCAAGAAGGTCATTGTGTTTTGCGAGCGAGTTACGCATGCTGATAATTTTCAAAAATATCTTCCAAATTCAATGACCTATCATTCGAAAGATCCAGGCGGAATCAAGGAAAATAGATCTCGTCTAGAAGCATTTCGTGAAGGCTCATTGCAATACATTATTACAGTAGACAAGTTCAATGAAGGTATTGATGTCCCTGATGCCGAAGTCATCGTCTTTCTCCGCTGCACTGATTCAAGAACTATTTTTTATCAACAGCTTGGAAGAGGCTTGCGCAAAATTGCAACCAAGGAAAAAGTTATAGTTTTGGATTTTGTTGCCAACTGCAATCGCCTTGTGATGATGAAATCTGTTTTCAGAAGAGTTGGAGAAATTTCTGGAAATTTTCGAGAACTTACTCGTGAAATATTGCATGTAAGTGGAGCAAAATTCGACTTTATTTTCTCCCCAGAACAGATTGATATGCTGGAAGTGATCAAGAAGATAAATTGTCGCTTTGTCTCAGATTTTCCAAATTTGTTGGCGGAATATTCCAGTAAGAATGAACTTCCACCTGAGCAGGCAACTGCGGGATCACAAAATAAATACATTTGGAATTGTTCAAAATGTGGTCATGAATGGTCAGCTCGAGGACAAAACAGACATAGGCATACCAATAGTACTGGATGTCCAGCATGTGCCGGATATGTGCCTCCTAGAACAATTATGCATATATCTAGCATAAATCCTAGAATTGAGAAATATTTCTCGATTAACAATAAAGTTGCATTCAAGGATATCACAACCAGGAATTCAAATGAAAATTTTTTGCTAGCATGCGATACATGTGATGAAGAATTTTGGGTTTATGGATCTAGCCTGGAAAGCATAGAAGTAGCTGTGTGTAATAAATGTTATAAAAATAATTTGGATATTGCCAGGGAAGAGGCTGAGAAAAAAAGAAGGCTGGAAGAAATTGTTACCATTGAATCGGCAAGAAAGCAGTGTTGCGTCAAAAAGGGAAAAACTGTGCTTCCAGAAAATCAAATTGAGGAGTGTGTAAAATGTCAGGTTGAAGAATCGGAAATGGCTGAAATGAGACTGGAAATGGCAAGAATCAAAAGAGATGATGATTTGCGTAAAAGATCTTATTCTACAGCAAAAGAAGCAATTGAATCAGCATTGAGAATTGGCGCAGTGGATAGGAAGAGTTATCAATCCCTTTTCAAGCAGGATTCAAAACTTCCTCACAAGCCATCTCAAATCTATTGTGAGGATTCTTTTATTGGCGATTGTGACACATTTTTCTCTAAATTAAAAAAGATGGCTAAATAGTTAATTATCTCAACTTTCCCATTAAGCAGTGAATATAATTTTATATTCACTGCTTTTTTTGTGCCTTGAATAAAAGAGGAAAGGGGCGTAGGATAGGGGTATGCGCTAACATGTCTTGACTTGGCTTGTTGCGTGGAATATTTTATACTATATAGCATTTTATTTTTCACAACTATGGCAAACAACAATCTTACAAATGCAAAAAAAGCCAAGAATGACGAGTTCTATACTCAGTTTGGTGATATACAAAAAGAGATGGAGGCATATTTGGAATATGATGCTAATGCTTTTCGTGACAAGGTTGTGTATTGTAATTGTGATGATCCATTTGAGAGTAATTTTTTTCGCTATTTCGTGTTAAATTTCAATAAGCTTGGGTTGAAACAGCTAATCACGACCAGCTATAAACCTTCACCAATAGCCAACACTCAATTGGGATTATTTGGTAATGATGAAACTCTTCCAAAATCAAAAGGTCGTCCAAAGATTAATGCCAACAAGTTTATTATCAATGAAGTTTCTGATTTTGATGGTGATGGACAATTCAATTTGATGGATGTTGCTCAGCAACTTAAAGCAAACAAAAACAATGAATGGATGCCTATGGAAGGTGATGGTGATTTTCGTAGTTCTGAATGTGTAGACTTGTTGAAGCAATCTGACATTGTGGTGACAAATCCACCGTTTAGTTTGTTTCGAGATTATGTGAAGCAACTTTTTGAATATGATAAAAAGTTTGTGATTATTGGGAACATGAACGCAATTACTTATAAGGAAGTTTTTCCAAAAATTAAAGAAAACAAGTTGTGGCTTGGTGCAACTGGGAATGGAAGCGATATGGTTTTTGCTGTACCAAATGGTGCTGAAATTACCGATGGTGATAGACAAAAAGCGGCTCGACTTGGCTATGTTGGTGACTACACAAGGCTCGGAAACTCTTGTTGGTTTACAATGCTTGATCATGGCAGGCGTCATAATCCATTATCACTAATGACAGAGGCAGATGTTATAAAGTTCAGTGCAAAAAAGCCATTTGAAAAATATGATAATTATGATGCTATAGAAATTTCTTTTGTTAAAAATATCCCTAGTGATCATGATGGTTTGATGGGTGTCCCAATTAGTTTCCTTGATAAGTATAGTCCTGAACAGTTTGATATTATAGGGGCAAGTGATAACGGGGTTGTTGATGATAAATATAAATTGCCACACTTTAAGAAGCATAATGAACCATATATAAATGGTAGTAAATGTTATAAGAGAATTTTTATTAAGCATAAGAAAAAATAACATGAAAACAACTTTAAAAACAGACATCACTATCAAGGATATTTGTGAAGGCTTCGTGTACAATGAACTTGAAGGCAAGGGATTATTTGGTTTGTCTGGAAAATTGACAATTCAGCCTGAATACCAAAGGAACTACATTTATGCTGATGGCAAAAGGGATGTAGCAGTGATTGAATCAATTCTCAATGGATACCCATTGGGACTTATTTATTTCAACAAAGTCAGAGATGATATTTTTGAAGTTTTGGATGGACAGCAACGCATCACTAGCATTGGAAGGTTTGTTTCCAATAAGTTTGCAATAAAGGATGAAAATGGCATGGAACAATATTTTTCTGCAATTGCAAGCGACAAGCAGTCAAAGATTTTGGCGTCAAATTTGCTTGTCTATGAGTGTGAAGGAACCGAAAGTGAGATCAAGCAATGGTTTCGCACCATTAATATTGCTGGTGTTCCACTTAATAATCAAGAACTTCTCAATGCGGTATATTCTGGGCCTTTTGTGACATTAGGCAAAGAAGAGTTTAGTAATAGTCAAAATTCAAATATTCACAAATGGAGTGCCTACGCTTCCGGCAATGCCAATAGACAAGATTTTTTGGAGCGTGCTCTTGAATGGGTGAGCAAAGGTTCAATTGGAGAGTATATGAGTCGACATCGAAATGATAATAATATTGTTGAATTGAAAAACTATTTTTCTAGCGTTATTGATTGGGTGAGCTCCGTGTTTGTTGATGTTGAAAGTGAAATGCGCAGTTTGGAGTGGGGAAGGTTATATGAAGCTTATCACAAAAAAGCATATGATCCTGCTAAAGTTTCAACTCAGGTTCAGGAATTATATGGTAACGCCTACATAAAAAATCGCAAGGGTATTTTTGAATATATCCTTGGTGATTGTGTTGACACAAAATTGCTTGAAGTTAGAGTCTTTGATGAATCAACAAAAAAGGATATTTATTTCACACAAACTGCCAAGGCTAAATCTGGAAAAATTTCAAATTGTCCACTTTGTGCTATTGGACATGGTGCCAACAAGAGCAAGATTTGGAAGTTGGAAGAGATGGATGCTGATCATGTTGCAGCTTGGAGTAAGGGCGGAAAAACTTCAGTCAAAAACTGCCAAATGTTGTGCAAGACTCACAACAGAGCAAAAGGTAATCGATAAAAAATCGCATCAAAAGATTGTAAAATCCCTGTTTTTCTAATCGTTGACAAAACATGCTTTCTTTGTTACAAAGATATGATGCCCGTTGGCCAAAAAGGCGGTGGGCAGTCAGCTTTGTTCCTTTAAAAAAGCATAAAAGTTTGTTGATTTATTTCAAAAAAAGATCAAAAGTGTCAATTGACTGAAAAAATGAACCTATAAGGGCATCGAACCTTATCTTCACTGTTTGACTGCAGTTTGCTCGAACGGATAATGTTTGCAAAAATTCTTGAAAACAAAAAAATTCTCGGAGGTGGAAAATGAAAATATTCTTGTTTCTGGTTGCGATTGCTGTTTGGCTCAATAGTCTTGAAGCTGGTGCTAGTTTGTTTCCTGATGGCTATGATGTTAATGCAAAAAAATATCATTCACACACAATCAGATCTGGCGAAACAATTGCCAAAATTGGAAAAAAGCATGGAATTTCTGTTGTAAATATTTTGTCTTTGAATCCACAAATAAGCAATGTGAACATTATTGTTGCTGGCAGACAATTGGTTTTGAATCGCACCGAAAGAACATCAAGAAGAATGTGTTCTCAAAAAAGCAGAAAAAGATCTTTGGCACATTTGCAAACAAACTCACCATCAATGGATGAAAAAATTTCCATTTTGAAGGATGTTGCCAAAAGAACTGGTTTGCCTTGGCAGGTGTTGGCAGGGTTGACCCATCAAGAATCTGGTTTTGGTGCAGCAAAGATGGGCGATGGCGGCAGATCAGCAGGGCCATTTCAAATTAATCTTCCTTCACATCCGGAAGTTAAAATACAGCAGGCGTTGGATTTTGGTTGGAGCGCAAATTGGGCAGGTGACTATCTCGTGTCTTTGGGCGCTAGAGATAATTTGAAATTGGCATTGCGACTGTGGAACGGTTCTTGCAAGAACCCAAAAACATTGAAGCATGCCAATCTTGTGATGCATTGGGCAAAGAGCAAATATGGTTATGTTGCTAATGCTTAATTTTTTTAAAAATTTCGGACAAACTTTTGCTTTAAAACTTTTGTTTTTTGAATTGAATAGAAATCAAAGAATTTCTCATATGAGATTTTGCTGACAAGTGTTAGTGAAAATCCAATGATATATATAGATCCAAAACATTAATTTGAAAACAAATTTCATTTAGGTTGGCACAAGATTATATTGTCTAGTGACTTTTAATTTTTGCGATCAAATGAAATCGACGATATATAAAACCAAGAGCAAGTGTTCTTGGTTTTTAATTTGCTCTTTTTGCTATTGACTGATACAATGTTTTGTATTATAATAAATAGTTAGTTTATTTAAAAACTCAAAAAAGGAGGCTTATATGCAAGAATGTAAAAGTGGTTCGACTGAAAAGGAGTTGATAATCAAAATGTCTGATATTTCAAATTACAAGCCTGGCAGTAGGGTTATAAAAAAGCATCAGATTGTTGAGTGGAGCGAGAGAAATCCCATTCAAAGCAAAATGATGTCTAAGATTATTAAGGGTCACCTCAAGTCATCTGATGAAAAAGTTTCACCATTGTCAACTTGCTTTAAAATCATTATCAAGCACAAGCATCACAATAATCGTCTTTCTTTGGCTGTTATGGAGTGGAAAGCTGGATCATTTGAAAAATCTTTGCGCTCAGAATTGTCCTTGGATCATGAAAATGAAGTTGCACGTGACATTGCAGTTGAAGGTTTTGGTCATTTTTTGATTGCAGTTAGATCACAATTTTTTGATGAAGAAAGGGTTTCTATGTCGATGTTTGTTGGTGACAATTTGACTCATTTCAGATTTGAAAATGCCAGAAGGGCAGCAAGTTCAACTGCCAATATCATCAAGAAAATTCTTGAAGGAAAAGAAGTTATTCTTGAAAACATCAATCTTTTTGTTTTGGCTATTGAACGGGGGAAGATATCATCAATAACTGAACATATTTGAAAAAAACAAAGCTCCCAAGGTCATAATCATGATCATGGGAGCTTTTTGTTTTCTGTCTTGAGTGTGACATCAATTGGTGCTATGCTTCAAGTGGTTATTAGATAAAATATTAATTAAATACAAGTATTTATGGGAGCATATAATTTTACCAAAGAAAGAAGAAAGATTTATCAATTGCATGCTGAAGGGAAGTTTTTTCGTGATATTGCAAAAGAGTGCAAAATTTCTGCCACACGAGCCCATCAAATTGTGCGCAGAGTTGAAGAGAATGTGCCAAAAGAAGAACTGGAAAAGATCAAAGCCAAAGCCTCTCGCAAATAATTTAAAGTGAATTAAATTTTATGTTGATTAGAAAACTTTTTCCAAAAATGAAAAAATGGCACTTGGCCATCAGAATAATCCCAATTTTGTTGATTGTGGTTTTGTTGAAATTGTTGTTTCACAAATTTAATCTGGAATTTATTTCTCTAAACGCATTGTTTACTAGCTTGATTGCAGCAACAACTTTTTTGATTGGATTTTTGATTACCGGTGTTATTTCTGATTACAAAGAGAGTGAGAAAATTCCTGGTGACCTGTCTTCATCGTTGGAGGCATTGCATGATGAGATTTATATTTTAGATAAAAACAAAGGAAACGTTGCAACAAAAGATTTTTTGAATTTTCACAGTGAATTTTTGGCTTCAATTGTTGCCTGGTTTTATCGCAAAGAAAAAACCAAAAGTATTCTGAAGAAGCTGCAAAAAATGAATGATTATTTTGCGGAAATTGAAGGCATTGTGCAACCAAATTTTTTAGCCAGAATGAAAAATGAGCAGGGGAGCGTTAGAAAGATGATCATCAGAGTAGACAACATTCGTGATCTTTCCTTTGTGCAATCAGCCTATGCTATTGTTGAAGCCTTGGCATTCTTTGTTGTTTTTGGTCTTTTGATTTTGAAAGTTGAGCCTTTTTATGAAGCTTTGTTTTTCACAACCTTGGTTTCATTTTTGATGGTGTATATGATTTTTCTGATTAAGGATTTGGATAATCCTTTTGATTATTCTGAGCACGGAGAAAGTGGAACTGAAGTTTCCATCAAGCCAATTCATGATTTGATTGCAAGATTGCATAAAAAGTAATATTTTTTTGAATATGATTTATACTGAAAAAATTCAAAGAGCAATAAAGTTTGCTGCCAAAACACACAATCATTATCAGCAACAACTTCGCAAGGGCAAAGTTTTACCATATGTTATGCATCCGTTGACGGTTGGTATCATTTTGACCAAAGCTGGAGCAAAGGAGGATGTGGTGGTGGCTGGAATTTTGCATGACACCATCGAAGACAGCATTTCAGAAAAAAAAGTTACTGTCGAAATGCTAAGTGAAAGATTTGGGCAGGATGTTTCAATTTTGGTTTTGAGTGTCACCGAGCAGGACAAAAAACTTTCTTGGGATGAAAGAAAAGCTCAAGCAATTGAACATATCAAACATTTCTCAAATGATTCAGTACTCATAAAATCAGCAGACGTTATTAGTAATGTTTCTGAATTGATTGATGATTATGCTAGGGAAGGTGAGGAAGTTTTTTCTCGTTTCAGTGCCAGTCGTGAAAAAACAATCAACAATCAGCTGAATGTTATGGCTGCAATTTTGAAAAAATGGCCAGAAAGTCCTTTGGCCGAGGACCTTGCTTATTTCAAGGAGAAATTACAAAACATTTAGTATTATCTTTTGGGTCATTTTTCTATTGACAGAAAGTCTATTTTATTTTATGCTGTTTTAATCGACAAAATGTCGATTAGGCACAAAGTAACTTAAAAAAAGGGGAGGGATAGCACATGACAATCGGGAATAAGAGAGGAATGGAGCTCTTCAAAAGAGCTGGGGCGCTGCTTGAGGGTCATTTCAGGCTCCAAAGCGGCAAAGATGGCATTCATTACATCGCCAAGGATCTTCTTTGGCAAAATGATTATGCCGCAATGGGAGAAATTTGTGACAGTATTGCTACGGATTTTTTCCCAGAAGATATCGATGCTGTTGTTGGTCCGGAAAGTGGTGCAGTGAAATATGCTCAGTTTGTCGCTGAGGCACTGTCGCTTATGGACAGGCAACTGGTGTATGCAGTCAAGGCAAAGAAATGCCTGATTGGAGAAAAAAAGTTTTTCATTGAAAAGGATGATCTGGATTTGATTGTTGGAAAAAGAGTTCTTATTGTTGAAGATGTCCTGACTACCGGCGAAAGTGTTGCCAAGGTCGTTTCTTTAGTTTCAAAACTTGGTGGAGTTGTTATTGGAGTTGGGGCCGTTTGGAATCGGGGAGGAGTCACTGCCAGAGACTTGGGAGTGCCACTTCTTATCTCGCAAATAACAGAACAATTTCCAACCTTTGATCCAGGGATTACATGTCCTGGATGCTGTGCAGAAATTCCATATGATCTGAAATGGGGTCATGGAAAAAATATTGTCTATACTGAAATGATACTACCAGAATGAAATTCTGAGTTGTTAATAAGAGCGTTTGTCAAAATGACAGGCGCTCTTTCTTATTTAGCAAAACACTTGACATTTATTAAATATTAGCGTATAGTTTAAAATCACTATGCGTGAAAGTTTTTTAACAAAAAAAGGTGGTGGTGCGATGAAAGATGCTTGATTGTTGCCTAAAAAGAAGGGAAATGTTGAAATTTAAAAAATTAAATTGCAATCAAAAAAGGAGTGTAAAAAATGAAAAATGAAAAATTTTTCCCTGGCATCTTTTCTTCAAATGAGAAATCGTTTGAATCTATTAACCTCAAATCAACCAAACTCTTTTTTCCTGAACTTTGTCCTGAGACGGAAGTCTTGGGCGAAATGTCAGAATTTGAGAAAAAAGCTCTTATCATGATCAACAACTTGCAGTCAATGAGTGCGAGGCATATGATCAGTAAAAACTTTATCGAGGACATTGAAACTTTCGAAAAAGAACTCGAGGAAGTGAACAGGAAAAATCAAGAGCTGCTCGACATGGTCGCAAGATCACTCTCGGAAAGATTTTCTGATTGCCATTTTGGCTTTCGGGATGACGGCTTGATTGTGCGTGAAGGTAGTTCCTATTTTGTTGGCAGAAAAAGAAATAAGGCCATTGAGGCAGTAAAGAATATGCTCGAGAATGAACCTATGCACGTACTGGAAGCAGCAGTTTAGTCTTTCAAATAATAAGGCCAGGAAAAACTTCCTGGCCTTAAATTTCTTTAAAAAAGGAGAAGGCCGATGAAAAAGGAAACAAAGTTTATTGTTGTTGCTAAGGGCTCATTCATTAATTCATCATTTGGCGAATTTTTGAACACTTTCTATCGCACACAGGGCGAAGAGGCTCATTTCATGTTTGGCAGTGTGCCAAAGGATGGATTTTATGTCTCGCATGGAACGATCACTAAAATCAAAAGTACTTTTTTGGAGTGGAAGGAATCGTTCGAATTTTATTCTCAAGAAGGTGATGGTCAAATCAGAAAGTATTCCATTCCAAGCAGAAAAAAAACTGCTGAGGAAAAAAGAGTTCAGCTGCAGCTTATGGAGTTGGCAAACAAGAAGAATGATAAGTAAGTTCTATCAAAAAATATAAGACGAGTTGGATATTATTCCTGCTCGTTTTTTTGTACAAAAAAGTTGAATAATCCCATAATTTAAGCTAATATTATGATATTAATAAAAAATACAAAATAAAATATGATTAGATTGCAAACAAAAAAAATTCAATTTATAAAATCGGATAAGTTTTTGTTGGGGTCGCTCTTTGTTGTGCTTGTTTTGCACTATGGAAAACTTGTTTCTGCCTCAATTGATTTTTCATTGTTGGCTTTTTTTGCAAGTATTGCAACATTGCCTGTTTTGTATAGTGCCTATGAATCTCTTAGAAAAAAGAAGATCAATGTGGATTTGCTGGCTGGTGTGGCTCTGACTGTTTCACTGCTCAATCAGCAGTGGGCATCGGCTGTTTTTATTAATCTGATGCTAACTTCTGCCAGAATTTTTGATTTATATACACAAGACAGTGCACGCGATGCCATCAAGAGTTTGCTCAAACTTCGTCCGGATAGCGTGAAAATAAAAAAGGGAAATGAAATTGTTGAAGAATTGATTGCCAATATCAAAAAAGATGACCTGATTGTTGTTGAACTTGGCGAACGAATTGCAGTTGATGGTATTGTTGTTAGCGGGCAAGCCCAAATTGATCAATCATCACTCACTGGAGAGTCATTGCTCGTTGAGAAAAATGTTGGCGATACTGTTTTGAGTTCAACCATGAACATGTCTGGCTCTCTGATTGTGCGGGCTGAAAAAGTCGGAGAGGACACCACTTTTGAAAAAATGGTCAAATTGGTTGATCAATCACAAAAGGACAAGGCTGGAATTCAAACAATAGCTGACAAGTTTACCGCTTGGTACATCACACTAACTTTTTTGGGTGCAATTTTGGTGTATGCTTTTTCAAGAGATTTGAATGTTGTTTTGTCTGTACTTCTGGTTACTTGCGCCGATGATATTGCGGTTGCTATTCCAATGGCTTTTTCTGCTGGAATGGCAAGTGCTGCCAGAAAAGGGATTATCATCAAGGGCGGTTCATTTTTGGAAGGCTTGATGCAGGTCAAGACAATTGTGGTTGACAAGACTGGCACATTGACTCGTGGAATGTTAAAAGTTGGTAGCGTGAAAGCATTTGGCGATAAAAAAGAGGAAGAAATTGTTTCTTTTGCAGCAAGTGCTGATTTTTTTTCGCAGCATCCTGTGGCGCGGGCTATAATTTCATATGCAAACAATAACAACATTGAATTTGAAAAAACAGAAGAATTTGAGGAGCATTCAGGACAGGGGAGTCATGCAGTTTTGGGTGGAAAGAAAATTGTTTGTGGTAAACTTGCTTTTTTGCAAAATGAAGGTGTGAAAATTACTTTGCCTCAGCAGAAAATAATCGACAAAATCAAGAAAGATGGAGTCAGTAGTATGCTTTTGGTTGCCTACGAGAACAAGCTTGTGGGTCTTATTTTATTAGAGGATGAAGTGCGACCTGAAGCCAAAGAAACAATTAAAAGGTTGTATAAGCTTGGCATTGAAAATATTGTTATGCTGACAGGTGATAATAGGAATGTTGCCAAAAATGTTGCAAATGAGCTTGGAATCAAAACCTTCCATGCCAATTTGTTGCCAGAGGATAAAATTAAATATATTAGGAAATATTTGAACAAGAAAAGCAAAGTCGCCATGATCGGGGATGGTGTCAATGATGCTGCTGCTTTGGCTTTGGCTGACATTGGAATCGCAATGGGCGCGCTTGGCACAGATGTTGCAATTGAAGCTGCTGATGTGGCTCTCATGAAAGATGATTTTTCCAAGGTGGCTGAGGCAATTGAAATGGGTAGAGCGGTGGAAAAAATTTCTAGACAGGATTTTTGGTACTGGGGAATTGCAAATTCAATTGGTTTGGTGTTAGTTTTTACGAAAACAATAGGGCCGGAGGGGGCTGCTGCTTATAACTTTATTACTGATTTTTTCCCACTGCTAAATTCAATGAGAATGTTTGGCTTTAAGTTTAGAAAATAATCATATTGATTAACGCTGACGGATATGATACGATGAAATGGTTCAAATGGAAAAAGTAACCTTTAAATAAAAAGTATTAAATAAAATAGTTTAATATTTCAATAAAAATATGCAAAAAAATAAAAAGTACATTTTGTTGGCGGCAGCAATGTTGATAATCCTGGGATTGAGTTTTATGTATAAAAACAGAAATTCTGCAAGCAATGCTGATGTTGTTAGTAGCGTTGATGATGGTGGAATTGTTCTTTTCTTTGGTGACACTTGTCCTCATTGCAAAGAGCTTGCAAAAACACTGGAAGAAAAAAAGATGGCGGAAAAGGTGAAATTTTCAGAAAAAGAGGTGTATAGGAATGCTGGCAATGCCAAGCTTTTGATGGAAAAGGCCAAAAAATGTGGCTTCAAGGAAAGTGAAGTTGGTGTTCCGTTTTTGGTGGCTGAAGATGGAAAATGCTATGTGGGAAATCCTGATGTAATTAAATTTTTTGATGATAAAGTAAATGAAAATAAATAAAAAACTCATATCATTTCTTGCGGTTGTTTCTTCATTTTTGATGGCTTCATCAGCCAAGGCGGTTTGTCCAATTTGCACAGTTGCTGTTGGCGCGGGGGTTGGATTTTCTCGTTATTTGGGAATTGATGACACAATTGCAGGACTTTGGATTGGCGGCCTGACCGTTTCAATGATCACTTGGACAATTGACTGGATGAATCGAAAAAATATTCGTTTCAAAATGAGAAAAATAGTAGTTGTTTTGGGGTATTATTTGATGATTGTTCCTCCGTTGTATTGGATGGGGATTATGGGACATCCTTTCAATAAAATGCTTGGCATGGACAAGTTGCTGCTTGGGATAATTTTTGGGACAATTGCTTTTTCGATTGGTGCTATTTGGTATTATCAAATCAAGAAGAAAAACAATGGGCACAGTTATTTTCCTTTTCAAAAGGTTGTCATGCCGGTGTCCCCGTTGATTGTTTTGAGTGTGATATTTTATTTTTTAACTAAATAGCGATATGGAAAATAAGATTAAAAGTTTGAGCGAATTTGTTGACAAGATTGATCAGATGAAAAAACAGGACAAAATGGATTTGTCTTCTGATCAGGATTTGAGCATTGCAATAATGAATTTGATCAGCATTGAAGAACATTTCTTTTTTACTTCTCAAAAAACTGGAAAAGATGGCTATATTGACTTGTTGCAAGAGGTTCGAAAAATGCGAGGTGATTTGCTGCGAAAAATTATTACAGAATATGAAGGTGAGGTTTGGTGCATTTCTAAGCATCTTTTGGCAGCTTCAATGCGTTTGATGGAAGTTGGCACCAAGCAAAACGGCATGGGTAAGAAAGAAGAAGCAAAAGAAATGTTCACCAAAGCTTATGATTTGTATGGTATGTTTTGGGGGCTTAATATGAAACTTATTCCTGTTGATGAAATCAAGAAAATTGATGACAACGCTTTGAATGTGCATGACACCAAGGCAGAGGGTTTTTCTGGTAAGTTGAGAGACTTGGTAAAAAAAGCTATTGATTGTTGCATCGAATAGGAATATATTTTTCAAAATGGAAATTATTAAAAAAAATCTTGGATTGATTGTCTTCACATTTTTTGTGATTGTTTTTGCGCTTGGATATGTGCAATATGTTTTGCTGCATGGAGGATTGGAATATGTGAAAAATAGATCACTTTTGGGAAAATTCGGAAAATCACTTGGCACGTTTGGTTTTTTTGCTTTGGCTGTGGTTTATCTTCGCAGTGCACTGAAAATTATGATTCGCAGTGATGAATTTTGGAGCAGGTTAAAGCCTCTTGGTGTAGATGAATTTTTGGATTTGAAAAAATGGTCAGTAAAAATTTTTATCATCCTGAACAAAACCCATGCTTATTTTGGAGTGCTGGCAATTGTTAGTATTTTTTTGCATTGTTATTTGACTGGTAGTTATCGGGACAATTTTTTGTTGCAAGTTGTGCTTGGCTTAATGCTTTTTGAGGGAATTTCTGGTTTTATTATGAGGTTTAAATATTCTCCGGTTGAATTGAAAAAGAACGCACTTTTGATTCATCGTCAATTCGTGGTGGCAATACTGCTGCTTGTTTTTGGTGCTTTTGGGCACTTGCTGCTGGGAGACTGATTCTTTTGATTTGAGCTTTACTGATAATATGGCTGTGATATACTAAAGATACTAATAAAAAGCTTATTTTTGGTTATATGAAAAAAATCTCAATCATCATTCCTGCTTACAATGAAGAGAAAAATATTCCTTTGGCATATCTTGAATTGCAAAAAGTTTTTGCCAAAGTTTTAGAAAATTATTCTTTTGAGATCATTTTTATTAATGATGGAAGTCGCGACAAGACAATTGTTGAAATTGAAAAATTGGCAAAAGAGCATGAAGATGTTAAATTTCTTGATTTTTCGAGAAATTTTGGCAAGGAACTTGCGACTTCTGCTGGACTTAATCATTGCCAGGGTGATGCTTGCATCATGCTGGACGCTGATTTGCAACACCCAATAGAGTTGATTCCAGAATTTATTGCCAAATGGGAGGCTGGCGCAGAGGTCGTTATTGGCATTAGGAATAAAAACAAAAGCACGGGAATATTCAAGAAAATAGGCTCAAGTCTTTTTTATAAGATAATCAACAAAATAGCAGAAATTGAAGTTACTCCAAATGCTACAGATTTCAGGTTGTTGGACAGGAAGGTTATTGATGAGTTCAACAAATTTCATGAGGCAAATCGAATGACTAGGGCCTTGATTGATTGGCTTGGTTTTCATCGCGAGTATATTCATTTTGAAGCCAATGAACGAATTCATGGTGAAGCGAGTTATAGCTTTTGGAAACTTTTTAAATTAGCTATGAATAGCTTTATTTCGCTTAGTTTGCTTCCCTTGAAATTGGCTGGATATCTTGGGATGAGCATCACGCTTGTTTCTGGCTTGGCTGGTTTTTATATTTTGCTTGGAAAATATTTCTATCGAACACCGTTTGCTTCAACCTTCTCTGACTCTGAAAATTTGGCAATCTTGTTGGTATTTTTGGTTGGAATTATTTTAACTTCCATTGGTTTGATTGCTCTTTATATTGCCAACATTCACAGTGAGGTCATCAATAGGCCGATGTATGTTGTGCGAAAGAAGAATATTTAAATAAGTTTTTTGTATGAAAAAAATTATGCTATTTGGTTTGATGTTTTTAACCCTGCTACTGTTGTTTTTGATGTCTCATTGGTTTGTGTATTTTTCTTTGGTTAAGTTTTTTGGCGTCAAAACTGTTTTGACGAAAAATGTCATAGCTGGAATTTTGATTGTTTTGGGTGGAAGTTTTTTTGTTTCAACTTTTTTGTCTCACGTTAGGGATAATGTTTTTTCTCGTGGCTATTATTTTTCTGCTGGCGTGTGGGTTGGGATGCTGGTCAATCTCTTGTTGTTTTTCGCTATAACCTGGGGGATTTTGTTTGTTGGCTCTAAGATTAATTTTGTTCCAAACAAAATGTTTTTGGCAATTTTGGCTATTATTGCTGCTGTGATATATTCAGCATATGGTGTTTTTAATGCTTTTAATCCAAAGGTTACAAGTTTGAATGTTGCAATTGATGGTTTGCCAAAAGCCTGGATTGGGAAAAAAATTGTCCAAATTTCGGATGTGCATCTCGGACATGTGTATAGGGCTGATTATTTGACTCAAGTTGTCAACAAAATTAATGCTCTGAATCCCGAGGTTGTTGTTATTACCGGTGATCTTTTCGATGGCACAGATGGAAATATTGATTCTTTTTTGGCCCCGATCAACAAGATAAATGCTCCGATATTTTTTTCAATGGGAAATCATGAGACATATCTTGGACTTGATAATGTGTATGCTGCAATTGGTAAAACAAAAATAACACCACTTCGTGATAGCCTTCAGGTTATTGATGGGTTGCAATTTATTGGTATTGATTATCCATTGCGAGGGGAGGCTCGTGATATTACGAAAATTATTCCAAAAATGGAAAACTGGGATCAGTTTTCTCCCAGCATTCTTTTGATGCATGAACCGCTTCAGATTGAAAATGCAAAAAAAGTTGGTATTTCCTTGCAACTTTCAGGACACACTCACAAGGGGCAATTGTTTCCTTTTGGTTTGATCACTTCGCTTATTTTTGGTGGCTATGACTATGGTTTCAAGAGAGAGGGTTCATATGCGATTTACACTTCTAGTGGTCTTGGCGGGTGGGGTCCTCCAATGAGAACAGAGCATGGAAGCGAGATAGTTGAAATAACACTGAGGTAGATTCTAACAAAAAAGGAGAGTTGTTATGAATGACCGAGTTAGTACTTTCAAAAGATGTGTAAGTTTGTTTTTGGTGCCGTTTATTTGGGTTGCTTTTATTGGTGGACTGTTGCTTGTTGCTATTGTCGATGTGGTTTCAATGAAACTACAAAAATCAGGAAGAGTTGCTTTTGGGCGGTGATTTCAAAAAGTTTCCAGTAGGGTTATTCTTTATTTAGAATAACCCTTTTTATTTTTAAAATATTTATAATTCTTGATTGTATTAAATGAGGATTGAATTTTTAATAAGCGCAAAAAATATATGTTAGTTTTTTCTGCAATCATGCCACATCCACCCATGAGTATTGCCGGTATTGGCAGTGCTCAAGATTTTAATTTGCTGTCACAAACAATGAAGTCTTTTGAAAAATTGCGCAGTTGCCTGGAAAAGTCTGATCCAGACACTATTGTTGTCATTTCTCCTCACGCACATTTGGAGAAATATGCTTTTGTTGTCAATTCAAGTGAAGATCTGATTGGTAGCTTAAATAATTTTGGGCTTGATGGAAAACATGTTTTCAAAAATAATCTTGAAATTGTGGACATGCTTGATTATGCTTGTATGGCTAATGAAATGCCCTGCTTGCTTTGCGAGGAAGAACTTGATCATGGGGCACTTGTTCCTCTTTTGCATCTTACCAAAAATATTAAGCCAAAAATTGTCCATCTGTCCTTTTCCTTGATGGACTACAAAAATCATTATCTTTATGGTCAAATAATTCAAGGAGTTTTAGATTTGAGTGGAGCTGGTCGCGTTGCGGTTATTGCTAGTGGTGATCTTTCGCATAAATTGTCCAAAAATTCTCCCGCTGGCTATTCTTCAATTGCTAAGGATTTTGACAGAGATGTGCTTCACTTTTTGGGGTCTGGCGACTTGGTCAGTTTGATGGGGATGGAAAATGAAACAATCAAAAAAGCAGCAGAATGTGGTCTGCGCTCGATCATTATTTTGCTTGGAATTTTGCATGAAAAAAAATATAAATTTGAACTGCTAAGTTATGAAGCACCATTTGGAATTGGATATTTGACTGCAAAATTGCTCTGATTTTTGTTCTTTCGGTTTGATATAGTTGCATATAATAAAAAAAGTTCTCAGATTGCTCTGAAAACTTTTTTAATATGGTTTGGCACCATTTTTATATTATACTCTTTTTTTGAAAAAAAGTCAAGTATAAAAAAGGGCCAAATTAAGTTATAATTAAATCAATAAATTTAACTTTTTTTAAATATATTTTTTAAATGGAAAAACAAATATACAATTTAACAGTAGAAGAAATTTTGCAGAAGTTTGAGGTTAGCGCAAAGGGATTGTCTTCAGCTGAAGCGCAAAAGAGATTGAAAGAATATGGCAAAAATGCAGTAGAGAAAAAACAATCATGGAGTTGGTTTTCTCTGCTATTAAATCAGTTTAATGATGCTTTGGTGTGGATTTTGCTGGTGGCAGCAACACTTGCTTTTTTCTTTGGCGAGTTTCGTGACACGACGATTATTTTGTTGATTGTTTTTATTAATGCTGCAATTGGTTTTTTTCAGGAATATAAAGCAGAAAGGACACTTGAGAATATAAAGCGCTTGGCATCTGATCGGGCTGTTGTTTTGCGCGATGGTCAACGGGTTGAAATCGATGCTGCTTTCTTGGTTCCTGGTGATGTCATTATTCTCGCTTCGGGTGACACGGTGGCGGCAGATGCATATTTGCTTGAGAGTTATGATGTATATGCCAATGAATTTATTTTTACTGGAGAGTCAAAATCTAGCAAAAAACAAATCGGAGCAATTGAGGCAGCATCACTGGTGTTGGCTGATATGGATAATATGATTTTCATGGGAACATCTTTGACAAGAGGAAGTGCAACTGCGCTTGTGACTGGGACTGGCATGAAAACGCAACTTGGACAGATTGCACATATGGTCACGGAGGTCAAAGATGAAGACACACCACTGCAAAAACAAATGCGAACACTTGGGCGCGATGTTTCCGTGTTGGCAGTTCTGATTGGAACACTTGTTATGATCGCTGGATATTATAGTAAGATCTCAATGTATGAAAATTTTCTCTTTGCGCTTGCACTTTCTGTTTCGGTTGTGCCAGAAGGTCTTCCAGCAGCAATCTCAGTGGCGCTTTCATTGGGCATGAAAAAACTTTTGAAATATAATGTGCTGGCAAAAAAATTAAACGCGGTGGAAACTTTGGCCTCTGTTTCTGTGATTTGCTCGGATAAAACAGGAACGATTACTCGAAATGAATTGATGGTTACTGACATTGTTGTTGGCGACGATGAAATCACTGTTGATGGACAAGGTTATCAGGAAGATGGCGATTTCTTTTCTTTTGGACGCAAAATAAACATTGCAAATTATCCTCAATTGGAAAAATTATTTCGTATTGGAGTGATTTGTAATGATAGTGCGATAACAAAAAAGGATAGTAATATTGCAATTTCTGGTGATCCAACGGAAGGCGCATTGCTGGTGGTGGCAAGAAAATTTCAAAAAAAGAAAGATTATTTTCAACTTGATTGGAATAAAATAAATGAAAATCCTTTTTCTTCTGATCGCATGAGAATGAGTGTGATTTGCAAAAACAAAAATTCCAATGAGGTGATGTCATTTGTGAAGGGCTCTCCTGATGTACTGATTGATCTTTGCTCTTTCAAGCAAGTTGGTGATCAGTTGATTGAGTTTGGTGAGCAAGAAAAGCAAAAAGCCAAAAATATTTATAATGCAATGTCAAAAAAGGCTTTGCGAGTTTTGGCATTCGCACAAAAGGATCTAAGTCATGTCGAACAAAGCAGTGTCTTGGAAGAGGCTGAGAATAATTTGATTTGGGTTGGCATGATGGGAATGATTGATCCTCCACGCACTGATGTGCACATGGCAATTGATGAATGCATCAAGTCTGGCATAAAAGTTATTATGATAACGGGGGACTATGAAATTACAGCCGAGGCTATTGCCAAAAAAGTTGGTCTTTTGAAGTCATCAAATTCGCAAGTTATCAATGGAAAAACTCTGGACACTCTTTCTGACAAAGAGTTGATTGCAATAATCTTGGAAAAAGAAGTTGCTTTTGCGCGCATTGCGCCTGAACAAAAATTGCGTATTGCAACATTGCTCAAAAAAAGTGGTGCGGTGATTGCCATGACTGGAGATGGCGTGAATGATGCGCCAGCACTCAAGCGTGCTGACATTGGCGTGGCAATGGGTGTCATTGGCACTGATGTTGCCAAGGAAGCTGCTGACATGATTTTGTTGGATGATAATTTTGCTTCTATTGTCAGAGCCATCAAGCAGGGTAGAACGATTTATCAAAATTTAAAGAAATTTGTATATTACGTTTTCACTTCAAATGTCAGTGAATTTTTCACCGTTATTATTGGTGTGCTGCTTCAGATTCCAGCTCCAATAACCGCTGTGCAAATTTTGGCGATTGACCTTGGAACTGATATTTTTCCGTCATTTTCACTGGGAATGGAAAAGTCTGAGCCAAATATTATGGATAGAAAACCCTTTAGTATTAAGGAAAAAGTTATCGATAGTGGTGGTGTTTGGCGTTTGCTGCGAGTTGGGCTAATTATGGCGCTTGGGGCAATAGTGGCCTTTATTTTGTCTATGAAAAGGGGTGGCTGGGACTTTGGGAATAAAATTGACGTTAGTAGCGTATTATACATTAGGTCCACTTCAGCAGCCTATGCGGTTCTTTCCATGACTCAAATGGCAAATTTGATGCAAGCACGCAGTGAGACACTTTCTGTTTTTGCGATTGGTTTTTTCAAAAACATGTATGCGATTGGCGCTATTGTGATTTCTGTTGGAATGTTGCTAATGTTTATGTACGTTCCATTTTTGCAGAAATATTTGCATATGCTGCCGATTACCTGGAAAGATTGGATTGCTGTTTTGGTTGCAACTATTGTAGTGTTTGTTTTTGAAGAGGGAAGGAAATCTGAAAAATTGAAAAAAGTATAAGTGTGAAAATTGTTAAATATTTAATTTGATAAATTATGATTAAAATGCAAGAAAATGTTTCCCTGTCCACACTGACGTCATTTCGTATTGGTGGAAATGCAAAATTTTATGTTGAAGTTTCAACAATTGAAGAGTTGAAAGAAGCAGTTGCTTTTGCTAAAGAAAAGGCAATTGATTTTTATGTTTTGGCTGGAGGCACAAATTTGTTGGTTAGTGATGATGGCTATGACGGTCTTATTGTTCGAATGAAAATGAATGCAGTGATCGTCAATGGCGAGGAATTGGAAGCGCAAGCTGGCGCAGCACTCATTAAGGCGATAAACACGGCCGCTCAAGCTGGTCTTACTGGTATGGAAAAAATGGCCGGAATTCCCGGAACAGTTGGTGGTGCTATTAGGGGAAATGCTGGTGCCTTTGGAACAGAAGTAAAATCTTGCATCAAGAGCGTCACCGCTTTTGATTGTGAAAAAATGGAAACAAAAAGTTTTGATCTTGCGGAGTGTGATTTTAAATATAGAGAAAGTATTTTCAAGCACAACACAAATTTGATTGTCGTTTCTGCTATTATTGATTTGAAAAAATCAGATGCAACAGAAGTTCAGAAATTAACCCAAGAAACAATTGCCATGCGCGCAAGCAAGGGATTACATGGGGTCAGAAGTGCTGGATCATATTTCATGAATCCTGTTACTGAAAATGAAAAACTTTTAACTGATTTTGAAAAAGAAAAAGGTGTCCCTGCCAGAAACAATACTCTTCCGGCTGGTTGGGTGATTGAGCAGGCTGGACTTGCTGGCAAAAAAATGGGTGGTGCAGCAATAAGTGAACTGCATGCTAATTATATTGTCAATGACACTGGAGATGCTAAAGCAGCTGATGTTATTATGCTAGTAGGTTATATCAAGCAACAGGTTAGGGATCAGTTTGGAATTCAACTGAATGAAGAGGTGAACTATCTTGGATTTTAATAATCTGATATAATTCATTTGGTTTCGACTAATTTCTTAAATACAAAAACATATGACAAGCACGACTGAAAATGTAAGATTTTTGTTTAAAGGGGTTGAGGTGGAAAAGAAAACCAGGTATTATATTGAAAAACACTTGAGCAGTTTGGACAACAAGTTCATGGAGGATGTTACTTTGACTGAAGTTGAAATAGACATCGACAAGAAGGGAAAATTTCGAGCAGAGATCATGATTAAAACACCAAGAAATCTTTTCCGTGCAGAAAACACGACTGAAAGTATTGAGGCTTCGGTTGATCTTTGCATCAAGGAATTGCAAGAGCAAATAACTCACCAGAAAGATAGAGTCCGAACAATTAGAAAAAGAGGAGCACTTTCACTGAAAAAGAAAACTGTGGTTGCAAAAGAAGCTCGCTTCTAATTGGCAGAAAAATATAAATCAAAAAAAGAAGATATTAACGTGTCTTCTTTTTTAATTATGAAATAAATATGGTATAATTGCATGGTAATTAATTTTGAAAATAAAAATGGATAAAACAATAAAAATAGGACTTATCGCGGTTGTTGTTTTGGGTCTTGTCAGTGGAGCATTCTTGTTTTTTGGTAGAAAAAAAGCACCAGCGCCTCTGCCAGCAAAAAAAGTGCAAGCAACAGCTCCAATAAATAGTTCAAGTCTGACACCGGCTGAGCAAAAACCAACAACCTTGCCATCTCAAGCTGCAAATGCAGGCACTCCAACACCAAGCACCACTGCTCCAGTTGCAAAGCCAGCTGTGAGTAAAGCACCTGTTGCTGCATCTAAAGATGATGCAAGGAAAAAAATAGTTACTAGTCAATGGGCACAATGTGCTGGAAAAACAATGCCAGCAACAACAAATTTGATTTGGAGTATTAAAATTCTTGAAGGTATTCCTGTTGGTGGAACATATGCCAAAGGAACTCTTAATGGTGATGCAGGCTTTCCCGTGCAAATTACAATAAAAAAGACCAGCACCATTGTTGATAAAATAAAAGCCATGCTTGTTACTGACAAAATGGCATTTCTGCGTGGAACATGTGGTGGTTTTTCTGCTAGCGGAGCTGTGATGTTGGAAGTTTTTTAATTGGATAAAAAATAAGATTTGATTTTCTTGAGATAGATAAAGAGGCGGTCCGTTTGGATCGCCTCTTGTTTTTTTGGTTAAATAATTTCTGACCTATTTTTTATCACCTCCTTTTTTGTGATAGTGCACAACAATTGCTGTGGTGCACTTACTGAAAACTCGTCCGCTGCCTGGCATTATTTTTTCGATAGCGAATGAGGGAGTTAAATACTCCTTTCTGTCTACTACCACATCAGGGGACTTCATGAGTAGTTCATCAATCTTGTTTTCAAGTTCCCAATAATAACATCTATCTGTTTCGTTGGTTTTTGTGAATACGACGGTTTTGTCGTTATCACGCTCTCTAGCAGTAGCAACTGCTTTCTGATATGCAGCCACTTCCTCCCTGGAAAGCTCCTTTTTTATGGGAGTCTTTACCGGTGCACCATTCTGTGGCAGCGTTGTTGCAAAATTCTCACTACAGCTTTGTCCAGCTGGGCATGGCTCAGTTGCTAAGACAAAACTTGCGCCCAATATTATAAAAAACACAGCCATCACAAGTACCACCAAAATATTTTTTTTCATGAACTTCTCCTTTTTTGTGCCTCATTTGAGGCTAGAATATGTTATATTGCTATAACTTTTTATTATACTCTTTTTTTGTTATTTTGTCAACCATATTGTTTGTTAAAATTTTCGCTTTACGCTGCGTTTTTTTTGGTGTAGAATGAACAAAGAAATAAAGTTTCAAATTGAATTGAACTCTGCACAATTACTCGACCATTTTCCTTTTTTGGAAGAAGAAGTATGTGTCATTCCGGGCTTGACCCGGAATCTAGTTTGAATTATTAATTAAAGTGTAACATAGATTCCCGCTTTCGCGGGAATGACAATAGCTATTATTTTTTTTGAACATTTGAATTTGTTTAGAAATTAAAAATTAGAAATTAAAAATTTTATACCATTATGACACTATTTAGCAAAATATTTGGTTCAAATGAAAGAGAAGTGAATAAGCTCAGGCCAATCGTGGAAACCATTAATTCGCTTGAAGAAAAAATGATTCCACTTTCAGATGAGGAGTTGAGAGATAAGGCCAAGGAATTCAGGCAAAGAGTTGAAAAAGGAGAAACTTTGGATCAAATTTTGCCAGAAGCCTTTGCTGTTGTTCGTGAAGTTGCCAAGCGAGTTAATAATACTCGTCATTTTGATGTGCAGATGTTGGGAGGAATCGCATTGCATCATGGAAAAATAACCGAAATGAAAACTGGAGAAGGAAAGACTCTGACTTCAACACTTCCGATTTATTTGAATGCAATTGAAAACAAGGGTGTGCATGTGGTGACTGTTAATGATTATTTGGCAAAGCGAGATTGCAACTGGATGGGTTCAATTTATCATGCGCTGGGGCTTTCCACTGCTTGCATCATGCATGATGTTTCATATATTTATGAACCACAAGTTTTTGACACTGATGAAGTTAGTGTTGAAATGGAAAACCTTTCCGAGATCAGCAGAAAAGAAGCTTATGCTGCTGATATTACCTATGGAACAAATAATGAATTTGGTTTTGATTATCTGCGAGACAACATGGTACAAAATCATGAACAAATGTCACAACGAGAACTAAATTATGCAATTGTTGATGAAGTTGATTCTATTTTGATTGATGAGGCTCGTACTCCACTGATTATTTCTGCACCTGACAGTGAGTCAACCAAATTGTATCAACGTTTTGCACAATTGGTTCCTCGTCTTTTGGAAAAAGAAGACTACGAGGTTGATGAGAAAATGAAAGCAGTGACTTTGACTGAAAATGGAATTGCAAAAGTGGAAAGAGATTTAGGCGTTGGAAATATCTATGAACTTGGGAAGATAAACTACGTTCATCACCTGGAGCAATCTCTTCGCGCTGAAGCTTTGTTCAAGTTGGACAAGGATTATGTGGTCAAAGATGGTCAGGTTATTATTGTGGATGATTTTACTGGACGTCTTATGGAAGGACGTCGCTATAGTGATGGTTTGCATCAAGCAATTGAAGCAAAAGAAGGGGTTGAGGTTCAAAAAGAATCTCGCACTTTGGCCACCATCACCTTTCAAAATTATTTTCGCATGTACAAAAATTTGGCCGGAATGACAGGAACAGCCTCAACTAGCGCCGAGGAATTTTCAAAGGTGTACAAAATTGATGTGATGGAAATTCCAACGAACAAAGTTTTGATTCGTAAAGATTTGCCTGATGTCGTTTATAAAACAGAAAAAGGAAAATTTGATGCAATTGTGCAAACAATCAAGGAGGCACATTCAGTTGGGCAACCATTTTTGGTTGGAACAATTGCTATTGAGAAATCGGAATATTTGAGCGCACTTCTTTCTCGTGAGGGAATTGCTCATGAAGTTTTGAATGCAAAGCATCACGAAAGAGAAGCTGCGATTATTGCTGGAGCTGGTCAAAAAGGTGCGGTGACAATTGCCACAAACATGGCTGGGCGAGGAACTGACATTAAACTCGGAGAAGGGGTGAGAGAAGTTGGTGGGTTGTATATTATTGGCACTGAACGACATGAAGCCAGGCGAATTGACAATCAACTTCGAGGAAGAGCTGGACGTCAAGGTGATCCAGGTGCTACTCAGTTTTATGTTTCACTAGAGGATGAATTGATGCGAAGATTTGGAGGTGACAGGTTGAAAAACATGATGGACACGCTTGGTCTTCCTGAGGATCAACCTATTCAAAATGCAATAATCTCACGCACAATTGAAAGTGCCCAGTCAAAAATTGAAGGGTATAATTTTGATATTCGAAAACATGTGCTTGATTATGATGATGTGATGAACAAGCAACGAGAGGTTGTGTACAAAAAACGCAAAGAAATTTTGGCATCGAGTGATATGAAAGCGGAGGTGATGCAATATGTTGAAGAGGAAATAGAGAGAACTATTTCTGTGCATTGCACTGGCGAGGAATATCAATGGAACATTGAGATGATTGCAACTGAATTGCAAAATATCTTTGCATTCAACGAGCAAGACAAAAAGAAGCTTGAACAAGTTCGCGATGACAAGTCAAAAAACACAGTTGAAAAAATTTCTCTCATGATGGACTATGTCATGGGCAGATCAAAAGAAGCTTATATTCAAAAAGAAAAAGAAATAGGCGTGGATGTTTTGAGGCAAATCGAAAAAGCGATCGTTTTGCAAACAATCGACACCCTTTGGATGAATCATTTGGATGAAATTGATTATTTGCGACAAGGCATCGGGCTTCGTGGTTATGGTCAGCGTGATCCATTGATTGAATACAAGCGAGAGGCTTTTCATATGTTTTCAAATTTGATGGAAAACATGAGATCGACAACTGTGCGCACTATTTTCAAAGTTTCTGTTATGTCTGCTGCTCCTTCGGCCGCAGCTTCTGTTGCGCCAAAAAATATTCAATTTCATGGAGCCCAGGATAATGTTTCTGCCATTGGAGAGGTTAGTGAGGGTGGCGCTCAAGCAAATGAAAGTCACACTGCTCAAAAACCAATCATAAACAGAGAGAGTGTTGGAAGAAATGACAAATGTCCTTGTGGTAGTGGAAAAAAATTCAAGAATTGCTGCGGAAAATAAGAATATCAAAATAAGAACACTATTTCTTATAGGCATCTACTGAATTAAAGTTGGTTACTTGGAAAGCTCACAATGAAAGTTTGTGAAGCTTTTCTTTTTTATGTATAATTGAGATATGAAATATTTATCATTTGAAAAATCCGTTGGCGCGGTTGTTTATCGAAAAGTTGGAAATGAGATCTTGTTTCTTTTGTTGCAATATCGTTCTTGGCAATGGGATTTTCCAAAGGGGCATGTGGAAAAAAATGAAAATGAAAAGCAAACTCTTTGCAGGGAAGTTTTGGAGGAAACCGGCATTGATGATCTTGTAATTTTGCCAAAGCCTCGAGTTTCTGTGCATTATTTTTATCGTGCTAAGGGAAATGAAAAAAATGAAAGAATTTTAAATAAAAGAGGTGTATATATTTTCAAGAATGCTGTTTATTATGCTGCGCAAACAAATACTGAAAATGTTTCAATTGATTTCGAAAACAAAGCCTACGCCTGGCTTAACTTTGATCAGATTTGCAAAAAACTCACGAATAATGGCTCAAAAAAGGTAATAAATGAAGTTTATGCAGCGTTAAAGGAATAATTTCCCCGGAAGTGGTTCAATGGTTATTTGTCAAAACATATTTTTTGCTTTACTCTTGAATTAAAGTAGTTCTTGAAAATACAATAAAACGAACAAGGGGGGGGTAATAATGTTAAATTCTACTATCAAGAAGAAGGAGAAGCATTTCGTTAGTATTTTTGCTCATACAAATCTTGCAAAAGATGTTTGTGAAAATGTAATAATTGATTGCCTGAAAGACCTTGATCATCAAAAAATCTCTGTCGCTGTCCATGTTGAGCAGGACACTGGATTAAAGCTTCGCAGTGGTGCTTGTATTACACATTTGTTTGTGGTTGGGGATACTGATGGTCGCGGATGGGTCAATAGTGGCATGCGTGATCTTTGTGCCTGTCTTGAGAGAAGTGGGTATTACATTCAAACAATGAATTCTTCTCATTCTTTTATTTCTAGAGCTGAAGATGAAGAGTAGAAAATGTTTTTACTATGGGCTCACGATGTGCGCCCATTTTTTTGTAGATATTGCATGTTTGGTTTTTTTGATATAAAATTAAATTTATGAATCCGGTAGTGAAAATTCAAAAGAAGGGAATATCGGATTGTTTCTGGAATGTTTTTAATCCAATATGTAGCATTTTTATATAATTAAGAATTTTTTGAGCAAAGCTCATTTGAATTTCTACTACCGGATGAATATAAAGAAAAAATTACAATTAAAATTTGGTGGGATTATTGTTTTGGCTTTAATGTGCGGCTTGTTTTCATATCCTCAAATTGTTAGCAAGGCTCCTCCTGTCTATGATTTTTTCAACAAGTTCAAGCTCAATCTCGGTCTTGATTTGCAAGGGGGATTTCATTTGGAATATAAGGCTGATGTTTCTAATATTGATTCAACAAAAGTTGCCGAGGCTATGCAAGGTGCGCAGACCGTCATCGAAAGACGAGTTAACGCTTTTGGTGTTGGCGAGCCATTGGTTCAAACAGCAAAAAGTGGACAAGAGAATCGTATTATTGTTGAATTGCCAGGAATAAAGGATATAGAAGAGGCAAAAACAAAAATCAAAGATGCTCCATTGTTGGAATTTAAAGAAGAAGGTCCGGTTGATGCTCAAGTTCAGCAAATGTTTGATCAAGCAAATCAGCAGGCAAAAGAAAAGGCTGCAAAAATTCTTGATGAGGTGAAAAATGGTGGTGATTTTGCGCAACTTGCAAAAGACAATAGTGAGGATCCAGGCTCAAAAGACAAAGGTGGTGATTTGGACTTTGTGAAAAAAGGAGCCTTTGTTCCTGAATTTGATAAAGTTTTGTTTGATTCAAATTTGAAGAATGGGGATATTTATCCTGATTTGGTTGAATCAACTTATGGATGGCATATTATCAAATTCATTGAATCTCGCGGTGAGGGTGCTGATTTGGAAGTTCATGCTCAGCATATTCTTTTTTTGAAAAAAGATCCTTCTCAATATGATCAGTTCAAATATCAAACAACAGGATTGACTGGAAAAAATTTGAAAAGTGCTACTGCGCAATACTCTCAAGGACAAGGCCTTGGTGAGCCAGAGGTTGCTTTGCAATTTGATGAAGAAGGAACAAATCTTTTTGCTGAGTTGACCAAGAAAAACCTTGGCAAAAAAATAGCCATCTTTCTTGATGGAGAGTTGCAAATAGCTCCAACTGTTCAGGTTGAAATTACTAATGGTCAAGCGGTTATTACCGGAAATTATACTTTCAAAGAAGCAAAGGATATTTCTGACAGATTGAATCAAGGAGCGCTTCCAGTTCCTTTGACCTTGGTTGGACAACAGAGTGTTGAGGCAACTCTTGGGGCTGATTCGCTGCGAAGCATTTTGATTGCTGGTGCAATTGGACTTGGTGCAGTGATTGTCTTCATGCTTATCTTCTATCGCTTCTTGGGATTGGTAGCCTCACTGGCTTTGCTTATTTATACTGTTGCAATGATTACGCTTTTCAAGATGACTGGAATTACTTTGACACTTTCTGGTATTGCAGGGTTTGTGCTTTCAATTGGAATGGCGGTGGACGCAAATATTTTGATTTTTGAAAGAACAAAAGAAGAAATTAGAGGTGGTCGCTCAATTGCAAACTCATTGGAAGAAGGATTCAAGCGTGCTTGGACTTCAATTCGTGATGGAAATGTTTCTTCATTGCTCACTTCTGGAATTTTGTACTTGATGGGAACTGGATTTGTGAAAGGATTTGCGGCTGCACTTTTCATTGGAGTAGTGGTTTCCATGTTTACTGCGGTGGTGATTACTCGTACAATGCTTAAGTTTATTATTAGTGATTGGATTCATGGAAGAACATGGATGGTTGGAGTTAGAAAAAAGGATATTAAAAATGGATAATTAAAAACTTCAAATTTCAAATCAAAAAAATGTTTAATATAATTTCAAAAACTAAATACGCATATATTTTTTCTGGCATTGTTTCTATTGCCAGCATTTTGAGTCTTCTTGTTTGGGGATTGAAATATGACATTGATTTTACTGGTGGAACTCGCATGGTTGTCAAATTTGCGCAAGAAACTCCGGCCAAGGATGAGGTGATTGATGCTTTGAAGGGTTTTGATTTGAAAAGTTTGACCCTGCAAGGCATCGAAGGAAATTCAATGGTGATTCGTTATGCCTCAGAGGATGACAAATTGAATTCTGATGTTTGGCAGGCAGTGGTGACAAAATATCCCGAAGCTACTCAATCAAGTGTTGATTTTTTCAATTCTTCTGTTTCAGGGGAGCTTAAATCAAAATCCGTTAATGCTCTCATCTTGGCAATTTTGGCTATTATGGCATATATTGCATGGGCTTTTCGCAAAGTGTCACATCCGGTTGAATCATGGAAATATGGCGCTGGAGCTGTGATTGCCTTGGTGCATGATGTTTTGATTACAACTGGATTTTTTTCCTTTCTGGGTCATTTTTATGGCGTAGAAATTGGAATTCCATTTATTGCGGCATTGCTTACCATCTTGGGTTTTTCAGTACATGACACTATTGTGGTGTATGACAGAACTAGGGAAAACTTGCTGCGAAGTTCACACAAAACTCCTTTTCCTGAGGTTGTGAATCAAAGTTTGAATGAAACATTGGTTCGCTCAATAAACACCTCGCTTACTGTAATCATAACCTTGTTGGCAATCTATCTTTTTGGGGGAGTTGCGATTAAGTATTTTGCCTTGGCGCTGCTTGTTGGTGTTACCTTTGGAACATATTCCTCAATTTTTATTGCGACTGCTTTATTGGTGACAAGTTATGAGTTGACGATAAAATATAAAAAATAATTTAAATATAAATAATTTCGAAGTCTGAATTTTGAATTTTGAATCAAATCTGAATGATATAATGTTTTAAATATTAAAAATTAAATCATTGGAAATTAATTCAAAATTCAAAATTAGAAATTCAAAATTAATAAAATCTATATGGGAATTTTAGATGTATTTGGCAAAAAAGATGACAAGAAAAAAAGTGCAAATCCGCTTGATCCTGAGAACATGGGATTCATGCAAAAAATGGCCATGAAAAAGTTGGAAAAAATGAGTCCAGCTGAAAGAGAGGCTTTGATGCGAAAAGTTATGACTCCTGAAAATATTCAAAAAAATAAGGATGATATTCTCAAAACTCTTGAACAAATGAAAAAATCAGGACAGATGAATGATCATCAAATTTTTGAAGCAAAAAAGAGATTGGGAATTTTGTAGAAAATTTTGTGAGAAATTTAAAACCCAACAGATTTTTGTCTGTTGGGTTTTTTTACTTGCCATTTTTGGCATGATACATTTTTTTGTCAGCAATAGCAATTTCTTCTGATATGTCATTATCTTCGTTGAAGAGATGAATTCCAATGGAGATTGAAAGTGGAATTTCTTTTTGTTCATAAAAGAATCTAACACTTTTGACAGAATTGCTTATTCTGTTTGTCAGTTCTGTTACCTTTTTCGTGCCAGCTTCGTTGACTTTCTTTTCCTTGTTGAATGTCATTGGCTTTACTGGAATTACCAAGAAAAACTCATCTCCTCCAATTCTGAAAAGTCTGTCCTCACTTCGTACATGCTCAGAAATGATCTTTGTAATTGTTGTGATAGCAGCATCGCCCGCATTATGTCCAAAAACATCATTGATGTGCTTTAACTTATCAATATCGAAGAATAAAAAATATAAGTCCTCTTGATGTCTCTTGGCTCTTGCGGATGATTGTCTGATGGTGTCGTGCAACAAAACTCTATTATATGCACCCGTCATTGAATCTTTGATTGAAAGCTCTTCTAGCTTTATCTGCAATTCCTCCAGTTGAATATTTTTCTCCCTTAATTCAATGTTTACTCTTTCAAACTCAAAGTAATCCTGCATTACGATTGTTGACTGCTGAGAAATTTTCATAAACAAAACAAGAGAAAAAATGCCGGTACAGAAAAGTTTTGATTGCCAATTTTGTAATTGAGTCATGATATAAAAATGACCATGAAACACTGAAAAACCAATAATTAGGGATAGTGCAATTTGAATAGCAAGCCTATTCCTGTTTGAAAGTGAAAGTACCCACCAACGGCTAAGTGACAGTAGAATTCTATTCATGGCTCAATGGCCCTCCTTTTTTAAATAACTCATAATAAGTGATATCTAAATATAGTAATTTTTCTTCGTCTTGTCAATAAGCAATGATTAATTGTTTTTGACTTTTTGCCTTGTTGGCCTTAGAATAAGGTTATTGATAAGGTAATGTTAAATAAAAAATACCTATGTTTAAGGAAAAAATTGAAGCAATAAAAAATGAGGCATTGGATGAAATTTCAAAAACAGCTGATGAAGTTGTTTTGGTTGAGCTAAGGGTTAAATTTTTGGGCAGAAAAAGTGATTTTATTGGTATCTTGAAAAGCTTGAAGGACATGTCAGAGCAAGAAAAAAAAGAAGTTGGTCAATTGGCAAATCTTGCTAAATCAGAAATTGAGAATTCTTTTTTGCAAAAAGAACAAGAGCTTAAAAATAAAAGTTTTGATTTTGCTGCTGAAAAAATAGATGTTTCCATGCCGGCCAAAAAAATTCAAAGTGGTCACATGCATCCACTCAGTTTGATTCAATATGAAATAGAGGATATTTTCACTGCTATGGGATTTGAAGTGGCTGATGGTCCAGAAGTTGAAACTGAATTTTATAATTTTGATGCTCTTAATATCCCTAAGGATCATCCTGCTCGCGACATGCAAGACACTTTTTGGGTGAAGTCTGAAAATCCAGAGGAAAAAGTTGTGATGCGCACGCAAACATCTGATGTGCAAATTCGCTATATGGAAAAACACACTCCGCCATTTCGCATCATTGCGCCAGGCAGGGTTTTTCGTCGCGAATCAACCGATACTACTCATGATCACACCTTTCATCAGTTTGAAGCCTTGATGGTGGGGCAGGATATTACAGTGGGAAATCTGAAATTTGTGGCTGAGCAGTTTTTTTCAAGCTTTTTCAAGACCAAAGTTGAAATCAGATTGCGTCCAAGTTTTTTTCCATTCACTGAGCCAAGTTTTGAATTTGACATCAACTGCGTTGTTTGTTCTGGGAAAGGTTGTTCTTCATGCAAGTGGGCTGGTTGGTTGGAATTGGGCGGGGCTGGCATCGTGAATCAAAATGTTTTTGAAGCAGTGGGATATCCAAGAGGAAAATATCAAGGTTTTGCCTGGGGATTTGGATTGGAAAGATTAGCCATGATGAAATACAAAATAGATGACGTTAGACTTTTCCATGGTGGAGACCTTAGATTTATTCGTCAATTTTAGATTGAAGAATTTAAAATTTAGAACTTTGGATTTGATTTAAAATTTAAAATTTAGAATTTATGAAGTATAGCTATAATTGGCTCAAGGAACTCTCTGAAACAAAAAAAACAGCCACGCAGGTTGCTGATCTCATAACAAAGCATTCTTTTGAAGTTGAATCGGTGGAAAAAATCGGATCTGATTTTGCTGGAATTGTGGTTGGAAAAATTTTGGAAATTTCCAAGCATCCCAATGCGGACAAACTGCAACTGACAAAGGTTGAGATTGGACAGGAATCTCCTTTGGACATTGTCTGTGGCGCTCACAACATTAGCGTGGGCGATCATGTTCCTGTTGCGACTGTTGGCACTAAATTGCCAAATGGAATTGAAATCAGAGAGGCTGAAATCAGAGGAATGAAATCTTTTGGAATGCTTTGCGCTGAAGATGAAATTGGTCTTGGAAAAAGTCACGCTGGAATTTTGATATTAGACAAGGAAATAGGAATAGGCACACCTTTGTCAGAAGTTTTTGCTAATAATGATGAAATTTTGGATATTAAGGTTTTGCCAGACAGAGCACATGATGCTGTTTCGCATGTTGCCATGGCCAGAGAAATTGTGGCACTTGAAGGTGGGCAGTTGGACTATGACTATGACGGTCTGATTTTGGAGGGCAATGGAGAGGCAAATCTTGAAATTAAAATTGAAAATAGTGATCTTTGTCCCAGGTATATTGGAGCAAGACTTTCTGGTGTTACGGTTAAAAAATCTCCTGATTGGATGATTGCACGCTTGGAAGCTTGTGGTCTTAATGCAATCAACAACATCGTTGATGCGACGAATTATGTCATGCTAGAGCTCGGACAACCATTGCATGCTTTTGATGCTGATGTGGTTGGTAGTACCATTGTCACCAGACTTGCTAAGGATGAGGAAGAAATTGTCTTGCTGGATGGCAATGTTAAAAAACTTGCCTCAAGTGATATTGTTATTGCAAACAATGAGAAAGTTTTAGCTTTGGCTGGAATTATGGGCGGAAAGGATTCTGGAATTTCAGATCAAACAGAAAATATAATTCTGGAGGCAGCAAATTTTAAGGCAATTTCAATTAGAAGAACTCGCTCAAGATTGAACATGCTTAGTGATGCCTCCATGCGCTTTGAAAAAGAGCTTGATCCAAATCTAGCTGAAAAGGCTATGGTCAGGGTTATTGAAATTCTTGAACACACCGCCAATGCATCCTTTGAAGGATTTGTGGATGTGTATCCTGAAAAAGTGTCGCCGTGGAAAATAGAATTGGAAAAAGAATATATCGACAAATTGTTGGGGACCACCGTTCCTGCTGGTGTGAGTGAGAAAATTTTGAGTTCACTTGGCATTGAAATTGAAAGCAAGGATGAAAAAGTCTTAATAGTAACAATTCCAACATATAGAATTGATTTGAAATCACAAGAGGATTTGATTGAGGAAATAGGGAGAATTTATGGTTATGAAAAAATTCAAAATGTGGCACCACTTGTGCCAGTCACTGCTGCCAAACAAAACGAAGCAAGAATTTTCGAGCGTAATGTGAAGAAACTTTTGATTGCCAGTGGTTTTTCTGAGGTTTTGAATTATTCTTTTTATTCTTTGCAAGATCAGAAAAATTCTCATTTTGAGCACATAAAACACTATGAGCTTGAAACACCGATGAATCCTGATCAAAACTTGCTACGCGTGAGCTTGCTTCCTAATATTTTCAAAAAAATTAGAGAAAATCTCAAAAATTATGGCGAGTTTAGTATTTTTGAAATAGGAAAGGTTTATTTGCCAAGCACGGAGCAATTGCCGCAAGAAAAATCAATGCTGGTTGGCGCAATGGTCTTTCCGAAAAAAGTCGCAAAAAAAGAAAAGCAAGATTTGCGTTTGGAATCAAACTTCTTTGAGTCAAAGTCTTTTATTAATAATCTTTTGCTTCAAATTGGAATCAGTGATCAATATTATGACAATTTTGACATTGATAATGGTGAAAATTCAAAACTTCTCTGGCATCAAGGAAGAAGTGCTGAAATAAAAATAACAGGAAGTGGCAAATCATTGGGTCTTGTTGGTGAAATAAGTCCAAATGTTTTGAGAAAATATGACATTTCAAATAGGGTTGTTGTTTTTGAATTTGAAATGGAAAAAATGCTAGAAATTTCACGCAGCGAAAGGGAATATGCTCCAATTGGAAAATATCCAGTGGTGACTAGAGATATTTCACTGCTAGCACAAAAAAATGTGCGCATTGATGAAATTTTGATGATTATTCAGCGTGCAGGAGGAGATTTGGTGCTTGATGTTGATCTTTTCGATGCAATAGATTTTTCTGATGACTCTTCGAGTTTTGCTTTTCACATTATTTTGGGAGCAAGTGAGCGAACATTGAATGGAAAAGAGGTTGATGAACTCATGAATGCGATTGTTGAAAAATTGGAAAGTGAATTGCAAGTCAAACTTCGCAGATAAAAGAAAAAAAGGATATTTTTTCATCCCAAAACAGTCAGAACTTTCAAGTCCGGCTGTTTTTTTGTCAGCTATTGACAAAAAAATAATATGTGTTAATATAATTTGAAATCAAGAGAGATTAATTTTGGCTCTAAATTTATGAAAACAAGCTGTTTCTGCCGGAGGGGAGATGCAAACTTTGTTTATACTGACAAATGGAAAAAATAACAGATAAAAACAGCCAAGCAGTTGAGTCTGAAAAGGCGATATTTTCAGATGCACTGAAAAGTACCGTGAAAGATTTTTCACAAAGAAGTCAGGAGATAATTTTTTCTCGCTGGGGGGTTTTCAGTTCTCATTCTTTGACTTTGGAAGAGATTGGAAAAAAATATCAAATTACTCGTGAGAGAGTTAGGCAAGTTATTCGCGAGGTTTTGAAAAAAGTTAAAGAAAAAAAGGATCAAACTGTTTTTCGTGAAATAGAAGAAAAAATTATTTTGGCGCTTAGAAATAATGGTGGTATAATGGAGGAGCAAAAACTTTTGTCTGTGCTTGTGGGAAAGCAAAAAAGTGAGCAAGCAGCAGTTTCATTTTTTCTGGAATGTTTTGATAGTATTTGCAAAAATCAAATCAAGGGAGAACTTAAAGTTGCATATTCTTTGCCAAGTTTTGAAATTGAAAAATGGCGAAATGTGAAAAATGATTTGATTTTGGTTTTGAAACAACAGGCAAAACCTCTTTCAGTTGAAAAACTTTTTGAACTGACAAAAGCAAAGTCTGGTGAATTTGATTTGAACATTGAAACATTCACACAATATCTTGAAATTTCAGAAGAGATCAAACAAAACACTTTTGGAAAATGGGGAATTGCAAAATGGAAAGAAATTTCTCCAAAAGGAACGCGTGAAAAGGCTTATCTTGTTTTGAAAGAGGTAGCCAAGCCTTTGCATTTTCGGGATATTGCCAAAAAGATTGATCAATATCATTTGAACAAAAAGAAAACTCATGCTCAAACAGTGCACAATGAATTGATCAAGGACAAAAATTTCGTGTTGGTGGGAAGGGGGATCTACGCGCTGGTTGAATGGGGATATCGCAGTGGAACAGTCAAGGATGTGATTGAAGAGATTTTGAAAAAAAATAAGGCTCCACTCAGCAAGGAAGAAGTACTAGAAATGGTTTTAAAAATCAGACGTGTGAAAAAATCGACTATTGTGATAAACTTGAATAACTACTTTGCCAAATCAAAAACAGGCACATATTCAATTAAAAAATCTTAAAGTCACTCAAAAACAAAAAAATGGACATTCTTCTAACTTCACTAGCTCAAATACCTGAAGATTTAAAAATGGTGTCGCAAGTAATAAATCACACTTGGTTTATTATTTTGCCACCACTTTTTTATTTTATCTTTAAAATTTTTTGGATTACACATATTCAAAATGCTTATTGGGCCTCTGCTAGTTGGGTTTTGTTGGAGCTTATTCCTCCAAAAAATATTGAAAAAAGCCCTAAGCCAATGGAGGCACTTTTTGTTGGCTTTGCAGGTGTGGAAAAAGGTTTTGACGTGGCTGAAACATATATCAGTGGAATGTTTGCTGATTCAATGAGTTTGGAGATGGTTAGTGATCAAGGGACAGTGCATTTTTACATCCGCAGCATGAAAAAATATCGCCATTTGGTGGAGGCTTCGCTCTATGCTCAATATCCCGATGTCGAAATCATTGAAGTTCCTGATTATGTTAATGATGTTCCCAAGGTTATTCCTAATGAAAAATGGGATTTGTGGGGAGCTGACATTGCATTTCAAAGTGATCCAGCTTATCCAATCAAAACGTATAAAGCTTTTGAAGAAGAAATTTCTGGCACCATGATTGACCCTTTGTCGAGTTTGTTGGAAGTTATGGGTAAATTGGGTCCAGGACAGCAGATGTGGCTACAGTGGGTGATTTCTCCAACATCTCCAGCTTGGGCTGGAAAAGAAGGGAAAAAATTGACTGACAAATTGAAGGGAAAAGAAAAGAAAGTCGTTTCTGTTCCGGAAAGATTGGTTAAGGATTTTTTGGATGTTGTCACAAACCTTTTCAACGCCTTGCTAGGGCCGGTTGAATTTGCTGCAGAAAAGAAAAAAGAAGAAGCAGCATTGGACACAAGACTTTCTCCGGGAGAAAGAGATGTGCTCAAGGCCGTGGAGGATAATCTTGGAAAATTGCAATTTTACACCAAGGGAAGATTTATATATCTAGGTCGACGAGAAAATTATGACAAAGCGCTTGGAATTTCATCTTTTTGGGGAAGTCTCAAGCAATTTAATGACAACAATCTTAACAGCATGAAGCCTGATGGTGATTCAAAAACTTTTGCAAATTATTTCAACCAACGAAGTCGTTTGCGTTATCGTCAACGAAAAATATTAAGACGCTATCGCACTAGAAACAGGGATGGTGCAACATTGGTCTTTAGTACTGAAGAATTGGCCACACTTTTTCATTTCCCTGATATGAACGTGATGGCTCCATCATTCACGCGCGTGGAAGCGAAGCGTGGTGGTGCTCCTTCAAATTTGCCGATTGAATAAAGAGATAAATTAAAAATTAACTACAACGCTAGTTAACCATATGGCTCAAAAAAACGAAATTGCATTTTTTGCAAAAACAAATTTTAGAAATCAAGAAAGAGTTTTCGGCATCAAAACTGATGATCGCACTCGACACATGTATATCATTGGAAAGACCGGTATGGGAAAAACAAACCTGCTGGAAAATTTGGTGGTGCAGGACATTAGAAACGGTCATGGTATTTGTTATATTGATCCACATGGTGACACGGCTGAAAAATTGCTTAGAGCGATTCCCGCTGAACGCATTAATGATGTTATTTATTTGAATCCTTCTGATCAAAATTATCCTTTGGCTTTCAACGTGATGGAATCGGTTGATCCTGACTATCGTCACTTGGTGGCATCGGGCTTGATTGGTGTTTTCAAAAAAATCTGGGCTGATTCCTGGGGACCACGCTTGGAGTATATTTTGCGTAATGCAATTTTGGCACTTTTGGAATATCCTGGGAGCACCTTGCTGGGTGTGACCAGGATTTTGGTGGACAAGAAATATCGCGAAAGAGTGGTTGAAAAGGTGACTGATCCGGTGATTAGGCAATTTTGGGTGGATGAATTTCCAAAATGGAGTGACAAGGTTTTGCAAGAAGTTGTTTCTCCGATTCAAAACAAGGTTGGACAATTCTTGTCATCTTCTTTGATTCGAAACATTGTTGGTCAAACAAAATCTTCTTTTGACATTCGAAATGCAATGGACACGCAAAAGATTTTGATCATCAATCTTTCCAAAGGAAGAATTGGTGAAGACAATGGTGCGCTTTTGGGAGCCATGATGATCACCAAGATTCAATTGGCAGCCATGGGACGCGTGGACATAGCGGAGGCTGATCGTAAAGATTTTTATTTATATGTTGATGAGTTTCAAAATTTTGCCACAGAATCTTTTGCCAACATTTTGTCTGAAGCTCGAAAATATCGCTTGAATTTGATTTTGGCAAATCAATATATCACTCAAATTGATGAAAAAGTTCGTGATGCTATTTTTGGTAATGCTGGCACGATCATTTCTTTTCGTGTGGGTGCGATGGATGCTGAATTTTTGGAAAAAGAATTTATGCCAGTTTTTGTGCAAAATGACATCGTGAATTTGCCAAAATATAACATATATTTGAAGCTCATGATTGATGGAATTGCAGGTGATGCTTTTTCTGCTACTGTTTTGCCACCTGTTTACATCGGTGACACGGCTGAAAATGAGGAAAAGATTATTGCAGCTTCGCGTGAGCGTTATGCTTCTAGTAAGGAAGAAGTTGAAGACAAAATTTCACGTTGGGCTGGTGTGATGCCTGCAGCAGGCTTTACTACTGTCAACAAGGCTCCTGAGCAAGTTGCTCAAAATCCAAATAATATTAAATATGTTCATCCGGTGAGCAGCCCTCAGCAAAGATCAAATTCAATACAGAATTTTGCTCCAAAAGCAGTTGCTGCCCCAGTTGCACTAAAAGCTCAGCAACCAGTGCGAAATGTTGCCTCAAGCGCTCCTGTAAGCGCTCCAGTGCCTATTGCTGCTCCTTTGTCTCAAAAATCAGTGCAGCGGCCAGTTGAAGAACAAAAAAAGCCCTATGTGCAGGATGATTTGGGGGAATATAATGAAATTCCAAAAAATGAGGCTGTACAATCAATTGCAGCTGAGCCAGAAGAAAATCATGACTATTATGTGAAGCCAATTGATGATCGGCCAAAATTTGATGCTGTTTGCGACATGTGCGCGGACAATATTCAAATTCCTTTTGCTCCAGATGGAAAAAGACCAACTTTTTGCAAGGATTGCTTGAAAGAATATCAACGCATGAATGCTAAGGAGAAATTGAAGCAGGAAGAGAAAATAAAGCGACAGCAAGAAGAAGCGCAGGTTCAAGAGGTGCCAACTGCTTCGCCAGCAAAAACATATCCAAAAAAGTTTGAAAGCAAGTCTGCTACAAATCAAGCGCCAAGACAAGAAAGAAAAACCGAACACAAGGCTTTTGTTTCTAAGGATAGGCCCATGTCACTTTCGCAAATGCAGCATATTGCACCCAAGCAATTCAAGCCAACTCGCGTCCGTCCACAAATAAACTTGAGTGAAGTGAGAGAAATGATTAATAAAAACAAAGAATAGTACTAGTTTAAAAAACAACCATCTTATGGTTGTTTTTTTTAAACTATTGACACAATATCAGCATTAATCTATATTGTATTATTGGTTGCAATGATGCAATGCAATGTCCCTTGTTCTTTGATATTTTCGCTGTTATCTGTCAACCCTAAACTGAAGTTGCCCTGCCAAGCAGGGAAAGGAATTTACCATGAGTATTGTAAATTGGATTGCGTTTGTTGGCCTCTTTTTTGTTATTTTTGCTGGAAATGTTTGGATTGATAAATCAATCATGAAAAAATGGGTGTTAAAAAGAGGAATAGGTTCGTTTTTCCTCTATGCAGCGTTTGCATTCCTACTTTCCAATTTTTCTGATATTGGTTCATATCTGCACGTTGAAAAAAATGTGCCATTTGAATGGAAAGAGAATATTTTGGCAAAACAAAGCATCGAAGAAGTTTCTATGAGCAAAGAGAGAGAAGGACATTTATTTTTGGGTTGTGGAAGTTTTCGTGAACGTGAAACGTTTCGCTACACGGCCAATAATGAAGATGGCTCATATCATCGCGACAAGGTGTACACTTCTGAGTGTGTGGTCCTGAAGGCTGAAGATGAGAATAGCCAACGGATTGAAAAGGTGCAGGTGGTGCGAGAATACAAGAATAAATCTGACAAGAGTTGGTTCGGGACCAAGATGGACAAGAAGGATTCGTTCTATAGGATATATCTATAGGACAAAAAAGTGTAAGTAAATCGAGAGAGATTGAGTTTTAAGTGTGAGTGTTAGTAAATACAAGCACTGAGCGTTAGATTAAGCAGCAGGGACCTAGAGGCATTGAAAATTCAATGCCTCTTTTTTATAAAAATATTTTACAAATGGTGGCATTTCAAGGTAGCATTAACATATGAAACAAAAAACAGCACTCGAAATTTTGAAAATGGGACATAATGTTTTTTTGACTGGTCCAGCCGGTTCTGGCAAAACATTTTTGCTAAATGAGTATATTGATTATCTCAAGAAAAATGGCATTGGCGTGGCAGTGACTGCTTCCACTGGGATTGCAGCGACACACATGAATGGTCAAACAATTCATTCATGGTCAGGCATGGGGATCAGTGATGTTTTCTTGGAGGATGATTTTGCTAAACTAAAAAAAAGATATTATCATTGCGAACGCTTTAGGCACACCAAAGTGCTTATTATTGATGAAGTTTCAATGCTTCACGCTCATCAGTTGGACATTGTGAACAATATTTGCAAAAACTTTAAAAACCCAAAACTTCCTTTTGGTGGCTTGCAGGTTATTTTGTGTGGAGATTTTTTTCAATTGCCGCCGGTTGTGCGAAACGGAAAAAAGGCGCAATTTGTGATTGAATCTGAGGCTTGGATTGAAATGGATCCAAAAATTTGTTACTTGGAAGAGCAGCACAGGCAAGAGGATTCTGCTATGTTGAAAATTTTGGCTGATATTCGAGGTAGAGCTTGCGACGAAGAGACTATTGATCTTATTTGTTCCCGCCAAAACAAAAATATTAAAAATGGTATTACACCAACAAAGCTGTACACTCATAATGCTAACGTTGATGGTATTAATAATTTGGAGCTTAAAAAAATAAATGAAGAACCTAAAATTTTTCAAATGACAACTGCTGGCATTGAACAATTGGCGGCGGTGGTGAAGAAGGGTTGTCTTGCTCCTGAAACATTGACGTTGAAAAAAGGAGCTGTGGTGATGTTTGTGAAAAACAATTTTGAAAAAGGTTATGTTAATGGAACTCTTGGAAAAATTAAGGATTTTGATCAAAGCGGGATGCCAATCGTGAAAACCTTTGCCGGCAAAGACATTGTGGCTCTGGCAGAAAAATGGTCAATTGAGGAGGATGGTGAGATGTTGGCATCGGTTAGTCAAATTCCGCTGCGCTTGGCCTGGGCGATTACTGTGCACAAAAGTCAGGGAATGACGCTTGATGCTGTTGAAATGGATCTGGGACGTTCTTTTGAATATGGCATGGGATATGTTGCTCTTTCGCGAGTGAGGACACTTGATGGTATAAAATTGCTAGGAATAAATGATATTGCTTTGGAGGTCAATCCAATAGTATTTGAACTGGACAAGGTGCTCAAGGAATTGTCGAATGCGAATTCAAAAGCGACCTTGAAAATGAAAATTAGTGAAAAAAAATCTTTGCAAAAAAAGTTTTTAGAAAAATGCATAAACTAGGCATGAATAATGGTTGATATTATAGTAATTTTTTCTATTGTTGTTTTTTGAAAAATTTGTTATAATAAAAATATCAAAAAACTTTTAAACAAAAATATGAAAATAAAAAAACAAGCACCAAAGAAAACAAAAACTGTTCCAAAGAAAAAAGTTGTTTCCAAAGTTCGCACAGTAACTTTGACAAAAAAAGTTGTCAAAAAAACAAAGACTGCTCCAGTAGCAAAAGCTGCCCTCAAAAAACACAAAACAATTGCAGCAATAAGAATTGATAGTAGAAAAGAGGTTACTAGTGTTTTTTCAACTAGTGAAAAAAGAGAACTTAGACATTCCTTGAAACGTTGGACGTATATGGTTCTTGCTTTGACTGTTGGAATTTTGTCTGCTGGCTTCGTGACTGGTATTTTGGAAAAAATTTATATTGAAAATAATCTTAGAATGGGGCATGAATTGCTGACACATCAATTTTTGGGAATGAGCATGTTTCTTCTGCCGGTGGCATATATAGTAATCTTTGGAATTGGAATTTGTTTTGGAATCTGGCTTGGCTTTTGGGGTTGGCGGGTGGTATATATCGAACACAACCATCGTATTTTTCGCAAAAAATAAGTTCTTATAAAGCAGTCTCAAGAAAAAGAGGCTGCTTTTGTTTTGTAAGAAAAATTGATATACTGTTGACAAAATCATTAAAACAAGGTATAAATCTCAATACCAGCTAAACTAAACACAGAAAGGGGGAAGATGAGTTGTAACTTAAAAAAAGGGGGAGGATGCATTGAAATTGGCGCTGTCAAAAAAGAAAGGGGAGGTTATGATTAACATTGATTTGGATATGGGCATTCACACCATGCGAATGCCACATGGAATCAAGAAGCTTTTTTTGGATATGATCCAATCATTGGACATTACCCAGGGAAATTTTAAGATTCACTTGGGCAAGAACATTCGAGGAGTTAGTCAGAAGGGTATAAAATTCATTAAGGTTCTGCCACAGTATTGCGCCATTTGGGTCAAGGCGCAGCCTTCCGGCAAGGAAGGCCGTCATGAATGCACGGTATATTTTCCAGATATTTATAAGAATGATCTTGGAAAGTTTGGCGAGCTTCTGCAGTCAAAAGTTGGTCAGGAAGATTGGGCTGATGAAGAGGTTATTCCTGAAGAGGAAATTGCTACAACTATGGATGATGTTAAAGCTACCATAATTGATGTTGAACATGTTGAGAATGCTATTATTAGACAGCAACAATATCAAGCTGAAGCATTAATCTTGAGTGCGGAAATGCTATCTCTCATTGTCGGTGATATTTTTGAAAAAAAAGGCACTGGCTGGATTTTCAAGAGTGCATTGTTCAAGATTTTGAATAATTTGAAACTGCAATACGCTACTAATAAGTTGATTGGAAGACTTTTCCATTTGGGATATCTTGAAAGAGATCCTGAGAATCTTGAAAAAAGAAGTCGACTGACTCAATCGGCATGTCTGCTTATCAATGCTCCGATCCCGCTTGACACTGGACACAAGATTGTCATTGGAAGTAGTGAAGATGACTTGAAAGTTTATAATGCTGTAGATTTTCTTCGAAGGTCGAACGCAATTTATAAAAAGCTTTTAATTAATCAGTCAAAGGCTTTTGATGAACTCGAAAAGCTTAAGTGTGCCGATGAGAAATTGCAAAAAAGAATCTCACGTCTTGCGGAATTGATGGAAGTGAAGATGCAGGAAAATCTGGTCATGATTAATGAAAAAAGTCTTGAGATAGAAAAAATTTCACAAGGCATAACGCCTCGCTTGATTGAGGCATCAAAAAGATTTGAGATTATTATGGCAGATGATCTGCCTCCAGAATAAATTTGTTTAATGTTTATTGTTATAAGCGCAACTAAAAAGTTGCGCTTATTTTTTTTGAAAAAATTGGTGTTTTCTTGTTTTTAATCGTATGATTGTGGAATGAAAAAGAAAATTATTGTCGTTAATGACAAAATGCAAAAAAATTATAGTTACGAACTTTCGCAGCCTATGGGGAAAAATTTTGATCCTCTTTTTGCGCCAGAGTTGACACCAAGGCAAATGCTGGAACTCGGTGTTTTTGGTGGAAAATACATGACAGATTGTCAAAATGAATTTCCGCATGATTGGTTTTCTTTTGCCAAATTGAGCAGCAAAAAACGCGATAAAAATCTAAATTTTTTTGGAGTTAATGCTAGTCAGTCTTTGAAGGAATGGCGCCGCAATGGCTGGATTGAGGTTAATGATCCACGCGGGTGGTTTCAATGGTATTGTAGATATTATATGGGAAGGCGCTGCGGCGATGATATGCGGCAGATAAAGCGCTGGAGGGCTTTTATTAGGCACTATAGTGCGGTTAAGAATAATTGCTTTGCTTTTGATTTTTCTTGTCGAACTCGTCAACGTCAGGCACTTTTGCATTGGGCCTATGACAGTCGAAAAATATGATTTTTTGCCTTAGTGTGGCCAAGATATGTTGTTATTGACAATTTTACTAAAAAATGTTACTATTAAACGTCCTAAAAAGGATTGTTAACTTAAAAACCCAAAGTCCACGGACTATAAAAAGGAGGTTTCACATGCAAACAGGACTCGAAGGAACACATCGGTTGCACGACACTGCCAGGTTTGCAAGATGTCGGCTAAGTAATGGGATTACAGTTTGGCTGCAAAAGACGGATATCATGGTTGACCATGAAGGATATTTGTCGATGTTTTTCAAGAACGTTGGATCAGCTAATGATCCGAGAGGCTTGGATGGTCTGGCTCATTTTTTGGAGCACATGCTATTCAGGAAAAGCTTCACCCATGACAGCGAAACAGCATTGAAAGATTTTGTTGTAAGCAATGGGGGAGAAATTAATGCTCGCACCAATGCAGAATTCACTGAGTATTATGTCATGTTGGACACTGCTCATTTTTCAGAGGCCTTGCAATCATTGCATTCCTTGGTTTGTGAGCCAGTTTTCGATCTCCAGGATGTTGTCTTGGAATCAAAAATTATTTTACAAGAATTTTTGAAATCAAAGGCTCGTAGCAGCTTCCTTGTAGGTGAGCACATCAGAAGATTCTTGTTGGCTAAAAACGATCCATTTAATCATGCTGTGCTTGGAAATCCCGCAACGATCAAGAGGATTTCTCAGCAGGATATTTATGATTTTTATCATAAATATTATCACACCGGAAATGCAAATATCATTTGCGGTGGGAGCTTTGCTAGAATTCCAAATGTCTTGGAGGAGCTCGAAATGGCATTTGGCATGATGTGCAAAGGTAAGACATGTGAACCAGTTTTTTATGCTGGCAGTGCAATCAAGAGTGGAAATCATCGCTTTTTGGATAAGCGATATCCAAATGAAAATTTGAGTATACAATATTGTTTGCCAGTACTTACCTATGAAGAAAGAATTCCACTCATGCTTTTGCTGGAATCATTAGCAGGCAGGACAGGTGCACCATTTGACACTGAAGTAAGGATTATGCGCGGTTTGACCTATCATATTGATGCGGAAGTCATCACCAACCATTTTGAGTCATTGATTGACGTCGAATGCGAACTTGATTCAAACAATTTTGAATTGGTGAATGAAATATTCCTGGAAAAACTAGCAACCCTTTCAGAGGAATGTATTTTGAAATATGTTAAGTCAATTCAGCAGGAGAGGCTTATTAAATTTCAGCATCCCATTAGTGCATGTAAAAGTGTTGTTTCGGAAATAGTTTATTTTGGTAAGTCAATCTCTTGTCGCGAGCATGAAAGGCTCATTGACGAGACAGATATTACTGACATCTTTGCCTGGAAAAATGAACTCCAATCAACAAGGCAGAGAGTCTTGGAATTAAGAATAAAATAGTTTTTTGTGCATGGACCGCTTCGAATTTTCGAAGCGGTCCATTTTTTGTTGACATATCAAAAAAAATAAGGCATAATTTAAAATCAAAAAGAAAAATAGTCTAACGATTGTCTTTTAAATGGTACTTTAAAAATCTAGAGTCTACGGACTATAAAAAGGAAATGGAGGGGATTATGAGGAAAAGAGATGGAATGTCGCTATGGAAGCTGATAGAATATACTCTTCAAATGTCTAATGTTTTAATTCATGAAAATGTTAGTCAGGAAAAACTCTCTAAAATAAGGGATCATTTTAACAGAAGGGAGTATGAAAAAGTTATTATTGGACTAATGGAAACCATAGACTTGGAAACAAAAATACAGCTTGATTTTATGCCTGATAATTTTATTTTGGATGAATTGAAGAAGATGTCTGGCTATGAATGGGCTTTGAAGTCAGCATCCATGATGGGCCTATCGTTTTCTGTTTTTTCCTACAAAAAACCGGCCTATGTTTTGGTTGGCGATGAGATGCCATGCTTTCGATCAAGAATTTTTCAAGAGCACGTCACACAAATGAGAATTGGCGAATCTGTAAAGTTTGAGTCCTTTGAAAGTTTTGTCACAATTGTCATGCACGAACTTATGCATATAGTTTTGTTTTCTCGTCAGCATCCACTGCGAAGAAATGAGCTGGCGACAGACATTGGCATTTTGCTGGCTGGATATGGAGATATTGCAAAGCTTGGAAGAATAGGGCAAAGTGCTAGATTTGGATATTTAAATTGTAAAGAATTTGCATTTGTTCATCGTCTGGTTGAATTGATTAAATTTTTTAAGCGCAAAAAAAAGATTAAAAATAACTAATAAAAAAACAAAGGACTTATCTAAATAGATAAGTCCTTTTTGCTTTTTTAAAGCTAGCTCAATCGCATGGAAATGAGCCTTACTGGTCTTGTTTGATGAGTTGAATTGCCATAAAACTTGTGTTGAAAAATGAAATCTTCCCAGAAATCTGTTCCTTGCACATTTTTTTTGATCAAATAACCGCCATTCTTGTCTCTGTATGTTGTTACGTTTATGTTCTCTATGATCTTAAAGTCTCCTCTTGTTGTTGTGCCTTCGGCATAGACAAGGCCTTCAATGCTAGTGTCATACTTCAGTGGAGTTTCTTCTGGAGCAAGAAAAGCAAAATAGAAAGGGAATTTCATGTCTTCATATTTTCCAAACACAATCACTTTCATACCTTTTTTGACATCTTGCACGCTCGGAAAGCCATTATTTTTTTTAATGTGCATGTTTTTCTCCTCCATGATTTGAGTTATGGCAATTTTTGCCACTTGTTTGCTTGCATTATAATGTTTTTGTTTTTCAAAGTCAATTCTGGCTGATATTGCTTGAGTAATACAAAAAAGAAGCGTAGAATGTTAACATGTATTGGTATATTACATTAGATATTAAAATCTTAAACTAAAAAATATAAACATGAAAACACTTATTATTCTGGCTCATCCAAGCAAATATGGTTTTTCGCGGAGAATAGCCAATGAATATGCTAAGGGCGCCAAAGAAAAAGGCATGGAGGTTGAAATTTTGGATTTATATCAAGATGAAAATAAGCAAGATTTTTTGATTTTTGATGATATCAAAAGCGTGCCACCTGATCCAAGTGTCACAAGGATGCAAGAGAAAATAACAGCTGCAGATGAATTGGTTTTTGCTTTTCCTCTTTGGTGGTTTGCTGAGCCTGCAGTTTTAAAAAATTTTTGGGACAAAAACATGACAACTCATTATGCTTATCAATATGTTTCAGGCAAACCAGTCGGATTGCTTTTGGGAAAAACTGCCAGAGTTTTTGTTACTTCTGATGGATCAAAGATGATTCACTGGTTGCTTTTAAATCCAGTAAAAACAATTTGGTGGTTGGCCAGGTTGAGATTTTGCGGTATTCAGATGAAGTCTTTTGTACTTTTTGATGACATGTTCAAAAGAAGCGAAGCAAATAAGAGCAATCAGCTCAAGAAGGTTTTTGAGATTGCAAAAAATTAATTAATTTTTTTTGATGATGATAGTTTGACTTATTGTTGCGAATTTTTAAAATATTTATGCGGATATTGTTTTTTTGCGGCTTCCGTGTGAACAAAGTGAACGAAAGGCAAGTAAAAAAACAATATCTGCATAAAATGAAGTTGTATAATTGATAAAATTTTAGTATGGATTCAAAAATAAAAAAGATTTTAGTGAAAATTGATGAGCTTAATGACGCATTGAAAAAGGAACATCTGCGCGTGGCTGAAAAATATGGCTTTTTTGTTAAAAAGAAAAAAGTTATTTTTTTGGAGAAAATTCGTAAACAAAACAAACGTTTTCGCATGCCAGCCTGGAAATATGCTGTTCCAAAAAGCATCAGACATATTGCTTCAATGCCTTTTATATATTCCATGTTGATCCCTGCTGTTATTTTGGATGTTTTCATTACGATATATCAGTTTTTTGCTTTCCCTTTATATGGAATTCCAAAAGTAAAAAGATCAGAATACTTTGTCTATGATCGAAGATTTCTTGATTATTTGAATGTTATTCAAAAAGTTCACTGCGTGTATTGCACCTATGTGAATGGGCTTTTTGCTTATGCTGTGGAAATTGGAGCTAGAACTGAGAGGTATTGGTGTCCAATCAAAGCTGCTAGCAAACCAAAGGCATATCATGGTTGGTACAAAGAATTTGCTGACTATGGTGATCCAGAAGAATGGACTTGCAAATTCAACGATCATGAGGCTTTTGCTGATACTGTTAAGAAAAAGGTAAAATAAACAAACAATGAATCAACTTGTTATTAGAAAATTAAAAGAGTGGCGCGCGCAGATTGCAAGTCGAGATAATCTTGAGCTTTTTCGTGTTATTCCAAACAAAACAATTGATGATCTTGGTGAACTTTTGCCAATCAACAAAGAAGAACTCCTTGCAATTAAGGGCATTAAGGATAAAAAATTTGAAAAATATGGCAGACAGATTCTGGCTATCATTAATGAAACAATTGCCAATGAAAATGCGCCAATTGTGCCGGCTGTGGAGGTTGAAGATGGAAACAAGAGAAATGAAAAAATATATTCAGTTAGTTCATATTTAGATAGGATTAATGATGATATTGCAAGAATCAGTGCTGGAATTTGTGGTGAGGTTTCAAGTGTGAGCTTCAAGGGGCATTTGTATTTTTCTTTGAAGGACAAAAATGATGGAAGCGTGCTGTCATGTTTTATGTGGGCAAGGGATTATGAAAACAGTGGCATCGAGATGCGCGAAGGCGAGGAGCTTATTATTCATGGTTTTCCTGAGATCTATAAGCCAAATGGAAAATTCACGTTTAGAACCAGTGCCATTGAGTTGGTTGGTGAGGGAGCGCTCAAAAATGCTTATGAAGAATTGAAAAGAAAATTGTCAGCAGAAGGATTGTTTGATGAAGCAGTAAAAAAGCCAATGCCTGATTTTCCTTCGCGCATCGGCTTGATAACCTCCAGAGATGGCGCAGTTACTAATGATTTTTTGAACAATATTGGCAGGTTTGGATATCAAATAAAATTCGTTAATTCTAGGGTTGAAGGTGCTATGGCTGTTGGCGACTTGATTGGTGCGGTGGAATATTTCAAAGACAAGGACATTGATTTGTTGGTTATTATTCGAGGAGGTGGCAGTTTGGAGAGCCTGCAGGCTTTTAATAATGAAATTTTGGTTCGCAAAATTGCAGATTTGGACGTGCCCGTGATTTGTGGCATTGGACATGACAAGGATGTTCCGCTTTTGTCTTATGTTGCAGATTTAGCAGTTTCAACACCATCGATTGTAGCCAAGGAGCTTAATCGCAGTTGGGAAAAGGCTGTCGACAGACTTGATTATCACGAATTGAATATTCTAAATACTTTTGATGCAGTCCTTAAAAAATCAGAGCGAAAATTGGAAAACAGTGTGATTGAAATTAAAGATTTTTATCAAGCTATCTTTCGAAAATTTGATTTTTATCATCAGGCGCTTGTAAATATTATTGGCAATGTTAGTTATCTTATTAAAAAAGATCTTGAAATGGTGGAAAAAATTCCTCAGAAATTGCTGGTTGATTTTGGTAGATTGATTTTTTCGACCAACAAATCACTTGATAATTATGAAAAGTCTTTAAGGCAGAATAATCCAGAACGCCAACTTGCCTTGGGATATAGTATTATCAGTGTTGATGGTAAAATTGTGAAATCAATCAGTGAAATTTCTGTTGGCTGTGAAATTGTCAACAAAATGAGCGATGGTCAAATAATTTCAATTGTAAAAAAGGTGGATAAAAAGAATTAAAAAAGTGAGAATATGTTGTTGCTAAATTTTCATACTGATATTGTTTTTTTGTGGCTTCCGTATGAGCGCAGTGAATGAAAGGCAAGTAAAAAATAATATCAGTATGAAAATTAAAAAATTAAATTCATAAGCTCTAAAAAAATATATGGAAAGTTCAAATTTGTCAGAATCATTAAAAAAATTGGAAGAAATTACTCAATGGTTTTCAAATCAACAAGATGTTGATGTGGAACAGGGACTTGAAAAGGTCAAGGAAGGAGTCAGGCTTGTCAAAGAAAGTCGTGCCAGATTGCAAGAGGTTGAAAATGAGTTCCAAGATGTGAAAAAAGACCTTGAAGCTGGCCTGGAATAGCTTTTATTTTGCATGTTTACAAGGCTTGCTAGCAATGCTATTATTTAGTGACTATGAGCACCAATAAGCCAAAAAAACGGGTAATTGTGGGCATGAGTGCCGGAGTTGATTCTTCTGTGGCTGCAGCACTATTGAAAGAACAAGGATATGATGTCGTTGGTGTTTTTCTGCATTTTTGGAAAGAACCAGGTCAGAGTTCATTGATTGAAAACAAATGTTGCTCAATTGAGTCTCAGCAAGATGCCAGAAAAATTGCTCAAATTTTAGATATTCCACTCTATACAGTCAATGCTGCAAAGGAATTTAAGAAGGAAATTGTGGATTATTTTCTGGAAGAAATCAAGGCCGGAAGAACTCCAAATCCATGTGTGGTTTGTAATGAAAAGATTAAATTCAATTTTTTGTTTAAAAAAATGCTAGAAATGGATGCTGATTTTGTGGCAACTGGTCATTATGCTAAATTGCAAAAAGTTGGAGATAAATTTCATTTGTACATTCCAACTGACAAAGAAAAAGATCAGACATATTTTTTGCACACGCTTGGTGAAAAACAGCTTGCAAGAATCTTGTTTCCTCTGGGCGAGCTCAAAAAACCCGATGTCCGCAGAATGGCTGAAAAATTGAAATTGCCTGTTTTTGATAAGGAAGATTCGCAAGGTCTTTGTTTTACTTCCGAAAAAACTCCTAATGAATTTTTGAAGCGTAATTTGAAATTGTCTGCTGGTGACATTGTTACAACTGAAGGTAAAAAAATTGGCACGCATTCTGGTTTGGAGCTGTATACTATTGGGCAGCGAAAAGGCGTGAACATTGGTGGTGATGGGCCATATTTTGTGGTTCAGCGAGATTTTGGCAATAATGTTTTGGTGGTCACGAACGACACTGTAAATGAAAAGATTTTCAAGAAAAATATGTCAGTGCAAATAAAGAATTGGTTGGGAGCTGAAATTGTTACTCCCTTGGAGCTTAATATTAAAATACGTTATAGACATCAAGCTGTGCGTGGTATAATCAAAAGTAGCAAGAAGAATAATGAAGGTTTGCTGATTGAGGTTGATTTTATTGAAGCGCAAAAAGCTGTTACCCCTGGCCAATCTGCAGTTTTTTATTCAGACAGTGAAGAGCTTTTGGGTGGTGGAGTTATTATCTAGCGTAACGAGTGAAATGATTTGTCAGCAGACAAGCATTTCCGAGTGAGCGACGATACTAAAAGGTTTAATGCCCCGAGGCTTGCCTCGAAGACCCAATGGGTTCAGGGCTTGCCCTGGGGTATATGCCTTTTATTGTTTAATAAATTTTTTAAAATAAAAAAATATGGATGTTGATCACACGCTTGAACTTCGAAAAAGACATATGCAAAATGAATTGATCTTGAAAGATTCCGACAATAGAAAAAATGAACGTGACATGCAGACAGCCGAGCTTGGAATAAAGGATGTTAAGCACAAGATTCTACAGTTGCAAAATGATTTGGTGGTCAAGGAACTTGCTATGAAAAAATTAGGTGAAAAGAAAATTCAACTTCAGGCAGAAATGATTAAGCTTAAACATCAAATTGCAAATCCTAATTAAGTTTTTGAATATATTTTTCTGGTTTCATGTAGATATTGTTTTTGCGGTTTACATGTGAACGCAGTGAGTGAAAGGTAAGCAAAAAAATAATTTAGCATAAAAAAGTTAATTTTATACGCTTTATAATTTATAAATAAATTTATGACAGCAAACGAACTGCGCACAAAATATTTGGATTTTTTTCGCTCAAAGGGTCACACTATAATTCCGTCAGCATCTTTGCTTCCTCGCGAAACAGATGCTTCAACATTGTTTACCACTGCTGGTATGCATCCATTGGTACCATATCTTCTGGGTGAGCAACATCCTGGTGGTAAGCGTGTGGCAAATGTGCAAAAGTGTGTGCGCACTGGTGACATTGATGATGTGGGCGACAATCGTCATTGCACTTTTTTTGAAATGATGGGGAACTGGAGTTTTGGGGATTATTTTAAAAAAGAAGCTATTGCTTGGAGTTTTGAATTTTTGACTGACCCAAAATGGCTAGGACTTGATCCAAAGAGATTGTATGTCACTGTTTTTAAAGGTGAAGATGGAATTCCGCGCGACCAGGAAGCTATTGAGTTTTGGAAAAAAACTTTTCATGATGCGCATATTTATGCTGGAATTGCAGGTGAAGACGAAATGGTTGCAGATGAGATCAGAATAGTCCCGCTTGGAAAAGATGATAATTTTTGGATTGCTGGTGCAACTGGTCCTTGTGGGGGAGATACTGAGATTTTTTATGACATGCGTCCGGAGGAGGGAGAGTTGAATGGAAAATTTGGCGACCTGGTTGATAGTTTTAGGATTATGGAGGTTTGGAATAATGTTTTCATGGAATTTAACAAAACTGCTAAAGGAAAATATGAAAAATTGCCAAAGCCAAATGTTGACACCGGCATGGGTGTGGAGCGAACACTGGCTGTGCTTGCTGGTGAATATACAATTTTTGAAACTGAATTGTTTGCTCAAATTTTTGAAAAAATAACAGAAATTTCAGATTGCGGATATCGTGACAATCTGGAAACAGAAAAAGCTTTCCGCATCATTGCCGATCATGTTCGCGCGAGTGTTTTCATGTTGGCTGATGGGGTGACACCAATAAACACTGGTGCGGGATATGTTTTGAGGCGCTTGATTCGTCGCGCAGTGCGCTATGGAAAATTGATTGGTTTGGAAAAAGATTTTACTGTTGCTGTTGCGGAGGTTGTGATTCAAAAATTTGGTGATTTTTATCCTGAATTAAAAAAGAAACGCGAAAATATTTTTGCTGAACTGAAAAAGGAGGAGGAGAAATTTCGAAAAACCCTGGAAAATGGACTCAGACAATTCAACAAGCTTTCTGTCGCAACAATCTCAGGAAAAGATGCTTTTGATTTGTATCAAACTTATGGATTTCCATTAGAGCTTACTGTTGAGCTTGCCAAGGAAAAGGGCGTGGTTGTTGACCAGCAGGAAGCTGACAAGGAAATGAAAAAGCATCAAGAACTTTCTCGTACGGCATCGGCTGGCATGTTCAAGGGTGGCCTTGCTGATTCTGGCCAGGAAACGGCCAGATTGCACACAGCAGCTCATCTTTTGCTTGCTTCACTTCGTCAAGTTTTGGGAAATGAGGTTTTTCAAAAAGGTTCCAACATCACACCAGAGCGATTGAGGCTTGATTTTTCGTATGGACAAAAAATGACGCCAGAACAATTGGTTAAAGTTGAAAGTCTTGTTAATGCCGCTATAGAGGCCAATTTGGATGTTGCAAATGAAGAAATGACTCTCGAAAGAGCGAGAGAAATTAATGCCATGGGTGTTTTTGAGGCTAAGTATGGGGAAAAAGTCACAGTTTACTCTATCGTTAATGATGGAGGTGAGATTGTCAGTCGTGAGATTTGTGGTGGTCCACACGCCAAAAATACGGCTGAATTGGGACATCTTAAGATCGCAAAAGAAGAAGCTTCTTCAGCTGGAGTGAGAAGAATAAAGGCAATTCTTGAATAATCATTGACATTTTTCCTTTGTTTGGGTATACTTATTTAGTAACAATTATCTTATATACGATCATGTTGGCAATTATTAAAACAGGTGGAAAGCAATACAAAGTGGCTGTTGGAGACAAAATCAAGATTGAAAAGCTTGAAGGAGAGGCTGGATCAGTTATTTCTTTTGATGAAGTGCTTTTTATTGGTGATGAAAAGGATGCAAAAATTGGAACTCCTTTTATTGCTGGTGCTAAAGTTGAAGGAACATTGATTGAACAAGGACGTCACAAAAAAGTTTGGGGAATCAAGCACAAAGCAAAAAAGCGCTATAAAGTAAAATTTGGTCACAAGCAACTTTATACTGAAGTTGAAATCACAAAAATTGCCTAATCTGAAATCCTTTAAAAACACTCAGAGAAATCTGAGTGTTTTTTTGATATTTTTTATAAAAATAAAGCTGCCTATTGAATTTTCAATAGGCAGCTTGAGTGTCTTTTAGGGAATAGATAATCCTTGAAAGCTTAATTCTGCAATCATTGTTCCATCTGATTTTTTTATGTCAGATTCGAAAAAATAAAACCCTCTTTTATGATTGATAAGTTTTGTAAATGCTACTACTGTGTCGCCATTGTGAACTGATTTTTTCATTTTGAATTCAACCCGTGACATGAATGGGCGTCCCGTGATTTTCATGTCATAGGCAATGATAAATCCAAGTTGTTGTGCCATTTCAATAAGCATTACGCCAGGAAAAGCATGTGGATGCCACTGCATGAAAGGATTACTGTCGCTAATATGCATTGTTGCACTTGCACTTGGTTTGCCGAGATGATTTAGTAGGAAAACCTCTCTGAGCATCAAAAACGGACCGGAATATGTTTTTGACATAATGTTGGCAACCTGCGATTGATTGAGCGATCTCATTTCTCTGTGCATGGGTGATACCTCCTTTTGGTTGGGCTAATTTTATTGTCAAAGAAATGTTATTATAGCAAGACCTTCCTGTTTGTCAATGCCTCAGAAAGGGTCAACTCATCAGCGTATTCAAGGTCTGCCCCAGTTGAAAGTCCGCGCCCAAGGCGAGTTATTTTGATGTTTAAAGGTTGAATTTTTCTTTTTAAATATAGTGCAGTCGCATCTCCTTCAGTGGTTGGGTTGGTAGCTAAAATAACTTCAGTGATTTGTTCGTTTTCAATGCGGCTAATAAGTTCAGGAATTCGCAATTCTGCTCCTGGATTTCCAACTTGAATGACACCACCAAGAACGTGGTACAATCCAGTATATATCTTTGTTCTTTCGAGTGAAATAATGTCGAGTGGCTCCTCAACAACACAGACTGAATGTTGGTCGCGAGTATGATCTTTGCAATATTGGCATAATTCACTTTCTGCAATATTAAAACACTTCTTGCAAACTTTCATGTTTTTTATTTCCAAAAGGTTTTCTGCAAAGTCACGAATTTTTTCAATATCTTGCTTAAAAAGAAATAGCACAAGACGTTCGGCCATTTTTGGCCCAACTGAAGGGAGAGAAGAGAGGTTTTTTATTAATTTTTGGAATGCTTTTGGATACATAAGGATAGTCTATAAAGTCAAAAGTCTATCAAGTCCATCAAGTTTTTTTAAATGGGTGCTTTATGGACTTTTAGCTTTTTGCTTTTAGCTATTGCGGTTGTTGGTGTATTTTTTCAAGTGATCGGAAAGATGCAGAATTTTCCTGGAAGAAGGCGTTTACTTCACCAACAGGCCCATTACGATGCTTGGCAATGATTATTTTTACAATACCTTTGTTTGGTGTGTCAGGCTTTTCACGATCTTCGCGATATAGGAAAAGAACAACATCAGCATCCTGCTCAATAGAACCGGATTCTCGAAGATCAGAAAGTTTTGGAATTTGTGGGGAACGAGCTTCAACGGCTCGGGAAAGCTGTGAGAGGGCAATGATGGGAATGTTTAATTCTCGTGCTAGATTTTTGAGACCGCGAGAAATCTCGGAAATTTCTTGTACGCGATTGTCTCCGCCGCGACCTTCCATAAGTTGCAAATAGTCGATCACGATTAGTCCCAGGTTATTGTCAGCCTGAAGGCGACGTGCCATGGTGCGCATTTCCATAATGTTAGCACTAGCTGTATCATCAATAAAAATCTTGGCTTCAGAAAGAATTCCCATAGCCTCACCAATTCTTTGAAAATCATTGTTCTCGCCTTCGCTTTGCATGCGTCCTGTTCGCAGGCGCCACAAATCAACATTAGCCTCAGCTGCTAACATACGATCGACAAGCTGATCGGCACCCATTTCCAATGAAAACATTGCTACTGCTGTGTTTTCTCGCACCGCCACATGGCGTGCGATGTCCAAGGCAAGCGAAGTTTTTCCAACTGATGGTCTGGCTGCCAAAATAATAAGATCTGATTTTTGAAGTCCGGCCAGAATGTTATCAAGATCAATAAAGCCGGTTGGAATTCCTCGAAATTTGTTGCCGTCGCGATGCAGTTCATCAATACGATTGAAAGCAGCTTCCAAAATTGATTTGATTGGCAGAAAATCTTGTTTGATATATTTTTGAGAAACAGCAAAAAGTTTTTGTTCAGCTTCATCAAGAATTTTTTCCACATCATCTCCTTCACGAAAACCAGCCTCAATGATTTCACTGGCTGCCATGATCAACCTGCGCAAAAGTGCCTTTTTTTGCACAACTTTTGCATAATGCACGATGTGAGAAGCTGATGGAACACTGCCAACCAAAGATGCAAGATAGCTGGAGCCACCAATTTGTTCTAGTTGTTTTTTTTCATCAAGCTTATTTGAAATGCTAAGCACATCCAATGGTTCTCGTTGTTCATAGAGCTCAAGCATTGATTCATATATTTGGTTGTGGATGTCCTTATAAAAATCTCCAACCTTAAGAAGATCCGCAATCTTGATGACAGCATCCTTTTCCAGCATCAAAGAACCAAGGATGGACATTTCAGCCTCATTGTTGTGTGGAGGTGTGCGAAGAGGGTCAAAATTGTTGACCAGTGGTGTTTTTGGTTTGTATTCTTTGTATTCTCGAGCCATTTTCAGAAAGTATGATTTATATTATGTGAAAGTTTTTGTTTAGCGTTTCTTTATTATAGCAACTTTGCAACTAAAATCAACAGCATAATATGCTATTTTTGTGGGTAAGAAGTGTGTAATTTTTTCATTTGACTGATTTGTTTTAGTATGGTGAAAAAAAATAAAAAGAGGACTGCGCAGTGCAGTCCTCTTTTTGCTTGTGGGTTTTAATTTGCTGGTCTTATTCTTTGTCCGTCTTTGGTGTCTTCCAAAATGAAACCATGTTCTTCAATAAGAAGTCGCAGTTTGTCAGATTTTTCAAAATCTTTGGCATTTCTAGCTTCTTCGCGCTCTTTGACCAAGTTTAATATTTCTTCTGGGATTATTGCCTGGCCTTGCAAAACAAATCCGAAAACTGAGTTTATTTTTTTCCACAAAGTTAGAATTTTTTTGGCATCAACTGAGGACAGTGAATTTTCTGAGATTTTTTTGTTGATGTTGCCAATAAGCTCATAGGTTGTGCTTAGTGCAAGGGGAGTGTTTAAGTCATCATCCATGGCAAGTTCAAAATTTTCTTTGAAATCACTGGCATTGAAAAAATCATCACAAGAAATGTTTTGAGTCGCAATTATTTCCAAATTCAAAACAAAATCATTAATTTTTTGTAGATTTTTGTGTGCTTGTTCGATGGCATCCCAAGAAAAATCCATCTGTGATCGATAACTTGAAGATAGTAGTAATAAGCGTAAATCCATTGCGCTAAAACCTTTTTCTTTGATGTCTTCCAGTGTGAAAAGATTTCCTTTTGATTTGCTCATCTTTTTTCCTTCAAACAAAAGATGGCGAGTGTGTAGCCAATAGCGAACATATTGTTTTCCACTGTAACACTCGGTTTGTGCTATCTCAGCTTCATGATGGGGGAAGATGTTGTCCTCGCCGCCGGTGTGAATGTCAATCGTGTTGCCGAGGTATTCAGTGCTCATGGCAGAGCATTCAATGTGCCAGCCGGGATAGCCAACTGACCAAGGAGATTCCCATTTCATGATGTGTCCTTCTGGTGCCTTGATCCAAAGCGCAAAATCCCAAGCATTGATTTTGTCAGGATGCTCCTCTATTCTTGCTCCTATTTTCAGATTATTAAGTGTATTGCCAGAAAGTTTTCCATAGTCTCCAAATTTTGTGACATCAAAAAAAACATTGCCATTTTTCTCATAGGCAAAACCTTTTTCAAGTAAACCTTCAATAATTTTGATCATTTGTGGCACGTGCGCAGTGGCGCGTGGAAAAAAATGAGCAGGAAGAATGTTTAATTCTTTTTCTACTTGGCGAAAATATTCTTCATAAAATCTGGCAATTTCTTCTGGACTCTTTTTTTCTTTGGCAGCAGCTTTGATCATCTTGTCTTCTCCTGAATCTCCCTGGGCAACATCATCTTCACTAAGATGTCCAACATCAGTGATGTTTTTGATGAGGCGGACTTCAAAACCAATATATTCAAGATAGCGTCTTGTTAAATCTGAAAGAAGGTACGCTCGCATGTTGCCAATGTGCACGCGTCCATAAGCCGTTGGACCACAAGTATACATGCCAACCTTTCCTGGGTTGAGTGAGACAAATTCTTGTTTGCTTTTAGTGAGCGTGTTGTATAGATTAAGCATGACGGTTTTTAAATTTAAACTAACCCAAATTAATCATAGTTATTTATAATATATGGGATTTGTGCAAAATACAAGATGAGTTTTGGGTGGAGATTTTTATAGCCATTTTTTGACCCAAAAAAGAATGATTGTGAAGATTGAGATTATGAGCATTATGGCAGTATGAATCCAGAATCCTTCGTTGTTGTGACTCAGTGGAATGTTGGTGCTCATGCTCATGACATTGGAGTATAGTGTCATTGGCAAAAAGATGGCGGAGAAAATCGTAAGAACTTTCATGGTCAGGTCAAGTTTATTTGAAAGCAGGGAGTTGTTTGTTTCCTCCATAGATTCAATTGTTTCCTTGTTGCTTTCCAATGCATTCCAAAGGCGAATATTGGTTCCTGTCAGGTCCTGAAAATAGGCAGAAAGTTCAGGTGCAATCAATGGTGACTTCATTTGTGCAAGAGATTCAATGATGTGACGCTGAGGTTTGAGTGTTCTTCGAAAATTCAAGATGTCGCGCTTTACCACGGAAATTTCAAAAACCATCTCCTTTTCTTTGTTGTTGAAGACTTGTTCCTCAATGTTTTCTAGCTTTTCGTGGATATGATCAATGCGTGGAAAACAAGATTCCAAAAGGAGTTCCAGGATGTTGTACAAAAGATGGGCGGGTGTTTTGTTCATGTATAATCTTCTCTTGCCTTCACTATTTTGCAATTGTGCAAAAAAATCTTCTAGTTGGAAAATTTCTTTGTTGTGGCCAGTGATCAAGTGGTCTTTGGTGATGACGATGTCCAATTCTCCTGGATATGTTGTTCTGGCTTTGGTGTCAAAAAGTGGAATATGAATGGTCAAAAAAATACAATTGTCATATTGAGTTGCCTTTGGACGATAGGTTGGCGTGACAAATTCTTCAATGGTAAGTGGGTGAATGTCAAAGTTTTCTTGCAGATACAAGACATCATCAGCACTTGGATCTGAAAAATCAATCCAGGTTATGTTTTTGAATGCGACAGTTTTCATTTTTGTTTTTTGAGAAGTTATGCTTGATAAATTAATTATACCTTAAAATGACAAATTGACAAAGTGTTTGCAAATGCCTATCGTGAGTGTATATGAAAAAAGTTTTATTGCTTGTTATTAAGATTTATCAAAAGATTTTCTCACTTGATCATGGAATTCCATCATATTTTTTTGGTGGAAGAATTTGTCGTTTTCATCCTTCTTGCAGTCATTATACCTATCAGGCTGTGGAAAAATTCGGTGTTTTGCGCGGATCTATGCTTGGCGTTAAGCGCTTTTTGCGTTGTCATCCTTGGAATGATGGTGGCTATGATCCAGTGCCGAAGAAATAGTTGGTGATTTTTTTAAACGTATCAATTAAATTTGATACTCTTTACATAATTTGAAAAAACTGTATAATATTTAAATTGATATAGTGGTTGTTTTAAAAATAAATAGGGGACACATCCCCAAAAAAAGGAGGTAGTTATGTCACAAACAGAAAGAGAAAAGGGGTATGACAAATTCATTGAAAAGCTGCATCAAGGTTGCTCAAGTAATTTTAGTATCATTGAGTGTTCACATTCTGGAGAAGTTGAAATGTCAAAAAGGGATAATCCATTTCGACCTGACAACTTGACTGATCACTTGAATTCATTTGCAAAAAGAAATGGTCTCAAGAGTTTTAGTGTAAGCAGTACGTCACAATAAAAAGGAGGTGGAACAGTTTTTATGCACATTGGCGCTGGATATTATTTTTCTTTTTAAAATGAAAAAGGAGAAAAACATGAAAAAAGTTATCGTGAAAGGTTCCATTTCTGAATTGCTTGCCGTTGTGGCCAAAGATGGTTGCAATGGGAACGTGAGAGATCTTTGCAAGGCATTGCCTGAAAAAGTCTATTGTCATCACATGAAACAATCAATTCCACTTTCTATTGCACCAGCATTGACACCTCATCACAGCAAGCATCTTGATTTTTCGCAGCATCTTGTGTGTGAGGTTGACTGTGGTCGCTCTTGTCAATCCTATAACATCAAGGGAATGACAGTTAGTGAAATGGTCAAAATGGATCACTTTCCGCTTGAAAATCATAACTCCGACATTTTTGCTTAAAAGCAATTTTAAGCAAACAAAAAGGTCTTTACATAGCATTGTGAAGACCTTTTTTCTTTTGAAAGAGCCATTTTTTGATAATATTAGCACTCGGACTTGACGACTGCTAATCGATGTAATATAATACAGATACTAAGAGTCCATAAAGCTGAAAGTCGAAAGCAAAAAGCATATTAAGAAGTATTTCTTGCTTTAAGGACCTTATAGACTTTTAGCTTTAGACTATTTTTTTATGAACGAACGCCAAGAAAAAATTTTATCAACCATCATTGAAGAATACACCAAAACAGCTATTCCTGTTGGTAGTGGAGTTTTGGTTGGTAAATATAAATTCAAGGTTAGCACTGCCACCATTCGAAATGACATGATGGTTTTGGAAAATGATGGATATTTGTATCAGCCACATATTAGTGCAGGAAGAATTCCAACAGACAAGGGTTATCGATATTTTGTGGAAGAGGTGATGAAGGATAAGGTTCTCTCGAAAGAACAGCAACAAGAAATGCAGCGTGAGTTTTTGAAGCTAAAAGCTCAAAACACACGTTTGACCAGAACAACTGCAAAATTACTTTCTAATATTAGTGGAAATTTTGCAATTAGCGGCTTGATTGATAATGACGAATTTTCTGATTTTGGAATGAGGGAATTGATGGAAGAGCCAGAATTTAAGGAATTGGATGAGATGTGTCGCTTGGTTGAAATGCTTGACTATGTTGATGAGAAATTTGATCAGCTCACTAAAGACATTAAGGATGGCGAGACAAAAATCTTTATTGGCAAGGAGAATCCCATAGATGGAACGGCAAATTGCTCTATGATCGTGTCGCCATATCGCTTGAGCTCTGGCGAAAAAGGAATTTTGGCACTAATTGGACCAAAGCGTATGGAATATGCAAAAAACAAATCAATGATTGAATATGTGAAAAAATTATTAGGAGCAAGCATGGTGATTATAATTATGATAAATATTTATTTATAAAATTTAAAAATTTTTGAAAATTATGTCAAAAGAACACAAAAAAAAGAAAGAAGAAGTAATTGAATCAGAAGAAGAAATTGTTGATGCAAATTCTCAAACTATTGACGAGGCAACTGATGAGTTTGAAGAGCTGAGAAAAAAAGCTGCTGAAAATTTGGAGGGATGGCAACGTCTGCAAGCTGAATTTGAAAATTACAAAAAAAGAACAGCAGAGTCACAAAAGGACATGATAAAATATGCGACCCAAAACATTGTTCTTGAGATTCTACCGGTGATTGATAATTTTCACGCCTCAACCGATCACATTCCAGAAGATCAAAAGGAAAATCCTTGGGTAACCGGGATCATGTATATTCAAAAGCAGCTTGAAAACGTGCTGACGGAAAATGGAGTGGAGGAGATTGTTGCCAATGTTGGAGATAATTTTGATCCAATATATCACGAGGCAATTGAAGACAAGGAGTGCGAAGATTGCAAAAATGAAAAATATGTAAACAAGATTAAGAAAGTTTTGACAAAGGGGTATAAGATTAGTGATAGAGTTATTCGTGCGGCAAGAGTGGTAGTTGAATAGATTGGAATGCGCATTGTTTGTGACAAAGAAAAAAGCCCAGATGGGCATAAGTTAAATATCCCATTGGGCAAAGCAGGCAAACATTGTGCCAAACTCTATGGTCAGTATACAGCATTTAACACGCAAAAGACAATAGGTGATCACACAACAATCAATAAGTAATTGGATTTAATAATAAGATAATAATTAAGTTAAAAAATAAGTAATAAAATAATAACAATTTGCAAATAACTAATGTGCAAATTGATTATTGAAAAAATATATGAGTAAAATACTCGGAATCGATTTGGGAACAACAAATAGTGCTATGGCCATCGTTAGCGGTGGAAAGCCTGAAATTTTGGAAAACAAGGAGGGGAACCGCACCACACCTTCAATGGTTGCAATTTCAAAAACAGGTGAGCGCCTTGCAGGACTCTTGGCCAAGCGTCAATCAGTAACAAATCCGGCCAATACTTTGTATTCTATTAAGCGATTAATTGGACGAGCATATCATGATGCGGAAGTTCAACGTGATGAAAAATTGATGCCATATAAGATTGTCCATGCTGGTGAGAATGTCAAAGTTACTATGGGTGATAAGGATTATTCTCCGCAAGAAATCTCTGCTATGATTTTGGGAAAACTCAAAGCTGACGCAGAAGAAAAACTTGGTGAAAAAATCACTGACGCTGTGATCACTGTCCCAGCATATTTTGATGATGCCCAAAGAAAAGCAACCAAGGAAGCTGGAGAAATTGCAGGTTTCAATGTTCGTCGCGTGATCAATGAACCAACAGCTGCGGCTTTGGCGTATGGTTTTGACAAGAAAGCTGATGAAAAAATTGCAGTATATGATTTGGGCGGAGGAACTTTCGATATTTCAATTTTGGAAGTTGGTGGAGACACGGTTGAAGTGAAATCTACTAATGGTGACACTCATCTTGGTGGTGATGACTTTGATCAGATCATCATTCAATGGATTATTGATGAATTCAAAAAACAAGAAGGAATTGATCTTTCCAAGGATCCGCTTTCATTGCAAAGAATCAAGGAAGCTGCCGAAAAAGCTAAGATTGAGCTTTCAACTGCTGCTGAAACCGAAATCAACCAACCATTCATCACTTCTGATGCCTCAGGTCCTAAGCATTTGGTGATGAAAATGAGTCGCGCAAAATTGGAAGAATTGGTTGGCGAGCTTGTGCAGAAAACTTTAGAGCCATTAAAGAAGGCACTAAGTGATGCAAAATTGACCGTTGGTGAGATTAATGAAGTTGTGATGGTTGGAGGAATGACTCGCATGCCGTTGGTTTTGCAAACAGTTGAAAAATTCTTTGGCAAAAAACCAAACATTACAGTTAATCCTGATGAAGTTGTGGCGCTTGGTGCAGCAATTCAAGGGGGAGTTTTGGAGGGAAGCGTGAAGGATGTGCTTTTGTTGGATGTGACACCTTTGACTTTGGGAATTGAAACAATGGGTGGAATTTCAACTCCATTGATTGATCGAAACACCACAGTGCCAACTTCAAAGACTCAAACATTTTCAACTGCTGCTGACAATCAGCCTGGTGTGGAAATTCATGTGCTGCAAGGGGAGCGAGAGGTTGCTTCTGGCAACAAAACTCTTGGAAAGTTCTTGCTTGATGGAATCCCACCAGCACCGCGTGGAGTGCCACAAATTGAAGTTGAGTTTGACATTGATGCTAATGGAATTTTGAATGTGACTGCTAAAGACAAGGCAACTGGAAAATCACAATCAATCAAAATTGAAGCATCAAGTGGTCTTTCAAAAGAAGAAATTGAAAAAATGAAAAAAGATGCTGAAATGCATGCCGAAGAGGACAAGCAAAAGAAAGAATTGGTTGAGGCTCGCAACATGGCTGATACACTTGTTTATACAACTGAAAAAGCTATTAAGGATGCTGGTGAGAAAATAACTGAAGAGGAAATAAAACCAGTCAAAGAAGCAATTGAAGAATTGAACAAGGTGAAAAACGGTGATGACTTGAATGAGATCAAGGCCAAAACTGAAACACTTTCGCAAGCTGCGCAAAAAATTGGTGAAAAATTGTATGCTGCTGCTGAGCAAGCAAAGAAGGATGAAACTGAATCCAATGCTGGAGCTGAGGGCGAAACAGTGAAAGAGGCTGAGGTTGAAGGTGAAAAAACAGAAGAGAAAAAAGACGAAGAAAAGAAATAATTTTTCTTCAAAATGCAAAATGAAAAAGGCGGGGACATTTTTGTCCTCGCCTTTTTTTGCCTTTATACTGTCATTAATACTTTTTCATGAATCTCGTTGAGATGCTTGATGATTTTCATGCGCAGATGCTTTTTGACTGGAATTGCACTGAGTTTTTTTTCAAAATCTTTTACGGTGACACGGAGAAACAATTCCATACATTTGCCAATCTTCTCCTTTTCCAAATCTTCCTTGACGCAGTTTGCGATGCTAATAAGATTTCCAATAGAAACCTTATCTCGCTCGCTTGACTCTCTGTAGTGTTGGTTACTTGTGCCTTGGATAAGTTCTTCCAGGGCATGTTGAATTTCAACACAGTTCTTTTTGATTTTTTCAATTACTTCAAAAATCCTAAGTCTGTCTCTGTTGTCCATTTCTTTCTCCTTTTCTGTTGGTAATGTGCCTGGCGTGGTGCTTGGTTGCTGATTAAGCATTGAAACATACAATATGATTGCTGTCAATGTTAAGCTTTACTAGCACGCAAAGGAAAATAGGAATATAATTCAAATATCAAATTCATTGCTTGTAAGTAAAAAATAAATGCAAAGATTGTTAAAAATTATTAAAATAATTTCGCTTATTATTTTTTTGACGGGTGTTATTTTTGGTTTGGAATTTTTTTGGCAAAAAAAGTCAAAAAATGCTGAAATAGTTGTGCCAAAGACTGAACAAGTTGAGTTAATTGCTGAGTCAGAAGTTGCAATCAAAAATATTGAGCCTGAAATCAAAAAAGAATCTTTGCCGCAAGAATTTTTGATTCAAGTTCCATTTTCTTCGCAGGCGCCAACTGGAAATTGGAAAAAGCAGCTATTTCAGGATGGTTGCGAAGAAGCCTCAGTTGTCATGGCTATAGCATGGACTAAAAATAAAAAATTAACACCGGCGGGAGTTGAAAAGGAAATTATTGGGATTTCAAATTGGGAAAAGAGAATTTTTGGTTATGCTGTGGATGCCTCGTTGGTTGATGTGACAAGGATTGTTAATGAGTTCTATGGATATAAAAATGTTAAAATTATTTCAGGTGAAAATGCGCAAAATATCAAAGAGGAATTGGCAAAAAAATGTGTTTTGCTGGTGCCAGTTGACGGAAAAATTTTGGCAAACCCGCATTATACTTTTCCTGGTCCTGAGCAGCATATGCTTGTCCTGAAAGGTTTTGATGACGAGCAAAAACAATTTATTGCAAATGACCCGGGAACAAAATTTGGCGAAAATTATGTCTATGATTATGACAAATTTGTTGCCGCTATTTGGAGTTATCCATCTGGAAAAGAACATGCAAAATATCCAACCAATGGTAAAGTTGAGAAAAATATCATTTCAATTTGTAAATAATATTTTGTCTGACTTAAGTTTAATGCTCCTGCTGATATTGTTTTTTTGCTTGCCTTTTATTCGCTTCGCTCATACGGAAGCCGCAAAAAACAACATCAGTAGGAGTATGTGCCAAAGATTGATTATAAAAATATTTCTCAAAAGTGTGATATAATGGAAGAAATTAATCTTAATAATAAATTATGAAACGCGATATAATTGAAATTGCCATTGGATCAGTGACTGTTATTTTTGCTTTTTGTTTTTGGCTGTTTGTGAAAAATGCCATTGTTGTTTCAACTGCAAGCACCTGGCTTGGACCAATTGTGGTGGCTTCATTTTTTTTGGTTTTTCTTTGTCTTAGCATCTTGCTTTTTCGTAGAATGATTTTTTTGGAAATTGTTTTGCTGCTCTCCTTGGCAACAAGTGCCTTTTTTGCTTTCAATTGGTTGCAATTCGTCGTCATTGCCTTGGGTCACATCTTCATGTTTATTGCTGCTCGAAAAATCAGAAATGATATGGAACTTAATATTAAAATATCCCCAGTAAAATCTTTGCAAGCTGGAAAGACCTATCTTATTTTTGCAATATCGATCGTTGTGTGTATGCAGTATTTTTTGATTATTCGAGGATTTGAAGGTGAGAAAAAAGTGCCATATTTTGATGCTGGATTTGTTACTAAAAAAATTGCCATTCCTTTTTTGTCTTCGGTCAGTCCACAATTCAAGGCTTTGGAGAATGAGAAGTTGACTGTGGATGAGTTTGTTTTGCAATCGCAAAGTCAAATGGCAAAGGATGGTTTGACACAGGAAGAAGAAAAAATGCTGGATGAGCAATTGCCTGAAAAAATGACAGTTGCACAAAAAGAAATAATCAAAAAACAGGCCAGGGAAAATTTTTCAAACACTCAAGCTCAGATTACAGAAAAAAATAAAGTTTTGATTCTTGAAGCTGGCAGGAGACAATTTTCTGACATGGTCGGCACAAAAGTGACTGGCAATGAAAAGATTGGTGATGTTTTCACTGGACTTATAAACAATAGAGTTAATGGATATTTCAATCCAAAGGTTGGCGATGGCCAGAGCAATTCAACTCTTCCAATGATTTTGGCGATTGTTTTGTTTTTGATCGTCTTTCCTTTGGCTGTCTTGCTGTGCACTTTTTTGTTTTGGATTACTGGTTTTGTTTTGTATGTTCTGATCAAGTCAAAAGTTTTAGAGGTGAAATCCGTGATGATTTCCAAGGAAGTTTTGCAGTAAAAACGGCTCTTTTTTGAAAAAATTAGCACTCAGTCATGGGGATTGCTAATTTTTTATTTTTGCTTTATAATAAATTGGTAATAAAATTTAGTAAATTTATATATATGGCAAAGGATTATTATGATATTTTAGGGGTAAATAAAAACTCTACTGATGATGAAATAAAAAAGGCCTATCGAAAATTGGCACACAAATATCATCCTGACAAGGCTGGTGGTGACAATGAGAAATTCAAGGAGATAAATTCGGCCTATCAGGTTCTTTCTGACAAGTCAAAGCGTCAACAATATGACCAATTTGGCTCTGGTTTTGAACAGCGAGGTGGTGGATTTAGCGGAGGAGGCTTTAGCGGATTTTCATCGGCTGGTGGGCAAGATTTTGATTTTGGAGAGGGATTTGAGGACATTTTTTCTAATATTTTTGGCGGTGGAGGAGGTTCGCGAAATGCTGACATGCGCAGAGCTGGCAACGATATTCAGGTTGACACTGAAATCACTTTTGAGGAAATGGTTGCTGGTGCTGTTCGGGAAATAAAATTATATCAAAAATTTCTTTGCGACTCTTGTCACGGTTCTGGCGGAGAGGCTGGATCAAAAGAGGAAGCTTGTCCAACTTGTCATGGTTCTGGTCAGGTGCACAAAAGTGTGAGCAGTTTTTTTGGCTCATTTTCACAGGCCTATGTTTGTCCAACTTGCCAAGGTATGGGAAAAACTTTTTCTCAAAAATGTCGCAAATGTCATGGAGATGGAAGGGTCAAACAGGAACGTAAGATTTCAGTGAAGATCCCTGCTGGAATTTCAAATGGACAAACAATTTCAATGCAAGGAGAGGGAGAGGCTGGTGAGCGCGGAGCAAAAAATGGAAATTTGTTTATTGTTGTGCATGTTATTGCTCATGATTTGTTCACTCGCGAAGGAAATAATATTCTTTCAATTGAGCATATTCCATTTTCAAAAGCAGCGCTTGGTGACAAGATTGATGTGAAAACCATAGATGAAACAGTGAAAATGAAAATTCCAGCTGGAACTCAGTCGGGAGAATTGTTTCGCATTAAGGGCAAAGGCGTGCCAAGTTTGGGGCGAGATTCTCGTGGTGATCATTTGGTAAAAATCGTTGTTGATGTTCCAAGAAACACTTCAAGAGAGCAAAAAAGAGTAATTGAGCAATTGCAGCAAGCAGGTTTGTAGTATAAATATTTTGTTTTTGTGAAAAGCTTCATCCTAAGGGGTGGGCTTTTTTTATTTATTATTATCGCATCAAGACTATTTGTTTTTGGGCACGTCACTGGTCGAAATCTATGACCACTGACTCTTGATTACTTTCATAATCAACGGCCCAAAAACAAATAGTCTTGATGCTAATGTGTGGTGTAATCTTGCTGTGTTTATCATACATCACTATAACTATAAAAAAGAAGACAAAAAAACATAAAAGCGGTATAATTAAAAAGTAAATTGCAAAAAATAAAACTAAAATTAAAAATATGTTGAATAATCTTTTTGCTCCAAAATCAATCGCCATTGTTGGTGCTTCAAGCAAAAAAGGGAAAATAGGAACAGTGCTGGTTGATAATATTGCAAAGCTGGGATATAAGGGCACGGTTTTCTATGTTAATCCGTCTTATAAGATTCTGAAGTTAAAGCGCTGCTACAGCGAATTGCATGATATTGAAAAACATGTTGACTTGGCAATAATTGCCGTGCCAGCCAAATTTGTGAATGATGTTATTGAAAAAAGCGCACATAAAATAAAAAATTTTGTGGTCATTTCTGCTGGCTTTTCAGAGACAAATGCTGATGGGGTCAAAAGGGAACAAGCACTTTTGAAATTGGCAAAAAAACATGATTTGAATATTTTGGGTCCAAATTGTTTGGGCTTTATTTCAACGGCAATAAAATTGAATGCTTCTTTTGCCGGTGGGATGCCTAATGCTGGAAATATTGCTTTTGTTTCTCAATCAGGGGCTTTGGCAGTGGCACTTATGGACAGGGCGCAACAAGAACATATTGGTTTTTCTAATGTTATTTCTGTTGGAAACAAAATGCAACTTGATGAATCGCTATTGCTTGAATATCTTGCCAAGGATAAACAAACTAAGGTGATTGGAATGTATCTTGAAGGCATTGCTGATGGACAGAGGTTTATTGAAACAGCCAGGAGAATATCAAAAATAAAACCAATTGTAATTCTAAAGGCCGGAAAAACAGAGAAGGCGCAAAAGGCTATTTCTTCTCACACTGGTGCCTTGGCTGGAAGTGATGATATTGTTGAGATTGCCTTTGAAAAAGCAGGTGTCATTAGGTCTAATAATTTAGAAGAATTTTTCGACTTGCTAACTTTGATTTCATTCGAGGAACCACCCAAGAATCAAAAAGTGGCCGTGATCACCAATGCCGGCGGGGCTGGTGTACTCACTACAGATGCTTTTTTGGGAAAAGAGCTAGTGTTGGAAGATTTTTCAAAAAAAATAAAAGAGCAAATGCAAAAATTTTTGCCAGAGGAATCATCACTTGAAAATCCTGTTGATTTACTTGGCGACGCAGCGGAAGACAGGTACAAGAATATTCTGGATGTTTTGAGTTTGCAAAAAATAGGCACAATTGTTTCAGTGCTTACCCCGCAACAACAAACTCCAGTTGAGAAAATAACAGATGTTATAATTGAAAACAAAAAACAAAGCCCAGCTGTGGTTGCAACAATTTTCATCGGAGGAACAAGGGTTAACAAATCGATTGAAAAATTAAAGAAAAATTCAATTTTAAATTTTGCTAATCCCGACAGTGCAATTTTGGCTCTGGATAAATATTACAAATGGAGTGTTTTCAAAAAAGAAAAAGAAAGTGATGATGTTTGGCAGGCAAATGTTGCTCGTCAAAAACAAGTTGCCAAAATTATCATCGATGCCAAAGCTGAAAAAAGAACAGCACTATTCTTCTCTGAAGCAAGTTTGGTGATGAAGAAATATGGAATTTTGTCAACTGAACATTTTGAAATTATTCCTGGTCAAAATTTGCCAGAAATTAAAAATTTTCCAGTTGTGCTGAAAGTTGATAGTGATAAAGTGTTGCACAAGTCAGATAGACAGGCATTAATACTTAACATTAAAGACAAAAATTCACTTGAAATAGCTGTAAGCAAGTTGAGAATTGATTTTGCTGAGGAGCGTTTGCTTGTGCAAACAATGCAGGACAAGCAAGTAGAAATTATTTTAGGCATAAAACGCGATAGTATTTTTGGTCCAGTTGTGGTCTATGGACTTGGTGGTATTTATACTGAAATTTTCAAAATGGTTAACTTTATGATTCCTCCAATGTCGCTGGATAGTATTAAAAAGCAAATATTGAAAAGTAAAATAAGCTTCTTGTTTTTAGGTGCGCGTGGTCAAAAACCCTATGACCTTGACGAATTTTCAAATGTTATTTTTGGGCTGATGAATTTTGCGCTTGAAAATGATGATGTACTTGAGTTTGATATTAATCCATTGTTTATATATAATGATAAAAGAAAATCATGTGGAGTTGATATTAAAATAGTTATTTAGAGATAACCGTAGGATTGAATAGGGGATAAAAATATAATATACAAAATTGTGGCTAAATGGATTTTTAAGGAATTGAAAGAACTTCCAGAATCTTTTCCGACCGAATTGAAAACACTCGTTTCAAAAATTTTATTTTCCAGGGGATTTTCCAGCGAAAAGGAAATTTTGCAATTTATTAATCCTGACTATAAAACAGATTCTCTTTCGCCGTTTGCTTTTGTTGACATGGAAAAGGTGGTGGAAAGGATTGGTAAGGCTCGAGATGAAAAAGAAAATGTTATTATTTTTGGAGATTATGATGCTGATGGTGTCACTTCTTCCGCTATCTTGAAAGAAACATTTGATCTTTTAGGTATCAAATCATCGGTATATATTCCAAATAAGCAAACTGAAGGTTACAGCTTGAGTGGCGATGCCATTGATGTTTTTGCCGGAGAAAAAGTGTCACTTATTATTAGTGTTGATTGCGGAATAACAAGTATTGATGAAGTTGAAAAGGCAAATTCATTTGGAATTGATGTTATCATTACGGATCATCATCATGTGCCTGAAAAATTGCCGCCAGCTTTTGCAATAATAAATCCGCATCAGATTAATTGCGGATATCAATTTGAAAATTTGGCAGGAGTCGGGGTTGCTTTCAAAGTTGTGCAGGCTGTTTTTGAAAGATTGATGCCGGACAAAATTGAATTTTCAAAATGGATGCTTGATTTGGTGGCAATTGGAACTATTGCCGATTGTGTGCCACTTGTTGGCGAAAATAGACTTTTTGTGAAGTATGGTTTGGTTGTTCTTTCAAAAACCAGAAGAACAGGACTTTTGGAAATGTTTAAGGTTGGAAATATTGTCATCAATGAACTTGAAATTCCTGACACAAAAAAAGTTTCTTTTTATATCGCACCTCGCATTAATGCTGCTGGCAGGGTTAATCATGCCAGCTTGTCCTATAATCTTGTGATGGAGAAAAATCCAATTCTTGCTCGTGATTTTGCATTAGAATTGGAGGAAAGTAACACGCACAGGCAAAAAATCACAGAGGTTATTGTTGATGAGGTGAAAATCTTGGCGGAAAGCAAATTCAAGGACAAAAAGTTTATTTTTGCCGAAAGTGAGCATTTTCAAATTGGAATTGTGGGCTTGGTGGCTGGAAAAATAACTCAAAAATATAACAAACCAACTGCTATTTTTCAAAAAAATGAAAAAATAAGCAAAGGATCTTTCCGTAGTATTCCACAGATAAACATTATTGAAACGATTGGTGAGTGTAGTGAATTGCTTGAAAGATTTGGTGGTCATTCTCAAGCTGCTGGCGTGAGTGTGGCTAATGAGAATTTGGAAAAGTTTTGTCAAAAAATGGATGAGCTTATCAGCAAAAAGCTCGGAGACACAGATCTTTCACAAGAACACAAAATTGAATGTGAGCTCCAGGCAAGAGAAGTTGATTTTAATTTGGTGGAGGATTTGGAAAAATTAAAGCCTTTTGGCGAAGGAAATGTTGAGCCAATTTTTGTTGTTCGCAATTTGATCGTTAAAGAGAAAAGAACAATTGGATCTGGCAACAAGCATATCAAATTGTTCTTAACTTCAGAAAATAATTCAATGCAGACATTAGAAGCAGTTAGTTTTAATGGGCATGAAAAATATCTTGGAATTGTACAGGGAGATTTCATTGATCTGGCATGCAATATTCAAAAAGATGAGTGGAATGGGAATAGAAAAATACAATTAATGGTTGTTGATATTAAATTATCTGCGGATAATGTTCAGTAAAGAATTATGAAAATAGCTTTCGTACATGATTATTTGGTGCAATATGGTGGCGCAGAAAGAGTGCTGGAGTGTCTTTGCGAGTTGTATCCCTATGCTCCTATTTATACTATCTTGCATAATCCTGAGGCGATGCATGGTGTTTTTGCTGAGAAAAGAATTTATACTTCCTATTTACAAAAGGTTCCTTTTGCGCGTCGTTGGCATCGAATTTTTCCACTGCTAATGCCGCCAGCTATCGAGCAATTTGATTTTTCTGATTATGATGTGATTATTTCTGATTCTTCTAGTTATGCCAAGGGGATTATTACACGTCCAGAGACATTGCATATTTGTTATATGCACACGCCAATGCGTTATGCCTGGGATGATTGCCAAAAATATACGCGTGATTTTTATTTTCCAAATATTATCAAAAAGATTATTCCTTTTGCAATGAATTATATTAGACTTTGGGATAAGGTCAGTAGCGAGCGAGTGGATGTTTTTATTGCCAATTCAAATTTTGTGGCGCGTAGAATAAAAAAATATTATCACAAGGACTCAATTGTGATTCATCCTCCAGTTGACACTGAAAAATTTAGAATAAGAGACGCAAATAGTGGAGAGAAATATTTTTTGATGGTTGGGAGACTTATTGCATACAAAAGGCATAGTGTTGCGATCAGAGCTTTCAATGAACTTGGCTTGTCGCTTAAGATTGTTGGCCGTGGTCCAGAACTTGAGCGTCTCAAAAAAATTGCCGGACCAACAGTTGAATTTTTGTCGCGAGTTGATGATGAGGAGCTTAAGCAATATTATGCCAACTGTCAGGCTGTTATTTTTCCTCAAGAGGAGGATTTTGGAATTGTGGCAATCGAGGCACTATCATCCGGAAAGCCATTGATTGCCTTTCGAGGAGGGGATATTCCTGAGCACATGGAGGAAAACAAAATGGGTGTTTTTTTTGATCTGCAAACAAAGGAATCAATCATGAATGCGGTGCAAAGATTTGAAAAATTGTCTTTTGATGGAGAATACATTCGAAGAAAGGTGCTAAAATTCGACAGGGAGGTCTTTAAGCAAAAAATGATGGATTTTATCGAGGATGCTGTGAAAAATAGAACTTAGTTTTTTTATGTGGTATAGTATTAGTACTTATAAATATCAAAATTAATAAACAAAAAAATGAAAATTGAAAAATTAGTAACGGTGTTTTTTTGTAGTATTGTTTTTTGCTTGCCATTTTCGGTAAAGGCTGATTATTCACTGGCTCCATCATGTAGCTTCACTAGTAGTTATTTTACTGTTGTTTCTCATGCTGATTTTAAGCCTGGCGTTCCAGTTGGCACTGATTATTCACATGTAACTCTTTCAAATGGCTTAACTTATACTATTGACTTTACACCTATGGGAACAGGTGGTAATGGTTGTGAGTCATTTGGTCTAACTACTATTTGGCAAGTTCCAGAAGAAAATCCAGATGTTTGGATTGCTGGTCCGAATCCCTATCTTGACGTATGTGGTGATTGCAGTCCTCCTCCTGCTTGTATTGGCGCTGGAAAATCGATTTCTGCAGATGGAAAAACATGTATAACTGCAAGTACTTGTGGCACTGCAAATGGTCAATCTTTTTCATCTCCGCCATTAACTAATCTTTGCTCTACTAAATCAGGCGTTATGTATCTTGGAAATGGTGCTGGTGATCCTTGGAAATGGGGTTGTATAGATAAAAATGATCACAATTCTTATAGTTCATGCAGTGCAACGCTGTACACTGGAACTGGAAAGTGTGGACCACTGAATGGTATGATTTTTGGATCGTATTCAGAGTGGCACACTTATATCCAGGGAAAGTTTGATCCAGATTTTTGCTTAGCTGGAGCTCTTTTGCCAGGAGATGGCTCTGTGTCTGGTGCGATTGAATCATGGCTATGCGGAACTACTCCTTGTGCTTCATATTATCCACCGTCATCAACATCAACTGTAACCTGTGGTTCTTCAAATGGTGTAACATTTTCAACAAAACCAATAAAGGATCTGTGTTCTGATGGATCAGCTGCTATAGGACCATTTAATGGTTCATCTGGAGCATATTGGTGGTGGCTTTGCAGTGCTGGTCCAGTGTGTAAAGCCAATAAGGCTGTAACACCACTGGTTGGATCTTGTGGTCCTGCAAATAGTACTCCATCAATAGATGTTCCAATTGGAACAACAAATCTTTGTTCTAATTCAACCACAACAATTTCAACGGTATCTGGCACTGGACCTTGGAACTGGTCATGTGATGGCACAGCTTGCAGTGCAAATAAAAAGTATTCTTGTGCTACTGGTTGCTCTAAATTATTTTATGGCATTAGAATTGATTCTCCATATGAATCGTTAGATTCTGATTGTCTTACATCTTTAGGTTCAGCAGGGATTGGTTATACATTGGATTGTGCTTGTCATGATGGCGTTGTGTCTATGCCTAGCTATGACTATTCTTCCTGCATAGTCTCAGTGCCAGTTATTGGATCTTGTGGTTCAGATCACACTAGTGCATTCACACCTCCTGCAGCTCCAACTAATCATTGTTCTCCAGAAAGTTCTTTTAGTGGCACATATACAAATGCTGCAACATTGGCTAATGATGCAACTTGGCAATGGAAATGCCTAGGAGCTTTTGGTGGTGCTAGTGCTGACTGTTGGGCAACAAAAAATAATCCTATTGCTGGAGTCTGTGGTTCAGCAAATGGAACACCGGCCTTAACTGCACCAACTGATCCTATGCAACTTTGTAGTTCAGGATCTGTTGATGTGACTCCTAGTGGTTCTGGTCCTTGGTCTTGGAAATGCAAAGGTTCTTTTGGTGGAGGTGACTCTCCAGCTTGCAGTGCTTCAATAAAACCACAGATTTCAATTCAAAAGTGGCAAGAGTCGAGTCTATAAGGATAACAACAAAAAACTCACTAAAAAGTGAGTTTTTTGTTTGTAAAATTTATTACGCGTATTTTTTCTTCAAACGTCAATATTGGCCGATGTGTCATATTGGAGTATGCTTAAATAACATTTAAAATAGCTTCTATTGAAGATTATGCGCATTGGAATTGACATTCGTTGCTTGAGCGACGGCAAAAGAACGGGAGTTGAAGAGTATACAATAAATTTGTTGGATAATCTTTTTGAATTGGACAAAAAAAATCAATATATACTTTTTTTGAATTCATATCGTGATTCATATTTTGATGAGCGTATTTTTTCACAATACAAAAATGTCACAGTTAAGAGGTTTAAATATCCCAACAAAGTGCTTAATTTTTGTTTTTGGTATTTGCGCTGGCCGCATGTCGACAAGATGTTGGGTGGGGTGGATTTATTTTTCATGCCTAACATCAACTTTGTAGGACTTTCCAAGGAAGTGAAATTGTTTTTGACAGTGCATGATCTCTCATATGAAATTTTTTCCCAAACATTTTCACTAAAAAGAAAAATATGGCATCACTTTGTGAATCCATGTGGTCTTTGCAGGCAAGCTGACAAGATCATTGCTGTTTCTGACTCATCAAGAAGGGATGTTGTTTCAAATTTCAAAATTAGCGAGCAAAAGGTTTCGCGTGTTTATAATGGGATTTCTAATGAAATGCAGCAACTTGATCGCAATGATCCAAAATTAATGGAAGTGAAGGAGAAATATCATCTCCCATTTAATTTTATTTTTTACCTTGGCACGGTTGAACCTAGGAAAAATATCATTGCCATTGTGAAAGCTTTTGATCAACTGCGTTTGCTTGGCAACCCTCAGTTGGAAAAATATAAGCTGGTGATTGCTGGTGCACGTGGTTGGAAAGTTGATAGCATTTTAAATGCAGCAAGAAAGGCTCATTTTACTAATGATATAATTTTTACTAGTTGTATTACCAATGAAGATAAGGCCGCTGTTTATACTCTGGCATCACTTTTTGTGTACCCATCATTTTTTGAGGGCTTTGGCTTGCCAGTGCTGGAGGCAATGCGCTGCGGGGTGCCAGTTATTACTTCAAATTGTAGTGCGCTGCCAGAAGTTGTTGATCAAGGTGCGCTGATGATCGATCCTGACAAGCCAGATGAGATATATCAAGCCATGAGGGATATTTTGCTAGACAGGGATTTGCATGCACATTTTAAGAGTCAGGGAGAAAAGCAATCTATTAGGTTTAATTGGATAACCTCGGCACGTGAAACTTTGGCAATATTTGATCAGTTTAAGGTTTGATGAATGTGTTATAATATATTTAAGATATTATTTAAAATAAATTTAGTATGTTAAGTGCTATAGTTATAATTTTTGGATTGGTTGTTTTCGAGGTTGTTAGTAGTATTGATAATGCCATTGTTAATGCGCATGTCCTCAAGACCTTGCCGAAAAAATTTCAGAAATTTTTCTTGCTTTGGGGAATGATTATTGCTGTTTTTTTGGTCAGGGGATTGTTGCCATTTTTGATTGTTTGGCTGGTCAATCCTGCTCTTTCTTTGAGTGAAGTTTTGCGCTTTGCATTTTCTGGGGATGCTAGTATTGCCGAGTATGTTGAAAAATCCAAGCCACTCTTGCTCTTGGGTGGTGGAGTGTATTTGTATTTTGTGGCTCTGGCTTGGATGTTTTTGGAGAAAAAGGAATATGCTTTTTTGGTGGAAAAGCTTATTCATAAAAGAAGTGCATGGTTTTATACTATTTCATCTATTTCATTAACGCTTATAATTTTTATTTCGCTCAAAATTAATCCATTGCTAGCTCTTTCTGCAACTATTGGCTCAACTGCATTTTTCATTACGGATGGTTTCAAAAAAAATGCAGAAGAAAAAGAGGAAGAGATGATTTCTGGCAAAAGTAATATGGGGGCCTGGAGCAAGGTTTTGTATTTGGAGGTTTTGGATGCTGCTTTTTCTATTGATGGTGTTATTGGTGCTTTTGCTTTTACTATTTGGGTGCCACTAATTTTGATCGGCAATGGAATCGGCGCTTTTGTGGTGCGAGAATTCACAATCAGGGGATTGGATGTTATCACAAAATATGCCTATCTTAAAAATGGGGCGATGTATTCTATAGGATCCTTGGGCTTGATCATGATTTTGGAATCGTTTGGAAAACATTATCCTTTTTGGTTTGCACCACTTAATACCTTTTTGTTTTTAGGATTGTTTTTGTATTTATCAACTAGGGAATTAAAAATGGCAAGCAATAGCACGAATTAGTTCAAATATGTTTTGTTGCAGGCATTTTTGGCTGCTTTTTTTATTGCCAAATTGATGCTAAAATCAAAGTATATGAGAATTGGAATTGATGCTCGATTTTATGGTTCAATTGGCAAAGGGCTGGGTAGATATACTCAACGCTTGGTTGAACATCTTGAGGAAATAGACACTGAAAATAGTTACTATATTTTTTTGCGGCGTGAAAATTTTGATGAATATCAGCCAAAAAATGCAAATTTCAAAAAAGTATTGGCTGACTATGCTTGGTATTCTTTTGCTGAACAATTTTTTTTCCCAGCACTGCTTTTTTCTTTCAAATTGGATTTGATGCATTTTCCACATTTCAATGTGCCAATTTTGTATTTTAAAAGATTTATCATAACTATTCATGATTTGATTTTGCTTCATTTTCCAACAAAAAGGGCTTCAACTTTGCAACCGCTTGTTTATTGGATAAAGTTTCGTGCTTACAAATTAGTTATTTTCTTGGGCATTGTGCGTAGCGAAAAGATAATAACAGTGTCGCAGTTTACCAAAAATGATATTTTGTCTCAATACAATGTTGATGAAAAAAAGATTGTGGTTACTAGTGAAGCTTGTGGTGAATTTGAAATTGAAAAAGCAATTACGCCAGCGCAAATTTTGGAAAAATATGCTATAATAAAACCATACTTGTTGTATGTTGGAAATGCATATCCCCACAAGAATTTGGAAAAGTTGATTGCCGCTTTTTGTGAAATTTGCAAGGAAAAAAAGGACTTGAGTTTGGTTTTGGTTGGAAAGGATGACTATTTTTATGACAGACTCAAACAGCAAGTTGAAGAAAATAAAATAGCAAATGTTATTTTCCCTGGATTTATTGATGATTTGCACTTGAATGCTGTGTATGCTCAAGCTGAGTTGTATGTTTTTCCTTCTTTATATGAAGGATTTGGCTTGCCGCCGCTTGAGGCAATGAAAAATGGAAGTGCGGTTGTTTCTTCTGATAGTACTTGTTTGCCTGAAATTTTGGGGGATGCTGCATATTTTGTTGATACTAGTGATGAAGATAAGATTGCTACTGGAGTTTTGGCTGTTTTGAGTGATGATAATTTGAGAAAAAAATTGATAGAAAAAGGATACTTGCAAGTTGGAAAATATGATTGGAAAGTAATGGCCAAGGAAACGCTTGCTGTTTATCAAAATGCCATAAAGAAAAAACAAACATAAAAAATATTTTAGTTTAAATTTGTAGGATGTCAAAAAATAGAATTATCCCTCAAATGTTTGATGTCAGACCAGTTGATGAAACTGGTGATTTGGATTGGAAAAAAATTGAGTCAGTTGGTCCGAATGTGAAAGATTTGCAAAATGATTTTTTGCACAAAAGAAAAAAAGAGGAAAATGAAAAAAAGAATGAACGGTTGCAGAAATTTCAGCAGCAGCGAGCATTACTTGAGGCTAGTGAGTTGGCACGCAGAGAAAAATATGAACAAAAAAAACAGGAAAGCATTCAACGTGAGCAGATAATTGCAATGCTTTTAACTCAAAAAAAACAACAGGAACTTGAAAACATTGAAAATCAGAGAAAAAAGATTGCTGAATTCAAAAAGCAATCTTTTGAAAAAATACAACACACCAAAAAAGAAAAAGAGGCTGTTTTTGTTGAACAAAGAAATTTGGAAAACATTAAGCGGCAAGAACTTGTTCGCTTGGCTGCTCAAAAAAAACAAGAAGATTTGAAGATAAATGCCCAGCTTAATCGCGAAAGATTTTTGGCTTATGAAAAAGAGGCCCTGATTGAAAAAGAAAAACTGCGCGAGCAAGAGCAGCAGGCGAAATGGCTTGAAGAAAAATTGTCGCAAGAGGCAAAGGCCGAAGAAATGCGAGATCTTTTTGAAAAAAATAAAATCAAAAAGCAGCAGGAAAAATTTGATCATTTGCAGCGAGAAAAAAACAAAAAAAATAGAGATAGTTTCTCATGGCATGATATTTTTTCTCCAAAAAGTTTTTCTTTTAAATTTGATGTTCAAAAATCAGCAAAAGCCTTTGTCTTTACGGCTATAATAGCACTGCTTGGAATTGGAGGTATTTCGTATGCTAGTAGGGGGCTTGGCATGAAAAACAAAGTGCTTGGTGCAAGTAGTGATGGCATGGCAAGTTTGAATCTGGCGATGAGTGGAATCTCTCACCAAAATTTTGAACAATCAGCGGCTCAATTTTCAAATGCCTATGCAAGTTTTGCTGATGGCAGTGCTCAGCTGGAAAGCATGGGTGGAATCCTGCTTGATGCTACTCGTTTTGTTCCATTTGCTACCAAAGTTTCCTCTGGAAAAAATGCACTTGAGGCAGGAAAACATTTTTCAGCTGCAGGTGGCTCGCTCAATGAAATTGCAAAAATACTGACCAAATTGAAGGATGGCGATTCGCAAAAAGACATATCTTTGCTTGATGTTTTGAATGTTGCTCAAAAAAATATTAGCCAGGCAAAAATAGAGCTTGATGCTGCTCAAAAAAATATTGATCTTGTTTTGATTGATGATTTGCCATTAGAAAAAAGAAATAAGTTTTTGGTAGTGAAGCAGAATTTGCCAGATTTGCGCAGTGCGCTTGATTTGTTTTTGAATAATAACAATATTTTGTCAGATTTGTTGGGTGGCAATGGACCACGCAAATATTTGTTTTTGTTTCAAAATAATTCAGAAATGCGAGCAACTGGTGGATTCATTGGAAGTTATGGCTTGCTTGATATTTCCAATGGACACATTAAGAAATTTTTTATTGATGGAATTTTCAATCCTGATGGACAGCTTAAGGATAAAATTGTGCCACCACTTCCAATTCAAAAAATTAGTGCAAATTGGAGCATGCATGATAGCAATTGGTTTGCCGATTTTCCGGTTTCTGCTAGAAAGGCAATTTCATTTTATGAAAAAACTGGTGGACCAACTGCCGATGGAGTGATCACACTCACTCCAACAATAATGCAAAAATTGCTTGAAATAACTGGTCCAATTGAAATGCCGGAATATGACGTGACTTTGGATAAGGATAATTTTATTGCACTGACGCAATTTAAGGTTGAAGTTGACTATGACAAACAAGAAAACAAGCCCAAAAAGATTTTGTCGGATTTGGCACCGCTGGTTTTGGAGAAATTGATCAGTAGTCGTGATATTGTCACAATTTCAAAAACAGCGCAGGCCTTTTTGGATGGATTGAATGAGAAGCATATTTTGTTCTATTCTGAAAATGCTGATTTGGAAAAATTAATTTCAAAGCAAGGATGGTCTGGTGAAGTGCTTTCAACTTCAAAGGATTATTTGAGTGTAATAAACACCAATGTTAATGGATTTAAAACTGATGCCGTGGTTGATGAGGAGATTTCTCATTTGGCTGAAATTCAAAATGATGGTTCCATTGTTGACACTGTGACGATTAAACGCAAACACAATGGTGGAAATTCTCAATATGAATGGCTAAACAAGGTTAATGCTGACTATATGCGAGTTTATGTTCCAGAGGGTGCAAAGCTTTTAGAGGTGAGTGGTCAGACAATTGAAAGCAGCAAGCCAAGATTGGATTATGATGCTCTTGGTTTTAAGCGCGATCAGGATGTTGAAAATGAAGAAAATAGTATTCAGATTGATCAAAAGTCTGGAACTAGGGTTTATCAAGAATCTGGAAAAACTGTTTTTGCAAATTGGGTCTATGTTAGTCCACAAGAATCTGTTGAAATTACTTATAAATATTTGTTGCCATTTCGAATGTTTCAAGTTTTGGTGAATGAAAAGGAGCAAGTGGATTCATATTCTTTGGCACTGCAAAAGCAATCAGGAAGCATTGGAAGTTTATTTTCTTCGGAGATAAGATATCCTGCTGATTATGATGTCAAATGGAATTTTCCTGATGCTGCAAAAAATGATGGAAATTCAACGTCAACACAAACAAAGCTTGATGTTGACAGGTTTGTTGGGATCCTATTTAAAAAGAAATAAAAATTTGTGAAAAAAAATAGTTTAAAATATTCAATTTTCTTTTTTTTGCTTTTGTTTTTAGCGGAGCCAAATTTTGTAAAAGCCTATGGTGCACCAGATTACTTGCCAGATGGGCCACATCCAAGATTAATTCTTAATTCGGAAGAGCTTGTAAGATTAATTTCAAAAAGGGATAGTGGCTCTGCCGAATGGATAGCATTGCAGTCTTGGTGCGATACGCATATTTCTGACACTGGCTATGATACTCAGCCTGCAACTATTGGTTATGGCGGAAATATTGCTTATGGTTTGGCAAATTGGAATGGTACAAATTATTTTGGATATCGAATGTCTGGGTTCAGTAGTCATCTTAAAAAATACTCTTTAGCTTATCAGATTCTTAAGCAGCCTGGTTCTGGTCAAGACATGACGAAGGCACTTGCTTATGCTACTAGAGCAAAAACATTATTGATTGATGGCATTGCTAAAAGCTTAAACGTTGGTGAAGAATTTAATGGTTTACGAGCTGTACGTGTGTCTGATTTGGCTGATATTTCCGTTAATTCTGAAGAAATTACAGCCTTAAAGGCTACGAGTGAGATGTTACCAGGGCAAGCATCACTGCTTGGTTATAAATTGGGTTATTCAACTAGGAATTTATCAGCAGTTCCAATTTCATATGATTGGATTTATGAAACCTTATCTCAAAATGACAAAGATCTTTTGTCTGCTATGATGCTTCGCTGGTATGATTGGATTCGCGGTGTGCGATCAACATATAACAATGGTGTCTTGATTAATGGTGTTAGATATTATGAGGATTTTGATGGAGTAGCTGATGCTAACAATATTAATCCAAGTAATGTTGGTGCTGGCACTAAAGGGTATGCTTATTCGGCAATGTTTAATAATTTTGGAAGTGGACATGAATCGTTGATGGCTCTAATTCCTGTCGTTTTGTATGGTGACAATGCTGATATACCAAGCTATATAACACAAACAAAAAGTCGCTTGGCAACCGCTTTCAATACATTGGAAAATGACTTATTACAATCTGGTGGTGAGTCTATTGAAGGATGGAATTATGGTAGTGGATATATGTACTTGTTGCCAAGTTTATATGCTTATTACACGGGAACTGGTGATGCGACAATTCCAACTATGACTTGGCCAGCTGGCCTTGTGAATTCAATGTTGCATCGCTTGCAGGGCAACTTGTTAAATGTTCCATATTGGGGATATTGGACTGGCACACCAATGGGCGTTAACAGAATTAGCATTGCGGCACCATTTGTTGGGGTTCTTCAACGTTTGCATCAGGGTGATATTCTTTCTGGAGTTGGTCAATATATGCTTAAAAATTTTTCGTGGCAAGATTCCTTGGATGAATTTGATAAAATACTATGGTCAAGATCTGATATTGCAGAGATATCACCATCAGTTTTACCTCTCTCCTCTCTTGCAAAAGGAAGTGGAATTTTTACTTCACGTTCAAGTTGGAGTGATTCAAGTGCTGTTCACGTTTTGGCAATATTGAAGGGGGTAGCAGCACAGGCTGATCACGAGGGTTATAGTCAGGGACACTTTTCACTTGCAAGGGGCGCCGATAGATTGCTGGAGCATTCCAATGCGGCAGGAGATTCTCCTCCATCTGCCTCCTTTAATACTATTGTTTTTAATAATTCCAGCTCGCAATCAACAAATCCGGCATTGGTAGCACCAGCAATTGATCGTATTGAGGAAAAAAATGATTACACTTTCGTTTCTGGTGATATAAAAAATGCTTATGAACGACCTTGGAATACGATAAGAGCTTTTTTATTTCGTAGATCAATTTTGCATATATTCCCTGGCTTTATAGTTATCAATGACTTTACTCAAAGTAATACAGCCTTTGGAAATCTTAAGGATTGGTATACGCAATATATTGTGAATCCAAGTAATAATGGTACGGATACTATCTCAGCTATCACTGGAAGTTCGCAAGTTTTTGTTAAAACCCTGTTTCCATCTGGCGGAAGTTTCACAACAACAAATCCATATGCTGGCTCATATCGTGTCAAATATACTCCAGCCATAACGCAGGAATATGATCAATTTCTGCATGTTATAGAAGCCACGGGCTCAACTGACACACAAACGACAACAACTATAATCTCAGGCACAGGAGGAAGAGGGGCATTGATTGAAAATCCAACAGAAAATATTATTGCCATTTTTAGTGATAATCAAAATGGAGATGATATTACAAATTTATCCTATAGTGCAACGACCACAACTCAATCAAAAAATATCATTACCAGTCTTACCCCAAATCAAAGTTACAACGTTAGCATTGATTCAGGTTCAAATGTTCAATACACAGCAAGCTCAGCAGGAATTATTGAATTCATGAATCCAAATAGTGGATTGCATAGTTATTCTATTATTTTGACTGCTTCTGATATGATTGCACCAAGCGCACCGAGTGGACTTTCTGTGTTATAATGGAATCATGCAATATTAATCTTTTTTAAAAATGAAAAATGTTTATTTGAAGTTACTTTTTGTTTTTTGTATTTTTTTAATCTTGCCAAATTTTGCAAATGCTGCAGTCTTTAACGTTTCATTGACTGGAACTAAAACAGTTGGAAGTAGTATTGCAGATGACTGGAGTGATTCAAATTGCTATGGAAATATAGCCAACGCAATAAAAAAAATGACAACAGGTGCTGGTGACACTGTCGTTATTAATGACGGTGTCTATATTGGAACTTCTAATATGATTAATTTTTCCACCAACTTTTTCCCGCCATCAGGAACGACTGGAAATTTTACTACCATCAAAGCTCGTAATATTGGACAGGCAATTATTGATGGTCAATATCTCATGGCACCTTTTGATAATAGTAATCAAGCCATGCCAGCTTCGCAATATTTACATGTAGATGGTATTCATTTTAGAAATGGTAATTGTGGAGTTTTTTCAATTAAAGGTAGCTATAATAAAGTTACTAATTGTGGTTTTGAAGATGGCCAGAGTCCATCAAGCATTGGTCAGTGTCCTATTGCAAATTTGATTGGTGGCAATGGTGATACAGGAAATCCAATTGCGTCGACTTATAATTTGTTTGAAGATGATTGGGCATGGGGTCGTGGACGCTATGGTCTTTATTTCGGCGGCAATACTCCTGGCGCTGATCATTCGATTTTTCGTCGCGTGGTGATCAGGCAGGATGATGCTGCTCAAGGGCCAGTTAGTGGAATCATGTTTTATAATGGGCATGATAATGTTTGTCAAAATTGTATTGTTTTGGATGGAACTGATACTAGCGCCAGTGAGCATTATGGTGCTTTTGCTGCCACTGCAAATTATCCACTCGGAGCACCAACAACCTTGAATCACTTAGTAATTGGCTCAATTGGTTTGAATAATGCGAAATATAGTGGATTTTTTCCTCAATATGACATAGCAACATTTACATTAAAAAATACTGTATTGTGGGGAAATTTAAATGGTGTGACATTAAGTGGTAATACTGTTGGAACAATTTCTTCTGATCACTTAACTGTTGGTGCAAGCACTTATCGAGATGGATTTAATAGTAATCCAGGATACACTACTGGCTTTATTGATGTTATCAATTCTATAACAGCAAATAATGCAAGATATGGACTTTATTATACGAGAAATGCTTCTTATGTTAACAATTTCGGCAATATTGTTGGTGCAATGTCAGGAGCAACAGCTACGAATAGTAACACTATAAATCCTTTTTTAGATTCACTTAAATATTTGCCAAGAATTGAAACTGGATCTCAGTTGAAGGGGATTGCTAGTGATGGTGGAGATATCGGAGCTAATATTTTGTATCAAATTGGAAAAAGTGGTTCCTTGTATGATGAAGCTGATTGGAGCACGCAAACAGCGACACCGCTGTGGCCATTGTCAAATGAATCAATTTGGGCTGCAAAAATAAAAGCATATAATGCCTCTGGCCCTGGTGGTGATCGTGGCTTTGCGCATCTTGCTGGATCAACTGCGACTCCACTTACGGATTATATTTGGAATTATCTTGGTTCTTCGCCAGCGATGACAGTTGCTAATATTTATGAAATAAGTGATGTCACAGCGCCAAGCGCACCGAGTGGACTTTCTGTGTTATAATGAAATCATGCAATATTAATCTTGCTTGAAAATAAAAAAATAATAATTATATGAGAAATTTATACTTAAAAATGTTTTTTATTTTGAGTATTTTTTTCGTTTTCTCATCTTCCGCTCAGGCCTATGGCACGCCTGATTATTTGCCCGATGGACCACATCCAAGGATTTGGCTGACACCGGAAAAAAAAGCTCAACTTCAGGCGAAATTTGTAGCCAATGATGTTGATTGGTTGGCAATGAAAGCAAGGGCTGACGCTTTTTTGAATCAGTCAATACAGCAAGATGGAAATACCTTGAATCCTGGAAGTACTGATTATAGTAATATTCATTATGGTTATCAAGGTGCTGGTTGGTGGGATGCTATGAATGTTTTATGCCTTGCATATCAGGTCACCGGTGATACATCATATGCTGCAAAAGCAAGAGATCTGGTTGATGTGATGCTGACATTTGACATGTCAGCTATGCAGATTGATGCTGGCTATCCATCTCGATATATACCTGGTGCTCTTGGTATTGCCTATGATTGGTTGTATGACTATTTAGATGTTACGCGCAAGGCTAATATGATAACCCTGGCAAATTCATATTATAATTGGGTTAGTGCTAGTGGCTTGTATTATGGTGATTCTTTATATACATCTGGAAACTATCGTAATGGTCATCTTAGAGGTTTAGGAATTCAGGCCTTGGCAATGTATGGTGACAATAGTTCTGCGGCAACGCAATTGTCTGCAATACGATCAAAAATAACATCAACAATCATTCCGTTGTTTCAATCAGGTGCATTTTCAGGCGGGCAGGCCGTGGAGAGCTATACTAGCTATGGTGCGGAAGTGTTTAATTTTTTGATAGATCTTTTTTATGCTGAAAAATCTGCCAGTGGCCAAGATTATTTAGGGTCTAATGCTGACAAAATTATTAACGGAATTATTTATAATACCAAGCCTAATAAATGGCAGATGACTGACTTTGGCACTCAAAGTGGTAATGTAAATTGGGTTCTTGATTTGGGCTTAGTCACTAGATTAATTGCAGCCAGTGACTCCACTGCAGCTGGAAAAGCAAGATATTACTTAGACAATGTTGGAATTTCACCATCTCCACTAATACAAAGACCAGCATCTGATGATATTACCAGAGTTTTGTGGGATGATAACGCTGTGTTACCAATAAATTATAATAATACGCTGCCAACTTATTATAGAGAAACTGGTACAGAGAAAGCATTTTCTAGATCTGATTGGAATACTGATGCAACTTGGTCGATGATGGCTGGTGGTGCTGGTTTTTTTGCTCCGCAGTCCGCCAAACTTGCGGGTCATATAACAATTCAAAGAGGAAATGACTATTTACTCGTAAATGCTGGGCAATGGAGAAATTCCAACGCGACTTTTCCTGGTTACACAGGAAGTACTGGACAAGTGCAAACCAATGTTGCTGCCAATACATTTTGGATTGATGATGGTGGGGCATATTGCAAGCTTCCTGAATCAACTGAATACGAAGGAGGTCAATCTCATCTTGGTACAAACACTATCTTAAGTTATGAAGGCAATTTAAATTTTGTTTATGAAAAAGCTGATTTAACAAGTGCATATTATTGTGATAAATATCAAACTCCTACCAAGGACAGATCATTGAGATTATTTTATAGAAATTATGTATCTATTGGTGGTGGTACTGCTGTAGTAGTGTATGATATTACCAAACAGAAGAGCGTGGATTATAATAGGCGCTTCCAATGGTATTTGACCAATGTAAACACGCCTGTTCAATCTGACTCACTTGTGACAACAACATCTGGTTTATCAAAATTTCACCTAAAAACAGTTTATCCTGAAAATGCAACGACAAGTATTAGCCTGACAAGTCATCCTGTTGTTGCAGCATATAAAACTTTTTATAATCCACGTGTCGAGGTTACTGCTCCAGCTTCATTGGATTTTAATCCTTTGACGGTTATGCTGGCAACCGCAAGTGAAGTAACCACTCCACTAATTACCGGAATAGACACTGGAGCAATGATCGGGAGCCTTATTGAGACAAGCACGGCGCAAATCGTGATGTTTTCCAAACAGATTAATCAACTAATAGATCCTATTGCACAAGATGAGTCATATCAAACAGTTCAGCAAAATGCTGTAACTTACACCGCAGTATATTCCTCAACTGGAAATCATATTTTAGTGGACATGGAGCCAGCAGTATATGATGTCTATCGTGATGGAACAAAAATTATCACCGCAGCAGTTGCTTCATCGCAAGGAGTATTGAATTTTAATGCAAGTGGTGGTGGATCTTTTCAAATTGTAAAAACTGGAGAAGTTCCAGTTGGAGATGTGACCGCACCAAGCGCACCAAACGGACTTTCTGTGTTGTGAATTGGAAGATAAAATATTTAGTGTTAAAATTAACAAATGCAAAATAAAATTTTAAAATTACTTTTTCTTTTGGCGTTATTTTTTATTGCACCAAGTTTTGCAGATGCAAAAAATGTGTATGTTTGTGGTGATGGGGCAACCTGTAACGCAAACACTTTGGAAGTGGGATGGTTAACTGGAAATAATTCAAATAATGGATTGTCTAAGTTGACTCCAAAATTAACAATAACGGCAGGAATAGCAGCAATGATTGGCGGCGATGTTCTTATTATTGGTAATGGATCATATGTTAATGAGCCAGTATTGGCGGTACCATCTGGATTTGCAAATGGAACTGCAGATACATACACAATCATTAAGGGTGAGAACACTGGTGGTGTTGTGATTGACATGTCGAGCGTAACTGCTTCCTGGATTGATATGGGAATAAGTATTAGCAATAAAAGTTATATACAAATAGAAAATTTAATAGTGCGAGGAAATCCAACTCGTGATGGTGATAGTAGTAATGGACCTGTGATTGTGAGTGGTTCATCGCATCATGTTAAATTGATTCGTGTTGGTGCATCTGGTGGCGTTCGCACCGGAAATGGTCAAGTTTTTGGTATTGGTGATTCTTCTGGCTTGACCAGAGACATATTACTGGAAGAATGTTGGGCCTGGGGAACAGCTAGATATAAATTTAGCGTTTATCGCTCAAATAATGTGATTTTGCGCAGATGTGTTATTAGGCATGATTATCATGGTGGGAATAATGGATGGTCAAGGCAGGAAGCGCTTATTGCAAATTATGATTCAAATAATACTCAAATTCAAAATTGCATAATGATTGATTCTGGCGATCCATCAACATATCCGGCTGAAAGTATGTATGGTGCAATTTGGGATGAGAAGCACACAGTAGAGGGCGGATCGTCAATTTTGACAACAGCAACTTCGGATGGTGATGACACTGTCTATGTTGGAGATACTACTTATTTTAATCTTCCTGGTTCAGGCGTGATCGGTGAGGGTCATGCATATATTATCGGAGCGCCTGGAACGCTTACATTCACTGGCAAAACATCAAATTCTCTTACTGGTTGTAGTGGCGTAACAGCTCGTCCAAGCGGAACAGAAATATATCCAAGTCATGATATGGACAAAAGTGCAAAATATACTGGAAATATTGTAATCAATATTCAAAATACAGCCGCTGGACATTTTGACAGGGCAGCGGGAACACGCGTGCTTAAGGATAATGTTTTTTGGGATATTCAGCATGGAGGATATTCAAATTTTGCAGATACGGTTACTGAATTTCAACCAGCAGTGTCTTTTGTGAATAATACTTTTGGTAAATTTAGATCTAATTATACTTCAGCTTGTTGGAATAATAATTGTGGCATTGGTGTTGAGGTTGGGACAAATGGAATATTTACTATGACAAATTCAATTGTTAGCGATTCATTGTTGTATGGAATTAAGGGGATTTTGTCGCCAACATATAGTGCAATTTTTAATACAACCAACTATGCTGGTGCCTCATCTTCAGGCACGGGAACGATAATTTCAACAAATCCGATTGGAAATGGACTGTCATATTTACCAAGAAGTGATATGACTGTTAATGGTCACAATGTTGGTGCAAGAATAATGAAGCAATATGGAAAATCAGGCACCATATTTGGAGAAACTGGATATGATCTTCTCCAGGATGGGACCAATGGCCAGGCAGATGTCAATCTTTGGCCATTTCCGAATGAATCTTTAATTAAAAACAATTTTGCATCTTATGATCCAGCAATAGATGGTGGTGGCTCAAGCGGTGCTCGTGGTTTTGCTGCTGGAACTTCCATAGATGGCTCTTCGCAAACTCTAACAAAGTATATTTGGGAATATCTTGGCAATCAAATTCCTTGTGAGATTTATGGCGCGTGTGGTATTGATGTTACCGCGCCAAGTGCGCCAAGTGGTCTTTCTGTGTTATAATTAATAAATGCAAAAACAAATATTAAAATTATTTTTCATTTTTTCATTTTTTTTAACCCTGCCTAATTTTTCAAAGGCGGCTGTTTTAATTTCGGTGACACCAACCGCAGATAGTGTTTTACCGGGAAGCGTTCGTTCGGTTTATTCTAATGTTCAAGGTGATTCAAATGTTAGTGTTTCTTGGCAAGCAAATGGGGGGAGTCTGGTTGACAGTATCGGATATACGACATGGACTGCTCCGCAGACACCTGGAGTTTATACTGTGACTGCAACAAGTGTTGTTGATAATACTCAAAATGCCATAGCAACTTTTACTGTAATTGGAGATGCAGTGTTAAAAGTTTCCAATATTCCAATGCAAGTTACTGCTTTTAAAAATCAGCCAATTGATATTCAATCAATAATCTGGGGATCAACAAATACAGCTGTTAGCTGGACTAATTCAGGTGGTACCTTGTTTGGTAATGGTAGGGAGGTTGTATTTAGTTCTTCTGTTGCTGGAACATATACGGTAACGGCTGCTAGTGTTGCCGATAATTCAAAAACAGCCACAACAACAATTGTTGTTACGGACAATGAATGGCCTGCAGTTGCAACTCCAAACAAAACACAGCCTATTGATTGTACACCAACTGGTTCTGGATCAACTTATGATGTGACAAGTGAAGCTGAAATGGATCTCGTGCCATGGTCAACATTGGGAGCTGGTGACACTGTGCGAATTCATGCTGGAGTTGTTTATCATAAGCAAATTTTAATATCAACATCTGGAACAGATTCGCAGCCAATTCGTGTTTGTGGTGTTCCGGACTTGGCTGGAAATTTACCAGAATTAAATGGTGTCAATGCAACAGCAAAAGCTGGTTCAAATTATGGCAGTGCTCCATATGCTATTCAGACATATGGTGGAATAGTAATATATGATGCTAGTGCACCTTACTGGGGTGGTGCTGTTTATCCAAAAAATATAATCATTGAGGGTTTAAAAATAACTGGTTATCACCCAACAAATAGTTGTCATGATTTAAGCGTCGGCGGTGCGCTAACCCCATATGTTAATGGTGCTGCGCCAGTAAGAATTCAGCATGGTGGAAATATTACAATTCGTGGTAATGATTTTCAAAACAGTGGAAATGGTTTTTTTGTTATGTCAAATGTTAGCGTGGAGTCAAAAACGACTCGCAATCTTTTGGTGGAAGGAAATTATTTTTTTGATAACGGTGTGACTACCTATGAACATCAAAGTTATATCCAAGCATTCGGCTTGGTTGTTCAAGGTAATTATTATGATCATTCAAAGATTGGAGTAGAGGGATCACAGTTAAAAACTCGTTCAGTTCAGCAATTCATTCGCTATAACTATCTCGAACCTGCTGGAAGAGTTTTCGATTTGGTTGAAATTCAAGATTCACCAGGCCTTGTTTTTCCATGGATTGGCATTCAAGCAAATGAATTGACAAACACTTCTGCAAGTGATGTGGTTTCTAATTATGAGTCATATCAAAATAGATATGTGTATGGAAATATTGTGCATAATATAACAGCAAATACTGCAGTTTATAAGACATCAGCATCCGTAATCCATGTGTCTGCTGATAATGACCAAACATATCAGCCAGGAGGATCTGTTTATTTTTATAATAATACTTTGTGGTTGTCTCTTGTTTCTGGTCAAACATCAAATTGGCGAAATACCATAATTGATGGTGGTCCATATGGAACAGCAATAAATTCTCATACTGTTTTTCCTCATTCTGAAATTACAAATAATGCTATTTATATTGCTCAACCCTCTCCGGCTTCAGGTATGGCATTTTTTTGGAATTCAAGACAAGCCGATCGCGTTATGCTTGGAAAAAATTGGATTTCTGCTGGATGGGGAACTGGTAATCTTGTCGGAGGTGATGGTACAGGTATAAGAAATACTGCAGGTGACAATCCTTTGGCTGTTTGGCAAGGAGGTCAATTGTCAACACAGGTTAGTGGCATAGGAAATTTGCTTACTGGCGCTTCTATGCCATTTGATTCATCCACATATGTTCCAATAAATGCAAGTCCACTCATTAATTCTGCTTCAGCTCTGACTGGACTAGCGACAACACTTCCTCCATTAATGCAGTATTCTCCCACTAGCTATTTGATGTCTGTCAGAGATAATGTGCAAGACATCGGTGCAATTTCATATGCTGGAGTTGATGCTACCGCCCCAAGGGCCCCAAGTGGCCTTTTTGTGTTGTAGAAAAAAATATAATCTAATCATCCAAGGGAAATAAAAAATTTCATGTTATAATGAAAGCATGCAAAAACAAAATCTAAAATTATTTTTCATTCTATTATTTTTTTTAATCTTGCCAGATTTTGCACATGCCTATGGTGCTCCTAATTATTTGCCGGATGGTGCACATCCAAGAATTTTTTTGACATCGGATGTTTTGACGACACTTCGCGTAAAGGCATGCCTTGATGAATTTGGAGCCACTGTTCCTGCCTGCACGCTTGATCAGGATTGGATTGATTTGAAAGCGAGCGCGGATACTCTTTTAACTTATAATGTTCTTGCGTATGATAGAAACATCACAGCCTCAAATTCAATCTACTACTCATACGAAGGCCTCTCTTGGCTAAGCGCAGCACAAACGCTTGGGTTAGTATATAAAATTACTGGCAATGTGGCTTATGCTGCAAAATTAAAAGAGTTGATTGATGTTATTAATGCCGCGGGAGTGGCACCAATTGTTGTTGATTCCGGTTTTGCTTCAAGGTCAGTTGGTCCTGCGATGGCAGTGATGTATGACTGGCTTTATGATTATTTAGACGCTCCTACAAAAGCTGCCATGATCTCAACGATCAATGCATATTATGCAAGTTTTACATCTGATGTTCTTTGGTATAACGCAACTGGTCCAGCTTATGATAATTATTTCGGTGGTCATTTGCTTGGTTTTGGTTTGATGTCAATTGCGACATATGGTGATAATGCAACTGCACCGACCATCTATTCTGACATCAAAGCAAGATGGAACAATAAGATTCCAGCTGCATTTTCAACTGGTGGCTTTGCTGGGGGAGCAGCATTGGAGTCATATAATTATGGCCCAAATCACTTTGTGAGGTTGTTGCAATATGGTATTGCAGTTCAAACTTCCACGGGCGAAGACATCTATTCTTCCTATGGTGAAAAAATTGCTAAAAATCTTTTGTATAATTTAAAACCCAACAGGTGGCAATCAACAGATGAGGGCGACATGCCAGGAAATTATACTGGCGTCATGCCGTCTTCTTTGCCAATCGTGTTGTCTGGCTTTACGCCAGGAGTTTCTGGTGAGTGGATGAGTTATTTTTATAATAATCTGGCTCCAACTCCATATGCTAACGCTACAAGCACGATTCAAAAGGCCGATGCATTCACAAGATTTTTGTTTAAAATTCCTAGAACTCAAACTGACTATAGATTAACTGAGCCTTTAGTCTTCAGGTCTCCCAGTGATGAACATGTCTTTATCAGAACAGATTGGACTGATAATGCTATTTGGTCTTCATATGCTGCTGGAAATATTCGCTATGTTGGGCATGAGACCAATAAGGCTGGTCATATTGCTATTCAACGCGGAACTGATTATTTGCTTGTAAATACTGGTCAATGGAAAGGTGCAGATGGAATAGCTGGCACTCCCCAAAATTTCAATTCTCAAAGTCAGTTTACAAATACCCTCTATCTTACTGATGGTGGTGACTATCTTTATTCTGGCGGTGCCAGTGGTTATTATATGGGCGGTCAGATGTCAACATTCCCTGATACAAACGCTATTTTGAATTATGAAACAACTGCAGGTTATACCTATGTCAAAGCTGATCATACAAATGCTTATGACATCAGAAGTGATAGCAGGAATCCTGTTACGAGATCACTTCGATATTTTTATCGAAATTTTGTTAAAATTGGCGACAATACATTTGTGGTTTTTGATCGTGTTAAAGTCTTGAAAGACATATATGTAAAAAAGATTTATTGGCATCTTAACAAGCAGGGTCAGCCAGTTGTGATTGATGACAAGACAATATCAAGCACTGTTGGAAACTCAACGCTTTTCATCAAATCAATTTTCCCCACAACTTCAGTAGTAAGTACTGATAATGACACTGGAACTGGAGGGATAACCACGCCAAGAATTGAAATTACCGACAGCGTCACCTCAACAGATTTGAACCCTCTGACTGTTTTGATTGCAGATGGCAGCTCTGTGCCAATGCCAGTAACAACAGGAATCGATGCTGCTGCAATGGAGGGGGTTATTGTTGAAAATGCAAATCCAGATGTGGTATTATTTTCCAAAGAGGGCACTGTTCAAAATGCTGTATCATATGCAGCATCGTATTCTTCAGGCACAACAGGCAATCATCTCTTGGTTGACATTGAACCAGCAATTTATGATGTCTATCGCGACGGCTCAAAAATTATCACCGCAGTCACCGCTTCTTCGCAGGGAGTTTTGAATTTTTCTGCCACGGGTGGTACAAATTTTGAGATTGTGAAAACTGGTCAACTTCCAGTGGGTGATGTTATTGCACCAAATGCTCCAGTAGGACTGAGTGTTTTATAGCTTGTAAAGTTTTTAAGGAAATATGCAAAAAAAAATATTAAAATTACTTTTTTTTCTTTTGATGTTTTTTGCGCTGCCAAGTTTTGCAAGCGCTGCAACTTGGTATGTGCGAACTGATGGAGGCACATTGGCGGAGTGTACTGGACTTTCTGATGCAGCATATCCAGGAAGTGGCACGGCCCAAGCTTGCGCCGTTGATCATCCTTTTTGGCTTTTACCGCCAGGAGGTACGCCCATTATTGCTGGTGGTGATACTGTGATGATTGGCAATGGTTCATACAAAATGGGGGCAGGTGCGCCGAACACTGGAATGTCAGCTTGCAATGCTGCTTGGACTTATCAATGCGTTATGCCTTCAATCCCTTCTGGTCCTGACGCATTGCATCCAACCAGAATCATTGGTCAAAATTGGGACACAAAATCAACTTCAGCTCCTGAGCTTTGGGGCTCTGGCCGGGCCACGCAAATTTTGAGCTTAGTTGGGAGTTCAAATGTTGAGCTGAGATATCTTGATATCACTGATCATTTGCAATGTGGATATAATTTCACCTCAAATCCGACTTTACTTTGCAATAGAAGTGTCGTGCCATATGGTGATCAGGCTGACTATGGAATATATGCCAAGGATAGTGCCAATGTTTTATTGAAGGACATTAAAATTCATGGTCTTTCAAATGGGGCAATCTGGGCAGGTAGATTGACAGATTGGACTTTTGATGGAGTTAATATTCATGGTAATGCTTTTAGTGGCTGGAATGGTGATGTTGGTCATGGAGCTTTTGGTTCTGGGACTGATAGTTCAATGCATGGAACTATTTTGTTTAAAAATAGTAAAATTAATTATACTGGTTGTGTGGAAAATTATCCTTTGACTGGAACATATCCTGACATTGCAACTGGAGGTTGCTATGGGCAGGGGCAGGGTGGTTATGGTGATGGCCTTGGTATGTATTTCACTGCAGGTGATTGGATTTTTGAGGATAGTGAGTTCATGCACAACACCCAAGATGGAATTGATTTGCTATATCATATTGGAACAACTGGTTCAATTGTGGCAAACAGGGTTAGAGCGGAAGGGAATGTTGGTCAACAAATTAAATTTGGAGGAAATTCTTTTGTTGAAAACAGTGTTATTATTGGTGATTGTAATTATTTTTTCAATAATCCTATTGCATTTCAAACTGGATTTCCAAATTGTCGGGCAGCAGGAACCCCAATCATGCTTTCAAATTGGAGAAGCGGACGAGAAAGTTCAATAGTCAATTCAACCATTATTGGTCCTAATAAAGTTTTTATTGAAATTGGTACTGGCGGTGGAGCTACACAGGCTGGCCTTAGTGGCTCACTAACAAATGTTTCTTCAATTACTGCCGTTGGGCAGTATATTATTGATCAAGCTAGTGACACCATGTGGGTTAAGCTTTCTGGCAGTGCTGATGCTAATACGGCTCAAATTTTACCAAGAGTTGGCACGACTAGTTATGTCTTGCCAAATTCATGGATTTCTGATGGCAATGGAATTTATCACATGACAGGAATTGGAGCTATAACAGGTAGTAACTATATTTTTAATGCAGTTTATTACACTTCAGTTGATGGCTCTGCAGCAACAATTGTTTCTGATAATCAATATGCTGTAAATTTATCAGTCGACTCTATTTGGTTGCGTTTGCCTGGCAATCAAGATCCAAATACTTTTGATATTGTTTTGCAATACAATAATTACAATACCAAAAAAACACTCACCGGAACATGGATTGCTGATGGTAATGGAATTTATCACATGACGGGAATTGGATCTCAAACTGATGGGTTTTATGCATTTAATTCATTAACTCATTCTGGCGTTTGCGATGGAAATCAAAAAGTCTATTCCCGAAACAACATTTTTGCTGGCATGGAATGGTGGAGTGCTTCTCAGGTTGGCATCGTTCCGGGAACTTATGCTGACACTTTTTATTTGGATGGTTGGAGTGGCAATGGGGATGGCTCCTGCGCTGCCACTAATCCAGTTTTATTTGACAACAAAGATTCAATTGTTTTTAACTCAAAATTTAATCTTTGCTCTGTGCCAAATAATGTTCTGTGTGTGAATCCAAATTTCGAAAATGTTCCACCATATGCATCTTATAATGACATTTACACTTATGGTGAGCGTTGGAATGTAGTGCCTCAAATCGGAAGTCCAGTCATAGACAAAACAAGTTCAACTGTTGGCACCACTGTTTTTGGCAGCGTGACAATTCCAGCAGTTGACATTCTGAATAATCCTCGTCCATTTGGCAGTGGAATTGATTGGGGAGCATATGAAGTTGGTTCAGGCGCTGATGTTGTTGCGCCAAGCGCGCCAAGCAACTTGAGTGTGCTTTGAAACATGAATTTATATTGATACATGATAAAATTAAAAAATATATCAAAATTGCTTGTTCTGTTGTTGATATTTTTAATCTTGCCAAAATTTGCAAAGGCTGCAAGGTATTTTGATCAGGCGGAAATGGCAACTTATAGCATACCAAACTCTGCAACTGGTGATACTTTTTATATTGATGGCATAAATGGTTCTGACACCTATAATGGTCTTGCGCCAACATTTACCTCAGGGACAACTGGACCATTCAAAACGATTGGAAAATGTTTTGACAGATATCGTTCAAATAATCTTGTTGGTGGTGATGTGGTCAAGATAAAGGCTGGAATTTACAGGGGATCAATTGCACTTCAATTTACTGCTCCGCAAGTAAGTTCGCTGACAGAGGCAAAGCCACTGGAAGTTGGTCCCTATGGTGATGGCGAGGTTATTATTGATCCTTCATCAACACCACAATCTTGGACTGCTTATGACAGTAATATTTTTTCAGCAGATTGGCCAAATGCAACATATTCGCCGCAAGCAGTTGTCATGAATAATGATTTTAAATCTTGGCGCGACAAACAGGCACTTGCTGATCTAACAACTACTGGTTTATGGTTTTTTGATGTTGCGACTAGAAAAATTTATGTTAATACTGGAGGAATTGATCCACTCACTTTGGATCCAATAATAACATACAACAATGTCTCGGCAGAGCAATATGCAATTTCGACCAATGGTTATCCATATTTGCATTTTTATGGCTTAACGCTACGAGGTGCAGCACGATATGGTTTCACTGATTATCCTGGTTCAATTGGAATTAAATTGGAGAACAATACGATCAAATGGAACAATGGAAATGGTGCTAGAATTTTTGGCACACGAGGTGTTGTTAGAAAAAATCATATCTGGGGAAACATGCTATATAATTGGCCACGTGGCAGGCGCTGGGCTGCTAATGGTGGCTGGGGTCAGGGTTTGACCGTTGGTGGATATGGTCTGGCAGAAGGTAATGTTGTGCATGATAATGGTGGTGAGGGCATGGGCGTCTATGGTGGAACTGGTCATGTTGTTTTTCAAGATAATATCTCATATGATAATTGGTCAGTTGGTTTGTATCTTGATAATGCAGAATATTGCACCTTTCAACGTAATCTCGTGTATTCAAATAATCCAAGTGAGAGTGATATTGTTGAAGACTGGCAATTGCCACAATGGATAATTGATGCTGGAACCGGAACAGTTTCTGCGGAAACCGATAAAATCAGAGCCAGACAAAGACAAGAGGGGATTATGGCAGGTGATGAATTTGCCACCAATCCAACCGCGCACAGTATTGGATTTAAGGCCTTGAATAATATTATCATTGGCGCGCGGCGCGGCATAACAACTTATGGTCAGGCTGCTGGCGCTGGATTGAACAACTATGTTTTTGCAGGAAATACTATTGTTATGCCAACTGTTGGATCATCCTATGGAGACTATGCTGGTATAGCTATTTATGCTAGTACTAATAATGCTAATAGTGTTATTAAAAATAATATTATTTATGGCAACACTCCAATTGGTCCTAAACCAGACTATACAGTTTCAGCCTTGGTAAAATTTGGCTCCAATGCTGCTATGTCAGGAGTTGATTTTGATAGTAATTTATATTTTTCTGAGAACTTAGCAGCTCCTTTTAAGGCAGGGGCTTATCCGTCAGAAGCACTTTATAATTTTGCTGAATGGAAAAATTATCTTTCCTCTGGATACGATGCAGATAGTATTTATGCTAATCCATTATTTACTGGAACTGCTGGAAGTTTTGTTGCTACTGATTATTTATTGTCTTTGGGGAGTCCCGCGATTAATGTTGGTGCTAATGTTTTGGACATCGCTACTGATTTTAATGATTTTGCTCGCAGCGGCTTGCAAGACATGGGAGCCTTGGAATTTGGCAGTATTTTTGGTGCGCAACCTGGCGACACAACTGCGCCTAGCGCGCCAAGCAACTTGAGTGTGCTATAAAAGTTATTGTCATAAAAGCTTTTTACGGCTACAATGAACTTATATTTAAATAGAAAAATTTGTGATTAAAAAATTTGTAAGGGGTGATTTTTTGAATGAAAAGCCGACACAGTCTGTTGTGGCCGCAGCTTTGATCATTTCATTGGCTGGTGTGGCTTCTCGTGTGCTTGGTCTTGTGCGCGACCGCATTTTGGCTGGACAATTTGGAGCAGGCGACACACTTGATGCATATTATGCTGCTTTTCGCATTCCTGATTTGATTTATAACTTGATGATTGTGGGAGCTCTTAGCGCAGCTTTTATTCCAGTGTTCACTGAACTTGTGGCAAACAAAAAAGAAGATGATGCATGGAAACTTTCTTCTGGTATTTTGAGTTTGCAAATTTTGGTCACTGGCATCATTTCTTTGATTTTGGTTATTTTTGCTCCACAATTGATGCACTTGGTAACACCAGGTTATCACGATGCCAAGATGGAATTAACAGTGACATTGACTCGCATCATGTTTTTGAGTCCATTCTTGCTGGGTATTAGTGGGATTTTGGGTGGAGCTCTTGTTTCTTTTAAGAAATTTTTGATTTATTCCTTGGCTCCAATTTTTTATAATGCAGGAATCATTGTTGGCGCGGTTTTTTTGGTGAAGCCTTTTGGTCCAGCAGGTTTGGCTTGGGGAGTGGTGCTGGGAGCAATGCTGCATTTACTGATTCAATATCCGGCAGTAAAATTTTCTGGTTTTTCTTTTAAGCCAATGTTTTTTGAAGCATGGAAAAATAAAAATGTTCGCAAAGTTCTCAAATTAATGGTGCCTCGCACTTTGACAATTGCAGTGAGTCAGATCAATTTCACCATCATCACAATCTTTGCTTCCACTCTTTCAGCTGGAAGTTTGGCAGTTTTTAATTTTGCTAACAACATTCAAAGTGCGCCACTTGGTTTGTTTGGAATTTCATTTGCAATTGCAGTTTTTCCAACCCTGAGCTCATTTGGAGCAAAAAAACAAAACAGTGAATTTATTGATGCATTCTCACGGACATTTCGACAAATTCTTTTTTTTGTGATTCCTTTTAGTATGTTTCTGTTTGTGCTTCGCGCGCAAACAGTCCGTGTGCTGCTTGGTACTGGAAAATTCAATTGGGACAACACCATTTTGACTTTTCAGGTCTTAGGTCTGATGGCACTTAGTCTTTTTGCTCAATCGCTTTTGCCACTGCTAACCAGGGCATTTTATGCTTTGCAAAATACTAAAATTCCACTGGCAATTGCAATAATAAGCGAAGCGATAAATTTGTTTTTGGTGGTGTTGCTCATCAAATCTCATGGTGTTTATGGTTTGGCGATTGCATTTTCAGTTTCTTCGGTGATTAACATGCTTTTGCTTTTGATTTTCTTGCGCAAAAAATTGAAAATCATTGATGGAAAAAATATCCTAAATTCAGCGACAAGGATTATTGCAGCATCAATCGTGGCTGGCATTTTTACTCAAATTGCAAAATATATCATTGGAACTCGCGGCGAGTTAGACACTTTTGTGGCAGTCTTTGTGCAGTTGGTTGTTGCTGGCAGTGCAGGTTTGATTGCTTTTTGTTTGGCAAGTTATTATTTCAATGTCAAAGAATTCTTCCAATTCACTGAATCAATAACGAAAAAAATATTCAAGGCAAGAAAGACTATTAGTGAGGACACCACTGAGGTCACAGGCATTTAGGAATTTTTTGTTATCAATAACTTGCAGTTATATTGTTTTTTTTATTAAAAAATGGCTCTATTTTGAGCCATTTTTGCTGTTAGGCTTTACAAATTGCCACAAAGGTGCTATAATGATCAATTGTCATAATTTATGGCAAAATTCGAAACAAGCCCAAAGGGAGGTAGTAAAATGAAAAGTTTGAAAATGATGTTTGTGGTGTTTGTTGCAGTTTTGGTATCTTTGCCGCTGCCAACACTGGCTCAGGATTATCAAGAATTGGATATTGAATTGGCAAGAAATTTTGCCAAACTGCAGTGTCCTGATCTTTCTCGCTTTGCCAATTCGCAGCAAGGCATCGAAAGTATTTTCGATGCAAAAGGCAAGGTGCAGATGCAGTGGTTGCAGACTGCACAACTAAGTGTCTTGGTCTTTTCCAAAGGAGATGTGACATTGGAAATTGAAAAAAGTCCAATGTTTTTGATGGAAGGGACATTCGTCAATCTTGTTGCGGAAAACAAGAAAACGCACAAGAGTAGAAAGTACCTCATAATCAAAGGCTATGATCAAATAGCCTGCGAAATTGTTGAGGAAAGGAAAGAAATTCCAAGGAACTATTTCCTCAACAAGAAATAACAAAGGACCTGCTTGCAAATGCGAGCAGGTCCTTTTCTTGCTTAAAACAAACTTTATGTGTAGTATTAAGGAAATATTGAAATTTATGGATCAACAAAAAAACGTTAGAAACTTTTGTATAATTGCGCATATAGACCATGGCAAGTCAACTTTGGCTGACAGGCTTTTGGAGGTGACCAAAACCGTGGAAATGCGCAGAATGAAGGAGCAATTGCTGGATCAGATGGATATTGAGCGAGAACGCGGCATCACCATCAAGTTGCAACCAGCTCGTATGAACTATTCTTCAAATGGCGAGGATTATATCTTGAATCTTATTGACACTCCTGGTCATGTTGATTTTGGCTATGAAGTTTCAAGATCATTGGCAGCCGTGGAAGGAGCGGTGCTGTTGGTTGATGCAACCAAGGGAGTGCAAGCACAAACACTTTCTAATTTGTATTTGGCCATTGAACAGGATTTGGAAATTATTCCAGTAGTGAACAAAATTGATTTGCCAAATTCAAATGTGGAAAAAACCAAAAAAGAAATCATTCACATCCTTGGCTGCAAAGAAGAGGATATCTTGGAAGCTTCTGGAAAAACTGGCGTGGGAGTGGATCAAATTTTAAAAACTATTATTGAAAAAGTTCCTGCTCCCAATGGTGACAGCGAGAAACCACTTCGCGCACTTATTTTTGATTCAAAATATGACACTTACAAAGGAGTGCTGGCCTATGTCCGCATTGTGGATGGTCATGTGAAGCGCGATGATGAAATTCGCATGATGGCAACTGAAAAAGAAAGTGGTGTGATCGAAGTGGGATATTTCAAGCCAGAATTTTCAGCCACACAGATGCTAACAGCTGGTGACATTGGCTATATCGCCACTGGACTTAAAAGCGTGGAGTTTTGTCGTGTTGGTGATACCATCACAGTTGAAGGTGATGCCACACATGTGCAAGCATTGGAAGGATACAAGGAGGTGAGGCCGATGGTTTATGCTGGTCTGTATCCGATTGAGGGAGATGCATACAATGCAATGCGCGATTCTTTGGAGAAATTGAAATTGAATGATGCATCATTTGTTTTTGAGCCGGAAAGCAATCTGGCTCTTGGAAAAGGATTTCGTTGTGGATTCCTTGGGCTTTTGCATTTGGAAATTATTCGCGAAAGACTTGAACGAGAATTTGATTTTTCTCCAACCATCACCACGCCAAGTGTAGTCTATGAAATTAAACTGCGCGGATCCGATGAAATAAAAAAGATTTATAGTGCAACACAAATGCCAGATCCTTCGCAGCTTGAGGAGATTTCTGAGCCATATGTGAAATTGGACATCATTACACCCGCAACATATCTTGGATCAATCATGGAGCTTATGGGAACGTTGCGCTCAACATATCTCAACACTGAATATATTGATCTGGAAAGAATATTGCTGACTTTTGAGGTTCCACTGATGGACATTATCGTGAATTTTCATGATGATTTGAAAAGTGTTTCTTCTGGCTACGCTTCCATGAGTTATGATGTGGTGGGATATCGAAAATCTGACTTGATCAAATTGGACATTCTTTTGGCGGGGGAAGTTGTGGAAGCGCTGGGTCGCATTGTCCCAAGGGAGCGCGCTCACGGTGAAGGAAAAAGAATTGTGGAAAAATTGGCCGCTGCCATTCCGCGTCAAAACTTTGTGATTCCAGTGCAGGCTTCAATTGGAGCAAAAATTATTGCACGTGAAACCATCAGGCCTTTTCGCAAAGATGTTATTTCTGGACTATATGGAGGCGACGTGACGCGAAAAAATAAGCTTCTTGATAAACAAAAGAAGGGGAAAAAGAAAATGCGCAGCATTGGAAAAGTTCAAGTGCCATCAGAAGCATATTTGGCAGTGCTTAAAAAATAGTTTTTTGTGTGTTGTATTTTACTAAAAAATTTGATAAAATAAAAGCATGAGTCCGGTAGTGAAAATTCGAAAATAAGTTGTTTTGTAAGAATTTTTACTTTCGGAAAAAATAAAGTTTAGTTGTTAATTTTTGAGATTAGTTTTGGCCAAAGGCCATTCGAATTTCTACTACCGGATGAGTCATCAAAAAAGAAAAAGAAGAGCGAAAATACTGTGGATAATAATCTCTGTTTTGGCCATCATTTCAATGGTTGGATTTTCTCTGTCTTCATTATTTATTGGACGTTAAAACAAAATGAAAAAAAAGTTTTCATTCGTGGTTATTTTTTTTATCGCTGGTATTGTTCTGGCTGTTTTAATCTCGATCAGTGCTGTGCGTGAGGCTTATCGCTCAAAAACAATCGAGAAAGAGGTTCAAGCATTGCAACAGGAAGCTGATCGTATTGCCAAAGAGAATGATTTGCTTGGTCAGCGTATTGCATATTTTGAAACTAGTGATTTTCAAGAAAAGATTGCTAAAGAAAAGCTCAATCTCCAAAAAACTGATGAAAGTGTGGTAGTAGTAAAGCCTGGCGCCCAAAAAGAGCAGCAGCAAGAGGTTGCAATTGAGGAGGATGTTCAACCTCAGGCAGCTGTTCCTAATTATCAAAAATGGTGGAATTTCTTTTTTAAATATTAAAAAGTAAACAAAAAAAGTTTTGATTGCTGAAAAAATAAATTTTATTTTATGAAAAAACACATCGATAGCGACGAAAAAAAAGTAAAAGTATCAACTCTTGTGTATGGCATTTTGATTTTGTTTGTGGTTGTTTTGCTTGTTGGCAGCATTTTGGCCTATGGCACAAACACTGAAATAGGCAACAAAATAGCTGTCAAAATTGCCAAAGTGATTCCTTTTCCTGCTGCGATTATTGGCTGGACAAATATTGTATATATCAACGATGTTGAAAAGAACATGGCATCTGTCCAGAAGTTTTATCAGACACAGGATTTTGCTAAAGAGGGTTTACGCATTGATTTTACAACAGAAAATGGAAAAAAACGTCTGAGGATCAAAGAAAGAGAGATTTTAGACAAAATGGTTGAAGACAAGATTATTGAGGTTTTATCAAAAGAAAGAGGTCTTTCTTTTGGCGACAAGGATGCTGAAAAAGTTGTATCTCAAAAACTGGCTGAATTTGGAAGCGCGGAAGATTTTAAGGCTGATCTTTTGAAATCATATGGTTGGGATGTGGAAGAATTCAAACAGCGAATTGTTTTGCCTGGAATTTATGCTGATGCATTGGCAAGCAAAATCCAAGCAGAAGAACTTGGAGGCACAGCATCGGCCAAGGAAAAGATTTTGCAAGCACAGAAAGATCTTGAAGCTGGAAAAGAATTTGTTCAAGTTGTGCGTATGTATTCACAGGGACCTTCTCGTGAAAAAGATGGTGAACTTGGTTGGGCAAAGAAAGATCAGGTTTTGCCGCAGTTACAAGAGGCATTGTTTGGAAAAAGTTCTTTTCAAAAAAATTCAATCATAGAAAGTTCTATTGGTTTTCATATTGTTGAAATTGAAAATAGCAAAAAAGAAAATGGTGAGGATATTTTGCAGTTGAGACAAATTTTTGTTTCCAAAGATTCGTTTAGTGATTGGCTGGACACGCAAAAGAAACAAATGAAAGTTTCTTTGCCATTGGCTGAGTTTACTTGGGATTCAAAAAAGGGCATGGTTGATTTTAGGGATGAAAAAATGCGCGAATTTGAAGCAGTTGAAAGAGCAAAGTTTCAAGGTGATGCGTCGATAATGTTTTAATAAATAATTTTTTAAAAAAAATAATATGACAAAACCAGTTGTAAACGAAGATTTGTGCATCGGATGTGGAACATGTGAATCACTATGTTCTAGCGTGTTTCAAATAAAGGATGGAAAATCACACGTTGTTAGTGAAGATTGTGGAGATTGCGACGTGCAAGAGGCTGTAGACAGTTGCCCGGTAAACGCTATTTCTTTAGAATAGTTTTTGCTTGCATGGTGTTTTGACCAATTTGAGGGTACAAACTTTTGTTTCCAATATCACCCTTGTTGGTGATATTGGAAATATTAATATTCTCCTCTTGTATTAGTCTTAATGAGTTTTTTACTCAGTAATATCTAGTGGGTTGTTAATAATTTTTTAAAATAAATAGAAAATTTCTAAGCAAGGCTTATTTATATTTCTGCTACTTATTATGGAAAACATGCAAAATGATGAGCAAATTTCTGAAAAAAATAATGAAAATATTTTTGATGAATCAAATTTAGAAAAAAAGAAAAAATTTTTTTTCACTGGCAAAATACTGGTTGTTTTGATGGTAATCACAATCATGTTGTCATCTGTGATGGGAGCGCTTTTTGGTTTCTTGTCAGCAGGTGCAACTCAAATATTTTCAAAAAAAATAGATCAATATTTTCCAGTCTCCAGCAAGGATGATGCAAAAGTCAACAAACAGCAAGTTGTCATAGAAGACTCTGCGGTAACAGATTTGGTGGAGCGTGTTTCTCCTGCCGTGGTTAGCATTTCAATTTCAAAAAATATCACTAGAAACAGGATCAACATGAATGGTCCTGGTGGGTTGTTTGATTTTTTTGGTAATGGTGGAGGAAGTGCTCAAAACGACACAACAACTCCTGGTCAAAAACAAACAATTGGCGGCGGTAGTGGTTTCATTTTCCAGTCCGATGGTTATATTTTGACAAACAGGCATGTTATTGAAGACACGCAAGCATCTTATACGGTAATTACTAGCGATGGCAAGGAATATGACGCCAAGGTTTTAGCAAGTGACCCAATATATGACATTGCTATCATTAAAATTGAAGGAAATAATTTTCCAACCATACAGCTCGGTGATTCGCAAAATCTGAAAATAGGACAAACTGTTGTTGCTATTGGAAATTCATTGGGAGAATTTTCCAACACTGTTAGCCGTGGAATAGTTTCAGGTCTAAAGAGAAACATTAACGCAGCTAGTTCATTTGGTGACAGCGAAAGGCTTACTGATATTATTCAAACTGATGCAGCTATTAATTCTGGAAATTCTGGTGGACCATTGCTTAATATTAATGGTGATGTGATCGCAATTAATGTTGCCATTGCAAAAGGTGCTCAAAATGTTGGCTTTGCTTTGCCAATCAATCAAGCCAAGCGACTCATTGATCAGGTGAAAACTGGAGTCAAAATATCAATTCCATATTTGGGTGTAAGGTATATCCCAATTGATAGCAGTGTTCAAAAGGATACTGGCATTGATTTTTCTTATGGCGTGTTGGTTTTGCGCGGAACAAAAATGACTGACTTTGCAGTGATCCCTGGTTCTCCTGCTGACAAAGCCGGAATAATGGAAAATGATATCATCCTGGAAATTAATGGTCAAAAATTAGATGAAAACAATCAATTGAATGATGTCATTAGCAAATATAATGTTGGTGATACGATTACATTGAAAATTTCACACAAAGGTAGTATCAAGGATGTGCAGGTAAAATTGGAAGAACGTAAAAGCTAAATTTCGTAATGATTTTGTAATTTTTAATTTTTGTAATTTTTAAATAATTTCTTAATTCCTAAATTATTCTTCTAAGGGAATAAATTTGGAGTAAAAACATTAAAGTTTTTTGATTTATTTATAAAATTAAAAATTGGAAATTAAAAATTTGTATTCATGGATATCAATAAGCTCACAATAAAATCTCAAGAACTGCTCAAACAATCTCAGGAGCAAGCAATTTCAATGGGCCAGCAGCAGATTGATGTTTTTCATTTGCTTGGTTCGCTTATTGCTCAGGATGGTTCAATTGCGCCGGTAATTTTGAAAAAAATTGGAATTGATCTTGAAAAAATAAAAATTGATGTGCTGGAAGAAATAAAAAAATACCCCAAAACGGAAATAGGAGCCTTGGGGCAAATTTTTATCACTCCTATGCTTGTTCAGATTTTGGAACAAGCGGAAAAGGAGATGGAAAATATTGGTGATGATTTTGTCTCAACAGAGCATTTGCTTTTGGCATTTTTGGCGCTAAATTCTCCTGCCAAAAAAATTCTAGAAGGCAATGGTGTAAAATATGAAGTAGTTTTGCAAATTCTTTCACAGCTTCGCGGAGCGCAAAAAGTTGACACTCCAGAGCCGGAAGGGAAGTTTCAGGTGATTGAAAAATACACCATCAATTTGACGGAGTTGGCACGCTTGGACAAGCTTGATCCAGTGATTGGCCGCGATGAGGAAATACGTCGAGTGATGCAGGTGCTTAGTCGTCGCAGAAAAAATAATCCTGTTTTGATTGGTGAAGCTGGAACAGGAAAAACTGCCATTGCTGAAGGATTGGCCCAGAGAATTGCTTCCGGAGATGTTCCAGAAACACTTAAAGACAAGGAATTGATTTCTCTTGATCTTGGTGCTCTTTTGGCTGGAGCAAAATTTCGTGGTGAATTTGAAGACAGATTGAAAGCAATTTTGAAAGAGACTGAACATGCGGATGGAAAATATATCATTTTTATTGATGAATTACACACACTTGTGGGTGCAGGAGCAACTGAAGGTTCTCTTGATGCTTCAAACATGCTGAAGCCTGCGCTTGCGCGTGGAAAATTAAAAACAATCGGAGCAACAACAATCAGAGAATATCAAAAATATATCGAAAAAGATGCAGCACTGGAAAGAAGATTTCAGCCAGTCATTGTCAGCGAGCCTTCACAGGAAGATTCTTTGGCAATATTAAGAGGAATCAAAGAAAAATATGAATTGCATCACGGAATAAAAATCACTGACGATGCCTTGCAGGCTGCTGTAAAGTTGTCTTCAAGATATATCTCAGACAGATTTTTGCCGGACAAAGCTGTCGATTTGATTGATGAAGCAGCATCTGCTTTGCGCATGGAAATTGATTCAATGCCAACGGAAATTGATCAAATGCAAAGAAAGATTCGACAACTAGAAATTGAAAAAAAGGCTATTCAACAGGACAAGGTCAAAGAGTCTCGCAGCAAGATTTTGCAAATCAACAAACAGTTGGCAGAATTGAAAGAGAAGGCAAATATTTTGACCTTGCAATGGAGAACAGAAAAAGACTTGATCACGGCTAGTCGTCAACATAAAAAAGAAATTGACAAGCTGAAATCGGAAGCTGAAATTGCAGAAAGAAATGGACAGCTAGACAAGGTTGCTGAAATTCGCTATGGAAAAATTCCGTTTTTGGAAAAAAAGATTAAAGACGAAGAAAAGAAGCTAAGCAAAATTCAAAAAGAAAATTCAATCTTAAAAGAAGAAATAACCGCCGAAGAAATTGCTAAGGTTGTTTCGCGTTGGACGGGAATTCCAATTTCAAAAATGCTAGAAAGTGAGCTTGAAAAACTTGCCTTCATGGAAAAAGAATTGGAAAAGCGCGTTATTGGTCAGACAGAGGCAATTGCTGCCGTTTCAAATGCTGTTCGTCGCTCGCGTGCAGGGATCTCACAAGAAAACAAGCCCATTGGATCTTTTATCTTTCTTGGTCCAACGGGTGTGGGAAAAACAGAATTGGCAAAAACTTTGGCAGAGTTTTTGTTTAATGATGTAAAATCAATGATCAGATTGGACATGAGTGAGTATATGGAATCACATTCAACTGCCAAAATGATTGGTTCTCCTCCTGGCTATGTTGGATATGATGAAGGTGGTCAGTTGACTGAAATCGTTAGAAGAAGACCATATAGTGTTATTTTGTTTGATGAAATTGAAAAGGCGCATCCTCAGGTTTTCAATATTCTGCTTCAAATCCTGGATGATGGAAGACTAACTGATTCCAAGGGTCGTATTGTTAATTTCAAAAATACGGTTATTATCATGACCTCCAATGTTGGCAGTGATATTATTTACAAAATGGAATCGTTTGGTTTTCAAGGTGAACGCAAGGACGATGTTACTGATGAAAACGAGATGAGGGCAAAAGTTCAAGCCAGTCTTCGCGAACAGTTTAAGCCTGAATTTTTGAACAGAATTGATGATTTGATAATTTTTCATCCGTTGGACAAGAAAGTTCTTCTGGAAATAGCAAATCTTCAATTGAATTTGGTGCAAAATCGTTTGGATGAAAAAAATATCAAACTTAAGATATCAAATGAGGTTAAAGCTTATTTGACGCAGAAAGGTTATGATCCGATTTATGGAGCAAGACCTCTTAAGCGTATCATTCAAAATGAAATACTTGATGAATTGGCTTTGCAAATAATCGAACGAAAGATTGTAGATGGTGACATTGTGCGCATAAAATTAAAAAACGAAAAAATAATTTTTGAAAAATAGTGAATATATCGTCATTTTTTGACATAGTTAACATAAAATGCGAATATTGAAGATGTGATAGTTTTCTTTAAATTTTGTATAGATATTATATTTTATGTTTTTTCAATTTCAAATTTTTTTGTATAGTTTGATTTTTTTTCTGATGCTACAGTTTATCACCACCGATTCAATGAGTAGTTTTATTTCCGAAGCTGGATTCTGGACGCTTGCCACTTTGTTTGTTACTGCTTTGGTTTATTATTATCAAATTGCCAAACGTGTATCGCAAAAAATTAGCATGGTTCCAATTCCAATCTTGTTGGTAGTTTCAACTTTTGGTCTTTTGTATTTTGTTCAATCAATAAAGCAACAGCAATTATTGATCGCGCTCAGTGCCATTGCTTATTATTTTTTGCATATTGCACTATACCGCTTGCGTCATTATCAAAAAGATCAGACTGCTAGGGGTGTAATTTCAGCTGGAAGTGTGGCCACAATTTTTCTTTTCAATGCAATGGCATATGGAATATATTTAAACTTTGCCATACCGCTCTGGATTTTAATGTTCATGATGATGCTAGTAACGGTGTTTGTTAGCTTTCAATATTTCTGGCTCATTAATGATGACAAGAGGAATGTTTTAAACTTCAGTCTTGTCTTGGGACTAGTAATGGCTGAGATAGTGTGGATTTTGAATTTTTGGCCATTTGGATACTTGACAACAGGCGTTATTAGTCTTATTTTTTACTATGTGTTCTGGGACTTGGTGCAGTGCCATTTTTTGAACATATTATCAAAAAAAAGAGTTTTTGCTAATATGTTATTTTTTGCAACACTTGTTGCTTTGGTGCTTTCAAGCACGCGTTGGTTGCCAATTGTGTAATGTTATAATTTATAAAGTCTAAAACATATAATGAGTGAAAAATCAAAAAAAGGTAAATATGTTTTAAAAGCACTTCTTGTTTTGTTAGTAATTTTTTGCATAGGGGGGATTGGTGGGGTGTATTTTGATCAAAAAGTTCTTCCATTTATTCGCACTAACAAATATTTGTCTCGCATAGATATGTTCAAGCGCATGTCTGAGAATGTTACAGTGATCAATAAGACTGAACAGATAAGCATCAAAGAAGATGATTCTATCAATGAAATTGCCTCACAGGCATCAAACTCAGTTGTCAACATAATTTCCTTTGGACAACAAAAAGACTCAGCAAGCAAAAGCACTAAAAGTGTATATCAAAGTGGAACAGGAATAATCATTACTAGTGATGGTGTGATTGCGACATATCGCAGCGCTATTATTGAAAAAGATGTTGCATATAAGGTGCTGCTTTTCAACGGCTCAAGTTTTGATGCAAAACTTTTAGGAATTGATGAATTTTCGAATTTAGCTTTTTTGAAAATAGATGCTAGTAATTTGACTGCCATTTCTTTTGCTGATTCAAAGATGGTAAGGCCTGGCAAAAAAATTGTAGCTATTGGAAATTCATTTGGTGAATATCAAAATCGTTATGCTTCAGGATTATTAAGCAATATTGATAAAACTTATAACTTGGCAGGTAAGACGGTTTCTTTGACTGAAAAGCTGGAAGGTGTTTTTGAAAGTAATTTTGACAATCAAAAAGCATATGTCGGCGGTCCTGTGATTGGATATAGCGGCGATCTGATTGGAATTATCGGTTCACTTATCATTGATGGACAAGCTCAATACTTTCAGGTTCCTGCGGCTGATGTGCAAAAATCTTTGGATTTGCAGTTGCAAAGTGGATTTGAAAACAGACCATTTTTTGGTGCCTACTATGTTCCAATAACCAAAGAATATGCTATTGCCAATGGATTGAATCGCGACAAAGGTGCACTTATTTTCTCACCATCACAAAAACAAGGCCTGGCTATTATTGCAGGATCAGCAGCGGAGAGTGCTGGGGTTAAGATTAATGATATTGTTCTGTCTGTCAACGGAAGGGATGTTACATTAGACAGTCCACTTTCAAATTTGATCAATCAATACAAAAAGGGTGATAATATCGAACTTTTGATTGATCGCCAGGGGCAAGAAATTAAAATTCAAGTAAAGTTGTAAGCAAAAACGACTGAAAACTTATCTTTTGAAAAATATCAACCATCGCTGGTTGATATTTTTTTGTCTTGGCACTCTTGACAAAACATGAATTTCGGAGTATACTATAGGGTTAGTACTTGAAAAATTTCAGATGTTTTTGTTGGCCAACTTGAGCTGAAAATGCTCAATACAAAAAAATTTTCCTTAAGGAGGAAGACATCATGCAGAAATTTATTTTATTGTTGGTGGTTTGTTTTTTTGTCTGTGGTTGTGGTTCAGTTTCAGCATCTGGATCGGCCGCTTCCACACCTGTAGTTGTCTCCAAAACATTAGTGAGTGTCAACACTGTGACTGGAGAAGTTGAAATAACGCCAGTCATTGAAGGGGATAAGCTCATTGGATTGGTGACTAGCAATCCTACAGAAAAAGTGTTGGATGCCGCTGGTAATATTATTTCAGGCTATAGAATTGCCTGGAATGACAATGGCAGTTGGTATCCAGCTGGAGGCAAAGTTGCTTTGCTGGTTTTGCCAAAAACTGTTATTGCTGGGACTGCCAAAGCATTGGGATCAGGTGCTGGCATGCCGTACTTAGTGCGGCCAGACGGAACTTTTATCTCATTTAACACTGACCCAGCAGTTTGCACCTTTAGCATAAACGGTGCAGTCAAAACTGTTGGGACTGACGGACTTATTGCATATTAATAAGCCCATCAGACATTGTTTAAAAATTTAAGGACATCTTGAAATTCAAGGTGTCCTTTTTCTTGGTAATTTTTCTATCTAAGTGTATGCTTATTAAGTTAATAGCTATTTTTTAATTCTTGGTGTCATGTAAATATTGTTTTTGTGCTTGCCTAACGTTGCTGCGTTCACACGGAAGCCGCAAAAAACAATATTTACATGACGTATTTATAAAAATGGAAATGTATATAATAATATTTTTCACAACCATAAACTTGTTGGCATTTTTGCTGATGTTTTTGGACAAGAGAAAATCAAAAAAAGCTGATGCTGAAAGAATCTCCGAAGGACTATTGTTTTTTATGGCCACAGCTTTTGGCAGTGTTGGAGTTTGGGTGGGGATGTTTGCTTTTCGTCACAAAACGAGAAAATGGTATTTTGCTATTGGAATACCGATGCTTGTTGTGGAAAATATTTCCTTTTTATACTTACTTGCAAAGAATATTAATTTTTAGGCAAAAATAAAAGCCCTCAATGCAAAAGAATCGTGTGGATCCCAGAAAATATTTATCGGAAAAAATATATTTTTTCCCTGAAAATCCAGGTGGGTTCCAATTTTTCAATTCTTTATTCTGAAGGCTTTATGAATAAATTATATACAACATTGCCAATAATTGCAAATAGAAAAAATAATTTTTTATGTATTATTTATATATAGTAAAATGCGCTGATGGCAGTTTCTATACTGGAATCACTACTGATTTGGCGCGTCGCATAAAAGAGCATAATGATTCTAAAAAAGGTGCAAAATACACCTCGGCTCGCAGGCCAGTAGAGTTGGTTTTTTCGCAGCAACATCAAAGCAGATCAATGGCTTCAAAAATGGAATGTGAGGTGAAGAAATTATCAAGAACCAAAAAGCTGCAACTAATATTGTCTAAAAAAACAAGCAAAATGGAGATATCAAAACTTCAAAAGGAAATAAGATCCTTGAAAGATCCTGCAAAAGCCAAGGTGTTGGCTGGATTTTTCAAAACAGGAAAGGGTCAATATGGTTATGGTGATATTTTTCTTGGCTTAACTGTTCCAACCATTAGGCAGCTTGTGAAAAAACATCAACAAATGTCATTAATTGAGATATCTGATGTTATGAAGTCAAAATTTCATGAAGAACGCTTGGCTGCAATATTGCTACTTGTTTTGAAATTTCAAAAAGGAAATGAAAAAACAAAAAAACAAATTTTTGATTTATATTTAGAAAATACGGCTTATGTTAATAATTGGGATTTGGTTGATTCAAGTGGCGACAAAATAGTCGGAGCATGGTTGGTTGGAAAAAGCAAAGATGTGTTGTTTTCATTGGCTTGCTCAAAAAATCTTTGGGAGCGTCGAATTGCGATGCAGGCAACTTTTCATGAAATAAAACTTGGCCAAAGCAAATTAGCATTTTCTTTGGCGGAAAAATTGCTGCGCGACAAAGAAGACTTGATGCACAAAGTTGTTGGTTGGATGCTACGAGAAATTGGCAAGCGTTGCTCTCAGAAATTGTTGGAGGAATTTTTGCAAAAAAATAAAGGCAAGATGTCTCGCACAACACTGCGCTATGCAATTGAAAGATTTGAGCAGAAAAAGCGTTTGGAGTACTTGAAGTGATATGCGAGAGTTATTCTTATGATTTATCCGAATGTTTTTTAGTGAAGAAATAAATAGTATTTAGATTTTGCAGAAAATATCCTAAGAAAACATCAAAAAGACCCTTTATTGTGGTCTTTTTGCTATTGACAAAAACCTTATTTTGTACTAAGATAGTAAGTCATATCATAATATCTCAATTTATATGCAAAACAATCAACTTTTGGCTTTAATGAAGAAAAAAATAGGAACCATCATTTTGCTTGGTTTTCTTTGCGCCGCCTTTTCTTTTCTGCTTCTAGTGCTAAAAGAGAAGAATTTTAAGGTGGAAACTGACTATTTGATCGTTCAGAATCAAACAGCTTCTCAGGATTTTTATACTCTTTCAAAATCTGCGCAATATATTGGCAAGGTTTTGAATGAGGGGATTTATAGCGAATTGTTTATCGGTGAAGTTGTAAAAACTGGAAAAGTTAATTCGGAATTTTTGCCTTTTGATAAAAAAGAAAAACTTAAAACTTGGAGCAATGCGGTGCAGGTTACTTTGAATCCTGATTTGGGTGTTGTTAGTGTGCAGGTTTTCGATAATGATCAAAAACAAGCTTTGGCAATTTCACAGGCTATTGCTGATGTGCTTACAACCAAAAGTAATTTGTTCTATGGTGAAGGTCAAAATATTGATGTCAAAATTTTGTCAGGACCAGTGCTGGAAAAAAATCCTTCGTTTGCAAATATTGCTGCTGTGATTTTGGGTGGATTTACTTTGGGAATAATGCTAAGCTCGCTTTGGGTTATTGCTAAGAATGAAAGCAGAAAAAAAGATGTTTTCTCTCAGAGTACTCAGTCCATAAATTCAAATATATAAAAAATAGTTTTCGATTTTGGGTAGATTGGGAGGCTTCTGATTGTATTGCAAAGAAGCCTCTGGATAAACTCGAAATTGGTTCGGGTTTGTAACTTAAAAACTAAATAGTTTATAAAACATACAAAAAGGAGAATATCATGAAAGTATTTTGTTTGTTGGTAGTTTTGATGCTGACGGGGTGTGCAAACACTCTGGTCATGAAGGATGGCCCTTTGGATCTTAATGATCCAATTAATCTTTTGGTAACACCGGTGCAATCAGTTGGTGTTGCCGCCACACGAAATGTCAAAGACGGAGCAATCACGATTGTGGAAGCTCCTGTTGCTGACAAGTGCATCTCCGCTGAAATGTATCCAGGTCGGATACGTTGGAATGGCTTGGCTGTAAACAAGGAGGGTGAAGAGTTTTTTACCCAATTTGTGCTTTCTGGGATGTATAAGTCCGGAGAGTATCGCTTCTCAGTTATTATTGAGGGTGATAAGGAAAAGCTGCGCGATGCAAATGTGGTACTGCTTTCTTCAAAGGGCGAATTCGTTTGCAATTTTGAAGGAGTCTTGGCAATGATCGATGCTGCTCGCTTTCGCAATGAAAGAGCGTATCGAGCTGAGACAATCAAAAAGGAAGGTTCGAGAGTAGGAAAAAGACATCGGATGAGTGGTTTTGAAAAAAATGTTCAGTCGTGGAATCTTTATTCCACCTATCAAGGCGAAGTTTTCACTCCCTATGGAGATGAAGATTTTAAGACGATAGCCAGGATTAATCCTGGGTACAACCTTTTGGACAAGGTGGTGCTTAATGGGAAGGTTACGATTAGTACCAACCCAATTTACACCCTTTGGACTATTGGATCTTCCATCATTGAAGGAATGACTGCAAAGTCACAGGGTTGGGATTATATGTCTCAACTTCCTGACCGTCTAATGATGGGTCAGATCGTTGAGTTTATTGGAAAACTTCGTTTGGAAGTAATCCGGCAACTCAATGAAGAGAAAGAAGTCCTCAAGATCTTGGTTGCAAAAAAGATTGATGAGGAAAAATCAAAAGAAACCATCGTTGCTGCAAAAGTTGAAACTCCAAAAGTCGAAACTGCTGCGGTCAAAAAAAATCCCAAAAAGAAACGAAAGGAGTGAGTCATGAAAAAGCTTATGTTTTGTATGTTGTTAGTTTTTCTTGTGCCCAATGCTTGGGGGCAAGAAATGGTGTACGTCGAGGGGATTGGGATGGTAAGTCAAAGCACTGCCAAGGTTATTGAGATTTTGAATAACCGCCGTGCCAAGGCACTTGCCGCCAACCCCAAAGCAGTGCCGATGAAGGTGGAAGTTGTTTCTCCTCCTAAATCAGTGCCAGATGCTGTAGTTGCTTTGATGCCAAAACCAGAACCCGTCAAGGAGGAGGTTAAGGCGGTTGTTGTGGCAAAAGCAGCAGAAGAGAAACCAGTTCCAGCACGAACTCCTGCAGTTGCAGAAGTCAGCTGGATAATTTCTCCTTCCACTGCCAATCCGGTGGTGGTTGAAAAGAAACAACACACCTTTGATGAGTACACTTTGTATGCCGGAGGATGGTATGCAATGGGTGCAAAATCAAAAGGCATTTGGTCAATGGGCGAATGGACACATTGGTGGGCAGGCAAAGAACAACCTCGTAATTTTGGGGTTGGCCTTACTGCCAAGGCGGACAAGGGCTGGAGTGACAATGGTTATCACTGGGGATATTTTGCTCCAGGGCTAAACCTGAGTTACTACCAAGCACTGGGCGAAGAAGATGATATTCTTGCCAAGTTCAGGCCAATGTATCGTTTTGGAGAGAAATCATCCGGCAAAGGCTTTATGCCTGGCGGATATCTCCAGTATGCACATACGGTTGGAGGTAGGGATAAGTTGATTGCCAGTGCTGATGGACAGTATTTTGGTGGTGATTCCTATTTGGGACTTGCTCTCATGTGGGAGCATCGCTTCAACAGGGACATCAAGGTCCGCTTTGGACCATTTGCTGGTCTCAACTTTATGAGAAGCGAAACAGTTATTGGTCTTGGACCAGAAATTGTTTTCGATTTGTATGACAGGATTGAAATTGGCATTTCGGCAAATTTTGCCAAAGGTGGACCATTCCTTGGAGCCTTTGCAGGCTACAAGGTCAACACTGACCTGCGCGCAATTGATGCTAATCTCCGTGAGAGAAGCGTCAAACTCGAGCAGAAAGGTGTTGAAATGAATCAAGAAACAACCGTGACAAAGGTTTCAACTGGTGATTATGTGATAATGCCAGGAACAAACCAAGTTGTGGTTTCCGAAAAAACTATGGACGAGGAAACGTCCAACCAAAAAGGAGAAGTAAAATGAAAAAGATCATTTCTTTGGTCCTGGGGTGTGTACTGATGATGGTTGCTGCTGCAAGTTTTGCAGCAACGTTTCCAACAAGAGACAACAACACTGTTGTTTCTAGCGATACGTATGGTGTTGTGCAGGTAAAAGCTGCTGGAGAAGGTGATTGGCAAATGATTTTATTTTGCCAGGACAATCTCCGCGCTGGCTGCGGAAACAAGTTCGGAGTTGATCCATTTGAGAAAAATGGAGACGTCTCAAGATACAGAATTCCAAAAGATGCCATTTTGGATGGACAGATCGCCTTTAATTTCAAAAAAGGTGGCCTCTGGTTGGCAATACCTGACTGTCGCGTGAAAACGGCAGGGCATGTCGAAATTGGCATGTCATATTTTACAGCTGACATCGCAGAGTCCGGTGGTGCACATTTCGTGTATACCGGAGGAGGTATGGCAACCTGGTCTCCGATTTCAGCCAATGGCTGTGATGATTCCAGGGCTGTGGCGGCTAGAAAGCATGCTACTGAAAAAGTGGCAGCAGAAAAAGCTGCCAACAATGGTTCTGATCAAGGTGCAGTTGCAACCAACCAATCAGCAGCTGCTGCGCACAATAGCGCTGCAGCAACCAATCAATCTGCGGCTGCCAACAACAGCTCGCAAGCCAATGCCACTTCTTTCCTGAATATCAATCAGGTAAACGACTTTGGCAAAGGCAAGGGCAAAAAGAAGAGTGGCAACACGGCGATTATATATGCGCCTAATGCCAGACAGGATGTTCAGAACAACAACATTCGCGGAAATTCAGCGGATGTCAAAGTTTATCTGAACAAAGTAAAGCATGGCAAAGGTGGCAGTGGCAACGTGAATGTCATCACCTATGTCGCACCTACCTTTCAGTCGATTCACATTGGTGTGAAGGGTGCAGAAAATTATGATGTGCACGCTTGTACCAAATGCCATCATGCTTCAGCGGCAGATGATGAAAGGGCCAGAAAAATGGTTCTAAGTCAGATGTCGTCAGCAATTTCGGGCAAAGGCAGTAAGACAAGTGGTAACACTTACACTCCGCCTGCCCAAAGATCAACAGCCGTGGACAAGAAAAATGCCACAGCAGTTGAAAGAGAGAGGATGAAAGAACATATCCTCTACATCAAGTAAAAAAAGCCCCCTCAGTCAAATGACTTAGGGGGCTTTACATTTTCCTTTAAGTGTGCTATAATTATCTGTTATGAAAGATTATTTAAATACAATCAAATTGAGCAAAGAATTGAAGGTAGCAGTTGCTATTGTGGCTTTTGTTGGCCTTTTTTGTGGAGTGAATTATTTTTTTGGTTTTATTTTGCCGCTTTACTTGATAACAATTTTGGTTGCTACTGTGCTTGCCTTTAAATATCCTCAGGCAGGACTATATGCAATTATTTTTCTTACTTTTATTTTTGAAAGATTTTTTACTCTTGTTCCGATTGTACTAGGCAAGAGCGAATATAAACTGTATCCAATTGATGTTATTTTTGCAGCAGTTTTGTTTGGCATCATTTTTCAAATTATTCTTGGAAAAATACAGTTCAAACTAGCAAAGATTGATTGGCTTTTGGTTGTCTTTGGAGTATTTTCTTTGGTGTATTTCTTTGTTAGTATTGTTTTTGCAAATGGTGAAATTCAATTGGCATTTAGCAGTGCCAAAAATTATGCTTTCTATTCTCTTTTTTATTTTGCAACTTATCTTTTGATTGACAATCGCCAGCACATGAAAGAATTGCTTGTTGTTTTGTTTTCTAGTGCAATTGGAATTCTTTGGTTTGTCTTCTATGGAATTTTGGTGCGACATGGACTTTGGTCTGATTTTACACCGCTTTCTACTGATGGAATCAGAACGCTCGCGTTTACGCATGGATATTATCTTTGCATGGCCATAATTGCTGGTCTTGTTTATGTTGCCTATAAATCAGATTTGGTTTCGAAGTTGCTGTTGATCGTCATGCCTTTGTGGTTGATTGGAATTGTTGGTTCAATGATGCGACATCTTTGGATTAGTATTTTTGTGGCTATTATTTTTGTGATAATTTTGTTTGCAAGAAATGCTCGCAAACGTTTGCGCACCCACGCAAAGAATTATAGCATCGTGGTGCTGATGTTCTTGGTTTTGGTCTTTTATGGTGCAACACTTTTCCCTCGCTCAAGCGCGTATAACGCTATAAGCAATGGATTTGGAATGATCACAAATCGAATCACTTCCGTTACTAATACCACAGGAGATGAAAGCATTGTTTGGCGAAGTGCTGTTTGGCAACAAGCAGGCAAGGAATATCTGCAAAATCCACTTTTAGGGATTGGTTTTGGCAAAAAAGTTTCAGTGGAAATTGGGTCATATCATGACTTTGTGGAGGTGCGAAACATGCATAATTCTTTCTTGGTTGTTTTGGTGCAGATGGGGATCTTGGGAATTGGTTTGTTTGGCTTGTTTGTGGGAAAGCTTGGCTGGAAAGTTTTTGTGGCCAAGATTGATGATGAAGATTTTCAAATAGCTGCAAAGATATCACTAGGAATTCTCGTTTTTCAACTTACTGCTTTCATGTTTCAGCCATATTTGGAGGCAAATTTGTTGGGAATATTTTTCTGGATAAATTTGGGGATATTGAGGAGGATATGCGAAAATGTTACTGAATAAAATAATTTATTATCGAAATTTCGAATTCTGAATTTCGAATTTTGAATCAAGTCTGAATTTTCAATGTTTAAAAAATTGAAACATTGAAAATTTATTCGAAATTAAAAATTCGAAATTGGAAATTATATTCGTATGCGAATATTGGAAATCAACAAATTTTATAATGCCAAGCGTGGTGCAGACAAGCACTTTCTTGATCTTATCGCGCTGTTGAAAGCTGGTGGTCACCAAGTGGCTGATTTTTCGATGCATCAAATTGATGATGAGCATTCAGATTGGCAAAAATATTTTCTTTCATCTGTTGGATATGCCAATTCGTTTTCTTTTTGGCAAAAATTCAAAGGAACACTGAGAATGTTTTATTCCTTTGAGGCTCATCGAAAAATTAACAAAATTTTGGATGAATTTTCTCCGGACATTGTGCATGTGCATAATTTGTATCACCAGATGTCACCAACAATTTTGTTTGAAATAAAAAAGAGAAAAATTCCAATTGTCATGACAGTTCATGATTGGAAGATAATCAATCCGAATCACTCTTTGAGGCTCAATGGCAAGCCATATCGCAGATGTGCAAACGGCAAGTATTATCAGTGTTTCTTGGACAAATGCGTGAAGGATTCATATGCAAAAAGTTTCTTGGCGATGTTGGAGATGTATTGGCATGCTTGGCTTGGGACATATCGAGATAATATTGATTTGTATGTTGCACCTAGCAATTTCGTGAGAAACAATTTGATTCAGTGGGGGATGGATGCTGAGAAAATAATTGTCTTGCCACACTTTATTCCTGAAAAAGAAAGAAGTGGAGCAAGAAAATATTCTTTTTCAGTGGCAGATTCTTATGCTATCTATGCAGGAAAAATTTCAAAAGAAAAAGGTGTAGATTTTTTGATTAAAACTTTTGCAAAAATAAAAGGTTTGAAATTGTACTTGGCTGGTGAAATTGAACATGGATTTGTTATTCCAAAAAATTCTAATGTCGTTTATCTTGGTTTTGTGAAGGCTGATCAATTGACGGAATATATCAGAAATTCGCAGTGCGTCGTTTCAGCCAGTGAACTTCCGGAAACTTTTGGTCTTATTGCTATTGAGGCCATGAGTCAAGGCAAACCCTTTGTAGGTTTTGATGCTGGCGCATATGGAGAAATCATCAAGAATCACGAATGTGGCTTCGTGGTGAAAACAAAAAAAGAATTTGAAATACGTCTCAAACAAATTGCAAGTCGCGAAAAAGTTTTTGATGCCGAAATCATAAAGGCATATCTTGGAAAATACGAAGCCAAAAAGTATCTGGAGAAAATAAGCCATATTTTTTCCCAACTGAAGGCAAAAAGTCGAGATGGCACCAAATTGAAATTAGTTGACAAAACATGAAAAATTTGCTAATATATAAGGTCATATTTTAATTAAATTACATACACTATGAACAAGCTAAAAAATGCTTTAGGAAAGCAAAAAATCGAAGTAATTGGCGCAGTTATGCTTTTGGCTATTTGCGTGCTCCCATTTTTGACATTTGCAAGTTCTCGCAAGGGAATTTATGTTGATGCTAGCGCAAAAGGATCGGAAAATGGATCAGCCTCAAGTCCATATCACACAATTTCAAAAGCATTAGACAATGCTGATGATAGAATTGACATTCATGTTGCAAAGGGTGAATATCGTGAAAACATTACTATTGAAAAAGGTATACAAGTTTTTGGAAGCGCTGCTGGTGATGTTGTCATCAGACCTGCCAGTAAAAACAAGCCAGTTGTAACTATGAAGCACAATACTGAAATAAACAAAGTTACTATCGAAAAAGGTGATGATGGTGTTTTGGTTAGAGAAGATGCCAAAGCCTCAATAATTGAAGTTGTTATCAAAAACAATACTGGCGATGGTGTTAAGATCGAAAAAGGTGATGTTAAGGATAAGTTCAGGGTGAGCATTTCTGATTCAACTATTATCGACAATGGTGGCAGTGGAATTTTTTCACAAAAACGCAGACTATCAATTATTAATAACGATGTTGTTAATAATGGTAAGGATGGTATTGATTTGTATGGCGGAACAAGTGCGTGGATGGAAAAAAATTCAATCAGAAACAATGATAAAAGCGGTTTGAAATTGACTCTTGATGGAAGTGAAATTTGGACAAAGAACAATACAATTAAAGGAAATTCAGGACAAGGCGTAGAAGTCAACGCTTGGGGAGGTGTTGGACGTATTGATCTTAACAAATCAAAAATCACTGATAACAAAAAGTTTGCAGTTGCTAGAAATGCTCGTGTCAGTTTTGGAGCAAGCATTTGGAATGGATTGACTGTTCAAAAAAATACTGACTTTAAAGACAACAAATCTGGAAACATTTCTGGAATAAATCTTTTGAGGTAAATCAATGTTGTTTGTCTGTTGTTAGAATTTTTTCTAACAACAATACAGATCATATTAAAGCATCTGAAATACTATGAAAATTGCATTCATTGGACAAAAAGGAATACCAGCAAAGTCAGGTGGAATTGAAAAACACGCTGAACAAATTGCTATTCGTATGGCCGCGCAAGGTCATGAGGTTTTTGTTTATGTTCGCAATAACTATGTTGCAAAAGAATTAACAATGTACAAAGGTGTGCGCTTGATTCATTTGCCTAGTATTTCAACAAAACACTTAGATGCAATTAGCCATACTTTTTTTGCAAGTGTCCATGCTCTTTTTTGTGGCTATGATGTTATTCATTTTCATGGAATTGGGCCAACATTGCTTAGTTGGATTCCAAAATATTTAACTTGTAAAACAAAGGTGGTGGCAACTTTTCATTGTCAGGATTATTATCATCAAAAATGGGGTAAAATAGCACAGCTAGTGTTGCGTCTTGGTGAAATGGTTACTTGCAAAATTCCTGATGCTACCATTGCTGTTAGCAAATCCTTGAAAATTTTGGCAAAAGAAAAATATCAAACAGATGCAATCATTATTCCAAATGGAGCAGAGATTGGATATTGTGAGCAGACCAATGAGCTTTCAAAATGGAATTTGAAAGACAAGAAATATATTCTCTCACAAGGAAGACTTATTAAGCACAAAGGAGTGCACTATCTTATTGAGGCCTTCAAGCAATTAGAAGATACCTCGAGAATTCCTAATAATTTTAAGCTGGTAATCGTGGGAGATGGTTTTCATACTGATGATTACGTGAAATATTTGCACACTATCGCCAAGGGACGTGAGAATATTATTTTTACTGGCATGCAAACTGGTCAGGCGATGGAGCAACTATTTTCTCATGCTTATTTGTTTGTGCAACCTTCTGAGTCTGAAGGAATGTCATTGTCATTGCTTGAGGCAATGGCACATGGTCGCGCTCCATTGGTTAGTGACATCAAAGAGAATCTGGATGTGATAGAACAAGATGGCTTTTCTTTTTCTTCAAAATCTGTATTGGATTTGCGCGATAGATTAGCATTCTTGCTGGTTCATCCCGAGGAGGTTGAAAAGTTTGGACAACTATCAAAAAAGAGAGTGGAGTCTGAGTTCAGCTGGGATTCAATCGCAAACAAAACTATTGCACTATATAAATCCGTTTTAGCATAAAAAATTATGAATAAATTCCAATTAACGAAAAATATTAAAATCAATCCTGCGCATTTTTCTGCGCAAGTTTTTGTGATGACTGCAGTACTTGGAATTACATTTTTTTTGCTACTTGCTGATTATTTTAAAACATATCAATCTGAAATTTCTATCTTAGTTAGTCCTAAATCTCAATTAGCATTGCAGCAACAAGGACAACTCATGGACAATATTGTTGAGATTCCAAAAACATTGTCTTTTTATGAGAAAATTCTGAAGTCTAATCCTGACATAACTGATATTGCTGTGGGAAATTCTTTGGATCAGAAAAAAAGCAAATGGAATCAGCTTTTTGAGATCCAAAAGGTTAGCAATAATTCTTCTGTTTTTAGAATCAAAATAACATCATCATATCAGGCTGATTCTGAACAAATTGCCCAGAAAACAGCTCGCACACTTTTTGATACCATAGCACTTTATTATGATATTCAAAAAGATTTTGATTTGAGAATTATTGATGGTCCAATCACAAAATCAATGATAACTGCTTGGTATTGGCTTTTGCTTGCTTCATTTTTCCTTGCGTTTGTTGTTGCAAATTTGCTCAATGCTTTGCTGCTCAATAGTAAAAAGATGCTTATTGAAAAAACTCAAGTTGTTGGGCGTAACTTTTTTGCAGTTAGCCAGCAAAAGGTAATCCCCGTGATTGAAGAGGAAGTTGATTTTTTGCAAAATGTGTTTCAAGGGCCAGTCATTGATGACTATGCCCAGAAGATTGAAGAAATGAAAGCAATTACCAAAAAGATGGAAAATGACAAATATCCAAACTTTGCAGAAATGCCAATAACGGAGTCGCGTCAATCAGCTGGCGCTCCTTTCAATTTGCCAATTGCTGATGATGACTTTCTTGAGGAATACTCATTACCGCAAGAGGTTTCAACTTCTGAGGAATTCGTTCCAGTGACAGAGGAAATCAAAACTGAGGAGATTGACACGTTAGCAGAGCCAACCGCTGAGCAATTAAAAAAACGTCTAAATGATTTGCTAAAAGGCAACATTTAAAGATTTGGAATAAAACTTTATGGCTAAGCAATATTCAAAAACATTTTGGTTTATCTTTTGGGCCATTTCTATTATATTTTTGACGCTGTGGTATTTATATTGGAACGTTAAAAGCAAAGGAATTTCAATGACAGTTCAAAATGTCATGGGTTTTTTGCCGCTGGACGTCACACAAAAAAAAGAATTTCAAGCACTGACAAATATTGGCGACTTTCTACTAAAGACTGATGGACAACAAAAAACATTGCTAGTTTTGTTTCAGAACAATATGGAAATAAGGCCAGGCGGCGGTTTTATTGGTGCTTTTGGTATTGTCAAAATTAAGGACGGAAAAGTCATCTCAGTGGAAACTCATGACCTTTCAAATTTTGATGGAAGAATTCCAAACAATGTTGTGCCACCATATCCAATGCCTGAAACACTTGGCGTCAAAGCCTGGAAACTTCGTGATAGCAATTTTTCTCCAGATTTTTCAACAAATGCTAAGAAGGCTCAAGAATTTTATTACATGGGACAAGGACAAGAACAATTTGACGGTGTTGTTGCTATTACTGCTAATGTGTTAAGTTCGATTTTGAAAATAACAGGCCCAATTTCAATTGAGGGATATCCTGGGACTTATGACAGTGAAAATGCTGTTTTGTCTTTGGAATATCAAGTAGAAAAAGCTTTTGAAACTCAAGGGATTGATCGTGGAGAGAGAAAATCTGTGATGAGCGATTTGGCCAAGGAGATAGAAAAGAGAGTCTTTGCTTTTTCTGTTACTCAGAAAATAGAATTAGCCAAGGTGCTGCTTGCTGATTTGAACAAAAAGGACATTCAACTTAATTTTAAGGATGAACAATTGCAAAAAATTGCTACTAATGCAAAATGGACTGGAACTGTTGATGAGCAATGGAGCAAGGATTATTTAATGCTATCAGATGCTAATCTAGGAGCTTTTAAGAGTGATTACTACGTGAAGCGCTCCGTTGAATATAATATTGATTTATCAAAAGACGCTCCATTGGTTAATTTGAAAATTACTTACGAGCATACTGCTAAACAAAAGGATTGGATGACAAGGGACTATACTGATTATCTGAGAGTTTATGTTCCCAAGGGTGCTTGGCTGGTTAGTCAGAATAATTTTGGAAACACGAAATTTGGTGAAGAATTTGGCAAGAAATATTTTGGATCGATAATAAAGGTTCCGATTGGCCAAACAAAGACTATCGAGATAAGCTACACTTTGCCAAAAGAAATCAAAAATTATTATGATCTTAAGGTTCAAAAGCAAGCGGGATTGAATGATGTGCCTGCAAAATTCAACATCACAAAACAAGACGGCAGCGTGGAAGAATTTACAGCGATATTGAATTCTGATACCATATTATCAGAGCTACTTAAAAAATAAATAAAAAAGGAGGGTGGTACCATGAAAAAAGTTGCCTTTTTGTATTGCGAAGAAGCTGTATTTGGTTATTTTTCTCCCATTAGCATCTTAACAGAAGCTAATCTGCAAAGAGCAATAGGGCTCTTGAACTGTGGTGCTTGCGATTTTTTGTATATCGCAATTAATCACTTTCCAGAAAAAAACAAGGAAAAAGCTAGGAATTATTTTGAACAATATTTCAATGATTTTTATGGTGAAGTGGCTTCAAGGGTGTATGTTTCTTTTGCTAAGCGTTGTTATGCTAGTATGTTTACTGATTATCTTTCAATTTTTAAGGACGAAGTTCATTTGAGTATTTTGGCAAACATTTCAAGAAAAAATGAAATTGAAAAAAAGCTAATCAATGCAAGCATAGAAACAGAGAATAAGCTTCCGCCTGTATTTACTTCAAAGTAATACGTAGCTAGTAAGGGGACAAGTCAAACGACTGCCCCCTTTTTTTATTTTTTAAATTACGCTAGTATTGAGATAATCGATAATAATGAAAAAATAAAATATGGAATTTAATAAAACAAGTCTTGGGGGAGCATTCTTGATTAAGCCAAAGGTTTTTGATGACGAAAGAGGTTTTTTTGCTGAAACGTATTCTCAAAAAAAATTCAAAGAAGCTGGAATTGATGCTGAATTTGTGCAGGATAATCATTCCATGTCAGTCACAAAAGGTGTTTTGCGTGGACTGCATTTCCAAGTGCCAGATCACACGCAGGCAAAATTAGTGAGAGTAACAAAGGGCGCGGTGTATGACGTTATTGTTGATCTTCGCAAGGATTCACCAACCTTTGGAAAATGGGAAGGTTTTGAACTTTCAGCCAAAAATTTTTATATGCTTTTTGTGCCAAGGGGATTTGCTCATGGTTTTTGCACCTTGGAAGATTATACTGAATTTCAATATAAATGCGACAATTTGTATCATCCTGAAAGTGAAGACGCTCTTTTGTGGAATGATCCAACTTTGAAGATATATTGGCCATTAGAAAATCCAATTTTGTCAAAAAAAGATGCTGAAGCTGGTTTATTCGCTGATTTTAATTCACCTTTTTAATAATAAAATAAATTTCGAAACTCCAATTTTGAATTTTGAATGAATATTTAATGTTATAATTTTTTAAACATTTGGTCATTCGGACTTGATTCAAAATTCGAAATTCAAAATTCTAAATTACAAATATGAAATTATTAGTCACTGGTGGTGCTGGTTTTATTGGCTCTAACTTTGTTCACCACATTCTAAAAACATATCCAGACTATGAAGTTATAAATCTGGATGCTCTTACATATGCTGGAAATTTGGAAAATTTGAAAGAGCTTGAAAATAATCCTAGACACAGATTTGTGAAAGGTGATATCTGCGACAAGGATTTGGTGGAAAAATTGGCCAAAGAGGTTGATGCTATTGTGCATTTTGCAGCTGAATCGCACGTAGACCGTTCTATTTTGGACTCAGAGGCTTTTGTGCGCACAAATGTGATAGGAACGCATGCTTTGCTTGAAGCTGCCAGGAAGGCAGGAAATTTGCGCTTCCATCATGTTTCAACAGATGAGGTTTTTGGCTCATTGGGAGCTGATGACGCCCCGTTTTCAGAAACAACACCCTATGACCCAAGAAGTCCATATTCTGCCTCAAAAGCAGGCTCTGATCATTTGGTGCGTGCATATTTTCACACGCATAATTTGCCAATAACAATCTCAAATTGTTCCAACAACTATGGCCCATATCATTTTCCGGAAAAGCTTATTCCCTTGGTGATTACAAATTTGATGGAAGGGAAAAAGATTCCTGTGTATGGCGACGGGATGCAAATTCGTGATTGGCTGCATGTTGATGACCATTGTCGCGCAATTGACACCATCATTCACAAAGGAAAAATTGGAGAAACATATTGTGTTGGTGGAAATGGAGAAAAGGCTAATATTGAAATTGTTAAATCTATTTTGAAAATTTTGTGTAGAGATGAAAGTTGGATTGAATATGTCCAAGACAGAAAGGGTCATGACAAAAGATATGCGATTGATTTTTCCAAAATCAAGAATGAATTAGGATGGGAGCCTAAGATCAGCTTTGAAGATGGAATTGCCAAAACAGTGGCTTGGTTTATTTCCAATGAATCATGGTGGAAAAGCATCAAAACCGGTGAGTATGCAAAATATTATGAAAAACAATACAAAAAGTAAAAATAGTTTTAAATTAATATAAAAATATCTTACTTATCAATATGCTTAAAAAAATATTAATAACTTCTTTTCTTGCAGTGGTCTTGTTTTTTCCTGAATATTCACAGGCCAGACGCTTGGCAGTTAATGATTGGTATATTGAAAATTTTGATTCTAAAATAATTGTTAATAAGGATTCATCGCTTGATATAACTGAAACTATAACTGCAGATTGTGGATTTGCGCCAAACAAACATGGAATTTTTCGTATTTTGCCAACGCAAGTTAATGTTGATGGTAAAAAAATAAGTAATCCCGTTGAATTGTTGAGCATCAAAGATGCCGTCGGAAATGATTATAAATACACAACAACCAGGAACTTTGGCGATGGCACTGTCACTTGGCAAATTGGAGATGCAAAAAAGACACTCCAAGGAGAGAATGTATATGTAATTCATTACAAAGTGAAGAACACGATTCGTTTTGCAAATCAAAAATTTGATGAATTGTATTGGAATTTGAATGGAAATTTCTGGGATCTGGAAATTGACAAGTTTCATGCCAGCATGGTATTTCCAAATGAGGTTAATGCTCAGAATGTTGCTGTTGATTATTACACCGGAAATCTTGGAGCAAAAGAAAAAAACTTGGCAAAATATTCTTGGACTGCATCAAATATTTTGGAATTTGATTCTGTGGGAACTTTTTTGCAAAGACAGGGGATAACAGCTTCTATTGTTTTTCCAAAAAATATTTTTATTCCATATGTTCCTAGTTTCTTGGATTTATATGGACAATATCTATTTTTATTATTACCTTTGTTGGTCTTTTTGATATGCTTTATTTTGTGGAAAAAATATGGAGAAGATCCAAAAATTGAAAAAGCAATCATTGCTGAATATGCTCCACCTGGCAATTTGAGCCCCATTGAAATGGGCATGCTGATGAGAGGCGGTGCTTTTAAGAATGAATTTATTACAGCTGAGATAATCTGGCTTGCGACAAGAGGACTCATATTGATAAAAGAGATTGAAAGTAAAATCTTGTTTTTTTCCAGCAAAGATCATGAATTAACAAAGAAGCATTCCATGGAAATAGAAAGTAGTTTAAATGCAGGACAAGTGCTTATTTTAAATAGTATTTTTGAAGATGGCGATATCGTAAATTTAAGTTCGCTTAAAAATAAGTTTTACATTAAAATTGCAAATATCAAAGAAACAACTAAAGATAGTTTAAAAAATAAGGGGCTTATTCAAACATCTGGAATTGGAATTGGCATTGTTATGCGTGTTATTTCTCCATTTTTTATTTGGCTTGCTTTCATTGCTTTTAATGTTTCTGCTGCATTGGCTGCAAGTTTGATTGTTTCTGGTGTTATTTTGTTTGTTTTTAGCTTTATTATGCCAAAACTGACACCGGTTGGAGCAGAGCTAAATTGGCAAGTCAAAGGCTTTAAGTTATTCATGGAAACCGTGGACAAGGATCGTGCGGTTTTTCATGAGAAAGAAAATATTTTTGAAAAATGCTTGCCATATGCAATTCTATTTGGCATGACTAAACAGTGGATCAAGAAAATGCAAGAAATTTATGGCGCTGATTATCTTGCAACTAACACTTCTCTTTGGTATGTCGGTGGATTAAATTCTTTTGATGCTAATAATTTCGTTAGTGCTATTGATGGACTGTCATCTGATATAGCCGCTAGCACATCTTCTCCTTCTGGTGCTAGTGGCAGTGGTGGTTCAGGCGGAGGAGGAGGCGGCGGAGGCGGCGGAGGTTGGTGAAAAAATAAAATAGAGAAACGATTGTGCAAATATACTAATGAAATTACAAGATGAAAAATAAACACGAAATATTATTGGGACTTACAACAACTCCAAATTCTAATTGGATGGGAAAAGTTGAGGAAATGAAGAAATTTGGCATCAAAAAAATTGCCCTTTTTCCAACTTTTTTGCCCATAGAAAAAAGAAGACAATTGTATGACGCACTTTCTGAAATTGATGGATTAGAAATTCCACACGTGCATCTTCGCAGTCAAGACATGGAAGCATGGGAAATGGAGCTGTTTGAAAAAAAATATAAAACAATTGTATATAACATTCACATTGGTAGTGCTAATGATGAATGTTTGGAAAAATACCAAAATAAGATTTTTGTAGAAAACCACTTTAGACCATTTGATGAAAAATATTTGGCAAAATTTGCAGGAATTTGTTTTGATGTGCAGCATCACAAGCGTTCAAAAATTCAAGCACCAAAAGCATTTCAGCAATTGGAATTGCTTTTGGAGAAATATTCAGTCGGATGCTGTCATATCTCGGCCTATCCTCAATTTCGATACATTATTAAAAGGCTTTGGAAAAGATTAGGCGGTCATTATATGCTGGGAGTTTCTGAATTGGAATATATATTGCCATATAAAAAGTATTTGCCATATTATATTAGCTTAGAATTGGAGAATTCTTTTCAAGAGCAACTCAATGCCAAATCTTACTTGGAGAATAAATTGGCAATGTGACCACCAAAAGACGTCGCCTTTCTTTTTGACTTTAAGATGACAGCATAATATTGTTTGTTATGTTGATATTATTGTATTTAAATTTGTCTTGACATATTATAGTATTTGGGCTATAGTTGTTTATTGATAAGGAAGTTCTTTTTAGTTGAAAGCAGCAGGTGAGTGTTGAACAGGGGTGCAACACCATCAAAAAAAGAAGGGGGTATTTAAAGATGAACTGGAAACTACTGGAAAAAATTCAAGACATGGATTATGATGAATTGCTTGAATTTGTGGAAAAGAAGTGTGAGGATGATGATATTGATTTTGACGTCAATGACCTCGATGGCTCAGGCAAGCAAGCTCTGTATGATTTTCTTTGTGATAATTTTTATCAAGAATTTCAGTCAGAGCTTCACAGTGAATGCAAGCCAACTCCAGGATACGGCATGTTTTCAAATGCTGAAAACGAGGCCGATGTTGAAGAAATTTTCGAGCATGAACTTGCTCGTCAAAATTAACAACATCCTCAAAAAAACGAGACCTCAGAGAAATTTCTCTGAGGTCTTTTGCTTTTTATGCTTGTTGATTCTTAATCTTGATATTCGCACTGCATTTGGAAGTTCCTGTGAAGCTCAACGACGTTATCAACTGCATTTTGCTTGGCCGCCAATAGGCGTTCGTAGTAGCCAATTATTAAATCATCTTTGTTCATGATTCTTTTCTTGTAATCAAGGGTTGGTAATTTTTCCAACTCTTTGCATCCAAAAAATGCAATCTCTGCAGTTTCATGTCCATCGAGGCAACCTTTGTCGCAAACAATGATGCGAGCAGATTTTTTTCTTTCGAAATTTTTGACTGAAATTGCTGGATTTCCACGAGCTATGGTCTTTTGGCAATATCCACAAAGGCAATCCTTTGTCGCGACGATGTAATCAAAATTGAAGTGTCTTTTGATGACATCCCTTACAATAGCCACTGATAATCTTGCCTCAAGCATGGCCTCTTGTTCTGCTGTTAACTTTCTTTGCATTGTTTACTCCTTTTTGACTCCATGGGATGAACTGCTTTTGTTGTGGCCAACAATGTGACCAACAACAATTTATCATACAATCAACTTGACTTGCTGTCAAGGGGAAATCATTGGACAATTGTGCTAATATTTGCAACAATATATGGGCTTAATGCTAAAAACATAATATTTGAATATATGAAAAATAAGCTCAAAAAAACAATTCTCGAAGCAAAGACAAAAAAAGTGCTGATTGTTGGCAGCAATGGCATGCTTGGGCAGGAACTCGTTTCGATTTTCAAAAGTGATGATGATTATCGTGTTACTGCTTGGGACTTTGCACAAATTGACATTACCAACGAAAATATCGTTAAGGAAAAAATTTCAAAATTGTTGCCGGATATAATCTTAAATGCTGCAGCTTACAATGCAGTTGATGCTTGCGAGAAGGACAAAGCTGAATTTGAAAAAGCAAAAGCATTGAATGCAAAAGCTCCTGGGTTTTTGGCCAAGATTGCCAAAAAAATTGATGCAACTTTTGTGCAATATTCTACTGATTATGTCTTTTCTGGCATGCCTGACATTCCGGAGCCAGCTGGTTGTGGTGGGTCATGTGGATCTTGCTCTTTACATGACGGCTTTGTTCCTGAAATAGGATTTGATGAGAATGCTATTGCCGAGCCAATTTCAAAATATGGCAAAAGCAAATTGATGGGCGAGGAGGCGGTGCAAAAAAATGGAGAAAAATATTATATTATTCGACTTTCAAAATTGTTTGGCAAACCAGCAAAGTCAAAGACTGCCAAAAAAAGTTTTTTTGATGTGATGCTTGAGGTTGGCAAAAAAGCTGCCTTGTCTGGAGCAGAAGTCAAAGTTGTTGATGAAGAAACAAGTCTTTTCACCTATGCTCCCGATCTTGCCAAAAAAACAAAAGAAATTATTGAGGCAGAAAAACCTTTCGGCATTTATCATGTGGCAAATTCTGGTCCTTGCACATGGCATGATGCGGTTGTAGAATTGTATAAGATGGCTAAGTTGAAAGTTAAGGTTGTGCCAGTTGGAAGCGATGAATTTCCACGTCCTGCAGCCAGGCCATATGTTTCTACATTGATAAACACAAAATTGAATCCACTGAGAAGTTATAAGTTGGCACTTAGGGAATATCTGAAGAACACTAAATAATTTTAAAGGCTAAATTATAAATTTTAAATGAATTTTAAATTATAATGTTTAAATAATTTAAGTTTAAATTTAAAATTTAAAATTTAAAATTGCATACATGGTTTTTAAAAATCTTAAAAAACAAGACAAAAAAGTTTATGACACCATTTCCGGCGAAATGAAACGTCAGCAGGAGGGGATGGAATTGATTGCATCTGAAAATTATGTTTCCGAGGCGGTGCTTGAGGCACTTGGCTCGGTTTTTACAAACAAATATTCTGAAGGTTATCCTGGCAAGAGATATTATGGTGGACAGGAATTTACTGATCAAATTGAATCTTTGGCGATTGCGCGTGCCAAGAAACTTTTTGGTGCTGATCATGTCAATGTGCAACCACATTCTGGTGCGCCGGCCAACATGATTGCATATAACGCAGTTTTGAAACCTGGCGACACTGTTCTTGGAATGGATCTTTCGCATGGTGGACATTTGACTCACGGACATCCAGTGACACTTTCTGCTCAGATCTATAATTTTGTTGGATATAAGACTGGCAAAGATGGTTTGATTGATTATGCTGAATTGGAAAAGCTTGCGCTCAAGCACAAGCCAAAATTAATTCTGGCTGGATTTTCTGCATATACTCGTAAGCTGGATTACAAAAAAATTACTGATATTGCCAAAAAAGTTGGTGCAATTTCCATGTTTGACATCGCACACATTGCAGGACTCATTGCTGGAAAAGCAGTTGAAAATCCTGTGCCATTTTTTGACATTGTGACCACCACAACTCACAAAACTCTGCGTGGACCGCGCGGAGGAATGATCATGTGCAAAGAGCAATTTGGCAAGGCAATCGACAAATCAGCCTTTCCTGGATTTCAAGGCGGACCACACATGAACAATATTGCAGCTAAGGCCGTGGCTTTTGATGAGGCATTGCGACCAGCTTTCAAGGCCTATGCAAAACAAGTCATCAAAAATGCTAAAGTTTTGGAAAAAGAATTAACAAAACGTGGTTATAAGATCATGTTTGGTGGCACTGATTATCACATGGTGTTGATTGATGTGATGAGTAGCAAGCAGGTGACAGGAAAAGAGGCTGAGCATGCGCTTGATGAAGCTGGCATCACTGTCAACAAAAACATGATTCCTGATGATCCACGTTCACCAATGGACCCAAGTGGAATTCGTGTTGGTGTGCAAGCAATCACATCGCGCGGCATGAAAGAAGCTGAAATTAAAATGATCGCAGTTTGGATTGATGATATAATCATTGCACATAATGATAAAAAAGTTTTATCAAGTATCAGAAAAGAAGTAGTGAAGTTTTGTAAACGCTTTCCTATTTATCCAAAAGTGTAATTTTTATTATTTTAAGGACTTACGCAATTATTCGACTATTGCTAAAATTAGTGTGTAAGTTATATATTCAACAACAAAATGGAAACAATAAAACCAAGAAAAAGAAAAATGAAAGGAATTGTGCTTGCTGGTGGAACTGCCACGAGACTTTTTCCGATGACAGCAACAACCTCAAAACAACTTTTGCCAGTATATGACAGGCAAATGATTTTTTACCCATTAAACACGCTTATAAAAGCCGGGATTAAGGATATCTTGGTGATTGTGGCGCCAGAGCATTCTGGTCAATTTTTGAATCTTCTGGGATCATTGCTCAAAAAACATGGCATTCATATTACTTTTGAAGTACAATCGACTCCTCGTGGGCTTGCTGAGGCTTTGACTTTGGGTGAAAATCACATTGGTGATGACAATGTGGCACTGATTTTGGGAGACAACATTTTTGAAGATGATTTTGCCAAACAAATCAGAGATTTTCGAGTTGGTGGTCATGTTTTTGCCAAAAAAGTTTCTGACCCTGAACGATTTGGAGTTGTCAGATTCAACAAAGAAAACAGGGCCATGGAAATTGTGGAAAAACCTACAACTTGGATCAGTGATTATGCTGTGACTGGATTGTATTTGTATGACAATCAATGTGTGGAAATTGCCAAAAAAACCAAACCATCAGAGCGAGGAGAAATTGAAATTACTGACATCAACAAAGCGTATCTCAAGAAAAAACAATTGGAAGTGACCATGTTTTCCGGTGAGTGGCTTGATGCTGGAACACCTGACTCTCTTTTGGAGGCGAGTATCATTGTGAAAGAAAAAGGGATTAGTAGAAATTTCCACCCAATTTTGGATCAGGCAATTACTGAGTTTAATGAAGAGTTGAAAGCAAGGAGTAAAAAAAGATTACAATAACGAAACGAGAAGTGGGTTGCCCCAGTACCAATTTCAAAAAAAGATCTTGGTATGAATGAGAATTATTCACGGGTTCCGCCTTCGGCTCGATTTATTTTAAATTAATATATAATCGAAAATTGGTACGGGGCGCTCATTTTTGTGATTGCTCGTACCTCACAAACAAAAATGGCGAAAATACGAAAAGCAATTTTACCAGTGGCAGGATTTGGAACAAGATTTTTGCCGGCCACCAAAGCTCAGCCAAAAGAAATGCTGCCAATTGTAGACAAGCCGGTGATTCAATATTTGGTTGAAGAGGCTGTGGCTGCCGGAATTGAAGAAATCATTTTTGTGACTGGTCGTGGCAAACGAGCAATTGAGGATCACTTTGACATCTCATATGAGCTTGAAGACACTTTGGTGGAAAAAAACAAACATGCTTTGCTTGAAACAGTAAGCAAGATTTCAGGGCTAGCCAAGTTTTCCTATGTTCGTCAATCAAAACCACTTGGCGACGGTCATGCGCTCCTCCAAGCTGCTCATTTGCTCAATGGCGAACCAGCCTTGGTGATCTTTGGTGATTGCTTGTATGACAGCGAGGTTCCAGCTTCAAAACAACTCATGGATACCTATGAAAAATATGGCGACCCAGTGATTGGATTGAGTGAAGTGCCAGATGATCAAGTTTCTTTGTTTGGAGTTATTGATGGTGTCAAAATTGATGACAAAACATATGAAGTCAAAGGCTTGGTAGAAAAACCAAAAAGAGAAGATGCTCCATCAAATTTGGTGGCGGTGGGAAAATATATTGTTACTCCTGAAGTTTTTGATGTTTTGGCAACAATGGATCATGGCAAGTCTGGAGAAATTCGCTTGATTGATGCTTTTGAAATTATGCTCAAAAATGATCGTCCGTTATATGGAAAAGTTTTGGAAGGAGAGTGGTTGGACACTGGCGACAAATTCAATTTTGTGAAAGCCACAATTCACATGGGACTCAAGCATCCGGAGATTGGAGAAAAATTGCGCGAATATTTGAAAGGTTGCAAAAATATTTAGTTTTCTTGTAAAAAACAAAAAAATCCTAACTGTCAAAAGTAAGGATTTTTTTGTTTACCAAATTGACAATAGCCAATGTTTATGCGAGAATAACTAACCAATCGTTAAGGAATCAAGGACTATGTATTGGATATATTTGACCATTTTTATCTTTATAGTTTTCGTTCCAACTTCTATTAATAGTGGTTTTTATTTTCTTAGTGCTACTCAAGTTCAAGAGCTTGCCATTTTGGTTCTTGGCTCAATTGGCTTTGGCTTGTTTTTGATGTTGGAAAAGCTTTATAATAAAAATCTTGTTGAAAAAAATAAAATTCAAGGACGAGTTAATAGTATGTCTAAGGATCTTAAATATTCCTATTCATATATTGGAGAAATCAACAGAAAGCTTGATATTTTGGAAAATATAGCCCTAGGGTATCCGGAAAGCTCAAAGCTAACACCACAAGGGAAAACAGAATTGTTTGATGATATCATGCAAGCAATTCGTTTGTTTGCAAAGTCAAATGATTTTTCTCTTAGATTTGTGCAGTTGCAGGATTATGCCTTGATTAAGGAATTTAAAAATAATCAAGAAATTGAAATTGATTTTTCATTTAAAGGTAGAGAATTTGGCATTAGTCATTTTGAATTTAAAAATTTCATCATCATTACTTCGCCGCGTGCTATTGATAATATTTTTTCATATATTGTGATCAAAAAATCAGGAGCAAGTCAAAGAATTGAGGATATTGAAATAATGAAAACAATTGCATCTCAGGCCTTGTTTGTTTTTGTGTTCATGCGAAACAAAAGACAAATCAAGTGTGTCATTTGATTTGTTTGAAAAAAATGGCTATACTAATATGAAAGATTAACACTTAACTTAAAAAATATATGCAAGTAATATTTCTTCAGGACGTCAAAAATGTTGGAAAAAAGGGTCAAATCAAGAATGTTCCCGATGGTTATGCTCGCAATTTTTTGCTCGCTCGCAAATTGGCAGCGCCGGCCACTGCCACAAATTTGAGCAGTGCCAAGCAAGAGGATGACAAGAAAAAACTGCAATTGGCTTTGCAAAAACAAACAGTTGAAAAATTGGCTGCATCTATTGATGGTAAGCATTTTGTGCTAAAAGCCAGAGCAAAAGATGGCAAGCTTTTTGGTTCAATCACTGTCAAAGAAATTGCACAAGAAATAAAGAAAAGTGGAATCGAAATTTCTGAAAAGGCCATTAAGATTGACCACATCAAAGAGCTTGGTGAAAAAAAGATCATTATTGAGCTTGATTTTGGCATCAAAGCCACCATTGTTTTGACAGTTGAACAGGCTTAGAAAATAGTGTAAAATGAATTTAGCATGAGTAGTAACTTTTAACATTACAAACCCGCAGTCGCAATTTCGCGACTTTTTGCATATCAAAGTCAAAAATTCACACAAATTGAGGTTATATTATTTCTTAATCATTGGGGGATAAAACAAAATGCCAGGTAGTGAAAATTCAAAAAATAAGCAAGTGATATTTTGTAATATAAATTTTAGCCATATTTTTTAATATAATATAAAAATATAGAATTTTTTTGAGCAAAGCTCATTTGAATTTCTACTACCTGGAATGGAAAATCGAAAATACATCTTCGTGATGGGTGGAGTGATGAGTGGTGTTGGAAAGGGGATTACAACATCTTCAATTGGCGCGATCTTGAAAGCTCGCGGATATAATGTGACTGCAATCAAAATTGATCCATATGTGAATGTTGATGCTGGAACCATGAATCCAACTGAACATGGGGAGGTTTTTGTGTTGGATGATGGCGATGAAACAGATCAAGACATGGGGAATTATGAACGCTTCATGGAAATCACTCTTTCTCGCGACAACTATATGACCACTGGTCGCGTGTATGAATCAGTGATTCATCGGGAACGCAATTTGGAATATGCTGGAAAGTGCGTGCAAGTTGTGCCTCACATTCCATTGGAAGTAATTGATCGCATTGTGCATGCATCAAACAAGGCCAAATCAGACATTACCATTATTGAAATTGGTGGAACAGTTGGGGAATATGAAAACATTCTTTTCATGGAGACTATTCGCATGATGAAAACCAAGCACCCTGAAGATGTTTTGTCTGTAATGGTGAGCTTTGTGCCATGTCCAAACAAAATTGGCGAAATGAAAACCAAGCCAACGCAGCATGCAGTGAGAACGGTCAATGGCGCCGGAGTGCAGCCTGACATTATTGTGGCACGCTCAGAAGTTCCAATGGATGCCAAACGCAAAGAAAAAATTTCCATGTTCTGCTCTGTTCCTGAGGAATGCGTGATCAGCGCTCCTGATGTGGAAAGTGTCTATGACGTTTTGCTAAATTTTGAACGTGACAATTTAAGCAAAATTATTCTCAAAAAACTTCGCTTGAAAGAAAAGAAATCAGATTTGAAACAATGGGAAAATTTGGTCAAGAGGGTGAAGGCATCCAAGGAGAAAGTTAAAATTGGAATTGTTGGAAAATATTTTGGCACCGGAGATTTTGTGCTTTCAGATGCTTACATAAGTGTGATTGAAGCCATCAAGCATGCTGGTTTTAAAGTTGGCGTCAAGCCTGAACTTGATTGGATCAATTCTGAGGTTTTTGAAAAAGATCCTGAAAAAATTGAATCATTGTCTCAATATGACGGAATCATTGTTCCTGGTGGTTTTGGATCGCGTGGAATCGAAGGAAAGATTAAAGCTATTCAATATTGCAGGGAAAATTTGATTCCATATTTTGGACTTTGCTATGGCATGCAACTTGTTGTGATTGAATATGCTCGCAATGTGCTTGGGATTGTTGATGCCAATACAACTGAGGTTAATGTTGACACAAAAAATCCAATCATCGACATCATGCCTGAACAAAAAAAGAATTTGGAAGCTGGAAATTATGGAGCAACCATGAGACTTGGAGCATATGATGCAGTTTTGCAAAAAGGCACCATTGCATTTGGGGCATATGGAAAAGCAAAAATCTCAGAACGTCACAGACATCGTTATGAGGTGAATCCAAAATACGTCGCTCGTCTTGAAAAAGCCGGACTTGTTTTTTCTGGAAAATCTCCAAGTGGAGTTTTGATGGAAATTGCTGAGCTTCCAAAATCGCAGCATCCATTTTTCCTGGCCTCACAATTTCACCCAGAATTCAAATCAACCCCACTTTCATCGCACCCACTTTTCTTTGAATTTGTAAAAGCTGCAAAGGAACGAAGCGGGAAATAGTATTTTGTATAAAAAGAAATTATCTTCTTGTCATTCCCATGAAAATGGGAATCCAGGTTTTTGGTGTATAAAATTTATGTCTGAAGAATATCTTGATATTGTTGATGAAAAAGGGAATTTGACTGGAGAAAGAGAGCTTCGCAGCTTTTGTCATGAAAAAGGTTTGCGTCATAGGACTACGAGTATTATTTGTTATAGAAAAAATGGCAACAATATTGAAATATTGCCACATTTGAGATCAAAATTTAAATCAGCAAACCCCAACAGCTGGGATACTCGTTTCGGCGGACATGTAGAAGCAGGCCAAACAATTCATGAAGCAACACAAAGAGAATTGCAAGAAGAAACTGGCTTGAATATTGAAATGAAAAATTTGATTTCTGGTCCGGTTGAATTTTATGATGGCGGAAAAAATAAAGAAGTTGTTTCCGTTTTTTATTACAATTTTACTGGCAGTCTGGATGAATTGTCCTTCAAAGATGGTGAGGTTCAAGAAGTTAGATGGATGAGTTTTGAAGAGATTGAAAGTGAAATGATCAGAAAGATAGTACCATGGACTGGTAGTCTGGATGGACTGAAATTGATAAAAAATGATCTTTTGAATAAAATTTAGCAAAAAAAAGAAACCTCATGCGAGGTTTCTTTTTTCTTTTTAGTCTTTCGACTTTAGGCTTGATGGACTATTTTTACTATTTCGCTTTCTTTGCGATTCTTGCAACCAAATGCTTTCGAGTTGTCTTTCGCATGTTTGGTTTTCTTGCAACCTTCCAAGCTCCTTTTTTCTTTCCAGCTTCGTTGGTTTTCAAGTTCACGCGAAGTTTTGCTCCAGCTTTCTTGGCACCAGTCTTTTTTGGTTTGATTTCGATCGGTGTGTCAGATTTTTCAACTGCAACATAGCGACGAGTCACCAAAACTCCAGTGAAGTTTCTAACTTTCTTTGAAGTGAATTTCACAATTCCATCAACAAGAGACATCAAAGTGTCATCATTGCATCGCATCACATTTTTTCCAGCGTGATATGCAGTTCCGCGTTGACGAAGGATGATGTTTCCAGTTTTTACTTTTTGATTTCCAAAGATCTTAACACCAAGTCTTTTCGAGATTGAATCTCGTCCGAGTTGGGTAGACCCACCGGCTTTACGATGTGCCATTTTTGTCTGCGAGGTTACGAGCGGCCACAAAAATGGCATCCCGCACCAATTGCTAAATAATATGTTAATTAAAAATAAATCGAGTCGAAGGCGAAACCCGTGAAACCTATAAAAATACTACCAAAATCTTTCTTTGAAATTGGTGTAGGGGCGCCACTCGATTTATAAATATTCCACGAGTCATTTTCTGCCAGTTACACAATATCCATAAATATTATATAATGAGAGAAATGATGTGGGGGAAAATGTGGCAAGTGAATTTCGTTTGGATTCATTTGGCAATGAAATGCGCCCAGCGCGGGAGCCCAAAGATGATTCAATGTCACTCAGTGTTACAAGGGATATTCTAACAGAAATAGATAATATGTCAATGTTTGTCATTCCCGCGGAGGCGGGAATCCAGGCTCCATGCTCGGACATTTTCCTTTTTGGCACGCTTTTGGATGAAATACTCATTATCCAAAAGCTCAAGAGTTGCTGTCGCCAACTGTTGGCCAAAAAGAGAAATGGTCTCACGCTCAAAAAAACCAATGAATCAATTATTCAACAAAATTAAAGACTTTTTCTTTGAAAATGAAACAAAAATCATGCTTTTTGTTGGTTTTTGCCTAGTTAGCGCCATTTCATATGAATTTGGGGTGCTGCAAGGCCAAAAATGGCAGCAAAAGCCTCTTATAATAGAAAAGCCTTCTGATACACAAATAGGGCAAGAAACTGCAATTGCGGCCATCCCAGACGCTTCAGTGATGACCAAGACCGCTTCTGCCAGCCAATCAGCCACCAAAACTGTCACGGTCCCAAATATGGCAAATTGCGCCTATGTTGGGAGTAAAAGTTCCAACAAATTTTATCTCCCAACCTGCTCATATGCCAAGCGCATCAAGCCCGAAAATGTGGTATGTTTCAAGAGTGCCGATGAAGCTCTTGGGCAGGGAAGAACCGAGAGTAAGTGCTCAAAATAGTATTTTGTATGATGTATCATGTATAAATTCAATAATTAAAAATATGGAAAACAATCAGCCAAAAACATTTGAAGAAATTAATGCCAAGTTGCAAGAGGATTTGAAGCAGATCAGTGGGGAGGTTGAGCAGATTGAGAGTCATTTGCAAGCTGGACAAGACATGCTGGAAAAGCAGGTTGCTGAAAATGGAAATGACCAGGAAATTATCGGAAAATACAAAAAAGGGTTGGATGAATTGCAAAAAGGGTTGGAAATGTTTTTGGGAATTAAAGATGAAATCACCAAAACAATTGCAAAATTGCATGAAACCAAAGCTCAAGCCGATGAACATATAAAAAATAATTAGTAAAAAGAAAATTCATGAACAAAAAAACAATTGTTATTTCACTTGGTGGATCGCTTATTGTGCCCGATGAGATTGACTGGAAATTTGTAAAACAATTCAAAAAAGTTATTGAAAATGGAATCACAAAAGGTTTTCGCTTCATCATTGTGGCTGGCGGAGGAAGAACTGCGCGCAAATATATTGAAGCTGGGGCAAAAGTGGGGGACATTGACAATGAGGACAAGGATTGGATTGGAATTCATGCAACCCGTATGAATGCTCATTTTATTCGCACTATTTTCAAAAAACATGCGCATCCAACCATCAACAAAAATCCTTATGACTTGGAAAGTTTTTTGAAGGCCAAGGAATCAATTTTGGTTGCAGCAGGATATAAGCCAGGAAATTCAACTGACTATATTGCAGTACTTTTGGCAAAACATTTTGATGTGAAAAATATTGCCAATCTTTCCAACATTGATCATGCTTATGACAAGGATCCTCGAAAATTCAAAGATGCCAAAAAAATAAAAGAGATCAATTGGACAGAGTTTCAAAAAATTGTGGGTGACACTTGGGATCCTGGTGCTAATGTGCCATTTGATCCAATTGCTTCAAAATTGGCAGCCAAAGAGGGGATGGAAGTTGTTATTTTGAATGGCAAAAAGCTTGCCAATTTTGAAAAATATTTAAATGGAGAAAACTTTGTTGGAACAATTATAAAATAAAAGGGCATTAAAGCGCCTATGAAAAAGACCTTAGCAAGAATTTGCCAAGGTCTTTTTTGTCCTATTTTGTAGGGCGAATATCAATGTTGCGTGAAACGCAGATGACACCAATGATCTTCTTGTCAGTATAATGAAGCGGTGATTTTGAGGTTGATTTGTGAACTGTTTTTCCATTGGGATATGTCACAATTTCTTCCATATTTTCAATGGAAATACCCGTTCGCATGACTTGCAAATCATCTTCCAAAGCCTTTTGTGCCTGTTCAAATGGCATCAAGTCAAAATCTGTTTTTCCCACAATTTCATTGATCATGAGGTTGTAGTGTTCAGCTTTTACCTTGCTGGCACATTTTATTTTTCCGCCAACAAAATTTCCATTGCCATCAGAGTAATATTCCTTGATGACAATGGAATCAGTAACTTGCTCAAGAATTGCATAATAGTACAACAAGTCCATCATTTGACTCATGACATTCTCCTTTTATTTTAGTACGGTGAAAATAAAGTTAGGATGCTTGCTCCAAGTTGTTTTGTGCCACATGTCGCCACCGAGATTGCAAATCATGTTTTTGATTGTGGCCAATCCAATTCCAAGTCCTTCACCCTTTGAGGCATTTCCACCTTGCACAAATGGCTCAAAAAGAAAGGGAACTTCTTGTTCTGGAACTTCTGGTCCATCATTGAAAACATTCAGGGCAAACCTGTCACCCCAATCTTCAAAACCGAAAGAAATTGTGCAGCCATTGCCGCCATATTTCAAAGCGTTTGTGATGAGATTTTTATATGTGATTTTCAAAATATCCTTGTTGGTGCAGATTATTATGCCATAGGGAATAAGACCAAGGGATGAATCAATGTTGGAATTGTTGTCTAAAATGCAATCCTCCAATTCTTCCAAAACTTCATCAATCACATCTTTTCGAAGGTCAATATCATTTTCTTTTTCAACTTCCTGGCCTTTATCAAGGTTTGAAAATTTGTGCAGATAGTCCAGCACCACTCCGCGCAATTTTAAAATACGGCGATAGATTTCATTTGCAGCCTTGAAGACTTCATCATTGATTTCTCCAAAACTTCCACGCATGATTCTTTTTGCAATGGTGCTGATGTTAATGAGGGGACTAGAGAGGTCATGACTAACAATTTTGACCATGTCTATTATTTGCTCGGACATGGCAATAATTTTTTGCTCCTGCTCGATTTGGCAGGTTATGTTTCTGGTGATGCTGATTGTGCCAACAATTTTTCCATTGTCATCAATCCAGGGATGTTCTGATAGGGAATACCAAACGACTTTTTCATTTCTGATTGCCTTCCTCCTAACATTTATGATGGATTTTCCAGTTTGGATGACATAAAAACTGTCTTCCTGTGCCTGAGCTGCTTCTTCTTTGCTCATAAGATCAGAATCAGTAAGTCCAATCATCTCGCGACGAGTTTTGCCCCAGTTTTCAGCTTTTCTTTCGCTCACATCCAAATATCTGCCTTTTATGTCTGCAAAAACTATTGAATCAGTCGTACTCTCCATCAATGCATCAAACATTGCTCTTTTCATTTTCTTCTCCTTTTTTATGTGTTTTTGTTGCAAAATTGTTAAGTTACCAAGAATGCATTTTGACATAGTATTTGCAAAATGTCAACAAAAAAGCGGCGAATTCAACTCTGAAGTGCAACACTTGGAGTTGAATTCGCTCCTTCTTTGATCAGTTTTTTTACATATTTAGACTAAAGCACACAAATATATTGTCGTATTTAAAGCCAATAAAGATTATTCCATATTCCGATTATTAAATAAAGATAGTTCAATACAGAAAATTTATTTTTTTAAATCACTTTTGAGTTGTAAGAACTTTTCCTCAAGAAAGTTTACTATCGAAAGATCACCCTCAAAATCCATTCTGTAATGCTTTTCATATTCTGGTGTACTTCCAACCAAAAAATGCCATGCCACGAATTCTGAAATTTGCTTTTCATTCATTCCTGCATGCCTAATCCTTTCTATTATTTCGTCGCGAAAAGAAGTTTCTCTTTCATAAACATATCTGTTTTTCAATTTTTCATTCTCGGCAAAATCATCTCCATGATCAACATCATTTTCTGCCATTTTAAAAAGTAAATCAGTAATGTCGCTCTGTAATGTTTTGATTTTTATCCGAACCTCATTTATAGAAAGTTCCCATTTTTTCCTCTCAAGGTTTTCAATTTTTGGTTCAAATATTTTTTTCATATCTTTTGCTTTTATAAAAAATATAAAGGTATTAACTCCGAGGCAAGTAGTGTGGTATTAGTAGGAAATTCTCTCCAATTAAATTAACTTTTATTTTTGTGCATCCTGGCGTGGGCCACTCTCTAAGCCAGATATTGCTTGTTGGCTTATGTAGCTAAAAACAAACATTCCATATTATGAGCCCTGTTTTCTTAAGCCACTTTGGAATCTTTCAATTATTTTTGAATTACTAATAATGTTCCGCCAATCATTATTAAAAAAAGTATTATCTTTTTAATCATATTTCCCATATCTGTTTTCTCCTTGAAAGCATGCGGAAATAATTTTGCAAATAACACGGCGTAAATTAGAACAAAAATAGGTTGCGATGATGTAATCCCTTTAACCATGGTTATCGGTAAAATGGAGATCGCATAAACTTCCACCATATTTCCGCTCCATGTTAATATTTCCTGTGCTATCAAGATTTTAAAACTTTTCTTGAAGCTCTTAAAATTCTCTTTGATTATTACTTGGCTAGGCTTATGTGCAAAGATTGACACTGAGATGAGACTGGAAAATAAAGTAACCCAGAAGAATCCGGTTCCCCAGCTGATAGATTCAAGGATATATTTATATATAATTCCTTCAATTGCTAAAATTATAGAAACGATTCCCATCAGCAATAAAGACTTGTTAAATTTAAAATTTTTAGGCTCAAAAGTTAAAAGTACGCTAGAAATTATTATAACTATAAAACCAAGATATTGAACTGTGGCCAGTCTTTCTTTGACTATAAAAAAAGCCAAAATAGGAACAAAAACTTTTCCTAACGAAAATAGTGCATTTACAATTGACGTGTCCGCAACTTTTACAGCCTTATAATATGGAAAAAGATATGTGGTTTCAATTAAAGCAATCAGTAAAATAAAAGGTAAGACATCGATGCTTAAAAAGTTTGGTTTTGTAATTGAAAAAATTATTGGTAGTGAAAATAGATTCAGTAAACCGCCAAAAAAAACAAAAACTCTAACTCTGGAAAATATATTATTGCTTAGGTGGCTATCTAAGGTATTTGAAAAACCATGAATAATTGGATTAAGAAAGGCAATAAAAATGTTCATAATTTATTCATGAATAATTGAAAAATTCCAAAAGGACTTTAAATATCCAATAAGGAGTTTGTTTTTTGCTATTTCAGATCAACGTGCGCGAGTATGAGAAGTTCTGTTGAAGTGAAACGAAACAGAATTTGGGTCAAAAATATTTTACGTTCATTAATTTAATTACTAAAAGGTAAAATATTTTTGCCTCATATGCGCTGTTGGACGATGTAAATTTTTTATCTCATTGTTAATATCATTATACTCTAATTCTGCATCTAAGAAAATTTGATTTTTTGTTTTGAAAAATGAAAGAGGGTCGGGGTGAATTTCATTTTTTCCAAGACTCCTTATTTGTAAGCTTAGACTTTAACGATTGAAATTGAAATATTCTCGCCATAAAAATAGGTCATCAGTTGCCGAACATGTTCGCTGTTACTCGTGGTATTAAAATTCAACGAGAAAGCGTCACTTAGCTTATTTCTAATTTCTGAATGTCTGTTCAGATAATCTAATAATTTTGGGGCAACTAATTTACCTTGACTAATAACACGAATATGCTTTGGCAAAATTTGTATTATTTCATTAGCGATTAAAGCATAGTGAGTGCAACCGAGTATAACAGTATCGATTGAATCGTCTTTGGTTAGTAATTCTTCTGTGACGCGTTTAATTTCTGCAAGTAGTTCGTTTTTATTATTTTGTTCAATTATATTTGCTAAATTTCCACCTACTTGTGAAACAATTTTTATTTCTGGATTTTGTTTTTCCATTTCAATTTCGTAAATCCTAGAATCAACCGTTGCCTCAGTTGCCAATATGCCGATGTGCCCCGTTCTACTATACTTTTCAATTTCTTCAACTGTCGGAATAATAATGCCAAGCACGCGTCTGTTTGGGTATTTGATTGGCAAAACTTCTTGCTGAATTTTTCGCAAAGCGTTAGCCGAGGCAGTGTTGCATGCCAATATTACGATTTCGGCATCATTTTTAAAGAGCCACTCAACTCCTGCCAGTGTTAGATTAAATATTTCATCATGAGATTTGTCTCCATATGGCGTATTTTGATTATCACCAAGATAAATATATTCGTAGCAGGGCATTAATTTTGCAACCTCTTTCAAAATGGTCAGACCGCCAAGACCTGAATCAAATATTCCAATTTTGCCCTTATGTTTATTCATTTAATAAAAGTTTTCGTAGTGCTAAAGGAGAAAAGCAGTATATGCCACTCCTAAATTAATTAAAAAAATAAAATTTTCTGTCCTTTTAAAATCACTAAAAGCCTGAAGTTTACAACTTGATAAAAAATTTATTTCCTATAACGTGCGCGCCTGATCCGATGATTTTCGAGAAAATCCATAAGGGTTTTTGAGAAAAATTTCGGATAGGCGTTGTTATCTGATGTGCTTGCTCACGACCGAAGGGAGAAGCTAGCACAGAAGATGACAGCGTCCGGCAGGCGCGCACGTTGATTTGAAATGGAGCAAACGTAGTGGAGCGACATTTCAGATCAACGTTTTGCGATATGAGAAGTTCAGTCCCTTTTAAGTCACTAATACTTCAATTATCTCACGAACTATTAGAAGTTGCCAACGTATATTTAATCACCAATAAAAGGGACTGAATTTGAGCGAAATTGAAACGAAAATCACAAATATTTTCCTTAATTTAAGCCATTTTTTGGAATTTTTTGTGCTCATTCTTGACTAAACCATGAAAAAGTGCTAATATACAACATTACCATATTTTTTTTGATAATCCCAAACACGAGGGTATCGTGAACTGTTCTTAAAAAAGGAGATGACCATGAAATTTATTGGACATTGCACAGCGGAAGATTGCGAAAAGAAAAATGAAAACGTAAATTTTCCTGTACCACACGACAAGGTTGATGCATTCAAAAATGAGCCACCAACTTGCACAACGTGTGGCAACTTTCTGCAAGGCGACGTAATCGACGCCTAATGAAGTACCAATTAGACGGTCGCATTGAACTCAAAAGTTCGGCGGCCGTTTTTATTTGTTTTAAAAAATTCCAAAAGATGGCTGTGCTTATAAAGAAAAATATTTGGGATTTTTTTTCCATGCAGCCTCATACAAAATTTTGCATCTATTGTGAATATTTTGTAGCACTTACTTACATGTGAAGTTTGTTTGAAGCGTAATGAAATTGATTATCTAAGGACATTATATCTAAATATCTAAAATTAGTCAAAAAAAATGGGACCTCTCAAAATGAGAAGTCCCTTGTTTGGTTTTTAATGAATCCAGCCCTCCGCCCAGGCACCATAGAGGCCATTGAGTTCACGCATTAGAAAAGCAATGCGGTTAACAGATGAATAATCTATGAAGCCGGTTCGCTTGAAATTGTATTCTGAAATCGTCTTTGCCTTGCAATTTCAGATTTCAGCGCAAGAATTCGATTTGGGCGATAGGCACTTTGTGCCAAGGTAAATACTCTGCTTACCGCTTGCTGACTTAAAGCCTTTCCTGTCATAACCTCAAACCTCTTGAACTAAAAGTGTAGGAACTGGGTGATCAAAATCTGGTCTGATTATTTTCCTGGACATTATCGCGAGCATGAAAGCAAAATTAAAATAACGCTGCTGGTCATGATGTGGCAGTAAAATTCCAGCAATCAGCTTAAAATTTCTAAGCAACATTACATTGCCTTTCCTGAGTTTTCTAATTTTGTCATTGTGTCGCAATACTTTGCTTTCTGATAATGCCGGTGCCTTAAACAAAACAGTATTATCAAGTCTTCCAGCTACCGGAATAAAGCCAAAAGTTGTACCCACGAATTTCATTATGGCCATAAAGTCAACTTTGTCTTTGATTGGCAAAACGAAGTGTGTAGAGCATTCATCATGCCCAAATTTCACGCCTTGGCCATTTCGAACAAAAATAACCGAGCTTTCCTCTGGTCGATTTCTCCATACCGCTAAATCCCCATCCAATATGCCGATATTTGACATGTGTATACCCCTTTCTTTGTTGGAATTACTTGCTAAATTTTAATGAACCAGAAATTGTAATTTACCTAAAAATAGGTAAAATGTCAATGGCTGGGTTTTTTACAATGAAGAAGATGAGATACATAGGTAACACTCTGGATTTATACAAAATGCAACAAAAAAAGCCTTTGAGAATTTTCTCAGAGGCTTTAAATTTAACGAGATTAGCAAGTTATCTCTATTTGACTGTTTCCATTAGCGCAATGCATTCTGGACAGGTTATATCTTCCTTATTGCCATTCCATCTTTCGACTTGAAAGATATATCCATAATTCTTATCACATGCCAAGCCCTTGCTTCCTGTTGCAACAATAAATTTATTTATAAGCGGTGGTAGATCTATTTCTTCGTGAATCACTGTGTCATGGACAACTCTGCAAAGTCTCATGAAAGCCTCCTTAAAAATAATTCAAAGCTCGAAACAACCATAGAAAACTGATTCGCGACATCTGCATCCAAAATACACATCATCTTTTGAATTGTTGGGATGCTCAGCTCTTCGGCAAAATGATTTGCAGCGTGGACAAACCCAAGCATACAAAATATTTCCATCTGGACCGACGAGATTGACAACTTCCTCATCTGAAACTTTGTCATCGCGATCAAAGCGCCATGCAACAAGGCGGTGCTCATTTTGTATATTTTTTTCATGGATGTTGCTTGCGGTGTATTCATCAAAAGGTCTTATTTCTGTGAAAATTTTGAAGTTATATTTTTTAGCATCTCGCAACAACCAATTATGAATTTTTTCAATATTTGGAATTATTCCTTCATGTGGCAAGATTTTCAAAAAAGCAACTCTTTTCATTTTCCACCTCCTGATATTTTTTGAATTTCCCGATATGTCAGTGCCTCAACGATATCAACCCAATAAGTGAAAATTGTCAGCAAATCAAACGCTTGCTCCTTACTGTCAACATTGTGACCGCTATATGTGATAACATCTCTGTCGCTCCAATCTGAGTCTAGAAGACTCCCGCTCATCCCAAGACAAGCACAATTACCCTTAACTGACATTGATCTCAAAAAAGCAGTGTCATTCCAAAATATGGCACGTGCATATTTGTATTCAACAATCTCACAAATGCGTTTGTTGAAAATATCCTGTTTTTCAAAGCGAAGGTTCCTTGCTTTTTCAGCAAAACGTGCATCCAATTGGATTGAAAAGCAACAACTGCTAAGACTAATATCTCTCCTTTTGGACCATCCAAGAATCTTATATGCAAATTTCATCATATCCTCCTTTGTTTTCAAATGCAGCAAGTCGAGATTTCAAATCTTGCAAATATTTAGAATTTTCCCGAAGTTGCTTTTTCCAAAAAATCAAACTGTCGCGATACAAGAAATATTCCAGCCATGGCAAAAATGCCAACAATATACCAAGAAACACAAAGCCACTCTCCCATCCCATTGCTAATCCAAGTAGAATTAAGATAGGGGATAAGATACTTCCTAATTTTTTCGAATGTTCAATTTTGGCAGAAAAATCGATAATGATTTCTTCGTCTGAATGCATAAAACTTTCAATCATTGCGGTGTGATTTTCCAAATCATTGTGAGTCATCGGCTTTCTGCGTTTTGCTAATTTTGCCATTTTTTGCTTTTTGCGAATGCGAGCAATTTTGCGCCTTTTTTGTTTTTGCTTCATTGCAAACCTCCTTTTGCATTTAATATGTATTTGTTAAGTTGCTATTCAACTGACTTTAAATGATATAGATAAATCAATTGTAAGTCAATATACTTGTTGACTTATGCCATATTTCTGCTATTATTTCTTGAGGATAAAAATAGCATTTTAACAATTAATACAAATTCCAAGAGAGGGAAAAGGAGAAAATATGTCAAAAATAATAATTGCATCTGGTCCTGTAATCGTCGAAAATGACAAGGTTTTGTTGACTCAGCATGGTGATACCGACTTTTGGAAATTTTGTGGAGGCAAGGTCGAAGATTCTGATCAAAGATTGACAGCTACCGCAATGCGTGAAGCTAAAGAGGAGATGGGTTTTGAGATAGAAATTACCAACCCAGATCCATTTGTTATGTATACACTTAAGCAGATTGATCATGGCTTTATAGATGTCTTGCTAGTTCATTATCAAGCTAAGCGCTTGGGTGAAGTTAATCCTGGTGCTGATATTCGGCAATGGCATTGGTTTACACAAGAAGAACTGACTAAAGAAGAATTGGCACCAAATATTCTGCCAACCTTAAAACATTTTGGTTTTATAAAATAAACTAAATATAAGAGGTGGGTTGGAATGTAGAAGTGACTAAGGCACTTTAACTTAATTTGGAGGTGGAATATGGTAAGGCAACGACCTGAATTAACGATGCTTTTCAAGGGTATTGACGGTATTTCGACAGAGCAAAAAAGAGAAAAAGATCAGGACATGGGTGGACATTGGACTACTCCGGCGAAAAAAGCGATCAGGGATGATGTGTTGGTAATTCTGCAAATGCCACAAATCGAATTTGATGCATGGATTAAACAGAAAAATGAATCCGTTGATGTATTGTTGGCTTTATATGAAGCCGCTGGAAGTGTGCCCAATCTTGCACATGGTACTGATGGTGCAACATTTGGCTCTACCAAAACTGTTTTCAAGGAATTGATTGATGAACTACGGTATGCAAAAAAGCACTTGGATTTGATTGCTAAAATCAGAAAAGAGGATTTTTCCTAAAACAAGTATAGATAAAGATACTCCAATAAGCCCGCAGCTATAATGTTGCGGGCTTTTTTTATATGTTTATGAAAAATAGATAATTTCCTATTAATGGCAAGTCAATAGGCTTATTGACTTATGTCACATTTCTGCTATTATTCCTTGAACACAAGATAGCACATTAACAATTTGAAGATAAAAAAATAGGGGGTTATTATCTATGTTTAGTCCATCATTATTACCACTGATTGAAAAGTATGAACATTTTTTGGAGTATTCAGGCAATTGTCAAAATTGTGGATCAACAAATGTATCATTATTAAAACTGTCTGAGTGCAAGACTAAAAATGGAAAAGGTTCATGCGTGATATCCTGGGACAAAGAAGGGGAGTGTATTGTTAATAATAATCAATAAGGTATGTAGAAATTTAGAGCTCAATAAAAATAGGAGGCATAAAAATGGAAAAGCAACTTTCTGATTTGATGGGCGCTGACTTGAATGGATATCGATTGATGAATGCGTATTGGATGGAGCCTGTGCATGGCTTGTCTGGAGCATTTCCAGCCTTGAATCAGACAATCGCTGGCAATCCGCCAGTTGTGACATTAAATGAGGAACTACTGAAAAAAGTTGTAGAAATGCTACCTGCAAAAGATTGCGGCATCAAGATTCATTGCCTGCTTGCGCTCGTTGATTTGTACAATAACGAATTGGTTTTTTTGCAAGAGAATGCCTACAGAATTTCTCCAGGAAGAAAATTTATCAACATCCTAACAGAGAATGATCTTTTCAAAATCAAAGCGTCAGGTGAGAATCCTTTTGCTTGGGCAATATGAATGACTGAATATTGTTATGAATAATGATTTATACATTAAAAATTCTCGAAAAAGGAGGTTTCGCAATGGAAAAGATTGCTGGAGTAAATGTTAAAAAAATCAAGCCAGAAGATTCAAGCATGATTATGACTAAAATTGGTCAGCATCATTATGGGATTGGACAGTCAGTTAAAATGTTTGAAAATGGAGAAGTTATTGACGAAGGAATACTAAAGAAAATTGGAACAGGAGGGGACCCCAAGCGATTCGAAATCGAATTCGAGAGCAAAAAACTTTATCCTAACTCCACAGAAGAATTTGTTTTCTTTCCTAGTAATGATGAAAAAATGGCTGGGTGGAGATTACTCTTTAAGGATCCAATGGGCTATGGCCTTTGTTATAGCAAAAGAGGACCTCTTTATGTTTTTTTACCATCTTGATATTTATTAATATCAAAAAAGTCAATTGTAAAAACAATTGGCTTTTTTATTTTTTTGATATTGACTTATGCCACATTTCTGCTATTATCCCTTGAACACAAAAATAGTATCTTAACAAATTTCAAATAAAAAAGGAGGCAACATGTTTTTCAGGAAACTTGCAAGAAAGATTTTAAAGGACGAGAGGCATATTGGAATAACACTATATCCAACTTCAAAATGTGACACTGGATGTGCTCATTGCATTGATGACAGCACCTGCAAAAATCCAATTCATTTCAAAAAGGAACTGGCAGAAAAAATTGTCAAAGAAGCGCGGCGTGAAAGATGGCAATTGTCAGTCTTGCTCACCGGAGGAGGAGAACCACTCATGACCCATGACTTGCTTGGAATCACTGATGTTTTCGGAAACTATGAAAGACTTGGCATCTTTGGAATGATCACTTCTGGCTTTTTGAATAGGGAGACAGAAAGAAAGACGCAATTTGAGAATTTGCTAAAAAGGGGGTATATGAAAAATTTCTCCATTGATCAAAGTTTCAGCTTGTATCATGAAAGTTTTCCTGAGCGTCTTGCCAACACTGCCACTTTGATGATGCAAAATCAAGAAATTTCTGCTTTTCGAATCAGGGCAGCCATGTCGCTGGAAAATTGCAAACAAACAAAATTAAAAATTGAAGATGTTTTGAAAAAGCTGGCAGAAAAAATTGACGGGAAAAGTTTTGCATTGCCAATCGGATTTCATGAATCTGACAGACGTTTGTTTCATCTTTTTGAAAACACAATCATTGGGGGCGCGCAAACATACAAGCTTTTTACTGAAGCTGTTTTGATGACTTCTTGGCATGCCATCAAAACAAAGAAAGGTGGAACAGTGATCAATGTGATGCCAATTCCTTTTGAGCAAATAGGCAGGGGATCAAGCATCAATCAGACTTCTTTTTCTAAGTCAGTTTGCTATACGCTTGGAGTTGATTTTGAAGACACGTATTTGATTGTTACTCCTAGTGGAGATGTTTTTGCTGATTGTTCTTGCACTTCAAGTGATCACATGAGGCTTGGAAACATTGGCAAAGATTCACTTGTGGATCTCATTGCTCGCAAGGATGTTTTTTCCAAAAAAATCACACAAGCACTTCTTGCTGATTCGCGTCATTGTCAATGGGGAACAAAAGAAGCATGCGAACTTTGCAAGCAAATAGTTTTTGAAAAAGGTATCAGCCTTTGAGAATTTTCTCAAAGGCTTTTTTTCTTATATTTCAAAAGAGAAAAGATTGCAAAATAGAAAAGCATGGCAATGCCAAGTGACACCACTAAGAATCCCGAAATCAGTGGCAAGGCAAGTTCAAAAAAAATAATCTTACTGAAAAAATACTTGAATCCAAGGTGATATGTTTGATAAAATTCTTGTGAAAGATGCGAGGGTGTTTGATTAAAAAGAAATCCACCAATGATTGTTGCCAAAGGAAGTGCCACAACCGTGCCCCACATGTTTGTGGCAAGCACGCCAATGCTTGCTGAGGCCCTGTTTAGTTTCAAAACAGATGCAAGCACCAAAGTTGTTGCCAATCCTTCTCCTGGAAGAATTCCAAGAAACACACCCAATGCTGCGCCACCAGCAATGTTGTGAGCACTGTCTTCCAAGGTGAAAAAATGCAAGAAGAAGCTTTTTATTTTGTTTGAAATTTTTTTCATGAAAAAAGTATTGTTTGATTATTCCTCCTTTTGGCACGCTTTTGAAAAAATACTCAATTTTCAAAAGCTCAAGAGCTGCTGTCGCCAGCTGTTGGCCAAAAAGAAAAATATTCAAACAATTTTAATATTAGTATTAATAATAATCCCAAAAACACTATTGAACAATAGCAATGGATGTGCTATAAAAAATGTATGAGCAAGCTAGTATTTGATATTGAAACGGTTGGGGATGATTTTGACAGTCTTGATTTGACATCCAAGGAGGTTCTTACACGTTGGATAAAAAAAGAAAGCTCTTCCGATGAAGAATATGAAAAAGAATTGATTGATTTGAAAAGCGGCTTGGCGCTTTCTCCACTCACTGGTCAAATTGCAGCCATCGGAGTCTATGACGTTGAAAAAAACAAGGGAGCAGTGTATTTTCAAGCGCCTGATAGCAGTATCGAAGACAGTCAGGAGGGCGACATTAAATTCAGGGTTTTGAGTGAGAAGGAAATGCTGGCTCAGTTTTGGAATTTGGCTGAAAAATATGATGAGTTTGTTAGTTTTAATGGACGGGCATTTGATGTGCCTTTTTTGTTTGTCAGAAGTTCTATTTGCGGAGTCAGACCAACAAAAAATTTGATGGCCAATCGCTATCTTTCAAGTCAGCCATATAATGCCAAGCATGTTGATTTGCTTGATCAGTTCACTTTTTATGGCTCAGTTCGTCGCAAAGGTAATCTTCATCTTTGGAGCAAGGCTTTTGGCATAAAAAGTCCAAAAGAGAATGGTGTCAGTGGTGATGATGTTGGAAATTTGTTCAAAGAAAAAAAATTCCTAGAAATTGCCAAATATAACGTTGGTGATCTTGAAGCAACAAAGTCGCTATATGAATATTGGGAGAAGTTTATGAAATTTTGATTTTTTAATTTGCAAAGAATGTTTAATATTTTTTGCGAGATTGTTTTGTTTTTAGGCCGTTTGATTGCGACAGTAATCAAAGAGCGATTGGCCATAGATTTGGGCCAAGAGCATGCCTAAAAAGAAAATAATTGAGACAAAAAAACCTCGTTACTTCTTTTTAACAGAAAGTCCCTTTGTTTCCTTGTCTAAAACTCTTGCACGTTCAACATCTTGACGCACGCCAGGAGAAAGCACGCCCATGATGTTTTTGAGGGCAATGCCATCAACTTTTAATATTGACTCCCATTTATCAATCGGTTCTAAGATTTCACGCAGCTGTTTTTCATCGTACTTATATGTTTTTCGAATTGTCTGTGCAATGATGCCTTCATCACAAAAAACTCTTTCAACACCTTCTTGCTGCATATATGTATTTATTTTTTCTGACAACTTGGCAAATTGTGATTTTGTTGAAGTGATTGCTGCTTTCAAATTGATGTAATCCTCAATGGCGGTTTTTATTTCTTCCTCATCCATTTTTTCTTCATTTTTGAATTTGTGTTTCCACATTGGGCAAATTCTTTGGAAACCACACCAATCACAAAGGGGAGTGACATTTGGAACAAAAACACCTTTTTCAATTTCAGCAATAACATCCAAAAACAGTTGTTTGGAAGTTTCCAGTTGTTCCAATGTTCTGGTTGAACTCAATTTCACTCCATGTTTCAAGTAGTAAAGACTAACCGTTATTTTGTCCAAATTGGCAACTTCTTTTGGATAACGAGCAAGAAAGGCATTTAAATATACTGATAATTGAAGATCATTGTCAACTTTTTCTTGTGAGGGCATTTTCTTGGTGGTTTTGTAGTCAATGATTTCATAGCCATCTTGGGTTTTGTCGATGCGGTCAATGATTCCAGAAATGATGTGCGAGCTGCCTTTTGCTTTGTCTTGAATTTCAATGGCAAAACGACTTTCCAAGTCGACAATATTATAATCAGAAATTGTATTTTTTTTGTAATATTCTTGAATCATGCCAACTCCCATAGTAAAAGCACTTCTTTCTTCCAATTCATTTTCAAAAACATCACTATTCCAATTCTTGGAAAAATAGTCCAAAGCATCTTCAAGTTTTGGAGCCAAGAGTGCTGGAGTGTGAATGAATTTCAATGCGCCATGAATAAGTGTCCCAAAAACCGCTTCCTTTGATTTTGGTTCTTTGATTTTATCGATATTTTGAAATTTATACTTCAAGCTACAATTTTGGAATGATTCTAGGGCTGAATATGATAAACGCATATGAGAAAAAGTTTATAAAGTTTAAAAGTTCATCAAGTTTGTAAGGACATGAGATGCATCCTTATTATGCCATGTTGGTAAAAAAGGGCAAGAAAAAAATCACATGAGAGTTCCATGTGATTTTTAAATTTTTTATATCATTCTTCTTTAAATCTTAACCCCTGCCATTATCAATGTTTTTGCAGCAATAGCTGGCCAATCGTGCAATATTCTGTACCCATAATGACCGTGTATCAATATATAAGTTCTGCCGCTACCGTCCGACGCTGATTTGGTTACAGGTAGCAGTCCAACTTTTTGCATAGCTACAAACTGTTCTTCATTGGGCAAGGTCTTGTTTGCTAAATAAAGATAGGCCCATACACCACAAAGAAAGAGATCTCTGGAAATAACATCATTTTCACGCACAAAACCACATCTTGGACACTTCATTGGATGTCTCCTTTTTTAGTTGAGCTGATAATGAACTTCTCAATAGTATGCACTATTTGACATTAATAGTCAAGGCTTGACGAAAATAATAAAACTGGATACTATGAATGTATACTAAATTAGTAGGTAATAAACAAGCAAAAATATGAATCGGGCAGTGAAAATTCGAACATATAAACAATGTGCTTAAATTCAGTGGCCTCGATGATAATATAAAAAATAACTTATAAAAAAATTCTAATAGGGCATAGCCCATTCGAATTTCTACTGCTCGATGAAATTTTCAACCAAAGCTGAATATGGCCTCAAGGCCATGACCAATCTTGCCCAGTGTTATCCTGAGCAAAAAACAATTGGAGAGATTGCCAAAGAGGAAAATATCTCTCAAAAATACCTTGAAAGGCTTATGGGATTTCTTCGTGATGGGGAAGTGGTGCAAAGCGCCAAGGGAAAACAAGGTGGATATACCCTCGCAAGGGATCCAAAAAAGATTCCTGTGGGAGAAATCATTGAATTGCTCGATGGTGAAATTGCTCCAATGCGCTGCGTGGGAAAATTTTGTGCTAGCGAACACAAATGTCCATCAAGCATGGTCTGGAACAAGCTGGGAGTGCAAATCAAAAAAACTCTATACGACATCAAACTAAGCACACTGATAATGAAATAACACTTTTGCATATTTATGAATAAAATATATTTAGACTACGCAGCCACAACACCAGTTGATAAAAAAGTGCTGGAAAAAATGTTGCCATATTTTTCTGAGACTTTTGGCAATGCCATGAGTGTGCATGGTTTTGGACAAGCAGCGCTTGAGGCTGTTGATGAGGCTCGAGCCAAGGCTGCACTTTTTTTTCGTTGCCAATCTTCTGAAATTATTTTCACTTCAGGAGCAACTGAAAGTAACAATCTTGTTGTGAAAGGCTTGCTACGTTCATACAACTCCATTGCCAGGAAAGCTGATGAAAAACCACATATTGTCACCACTAAATTTGAACATCATTGCGTGCTTGATGCTTGCAAGTTTGCTCAAAAAGAAAATTTGGCTGATGTGACTTTTGTTTCTCCATCAAAAGATGGCCTAATTTCATTAAAAGACATTAAGGCTGCAATCACACCGCAAACAATTTTGATTTCAGTGATGTATGTCAACAATGAAATTGGCACAGTTCAACCAATTGCTGAAATTGGAAAATTTCTCAAAAAATTGAATGCCGAAAGAATTGGCGCAAAATTGCCAAAGATTTATTTTCATAGCGATGCAACACAAGCAATAAATTATTTTGATTGCCAAGTTGATGAGCTTGGAGTTGATTTGCTTTCCATGTCAGCGCACAAAATCTACGGACCAAAAGGTGTTGGTCTTTTGTATGTCAGAAAAGGCACTGCAATCAAGCGACTTATTGATGGTGGCGATCAGGAATATAGGCTGCGCGCTGGCACACACAATGTTCCAGGTATAGTTGGCCTTGGAGAAGCTATTAATCTCATCAAAACTCCAGCAACTCAAAAGAAAAATCAAGAAATTCTTGAACTACGAGATTATTTGATCAAAAGAGTGCTTAAAGAAATTCCAAAATCATATTTGAATGGTTCGCCAACAAAGAGATCACCTAATAATGCAAATTTTCGTTTTGATGATGTGGAAGGAGAAGGATTGATACTCTCACTTGATTTGGATGGAATTGCTGGTTCTACTGGTTCTGCATGCTCATCTGGCGCGCTTGATCCTTCACATGTTTTGCTATCACTTGGACTCAAGCATGAACAAGCACATGGAAGTTTGAGATTAACAATAGGGAAGCACACCACAAAAAAAGAATTGGACATTGTAATTAGCAAGATAAAAGAAGTGGTCAAACGTTTGCGAAAAATTTCTGGCAATGTTTTGGCAGATTTTAAATAAATTAAAAAGCTCAAAGTCTCTTAAGTCTATAAAGTCTATAAAGCAACATTAGAAAATGCTTTAAAGACCTTAAGCTTTATGGACTTTTGACTACTGTATATGCAAAAATATTCAAAAAAAGTTTTAGAACATTTCACCAAGCCTCTCAATCAGGGGAAAATAAAGAATGCTGATGGGGTAGGGACCGTTGGCAATCCAAAATGTGGCGATATTATGCGCTTATATATCAAAGTTGCAAAAAATAAAGCAGGACAAGAGGTGATCAAGGATGTGAAGTTTGAAACACTTGGCTGTGGAGCTGCAATTTCAACATCTTCAATGACAACTTTTTTGGCAAAAGGAAAAACAATTGAAGAAGCAATTGAAATCACAAACAAAAGTGTGGCTGAAGAGCTTGGAGGTCTTCCTTTGGCAAAGATGCATTGCAGCAACTTGGCAGCTGATGCTTTGCATGCAGCCATTAAAGACTATCAAAAGAAGAAATAGTGGGGAGCTCATGGTGCAATAAGTGCCTTTTTGGGTTAAATGTATTAGTAAATACAATGTCGCACATTATATCTTTTGCGACATTGAACCAAGAAAAGACCATATTGCATAGCCTTATATATCACATCATTAAGCCATTTCATATAAACATATACACCACTCTATAAGCTCTTATTTTGAGCCCTGCTACTATATATTCAAACAACCCTATCAACTTACCCATCTATACCCAAAATCCAACCCGATCTGGCTATTTTTTTTCTAACCTATATCCAATAACAGCTTTTACTCTTAAAAATGTGTTATCTCGTATTTAATGCCTAAAACAAGCCATATTTAAGGGTATACATATACCACTTCTCCATCCAAAGGGCCTTACAGGTCAATTTTGAGCGTCGTTTTATGGCTTGTTTAAGCCATTATTTTGACATGTTTTTTAGGCTATTTTAGTGTCATTTTGTGGCAAATTGGATCAAATATTGACACTTTTGTCACCCTCAACTTGATTGATTTCATGATGCGGGATTGAGGTGTAATCCGGATTCATGGTTTCACTTGAATGACAATATTTTTTGATATTATTTTTTTTAATAAACTATTTTTGATTTTTTTTAAAAAATAAAAATAAAAATTTTTTCATTTAAGAAAAAATTTCAAAAAGCTGGATTTGCAAGAAGCAATCACGGTCCAACTGCTTTGCTGTGTTTGATGAAGTGTCTTGCTGTGACATCGATAGTCGGTTGGCTTTGAAATCAAATCTCAAAACAAGATTCAATTCCCCAAGGCGAGAGAAGATGCCCTATGCAATGTCGCACAACCTATGATATATAAAAAAATAGAATATAACAAAAAGCCATTCTTAATTATAAATTATCATTTGATTAATTATTGTGCTTGAGCTTGTTCCCATCGCTCCAACAAGTGCGCGTGAAGTGTCAAGGTACAAGTTTGCACCAAAATATGGATCATGTACCACATATTTGCCAGTATTAGCTTCCTTGTGATGAATAACAACATAGTGACCACCACTTCCCTTTGTTTTTCCAATATAAACAATGACCGGATTGTTTTTTGCAATTTGTGCATCAATAATTGACCAGCTGATGTTTCCATGACTTTTTCCACTGCCAGTCAGTGCTAATTTTGGAGCAGACCATACCGCTGGCCAATTAATAAGATCTCCAGAATAAATAGGCTCAGAAGAAAGTTGACCAGGGTTAATGGTGCCACCATGCTGCTTGAAAACCATTGCAACAGCAGTCACAGCACAACCATAACTCTTCATCAATGTTTTGGTGTTTCCAATTGTTTCATTGGCCCACTTCGGATCTCTTTGAGAAAAATACCAACTAGTTGGCGCGAAATATTTTGAATCAGGTTTTGGATATGAATCAACAGAGAGTCCGCTGGCTGCAAAAAACTGATCAACGTCCAACAACTCTTGCTTTTGCTCTTCAACGCGAGCAAGCAGTTCACTATAACGAGCCTCTTCTCCTTTTGTTTGGGCAAGCAAATTAGCCTTTTGTTTTTTTGCTGATTCCAATGTTGTTCCTTGTTTTTGAAGCTCTTCCTTAGTGCTGATAAATTGAACTTTTTTCTTATCAAGTTCGCTGCTTTTGACATCAAGATCTTCTTTTGTGGCCTTGACCTCTTTGACAATGTCAACGATTCTGTCTCCAGTTTGACCAATTCTGTCCTTTTGAATAATAAAAGAAGCTACGTTTCCACTACTTAAATATGAAATAACGGGACTGGTCAAATTAACCTCATAATATGACTGCATGAGATTGCTAAGCATTGCCTTTTGAGCTTCCATTTTCTGCTTTTTTTCTTCAATCTGAGCTTCTATTCTGTTTATCTGGCTATTAAGATCATCAATTTGTTGCTTGCTGACATCAATTTGCGCATTAATTTGCTCAATATTGTTGTCAGTTATAGACAATTGATTGTTGAGTGTTTCGCCTTGCTTTTTTTTGATATCAATAATCTCACGATACACCTCAGCGCGCTTTTTCAGTTCATCAATTTTTTGCTGAGTTTCATCTGGCACAGTTGTTGCCGAAGGAAGGTCTGTGATTGAATTTGCAGCTTTGATGTTTTGCCAAAGCACAAAAAATATTCCCACATTAAGTGCAAGCATCAAGGCCAAATAACTATTTTTTGATTTTAATTTTGTTTTGATTTGCATGTAAAATTTTTTTTCTAAAGCTCGATTGCATTTTCAATTCTTCGTAGAACTTCTTTTTTGCCAAGGATCCAAGCACACTCAAAGGGTGATGGTGACTTTTGCGCGCCAGTCAATGCCATGCGAAGAGGCCAAAGCAAATCGCCACGCTTCTCCCCTGCTGCTTCTAGCAATTTTTTTTCAAGATTTTCTAGTGTCCAATTTTTTTCATCAATTTTTTCCAATTCAGTTTTTGATTTTTCAAGCCAAGATTTTGTTTCATCCAAGGTGCTTTCTTTCCATTTCAATTGTTCTTTTTGATATGAAATATTTTCAAAAAAGAATTTGTTCTCATCTCCAATATCAGAAAATTTGACCAAGCGTTGTTTTTCAATTTCCAAAACTTTTTTCAAATATTCATCGGTTTTCATGAACCCAAGAGTATTTTTGAAAAATTCTTTTTCCTTCAAAAATGGGATCGCCTCAGCAAACAACTCATCAGCTGAAAGTTTTTTGATGTATTGAGCGTTGATCCAATCCAATTTTTTGATGTCAAAAACAGCGCCGGCTTTGTGCACCTTTGTCAGTTCAAATTTTTCAATCAATTCCTCCATTGAAAAAACTTCTTGTGTGCTGCCCTCTCCAGGATTCCAGCCAAGCATCACCACAAAATTCAAAATTGCTTCTTTCAAATATCCCTTTTTCAAGTAATCTTCAACTGCCACATCACCCTGTCTTTTTGAAAGTTTTGATCGGTCAGGATTCAAAAGCAGTGGCAAGTGAGCAAATTCAGGCACTTCCCAACCAAATGCTCGATATAGCAAAATATGTTTGGGGGTGCTTGGAAGCCAGTCTTCGCCGCGAATAACATGGGTTATTTCCATCAAGTGATCATCCACCACATTGGCCAAGTGATAGGTTGGGAAACCATCAGATTTCATCAACACTTGATCATCAATCGTGTTGGAAGAAAAAGAAACTTTTCCGCGCACAGTGTCCACAAATTCAATCGTTTCATCTTTTGGAATTTTCAAACGAACAACTGCAGGCTGATTTTCTGCAAGCTTTTGAGTCACTTCCTCAGCACTAAAATTGGACAAACAAAATCTGTCATACATTGGAGCCTTCTTTTCTTTTTGTTGCTCTTCTCTCATTTGTTCCAATCGCTTTGAATCACAAAAGCAATAATATGCCTTGCCTTGAGCAACCAATTGCTGGGCATATTTTTTGTAAAGTTCAGTTCTTTCTGACTGCGCATATGGACCAAATTGTCCAACTTCTATTGTTGCTGGATATGACAAAGACTCAGTTTGTTGCTGGCTTTTTTTGATTGCTGGATCATTTTTCAAGAAATTTCCCTCTGTCCAACTCAAGCCCATGAAGCGCATAGACTCAAGCAATTGCTCAGCAGCACCATCAACAAAACGTGTTTGATCAGTGTCTTCAATGCGAATCAAAAAATCACCACCTTGTTTTTTGGCAAACAAGTAATTGTACAAAGCTGTTCTAAAGTTTCCCACGTGCATATACCCAGTCGGAGACGGAGCAAAACGCACTCTCACTTTTTTATTCAAATCGTTCATGTTGTTTTTTTGAAAATATTATCTTAACAGGAAAAATGATTACGGCACTTATAATCCTTCGCCATCTTCTTGGTTGCAAAATCATTCTCCAGAGCCATTCCAAGCCAATTTGTTGCAAAATCATTGGCGCTCGGTGAGTTTTTTTGGTGATAAAGTCAAAAGCACCACCAACTCCCATGGCTAATCTAATATTAGCAGATTTTTGAGTAAAGATAAACTTTTCTTGAAAAGGTGCGCCAAAGTTACAAAACAAAATACAGCAATCGGTCATTGGCAATTGATCATCTTTTTTGGTGTGATCATGTTGACTCAAATCGTAGTCATTACCAACAATTTTCAAAGCTGGATAAATCTTGCTTAAGGCAAATTTGATTTCTTCAAAACTGCTTAGTCCATCTTTTTTTATTGCCAAAAAAACGGTTATTTTTTTCTGATTGGCAATTTTCAAAATTTCCGAAAGCAAAGCAACTCCTGTAATTCGCTGTTTCAAAACTTTTCCAAATCGCAAAAATGCATAGGAAATTCCAACCCCATCAGCAACACTCAGCGCACTGCCTTTCAAAATGTTTTTAAATGTTTGATTTTTTTGCGCCTCAACAACAAACTCAGGATTCACTGTCACAATCTGATGAAAAGCCTTTTCAGTCAAAAAAAATTCTATTTTTTCAAGAATTTCTTTTTTGGAAAAATTATCAACTCTAACACCAAGAATTTTCATTTGATTAGTCTTTAAAGCTGAAAGTCTTCAAAGTCCATAAAGCAAGATTCAAAGAATGCTTAATAGACTTTATGGACTTTTGACTTTTTTGTTATGCCAAGGGGCAATCTTCAAGAGAAACATATTCCGCTCCCCCACCCTTGCTTTCCATGATAGAAACAAGATCAACCGTCATTGAAACATTTATTTTTTCTGAAATTTCTGGCTTTACTTCCAGTTCATCCCACTTTATTTTCCGAATCCTTCCTAATGTGATGTGTGGACGAAATTCCTTGTGTGTTTGCGGTCTCATGCCAAGTGCGTTTTCAACAGCTTCATTGAGCAAGCCAAGCTCCACGCATGGTGAGCCAGTTAAAACAACCATCTTGGGGTCATTTTTGTCAGGACCAAGTTCAATTGAATTGAATTCCAAATCAAAAGATTCAAATTCTTCCACTGCCGCGCCAACTTTTTCACAAATATCAGGCAAAACGCTTTCATCAACATAGCCAACAAAAGCCACTGTGATGTGCAAATTCTCCTCTTTCATCCACTTTATTGGCAAATCTTCCCATTTGGAAACAAGTTGAAACAAGCGCTTTTTGAGCGCATTTGCAACATTTATTTCAACAAAAACTTTTTTCTTTTGCATATAGCCCAGTTTAGCACAAAATAGTAATAAATCAATACTTTTGGACTATTTTTTCTTCCAATCTCCACTCTCAAAACGATTTCTGGCTGAAACGTTGTGCCAATCATGTGGGTCTGATGCATATACAGATTTCCAAAATTTCTGCGCGCTTTTGGTGAAAAATTCAGGATACACAAGTTCTTCTCGCTTCTTTTTCCAAATCCTTCCCAATGAGCATCCTTTTGCATGCATTTCTTGAAGCTCCATGTCCACATCAATGTTGTCAGCATCTTTCACAATCCTTGACTCAATGGATTTTCGCTCCTCATATTCCTTGAGCAAATCAATCATCTCTTTTTCATGCACTGTGTCAAAAAAAATATCCCTGACTGCAAGCTCCTCATCACGCTTCACATATTGCCTTGAAATATAGTTGACGTCGCCAGTCCTGCTTTCTGTCAGATCATGCAGCAAAGCAAGTTTCATGATTTTTTCATGACTGCCTTTGCCTTCATATTTTGCAAGTGTCAGTGCGATCCATGCCACGCGAAAAGAATGTTCTGCAACATTTTGAACATCAGGATTCAAAAAATGCTTCCAGGTGCGCATGACATTTCTCAAGCACCCAACCTCATATAGCAACTCAACATCTCTTTTGATTTTATTTGGCATATTGTTTACATGAGTTTATTATTATCTTGCTATTATTATTTTTTTATTATCAAATTTATTGATGCGATTTCTTACTTTGCCAATTCCATCTGATGGTGGCAATTCTTCCGGCATTGTTCCACCCAGTTCTTCAATCGTCTTCCTGACTTTTTGACCAACGGAATAATGCGTCAAATTGGCATTCATCTCTCCTTGAATTTTTTCTCTACGCAATTTTGCATCTGCTTGAGTTGCGCGAAACAAATTTGCTGCCAATTCTTCACTTCCCATGTGATCAAGAATTTTTTGCGATTTTTTGAGTCCTTTTTTTTCATGAATATCATTAGCATCCAAACCATCATACAATCCCTTGTAACCAAAATTCTGAAACTTTCCGTAATTCTGCACGCCCGCATTTCCTGCCGCCTCAGCCAGTGATGTGTTGTGCGATTTTATTTCACCTCTCAAGTTTAATCTTTTGTTGTCCTCAATCAATTGGTCCGTTTTTTCCTGTCTTCTTGTTTGAATTGCGAAATATGTCTGACCCAATGCAACAACCTCTTTCGATGGATCAGAATTTTGAATGATCAAATAGCAAGCATAGCGAGACAAGAATATTGTCTCAATTGACCTTTTGGCTCCAGAACCTATCGAAACCATATCGTCGACTTCAACAAAATGGTTGTGGATAACTTCTCCGCTATTCTTACATGACTCCTTGGCTTTTGCTATAACCAACAAAAAATTGCGATATTCCGTATAGTCCAAAACCTTCGCCAAATCGCGGGATGACCAGAATTCAACCTGAAATTCATTGATTCTTTTGATTTGTTCAAAAATGTTGTTGCTCATATTTTTGTTTGAATATTTTATTATAGTGATATTGTATCATTATAATAAAATTCTTGCAACCAGGCTTTCGAATCAAGCATTTTTCAAGCTATTACGATTAGTATATACCTACACAATAACAAAAGAAAAAGCACTTCTCACCTCTGGGCTGAAATTATCATCCTTTCAACAATAATTTTATTTTTTCACAAACTTCTGATGTACATGCAGGATCATCATCCAAGCCAACAATAAAATTCCTAAGAGATTCCCTGTCTCTGATCAAAAATGTGCCAATTTTACCTTTCCAGGTTATTTTTCCATTAGAAAATACGAGTGCCTTTTGTAGTGCTATTGAACTAAAGCCATTGTCTTTGAGATAATTTCTCAAGGCATAGGCGTGCTTCCTGAGCTCAGTACGTGGATCCTTTTCCGGTGAAAGCATCAACAATTTTCCATCTTTTTCACAAAAATATTCATCATCTTCGAAATGAACAGGATTGGAATAATTCTTCACCTCCAGTGCAATCACACCCTTGTTGCCAACAATGACAATATCGTTATCAAATTTATCGTTCGGCAAAACAATATTTCTCAACATGTCCCCTTTTTCAATCACACCATCTAGCCATGAAGCAACCTCATCCTCTCCTTGAAAACCTCTTTTTCCATTCTTGACATTCTTTATTTGCAAATCAATCACTGGTCTCGTCAGAGAGTCAATCCAATTGACCAATTTCACATTGAAAGGATACCAGGCAAAACCCATGAGAAAAAAGATAACGATGCTATATTTAGCTACATCATGCAATGAATAATATGCGGAAAATGTTACAGCTATAAGAAAAACAAGTGCAACAAAGGTCAAAAATATTAAAGCTCTAATGTGTATTTTTTTTGAATATGACATATGTGAAAAATTTTTTTATTTATTTTAATTACTGCATATGAAAAAGGTACCTGACCCTTTATATCTCACTTGTGCTTTTGAAATATTACGCAACAAAAAAATCTGACCAATTATATTCATTTTTATATCACAAAATCAATTCTCTTCTGTAATTTTTTTTATAAAATATTTACCTTTGTCGGTTATTTTAATTCTGTTTCCTTCATTGCTGCTACCTTCAATGATCCCATTTGCATCATAAGCTGAAGTAATGTCTGAAGGTATTCTATTGGTTCCACCTATATAACCACCACTTTCGTAAATTCGCTGCTTAATAATATTAAAACTATTAAAATATTTGCTTTTTTTGAATTTCTCATATTCCTCATCCCACTTTTCATCCTGCGTTTTCGTTTTTATATTTTCAACCTCCTCCTCCTTTGTCAAAACCTTCACTTCTGCAGTCAATTTCTCCTCTTTTTCTCTCAAAAAATCACGCTCTTTTCTTTCTTTTAATATTTTTTCTTCATATTCATTATCCAATGCTTGCTTGTAATATAGTTTTGTTATTTTTGAAAGCCAAAACACGGCTATATATGAAAATATCAATGAAGGAAGCATGCTATATACAATAAACCAAAAATAACTTGCAGGATAGAAACTAAGAATATAGTCGATTTTCAAAAAAGATCTTGACTGCATCAAAAGATCAGAATCAATAAAAAAAGTTATATACCAAATTCTCCAGTTCCATGCAAGCCAAGATAAAATAAATGCTCCCCAGAATGGACTAACAAATTTGTCATTTAGATTTTTTTCTAAAGATTTTTTCATATTTTCTAACATATTTTCGCAATAAAAGATTAAACAAAGATTTTAAGCCTTATAACATTAATTCTGATTGATCATTTTTCTAATAATTATTTACTAATTTAAAAAGTTTTTTTTAAATTAGTAACATGCTCACCGTGCAAAATTTCATACTTTAATAAGCAATTTATCTCATTTTCCATGAAGTCATTCAATACACTCTTTAGATCCAATATATTCTCATCCTCGATTGCCTTAATAAAGCCAAACCAATGCAACCCATTTCCAAAAAATAGGTTTCTCTGCGGATGAACAATATTGAGAGAAATTTTTTCTTCATCCAAAATATTATTATTAAAAAAATTCAAAACTTTTCTATGTATTTCTTCTATGTAGTCTCTCTTATCTTTTTCTTGAAGATATTCACCATGCACAAGTCGATGACGTAATCCAGTTTTATTTTTCCATATTTCCCCACCCAAATCTTCACCAAGAATATTTATTATTTCAACATGCTTCTTGGTATAATTTTTTTGTGATAGACTTTTTGCTAATGCTTCAATTGCTGAAAACATCAGTAATAATTTTGAAGAATATCCAAAAGTATTAACAGTATCCTTCCAGTAGAAGAAAAACTCCTCAGGTATCACCTGATTTCTCACTAATTTTTCCATAATTTTTCTTTCTGAATTCTGAAACATAAGAGGAACAGGATCAACTTCTTTTGTAAAATAAAATAGTGCAACTGACTTATTATTGTCCAGTGACCTGACTAAAAATGGCTGTGCATAATGTTCTATGTAGGCTTGTCCAATAAGAGATACACGAGAAATTATTTTTTGTATTTTATTTTTCATATTATTAGCGGCATCTATACCATCTTTAGCCTCAATAATTCCAGAAACCAACCAAGCATTATCAATCCACCCATCACAAGAATTAAAATCCCAATGAGTAAATAAAATGTCGTCAAATTCAAATCCACTATGTATATCTTTTTTATTTACAGCATTTTTGAGAAGAGTTGCTATTTTATATTCAACTAAATATTTTGACATAAAAATTACTCCCAATATAATACAAGGATTAACTTACTATTTAATTTTCCACAATTCTTATCTCCTCCTCAGTCAAATCATAAAGACGATAAACTAGTTGATCAATTTGTCTTTCATATTCTTTAACCTTAAACTGCTGTTCCTTGTTTGTTTTATAATTTTCTGAAGATATTATATTTTCAACAATACCCACAATTTCAATGAATTTATCTTGTGCTCCTTGCCTTAAAACAGTCGCTGGGATTGGAATCTGCTGTATATAAAAATTATACAAATCCATACCCCTAATTGCTCTTGCATAAATAAAATTATATGCATACCAGCTAATGAAAGAAGAATTTAAATAGGCCAACCAAAACTCTGGTGATATTTTTTCATTTAGTTCAAATGACATTAAAGTATTGGTTATAATAATTCCCTCTCGATCATAACATGCAGTTATCTTGATATGTGGAATTGGATTTTCAATGTGCGCTACAAGTCTTTGTGCAATTATCTTTGTTTTTAAAAATTCCTCTACCTGTTTCCAGCTTAATTTTTGTCTGTTTTTCAACCATCTATTAGATTTAATTTTCCAGCGACCAATATCAACACCTTTAAGTAATTTGTACTCCGTTTCAATATCTGAATAAAAATCAACACCTATTGCTAATCCTAATTTTCCAGCGACCAATTTTTCATTAATTTTTTCAGTCTGAATTTTATTCCAAAAAGACCTTGGCATCTTCAATAGATAAACTTGAGCCGTAGAATTTTCCAAAAATATTTCGTCTTTTTTTCCTTGACCAATTTTGACAATATTATCATTTTTATCTAAATATAGACAATTAATATTTGAAACTAGGTCATTTTTAACTAAACCAAAAGCATTTGCCTCTAAAAGCACATTCTCAAAAGCTTTACTTGAATCAAGCAAGAAGTGTAAATTATTTTTTAGCCAATAATTTCTTCTGAAACCTTCCCATGCATCTCCATACAAAGATTTTTTTGGAATAATAAAAGTTAAAATTCCATTAACTCTAACTAAATTATCAAAAGATTTTTTACAAAATAATTCCGCACTGTCACCACTACTAAATTCAATTTTTTCAATTTTTCTAAAATGCCTTTTTTCTGAAACAGTCAAAACATCCCTAAAGCCATATGGTGGATTTCCAATCACGATATCAAAACCTAGATTTTCTCGATTAAACACTTCCCCAAAATGTAATTTCCATGGAAAAAATGGACGCAAGTGATCTTTTTTCCATTTATCCAAAACGTTCTTCACTGCCAAAATCTTCTCAGTTCCCTTGAGCATTTTCTTGCCATCATTTGAGTTATTCCTAACCACAGATTCAGCATTTTCAATTTCCTCCAAACACTTGCTTCTAATAAGCTCGTCCTCAATATGATCAATTTTCCTTTTCAGAATTTTCTTCTTGTCAGGATCAGTCACACTAAAAAATTCAGCATGCAACTTCTCAAGTTTTTCTGTCAAATTGTCGCTTTGATCAAGAATGAGTTTACTTTGGATTCCACTAACATGAAACAACTCTTTTTGCTCCTTTGTTCTTTTGTCCAGTTTTTTGACCCCGCTAAAGTCAAATTTAATCACGCTATCCCCAATGACCAAGTCCTCCAAAAGACTATTGCCTTGCATAATCTTGTAATCAAGATTTGGTAATGGTTCAATCTCATCAATGCTTTCATCCACTACCACTGAAAGCCAAAAACGAAGCTTGGCAATATCAATTGCTCCTGGATCAATATCGACACCATAAAGACAATTTTGAATTGTCTCTTTTTTAAGTGTATATTCCATGTTTATAAATTCACCCAGATGCCAAACATAGAGATAAGAACGCGCTTGAACAATCTCATAAAGCATTCCAACAAGAAAAGCTCCCGATCCACAAGCAGGGTCAACAACTTTTACATTTTTCAATAATTCATTCATATCCTTGGCTTCATTTTTTTGCAAAAATAAATTCTCTTCAGCGGCTTTTTCCAGCTCAGCTTCATCATCTATTTTTTCCAATGCCGCATCATCAATCACACCCTCCCTTAAAATGAGTCTTCTTATTTTTTTCTCATCAATCTTGCTGTTTGAGCAAAGATAATTAATGAGGCTTTCATGACACATATAATGCACGATCTCACGCGGAGTATAAAATGAACCCTGCCCTTTTCTAATATTATCTTCAAGCAAATTTTCGAAAACCTTCCCAAGCATTTCAGGATCAACAGAGACTTCTTGATCATCTGGCGTATTCTCATCAATTGTAAAATTGTAGAGATCAAAAATATCCAAGATTCCAGTATTTTCATTATTTGAAAAAATATCATTTGGAATATTGATAAATTCATCTTGCCAATTGTAATCACTGATTGGCTCAAATAATCCTCCATTCAAAAAAGGAATCTGGCAATCAAACTTTTCACGATAAAAGCTCCCTGCCATTTTTGGCAAACTATTCAAACAATCATAAAAAAGATGCTCCAAATAATCATTGAAAAAGTTTTTATTTTCCGTCTGACATTTCAAGAAAATACTACGCAAAAATTGACCATCACCTTTAGATATATATTCTCCTCTCCTTGCACCAAGCCATCCTTTCTTTTGCAAGAAATATATAAATACTATTTGTCCAAGCAACTTCTTGGCAAAAATTTCAAGCTTCAGCCCATGTTTTCCAGCAAAAGCATTGAATGCCTTATCATTCTTAAGGTGACCCAGCAAACTTTCAAAAAGTTTTTTATAATTTTGATAAAATTCTCGTGTAACTATTTCAACATTAAATCTCTCAAGCAAGTCATCAAAGTTTTCTACGCGACCCTTCTTTATTAAAAAGTTTTCAGCAGTTTTTACTTTAGCATTAGCACCAAGATAAAAAGAAAATCTTCTGGCATTTGAATATTTTTTGAAAACTTTATTTTTATCATCCAAATCCAACTTTATTGTCAGCAAGGAAAATCTGTAATTTTCAGAATCTTGGTTTTTGAATATAACCAAGGCTCTGTGCATCCAATGATCAGCAAGGATTTTGAAAACATCAGTGGTGATGGCCACTCGTGGATCCTTTTCTTTTGCATGATCCATTTCCAAAACATACAAATCAAGAGATTCACAAAATCCAAGCACTTTTGCATTGGAAATTATCTTATACCTGTCCTGATTTATAATTATATCCTCCTCCTTTTCCACAAAATCAGCAGGCAAAAAATCTTCCAAAAAACTCTTAAATACCGTTTGATTATATTTTTCGTTGAATTTTATCATATGGTTAATTCTTCAGAGAGAACGATTAATTTACCTGAATCATTGGCACGATCTGCCGTTGAAAAAATATCCATTAAATATTTTGTAGGAACCATTTCCTTGAGAATCTGGAAAGCTTTCTCTGGATCATTTTTATCAATTTTCATCACTGCAATATCCCTAAGTATCCCATTAGGCAAAGCATCCAAGTCCTTTATAGCTTTTATAATATCAATGCATAAATCTTTAGACTTTGGATAAATCTCAGAAAGAAGTTTAATTTTATTCAAAGAATCCTGCTTTCTGCCTCCATCAACCGAAGCTTTGGTGTTGTCTTTAAATATGTGATTCTTGGCTATTGCATATATAGGTTCAAAATTGACACTCACATTAACTGCCTTTTCTGATTCATCAGCTTCAAAAAGTGGCAAAGCTGTCTGAGGTGAAACAACTTGAACATCCTCAGCATTTTTTCCATATGCAAAAACATAACTTCCGCCTTTTTTCGCAAATGCAACTACACCAGATTTTGTTGATTTTCTTGCAATCCTTGATCTGTGTGGTATTTTTTCAATCTTTTCCAATATTTCCAAATCGTCCTTGATCTTGAGCCAAACATTTCTATATTTAGCATCCCATGACAATCTCTCACTTTTTGAATTTTCCTCTCGATATTTTTGTGCAAAGTAATTTCTCAAATCTTCATCCTTTGTGAAAATTTTAGTATCCTCACCAAGAAGAGAATGAATCAAATCCATTTTCAAAGTGGAAATTTCTCTTGTGCGTGTTTCAATTTCCCCAGTTGCTGTTGGAAAAAAGTTATAAATATACAACTCTTCAAAAACTTTTTTATTGATTCTATTAATACGACCGACTCGTTGAATAACTCTCGTTGGATTATATGGAATATCATAATTTATAACTATTCCGCCGCGATGAAGATTAAAGCCTTCAGAAATTGCATCTGTTGCAACAATAAGATCAAAATCATCCAATTGTTTTGAATCTTCAACTCCTGCATCAAAATTTCTTTTTATGATATCTTTATTCTCATTTGACGCATCCTCTGAGCTATATTTAAAAACTCTTTCAAATCCATTCTTTTTCAATTTTGAATATAGATAATTTGCAGTATCAGAAAATTCAGTAAAAACAATTATTTTTCTTTTTTTATCTGTCCTAATTGATTGATTAATCTTTTTTTCAAAAAAATCAAACTTTGGATCTTCCTTGTTTTGTTGCCATTCCTTTTGAATATTCTTAAGCAAAACAATGTCATGCCTCAAGTCTGTTTCAAAATCATCCTCAAGCTCACTTTTTGGAATTCTAATTAATCCCTTTCCTTCCAATTTATCAAATAAAAGTTCTTGCTCCTTATCTGTCATATCAGCAAGTTCATCAACGCTAAGCAAATATCCCTTTTTTAATATAGGAACTTCCCCTCTTTCGATATACCAATCCAGCATTTTCTCTGAAGAATCAATCATGTTCTTAAGAGAAAGATTAAATCCACCAATAGAACTTTCGAAACGCCTAACGAGAAGTCTACGCATAAACTTTGAAACATTGTCTTGTCCTTGCTTGATTCTGTGTATTTTTTCCTCAACAGATATTTCATCATCGTCCTCATCAGCAGAACTAAGCTTATTTAAGAAATCAGAATCTTTTTTTAAATATTTAGCTGGTTTATATCTAGCACCAATAAAACAAGCATTCTTATCCTCCGATGCAATTCTGTTTAGAGTATCCACATATAAATCAAACATGTCACCCAAATCATATTCCAATAATTCTGGGTCTTTTACTTTTGCAAAGGATACTCCTTGTTTTTTTAGGTCATCCCTATAGTCTTCAATTTCTTCAAGATCCAATCTTGAGCGACGAATAACAAGTGGTTCTATCATTTTTCTTAGTTCATCAGCAATAGAATGAAGCTCTTCGCGTATTTCAAAATTCTCTTCGCCATCATTTTCCTTGCTGTTTTTTCTGATATCTTTTTTGATTGCCTTGTAGCGCTTAAAAAGAATATTGAAGGACATGCTAAGATTCTCAACTGTCTTAATGGTTGATTGTCCTGGGGTACTAAATAATTTAATAAGTGCGTAAATATCCTTTGGCTCATTATTAAATGGAGTTGCCGACAAAGCCATGACCAAATTTCCAGCACAAAGTCTGTGAAGTTTTTTATAGTTATCAGTATCCTCATTTCTATGCTTATGAGCCTCATCTAGAATTATGAGCATTTTTCCTTTGTTGTCACTGTGCCTCTCAAGTGCCTCCTCAACTTTTCCAGTAGTATATACAAATCCCTTGAAATCAAATTCAGCCATATAATCTTTCCACTGATTTTCGAGATGTGGAGGTGCGATAATAATAGTTTTTATTGCAAGATTATGAGCAATAGCCGAGGCTATGATACTTTTTCCAAGTCCAACCACATCAGCAACGATAACCCCACCAAATTTTTTTATTTTATCTATGCCAAGATCAATAGCATCTTTTTGATATTTAAGATCAGAATATTTCCCACCAGTAATCACTCCTGGGTATTTAGATTCTCCAATATTATCAACAGCAAAATATTCATTCAATACCTTATAATACATCAAAACTGGCTCAGGAAGTGCAAAAAGCCAAATCTTCTTTTTCACATTATCAATAAAATCATCTGCCAATTCAATGTCGGTTATGATGATGTTTTCTGGATCATTCCAATCACGTTCAAAATTTTCTATATGGCTCTCGTAGTAATGCTTTTCAGAAAGAACAATATTGTGTTCGCGTTGCTCCTTGAGCCCCGATATTGTCAGATTACTCGAACCAACAATAACAATTCCCTGCTCATCTGTTTTTTCATGCAATATATAAAATTTGGAATGATTCGCTTCAGCAGTTTTCTTTATTTCCAAGCTTCCATCTTTTATTTTATCTAGAAAAATTTCAAAAGCTTTTTGAGATTCTTCATTGTCAAAATAATCACTGTCATTAAAAATCTTAGAAAAATTTTCAATGTAGTCATCCTTTACAGCAGATCTTGAAGATATTTTAGTTTCAACTACATGATTATCGAGATTTAACTCCTTCAATGTTGAAACTTTTTCAAGTATTTTATTATCAATATCCATACCAACAAGAATTCTTATTTTCTTGTCCTTAAGTTCATTGTGTAGATCCTTAAACCCAGAAAAATAAAAATAGCCAACAAGTGCATCTATCCTGTCACAATTTGGAAGTATATTTTTTAGGTTAGCTGATAATGTATTTGTACCCTCATTTGTTATTGTTGGCATAT
>Ga0194059_1000007_pt1 | contig 161058 bp, 145 predicted proteins | sample SepL6211m_MetaG_FD_163426 | JGI IMG/M metagenome (GOLD analysis project Ga0194059, IMG submission 163426) | Anoxic zone freshwater microbial communities from boreal shield lake in IISD Experimental Lakes Area, Ontario, Canada - Sep2016-L626-11m | ecosystem: Environmental > Aquatic > Freshwater...
GGCCAAGGTAATCAGTCACCGGGCCTATGGATTCAGAACGGCAAAAAACTTCATTCTCAACTTGTATCACTGCATGGGCGATCTAACCATGCCAACTACTTTGCACAGGTTTGTGTGAGGAACCTTATAATAAGGAGCGAGCGTATTTATGACTGGTTATATAATGCTATTTTTTACTGTTTTGCTCGCATCTTGCAGCATTTTATACGCATCTGATTGTTATATGATTGAATATCCTGAAAAAATCGACCTTATTTGTAACGGATTACAAAAGGACAAAACCCAAAAAGATATACCAGTATACAGACCGTCACAGCCTGCTGTAGCTCAAATTGAAGCCCCCAAACCATCAGTAAATGCTTGTAAAATGCTTCAGGCAAACCATTACGATATTGCAAAAAACTCAATAGTTGATGTTGAAATAAGTTGCAGTGTAACAGGACAAAAATCAGAACAGGTTGAGTTTTTACTATACGGACTAAATGGGAATAATGAGCGTTTACTTACAACAGTGATTATTGGACAGCTTGATAATTTTGGCTTTGGAGATTTAAAAAAAACATTTGGTGCTGAATTCTCAAAATTTATAAATGTTCATAGATGGGAGCCAGATACCATAGGTGGGACGATACTAATGTCCAAAAAGTATTTGTATAATGAGACGGAAACAATAGCTCGTGCTGTACAAATAAAAAATGTATTCGAAGATTGGGAAAAACAAGCAACTACTGCTAATTTATCAACACCATCTGGTGATAATGTTTTACGTGCCTCAATGGGGTCGGTTACATTTAAACACTCTACGCATTCCAGCGAATCATGTTCATCTTGTCATACAGGATCTACGCAAGCCAGAATTCCAGAACTTAGCAAGGACTGGGCACACAAGACCTGTAAGGGTTGCCATACTGAAAGTAAACGTGGTCCAACAGGCTGTAAGGATTGTCATAAAAAATGATTTTATAAACAAATTTAAAAATACTTAGTGTCATTGGAGGTAACTTGAGTAACTTGAGGGACGTTGCTTGCTAATTAACTATTAGCGTGGAGTTCCTGGAGTCGCATAGGGTCTGGCTTGCAAGATTGCAAGTTGCACCACTATAGAAATCAACACCAAAACCGGTGGGCAATAAATCCTGCCCACCCTACAAAACCAAGCTAAACCAAGTCGTTATGAGTGAGCATGAGCAGGAATCACTGGGGTGATGTGGGGCTGGTAATATACGGGGGCGCTGGTGACTGGGGTAAAACGATGAAGAGATATTCAGACCAGGAATTGTTTGAGCTACTCGATTCTCTTGAGAGGAACCTTGAGGGACGTTGCTTGCTAATTAACTATTGGCGGGTAGTTCCGTGAGTCGCATAGGGTCTGGCTTGCAAGATTGCAAGTTGTAACACAATAGAAATCAATACCAAAACCGGTGGGCAATAAATCCTGCCAACTCTACAAAAACAAGTCAAACTAGGTCTTGACGAGTGGGCAAGAGCCGTCAAGGATACAGATTTTGGGCGGTGTAAGTCCGTCTACCGCCAATTACCCGATTCGAGCGGTTAGCATAATCCCGATTATTATCATGAAAACGCAGGGCAGAGCGCCGGACTACATCGCGTGGGAATGAGAAAAAAGGAACGAACATGAAATTCGAACAGCTACTGACTCTCTTTCATGGTACTCACTTGGAGTTGCAAAAACGGGCCGCCCGATCTGTTGATATTGCGCTGGTAATTAGAAATTGGCTGTTCGGTTACTACATTGTAGAGTTTGAACAAGGCAATGCCAACCGCGCTGAATTGTACGGGAAACGGCTAATAGAGCGGCTTTCCAAGGAACTAACTGCTGCACAATTGGGGCGGGGATTTTCAAAGCGTTCACTGGAACAGTATCGCCGCTTCTACGATTCATACAAAGAGATTGCGCAGGTACTGCCTGCGCAATCTTTGGAGAACAATCTTGCACGGCAGGAGATTGGTCAGGCACTGACTGGCGAATCTTTTGAGACTTTTGCTGCAAATTTAGAAGTTTTGCAGGCAGTGTCCACCGAATTGACAAAACGATTCGTTCTTGGCTGGACACACTATGTCTCGCTGCTCACCATTTCAAGCCCTGACGAACGTAGCTTCTACGAAATTGAAGCGTATGAAAATAGTTGGGGAACCCGTGAACTGGAACGCCAGATTGCCTCATCACTTTATGAACGATTGACATTAAGTCGTGACAAAGCAGAGGTAAAAAAGCTTTCGCAAAAGGGACTTGTTATTGAGAAACCTTCCGATGTAGTAAAAAATCCATATGTACTTGAATTTTTGGATTTGGATGAAAAAAGTGGTTATTCAGAACACGAACTGGAGTCCGCTATCATTGACAAGCTGGAACACTTTCTGCTGGAATTGGGAAAAGGTTTTCTGTTTGAAGCACGACAGAAACGCTTCACATTTGATAATGATCATTTTTATGTGGATCTGGTATTTTACAACCGTCTGCTGCGTTGCTATGTCCTTATTGATCTGAAACGCGACAAATTGACCCATCAGGATTTGGGGCAGATGCAGATGTATGTCAACTACTTTGACCGCTTTGTCAAAACCGATGACGAGCTGCCCACTATCGGAATTGTGCTTTGTCACCGCAAAAACGATGCTCTGGTCGAAGTAACCCTGCCTAAAGACTCAAACATCTTCGCATCAAAATATCAACTCTATCTGCCATCCAAAGAAGAATTTAAAAAACAGTTGGAATACGCTGCCGGGATTGAACATAAAGATGATATGGGGCCACATCAGAACGATCCTTGGCAAAATAAAGGACATTGATGTGGTACTGTTTTACATAACTGCAAACACGGAAAATGGCAATCACCCCGCCCCTGCGGGGCACCCCTCCACAGGAGGGGAATTAAATTCCCCTCCTGTGGAGGGGTGGCAGGCGAAGCCTGACGGGGTGGTGCTTTCCCCTCCGAAGGATGGGAATTAAAGAACAGAGAGGGAGAATAGATGCTCAATATCGGAAACTACAATAAACTCGAAATTGCCCGTATCACCGCCTCCGGAGCTGTTTTCAAGACAGAAGAGGGTGATGTGCTGCTGCCGCTGCGTCTTGTTCCGAAAGGGGCTGAGGTAGGAACTCATCTTGATGTCTTTGTCTACGTCGATTCTGAAGAGCGCCTGACAGCCACCACGAAACGGCCCCGCGCTGTTGTGGGGGAATTTGCCCTGCTCAAGGTCATTGAATCGACAACGGTCGGTTCGTTTCTTGACTGGGGACTGGAGAAGGATCTGCTGCTGCCGTTTGGCGAACAGCTGGAGCCGGTCAGGCGCGGCAATCAGGTGCTGGTGCGGATTTATCGTCATTCCAGCGGGCGGATTGCGGCGTCGGCGAAACTTGATAAATTTATCGCCCCGGTTGATGACACTCTGGCTGAAGGTGATGAAGTAGATCTGCTGGTCTATGCACACACCGATCTTGGTACCAAGGTGATAATCAATGACCGCTTTGGTGGACTGATCTTCCATACCGAACTGGTCGTCAAGCCGGGCTCTGGAGAGCGTCTGCGCGGCTATGTGAAGAAGATCAGGGAGGATGGCAAGGTTGATGTCACGTTGCGTCAGGGTGGCGCGCAGGAGGCGGAGAAAGATCGTAGAATCATTCTGGATGCGTTGGCTGCGGGCAACGGCTTTCTGCCGCTGACCGACAAAAGTTCTCCGGAAGCGATCGCCACGCTGCTCCGCCTGAGCAAGAAAAGCTTTAAAAAGGCGCTCGGCGGGTTGTATAAAGAGGGAGCGGTAACTCTGCTTCCAGATGGCGTTCGCTTGAGAGCTGTACAAACAAAGGCTGCGTTGTGAACATGAGAATCAGTGTAGTCGTCATATTTATGGTGTATTGTGCCCTGTTTCTTTCCGGCTGCAAAAAAACCGAAGTCGCTCCTGTCCCCGGCTTACAGGTTGTTACCACTCTGTTCCCGCTCTATGATTTTGCCCGTACGATTGCCGGAGACAAGGCGCAGGTGACCATGCTGCTGCCGCCAGGCGTCGAGCCGCATACCTTCGAACCAAAACCGGAAGAGATGATCAGGATCGGTCGAGCCGGGCTGTTTATATACACCAGTAAGTACATGGAACCGTGGGCGGAAAAAATTATCAGTGGTATAGAGAGTAAAACGCTGCGGGTAGTAAATGCCGGTGAACGGGCCAGCTATCGAACAGCATCGGGACAAGATGAGCATAGCCATGACCGGAAAGGGATGGATCCACACATCTGGCTTGATTTCAGCAACGCTTCGCTCATGGTTGATACCATTCTGGCCGGATTTGTTGCTGCTGATCCAGGTAACGGTACACTGTACCGGCAGAATGCGGAGGCATTGAAAGTTCAATTGGCAGCACTCGACCAACGCTACCGGAGCAGCCTTTCCACCTGCTCGACCAGAAAACTTCTCCATGGCGGGCATTATACGTTCGGCTATCTCGCAGGCCGCTACAATCTCGATTATTACGCGCTCAGCGGTCTCTCGTCTGATGCGGAGCCTTCGGCAGAGCGGATGATTGCCCTTGTCCGGGAGATCAAAACGTCCGGCATCAGGTACCTGTTTGCCGAAGAGTTGTTATCGCCACGCCTGACCGAAACACTGGCCAAGGAGGCGGGTGTCGGGGTATTGATGCTTCATGGCGCTCATAACGTCTCACGGGACGATCTCTCCCGCAGTGTCAGCTTTTTTGATCTGATGGAGCGCAATCTCGAACAGTTGCAGAAGGGGCTCTCATGTCGAGCGAAATAGTGGCAACCGAGTCGCTGTCATGCAGTTACCGGGAGGGGAGGGTGCTTGAGGACATTTCCTTCCAGGTTGAGCGTGGCGATTATGTCGGCATTGTGGGACCGAATGGTTCCGGCAAGAGTACACTGATCAAGGCGCTGCTCGGTCTGGTAAGCATCGGCACCGGTTCCGCACGGCTCTTTGGCACCCCATTGTCAGGATTTCGCGACTGGCACAAAGTCGGCTATCTCCCCCAAAGCCTCCATCTGGTTAATCCGGTATTTCCTGCGACGGTACACGAAACAGTCGGTCTCGGCCTGTTAAGTCTCAAATGCTTCCCGAAGCGGTTGAATCGTGATGACACCGCTAAAATAGATATAGTGTTAGATGAATTAGGTATTTCAGACCTTAAATATAAACTGATTGGTGAACTGTCAGGTGGTCAGCTGCAGCGCGTGCTGCTTGCCCGGGCCATCGTTAATAATCCGGAACTGCTCGTTCTCGATGAACCGACCGCAGCTCTTGATCCGGAAACAAGAGGCCGTTTTTATACCATGATTGCCGATATCAACCGTACACGCGGCGTTACGGTGCTACTGGTGACACACGACAGCGGCGCCATAGGTGAGCATGCTTCCAAAATGCTCTATCTTGATAAAAAGCTGCTTTTTTTCGGCAGTTTTGATCAATTCTGCTGTTCAGCCGAGATGTCGTCGCTGTTCGGCGAACATTCCCAGCACCTGATGTGCCACCGGCATTAACCATGAATCTCCTTGAAATTCTCTCATACGGCTTCATTCAACGGGCGCTGCTCGCCGGTACCCTGATTGCTCTGCTCTGCTCGGTACTCGGGGTGTTCCTGGTTTTACGCCGTTTATCGCTGATCGGCGACGGTCTGGCGCACGTCACCTTCGGCAGTACCGCCATCGCCCTGGCGCTCAAGTTCTATTCCGTCATGTCGCTGCTGGTGACCATGCCGATTGTGCTGCTCGCGTCTCTCGGCATTCTCAAGTTGACCGAAAAGGGGCGCTTAAGCGGTGATGCCGCCATCGGTCTGGTGTCAGCCCTCGGAATCTCGGCCGGGATCATTCTCGCCAGTGTCGGAGGGGGGTATAATGTTGATCTGCTGAGCTATCTGTTCGGCAACATTCTCTCGATCCGGAGTGAAGAGGTGGTGATCGCGGCTCTGCTCTGCCTCGGAGTCATGCTGATGCTGACCCTCTATTATCACGAGCTGTTCGCTATTTCCTTCAGCGACGAGCTTGCCAAAGTATCCGGCATTCACACCTCATTCATCAATGCATTACTGGTGCTGCTGACCGCGCTGTCGGTAGTTCTCGCGATGAAGCTGGTCGGCATCATGCTGATTTCATCCCTGCTGATTGTCCCGGCGGCCGGTGCTCTGCAGCTGGCGCGTGGTTTTAAAGTCTGTATCATGCTCGCCGCCGTACAGGGGTGCAGCTCGGTGCTTATCGGTATTATTGTTTCCATCATGGCCAACCTCCCGGCCAGTGCCACCATCGTGTTGGTCAATCTACTCTTTTTCGCCGCCGCGTGTACCATTCGCCGGTTTATTTACCCGGCGCACAGCAACTGATACAGAGCCATGACGTTACTTCAGAAACAGCAGAATTTAATCTTGATCGGTATGCCGGGCGCCGGCAAAAGTACTATCGGTGTCATCCTGGCAAAACTCACCTCACGCGGTTTTATCGATACCGACCTTCTCATTCAGACGTCTACGGGACGGCCGTTGCAGGATATTGTTGACAGAGACGGCTACGCAGTACTGCGGAAAATTGAGGAAGAGGTACTGCTTGAGCTTTCTGTCTGTAACTGCGTTATTGCCACCGGAGGGAGTGCTGTGTACAGTGAAACCGGTATGGCTCACCTGAAGTCTAACGGTATTGTCCTGTTCCTTGATGCCGATATGACGACACTTGAAGCACGGATTCATGACTACAGTACAAGAGGCCTGGCAAAAAGAGCTGACCAGAGCTTTGCAGAGATGTTTAGCGAGCGCTTTACCCTTTATACCAAGTATTCCGACATCACAATCACATGCGCCGGCCTGACTCATGAAGAAGTCTGTTCACGAGTCATGGCATCGGTACGGAGAACAGATCATGCCCCATCTCTTTGAACCACTCACCCTGCGCAGTGTTACACTTCCCAACCGGATCGCCGTATCCCCGATGTGCCAGTATTCAAGCGTTGACGGTTCAGCTAATGATTGGCACCTCGTTCATCTCGGCAGTCGGGCGATTGGTGGCGCCGGCCTTGTGCTGACCGAGGCGGTGGCCGTAACCCCGCAGGGGCGCATCAGTCCGCATGATCTCGGGCTTTGGAGTGATGAACAGATCGACCCATTGGCACGTATCGTCACTTTTATTTCCCGGCGGGGGAGCGTTGCCGGCATTCAGCTGGCGCATGCCGGCCGTAAGGCGAGTACTTCGCCGCCATGGACGAACCGGGGCATCACCTTGACGGAAGCGGAGGGTGGCTGGCCGATTGTCGCCCCGAGCGCTGTTGCCTATGACGACGGCTGCATTGTGCCGACGGCATTGACCGAAGCGGGGATACAGGAGATAATGGCCGCCTTTGCCGGGGCCGCCCGCCGGGCGCTGCTGGCAGGGTTTCTGGTTGCCGAAATCCATGCCGCTCACGGCTACCTGCTGCACCAGTTTCTTTCACCGCTCAGTAACCGACGCAGTGACCGGTACGGCGGCAGCTTTGAGAACCGTATCCGGCTGCTCCGGGAGGTTGTGACCGGCGTCCGGAACGTCTGGCCGGAGCATCTGCCGCTCCTGGTGAGGATTTCTGCAACCGATTGGGTCGAGGGGGGGTGGGATCTCGAACAATCTCTTGAACTGGTGCGCCAGCTGCTCCCCCTTGGGGTTGACCTGATTGACTGCTCCTCCGGCGGCTCGGCACCGCAGGCTAAAGTACCGGTGGGGCCGGGCTATCAGACACAATTTGCCGAACAAATTCGGCGGGAAACCGGCAGCAGGACCGGTGCCGTGGGGATGATTACCGATCCGGCTCAGGCTGACCACATCATCCGCTCCGGCCAGGCCGATCTGGTGCTGCTCGCCCGGGAACTGCTCCGTGATCCTCACTGGCCGCTCCGCGCTGCCCGTGAGCTCGGTCATCCGGCCCCCTGGCCCGCCCAGTACGTCCGCTCGGCCCCGGCTCACACTCCGGCGTATCTGCCGGAACAATAGTACCTATGAGCAGCGTAAAGGCAGCAGCTTCATGCTCATAATTGTCGAATCGCCCACCAAGGCAAAAAAAATCCAGGCGATCCTGAAAACCAAGGCCATGTCTACCGTGGGACACTTCAAGGATCTGCCCGATGCCTCGCTTGGTGTTGACCTCACCACCTACGAACCGACTTTCGTCTACCACGAAAAGAAGGCACACCTCCCGAAAGAGCTTCGCGCCGCAGCACGCGGCGAAACGGTCATGCTCGCCGGCGACCCGGATCGTGAAGGGTATGCCATCAGCTGCCATATTTATGATGAGGTGAAGTCGGTTGCCAAAGAGTGCCTGCGTATGGAGATCTTTGAGGTCACCGAGAAGGGGCTGAAAGAGGCGCTTGCCAAGGCGGTACCGTTCGAGCAGACCAACCGCGGCCTCTATAATGCCTTTCTCGGACGCCGCATCGGCGACCGCCTGGTCGGCTACATCCTCTCCCCGCTTACCAGCAAGGCTCTCCGCAGAGGCTACAGCGTCGGCCGGGTCCAATCCCCGGCGGTCCGGTTGGTGGTGGACCGGGAGCGCGAGATCCGGGCGTTTAACTCATCCCCGTACTGGATGCTCGATATTCAGTTGGATAAAGACGGCACAACCTTTCTGGCCCGTCACGTTAACGGTAAATTTGCCCAAAAAGCGGATGCCGAACTGATCAGTGCCGCCATCGCTGCCGAAACTCATGCGCTTGCGGAAAAAGTGGAAAAGAAAGAGGCCAAACAGTCCCCCAAGCCTCCGTTCACCACGGTTGATCTGCAGGCCGCTGCCGCCACCCGCCTGAAGTTCACCCCGGAACATACCATGAAGCTGGCTCAGGCGCTTTTTGACCACGGCATCATTACCTATCACCGAACCGATTCGGTCCGGATGGACGATGCCTTTGTCGCTGAGATTCGGGAATTTCTCGGTAAAACGCTCGGTAACGACTACCTCCCTGATAAGCCGTACCAGTACAAATCAAAAAATTCTCAGGCAGAGGCTCACGAAGGTATCCGTCCGACCCATATGCACTCAGGTGCCGATATCGCGGCCATGATCAAAAAAGAGGGGCTCACGCCCGACCATGGCCGGCTGTATGAGTTGATCTTCAAACGTGCGGTTGCCAGCCAGATGGCAGCAGCCCGCTACGACTCGACCGTCATGCATTTCACTGTTGCCGGTGAGCGTTTCAAGGCCGCCGGGCGCGTGTTGACCTTTGATGGCTTTCTCAAAGTGTACGCGGAGGTGGACGAGGAAAAGGAAAAGAAGGGGGATGAAGATGCCAGGCTGCAGTTGCTTCCGCCGGTAGAAGTTGATGAATTGGTGCCGAAGGTGCAGGAAATTCTTGACGAAAAAAAGACCAAGCCGCCCGGACGATTTACGCTCGGCTCATTGGTGAAGGAGTTGGAGCGTCTCGATATCGGTCGTCCTTCAACGTATGCCGCTATCACTAAAAATATCACTGATCGTGGCTATGTCACGGAGGAGAAGGGCAAGGTTGTTCCGCTGCCTCCCGGGGAAACGCTAATAGACTACCTGAGAGACAAACATGGCTGGGTAATCGATTATGCGCTGACCAGCAAGATGGAAAATTTCCTGGATCTGGTTGTAGAGAACAAAGAGACTTGGCAGCGCTTTTGCCGGGGTGTTCATAACAAGATGGGTTTCTCCGTTCCGCCAGCCAGGGCGGTGGGCGGTGGGCCGAGTGAAGCGCAGCTGAAATTTGCAGCCAGCCTTGCCCTGAAAAACGGTCTCGTTATAGCGGAGGAAATATTGAAGAGTGGCAGAGCGTTATCCGTGTGGATTGATAACGCTCTTGAAAAGAAGAGTACCAATTAACCAACGACACACCAAAGATACCCAATCATGAAACTTGATACCCCCACCATAATTGTCCTCACCATCATCAACGTCCTGACCATGGTGATGATCCTGGTACACACACGCATGCCCCGAAAAACCTAACTCTGGTGCGGACGATACGGAGGGATGAACAGCAGGCCGGTACGCAGAGGCTGCGCATCATCGCCCTTTCCGCCAATGCCTATCCCGAAGACAAACGCACCGCACTGGAGGCTGGCTGTGACAGTTATCTGTCGCGCCCCTTCGACACAAACAGCCTGTTACGGGTGATGGCTGTGGCATCGCCGGATAATTGCGGTAATCAACATGAACTTGAACAGCAGCTTGATCTTTTACGTGTTGCCGCCAGGAGCAGGATTGCCGCTTCGGTTGCGATTATCAAGGAGGCACTCACGCGTGGTGACAACAAGGTAGTCAGGTATGAAGGCCACCGGATCAAGGGGCTGGGGATGTCACTGGGAATTGCGGATGCCGAGCGGATCGGGACTGCTTTGGAGTTGGCTGGTCGGGATGGGACGTTGGAGGGGATTGGGGTGTTGCTGGAGGGGTTGTAGTTTCGTTTGACATTAGTATCACAATATGATACTGGATAGCCATGAACAACAAGCACCGGAAAACGTTACAGGCACTGTTTGCAACTCCGATTCAATCCGGCATAAACTGGGCGGATATTGAGGCGCTCTTTATGATTTTAGGTGCTGAACGATACGAGGGGAACGGTTCCCGTGTCCGGTTCTTGCTGAATGACGTCAAAGCGACGTTTCACCGCCCACATCCGCACAAAGAAACTGATAAGGGCGCTGTTGTTTCGGTACGGAACTTTTTAAAAGCAGGAGGAATCGAACCATGATGGAATATAAAGGGTATGTAGGCAAAGTTGAATTTGATGATGAGGCGGGTATTTTTCATGGTGATGTCATTAACACCCGTGACGTAATTACCTTTCAGGGTACCACTGTTGAAGAAATACGCTCCGCATTCCATGATTCTGTGGAGGACTATCTTGAATTTTGTGCTCAGCTTGGTCATGCTCCCGAAAAGCCTTTCACCGGAAAACTCATGCTGCGTCTTCCACCGGATCTACACCGGAAAGCTTACATTGCCGCGCAACATGCCGGCAAAAGCCTTAATGCCTGGATAGCTGATTGTATCGGCGAAACAGCACACGTCTAATGAAGGGGTAACTGTCTGTTCGCTTATTTCCATCTCCTCCGCAATCTGCTTTACCCGCATGTCATCGGCAATCCGTGTTACCACCTGTTTTTCCCGTGGCGTCAGCAGCGGTGCAGGGGCATGTTTGCGGTTCCGTTCATCCAGATAGGCTTTGGCGATAATGGCGCTTACCTGGGGTGACAGATACTGCTCCCCGGCGACTGCCGTTTCGATAGCCAGCTTCAGTTCGCGGGGGGAGGCCCGTTTCAGCAGAAAACCGTCCATTCCTTCTTCCAAAGCCCGGGTAATCTGGAGAGGATCTTCAAGCGCCGTCAGTGCGATAATCTTTATCTTCGGCTGAACAGCTTTTATCCATTTCGTCGCTTCCACGCCCCATCCATATCCGGCATACGCAGATCCATCAGGATCAAATCCGGTTTAAGCAGCCGGGCCTGTGCCACCGCTTCCACACCGGTTGATGCCGTGCCTGCCAGTGCAACTCTCTCAAAACACTGTCGGGGCAGGTACGGCGATTACGCCAAACGATATATTTGCCTTGAATACCGGCTATTCACCATACAAGGTCGTCGGATTTGATGCGGCCAGCAATAGCAGCGTAACCATGACCGGAAAGGTTAAAACAGCGCTGGAGGTTGTGCGGTAGGGTAGTTGACTATTTCATGATGGAATCTGCATAACACAAGATCGAGGATGACAGGTGCACCAGATACAAGAAAGGCTACACCGTTATGGAGTGGCCATATTACTTACGAGCATTGCGCGGGCAATGCTATCAGAAGTGGCCTGATTGGTAAGGCGTGCGACCAGAGCAAGTCCAAAATCAATGGCAGTACCCACCCCCTGACTGGTAATGATGGTGCCGTCACTGACAACGGTGGTATCTTCATAGATACCGCCATTCAACCGGTCACCATACGTAGGATAGCAGGTCACTTTTTTTCCGTTGAGCAGCCCCGCTGCGGCAAGCACAATAGGTGCCGCGCAGATTGCGCCGGTAGGCTTATTTTGAGCCGAAAACTCTAACAATAGAGCTTGAATACGGGGATCAGCGTTGAGATTGTCAGTGCCCGGCTGACCTCCCGGGAGGACGATCAAGTCGAATGAGTCGGCATGTATGGCGTCTATGGTCGTGTCGGGAACAACCGTAATTGCGTGGGTACCTGTAACCGGTCCGGGTAGAAGGCCGGCAATAACAACCTCAATCCCGGCTCTCCGAAGTATGTCTACTACTGCAAGCGCCTCAATCTCCTCAAAACCTGGTGCCAGTGGCATAATAACTCTTGGCATTTATTCCCCCTCTAAAAAAAATTAAATTATTTTCAGTGCCATTCGTACCAGAAGTTCCGGAAGTTCCTGTAAGCCTTGATTCATCTGCCGCTATTTTTTTGCATAGCGTTTCCGATAAATCTGCATCCGTGGTGTTAACGCCTCATACCGGTCTGAGATGTGGCGAAATTCAAGGTTCTCTTTCGTACCGAGACAGAGGAAGCCGCCCGGTATCAGGCTGGTGTCAAAGAGAGCAAACACCCGCTCTTTCAGCGCTTGTTTGAAATAGATCATGACATTGCGGCAGAGGATCAGGTTCATCTCGCCAAAATCGGTATCAACAGCCAGGTTATGAGCAGCGAAGACGATATGTTCCCGCAGTGAAGGGGACAGAATTGCATGGTTGTAACGGGCGGTGTAATAATCGGAAAAAGAGCCGGTACCGCCGGAATGCTGATAGTTTCTGGTAAAGTGCTGCATATTCAGCAGTGGGTAGATACCTTCCTCGGCCTTGTGGATGACCTCTTCGTTAATATCGGTAGCATAGATGCGGAAGCGTCCCTTTAATCCCTCTTCCTGCAGGAGGATCGCCATTGAATACGCTTCTTCCCCGGTAGCGCAGCCGGCGTGCCAGATTTTGACGAAGGGATAGGTTTTCAGATACGGTACGACCTGCTCTCTGATTGCCGTAAAAAAGCCGGGATCACGGAACATCTCTGAAACATTGACCGTGATTCCCCGCAGCAGTGTGTCAAACAGGGTGCGGTCCCGCAGCAGGTCGGATTGAGCGAGAGAGAGGGTTGCATATCCGGAACCGGAAAGCCACTGAGCAAGGCGTCGCCGGAGTGACGCCTCGGCATACCCCCTGAAATCATAGCCATAAACCTGGAAAACACCTTCCAGCAAAAGTTCTATTTCGAGGCCGATGAGCTCGTCTGCCGTCATACGGTCTCTTCTGGCGAATACAGCCAGACCCTCAACAGGGAAAACAATTTTTCCATATCAACCGGCTTTGGAATGTAGTCGCTGGCTCCGGCCTTCAGGCACTCTTCACGATCCCCTTTCATCGCCTTGGCAGTCAGGGCGATGATCGGCAGTGCGTGGAAACGGGGATTACTTCTGATAGCACGCATTGCCTCGTAGCCATCCATTTCAGGCATCATGATATCCATCAGCACCAGATCAATATCTGGAAATTCATCGAGCCGATTAAGTGCCTCAAGTCCGTTCTCCGCCTCAAAAATAACTATCTCCTTTTCTGCAAGCGCGCTGGAGAGTGAGAATATATTGCGCATATCGTCATCAACGATCAGGATTTTTTTACCTGCCAACAGAGTCTCTTTGTCGAGCGCAGAATAAATCAGGTGCTGTTTGTTCGGGGCAAGCGAGGTTTCAACCAGATTGAGGAAAAGTGTTACTTCATTCAAGAGCCGTTCGTGGCTTTTTACCCCTTTGATAATGATACTCACGGCATAGTGATGCAGGCGTTTCTCCTCTTCGTGATTCAGCTCGCGACCGGTGTGGATAATGACCGGAATGAGACGCTCAGGGTCAATTTTTTGCAGTTCCTCCAGTAACTCATACGCACCCATGTCGGCCAAGCCGAGATCGAGCACAATGCAGTCAAATCGTTCATTGGAGAAAAATGCAACCGCTTTGGCACCGTTATCAGCAAGAGTGACGGTCACTTTCCGCTCTCCTAAAAGAGCTGTCAATGCAGCGGCCTGATGCTGGTCGTCTTCAACAATCAGCAGTTTTTTCATAGAGTTGTCATTCGCAGCCGCAAGCGTGACAAAAACGGTGTCCGACTGTTCACTGGTCTGACTGACCGCTCTGTCCGCTTCCTGATTGATATCGCAGAGCCCCGTAACCGGCAGATACAGGGTAAAGGAACTTCCGGTCCCGGTCTCACTGGTTACAAAAATTTCGCCACCCATGGAGCGGGCAAGCCGCCGTGAAATGGAAAGTCCCAGGCCGGTTCCGCCATAGGTCCTGCTGGTGCTGCCGTCAGCCTGTTGGAACGCGTTGAAAATCAGCGATTGCTTGTCAGCAGGGATGCCGATACCGGTATCAGTAACGACAAAGGCCACGGCTTCACTGTGTAACGGGTTCTCTTTCTCTCCCGGGGTATATGTATGGAGTGAGACCGACCCCTGGCTGGTGAATTTACAGGCATTGGAAAGCAGATTTTTAAGAATCTGCTCGGTTCTCAGGATATCAGTGGTGATGGTCTCCGGAAGTGTAGCGTCACGAGAGACCGTGAGTTCGATCCCTTTTTCACTGGCGATGGGGTTAAAAACAGCCTGAAGATGTAGACACATATCCGCAAGAACCAATTGCTCATAGTGAAATTTCATATGCCCTGACTCTATTTTTGAGAGGTCCAGGATATCATTGATCAAGAGCAGCAGATCGCGTCCGGCACTGTTGATAGTTGCGGCAAAATCAACCTGTTTGGATGTCAGATTGCCTTCACGATTATCTCTCAGCAAGCTGGAGAGGATCATTAAACTATTGAGAGGGGTGCGCAGTTCATGCGACATATTGGCCAGAAATTCAGATTTATAGGTGCTGACGCGCTCGAGTTCATCGGCTTTGCGCTGGAGTTCAAGGCTGGTCGCCACAACTTCACGGTTTTTGGCACGAATTTCTTCTCGCTGCTGCTCCAATGTCCGGGAACGTTCTTCCAGCTCTTCATTAATCTGCTGCAGCTCTTCCTGCTGGACACGCAACTCCTCTGTTTTGGCCTGGGTCAGTTCCAGCAGTTCGTTGACCTTCTGGCGGGATTTGGTAATGGTGAGGGTGGCGGCAAGCGGTTCCATAATCCGGTGGAGGAATTCCTGGTCATCTTCACTGAACGGAGAGAAAGATGCCATTTCCAGCAGACCGGTCAAAGCGTCGCTCTGTACCAGGGGGAGGGCGATGATAGAGACCGGTTGCGCTGCATCGAGCCCTGACCTGAAGCTGAGATGGTCGGGAGGAACCGAGTTCAGGCAGATCATTTTCTGGTCGAGCGCCGCCTGTCCGGCAATGCCTTCACCCAGATGCAGGTGCCGCGGGGCAATCTGGCCGGAAACCGCAAAGGTAGCGGCAGCGGTAAGAGCGTTCTCCGTTTCGTCGAACAGGTAAAAAACGCCGATTCCGGCCCGGAGATAGGTAACCAGAAAGGCGAGCGCGCGTTCGGTAAATTCAGCGGCACTTGTGTCTCTCTGCAGGATCGTTGCAAGCTTGAGCCGCCCCTCCCGGAACCAGTTTCTCAGTGCCTCTTTGTCACGGCTGTTTCGCAGCGCGTCCGTCAGACTGACAAAAGCCTGGTCCTGGAGATGCTGCATCTCGCTCATTTCGACAATGGCCCTCAGCAACATCCCCGTTTCATCGCTGCTGACCTGGCCCTCATCAAGTGTCAGCGGCATACCTACAGTAACTTCGCGGCTCAGATCACCGGCAGCGATTGCTTCCACAAGGAGCGACTTCTCTCTGACGGTCCTCTGCTGCATGAGCATGGCCACCTGTATCCGTTTGAGAGGGGTCGCGATACTGCGCGTTATAATCAGAGCCATCAGAGCCGCGAGCAATGTTGAACCTATGATAAGAAACAGCATGACTTGGCTGGAGGCTTTTGCCGCTGCAATATTCTGATCCGAAAGTTGTTTGGCCGATGATGATAAATACCCGGATAACAGATCGATCTCTGCGATCATTTCACGTTCGGTTTTGTGGGTAGTGTGAAGAGTGAAGTATGTCGCTTCTGCATCTAAATTTTTTTTTGCAATTTCAATGGTATGTATCAGGTCTGCGCCGTATTTCCTATTGGTTTCGATGAAGGAGTCAAACAGAATTTTTGCCTCTTCATCCGGAAGTGATTTTTCAAGATCCGCAGCCGCCAGGTTGGCTTTTTCACGAAATAACCAGACCCGTTTCTCGCAGGCGTCAATCTCCTCCGGACTGTTTTCCAGAATTATTTCACGGACATTAGTGCGTACCCGCTGGAAATTCGAACTGACGATACCGATCTGTTCCAGTGCCAGAACCCCTTTTTCATAGAGTCTGGTATTGGCAGCAACGATTTTACTGATCTGCGCATAGCTGAAGATACCGACAGCCAGAGTCATTGCAACAACCGTTAAAAAGCCGAAAATCAACTTGTTCCTGATTGTAAGGTTGCGGTAGAAATTCATGAACTATTCCTTGAAGTACATGACACAGGAAGGTTTTTACCCCAGCACCACCCGGTTGCGCCCTGCATTTTTTGCCTGATACAGGGCGGTATCCGCCCTTCTGATCAGGATGTCGGCATCGTCACTCTCCTGAAGCTGCACCACACCGAAGCTGGCTGACAAATTAATCGCTTTGGCGCCGACTGTCTGCTTTTCAAAGGCGGTCCGTATCCGTTCAGCCAGGGCTGCCGCAGCTTCACTGGCGGTGTGTGGCAGAAGAACAATGAACTCTTCACCACCCCACCGGGCAGCAACGTCCTCCGTCCTGATAATATCGCGCAACAGGTCGGAAAAAGTTTTCAGTATCAAGTCTCCGGCACTGTGGCCATAAGTGTCATTGACGCTTTTAAAATGGTCAAGATCGATCATAATCATGGCAAGAGGGTATGTGTGACGCCGTGCTGCACTTACCGCTCCATGTAAACATTCGTTGAAATACCGGCGATTGAAGAGTGACGTCAGTTCATCCGTTGCTGCCAGAAGTGAAATGGTCTTGTTTGCTTCCTTCAATTCCGAGGTGCGCTCTTCAATCAGCTGTTCAAGATTAGTGTAAAACCGTTCGATCACTTTACGCTGCAGGTACAGTTCCCGAAAGACCTGGAGTTTGCTGCGCAGAATTATCGGCTCAAACGGTTTGATCAGATAATCAACCGCCCCGGTTTCATATCCTTCAATCTGGTCAAGAAGATCCTTTATTCCGGCGGTCACAAAAATTATCGGAAAATGATGAGTTTTCGGATTTGAGCGGATAAGACGAGCTACCTCAAAGCCGTTCATGCCCGGCATCTGTACGTCGAGAAGCAGCAAGGCAAAGTCGTGTTTCAGTGATAGTCTCAGGGCGTCATTTCCTGATGAGGCGGTAATAACATCAAAACCTTCATCAGCAATAACTGCTTCAATGGCCATGATGTTTTGCGGCAGGTCATCTACAATAAGTATCGGGACTTTTTCGGTCATTCCAATCTCCTTACAATCAGCGCTTTCCGCCGGACATCCTACAGCTTTCCGGAGTTCTCCGCAACATCCACATAAAAACCGGCCCGGCTAGTCCACCAATGCCTATACAGGCAAAGGCAACTCCCCATTCCGAACGGATTCCGGGGAGAATCTGCCAGTCACGAAATGTGTCGAGAGCCCAGCCGAAAACGGTCGGAGAAATCATGCCCATTGAATAGCCTATCAGCGATTGCAGCCCCATGGCGGCGCCAAGATAGCCGGGAGCAACAAGTTCGGTTAAACCGGTTGAAAACACCGGTGACTCGGCGACAATCAGATATCCGTAGACGAGACCGATCGCCAGCGTCAGCGGAAGGCTGGTGTTAATCAGCCAGCCGAAGGAGAAAGAGAGGATTGCACTGGCAGACATGACGGCGGTAATGGTCGCTGTCCGGCCAAAACGGTCGGAAAGGGTGCCGGTAATAGCGGTTGAAAAGGCGCCGATTCCGATGAGAACGGCCGCGATGGCCGAAGCGAGTCCGGTGGCCCGGGATGTTTCATAGCCCCAGCCAACAAGTGCCGACGTGAAAAAGGGCGCCAGCCAGCTGCGCATGCCATACATCTCCCACATATGGGCAGCATAGCCGAAAATCATCAGCAGGGCCGGGCGGTTTTTGAGGACCTCCCCGGTATAACCGGCTTTACTGCAGGTACGGAGTGGCGGGCGATATCCGGCAAAAAGCGGGAAAGAGAGCAGCGCGCCGGTACAAACGCCGAGAGAACAGCATATGAAGGCGACTCTCCAGCCATAGATTCCGGTCAGTACGCCGGTTACCGCCAGAGAAAATGAACCGCCGAGCACCAGCGAGCCGACATACATGCCGATGGCTTTGCCCCGCTGTCCCGGCTCAAAACGTTCAGCCACAAGTTTAAGTCCCGGCATATAGGTGCCGCCCATGCCGATGCCGGTCAGGGCACGAAAGAGCATGCCGCTGTAAAAATCATCTGCGTAGAGGGCGAAGAGGAGATTGCCGGCAGCTGAGCAGAACGCTGCAGTGATGAATATATGTTTAATATTGATGCGGTCCGAGAGGATACTGAGGAGGACGCCCGAGGCAATGTAGCCGAGCTGGTAGACCGAAAAGATCATGCCGGCGCGGGTGTTGTTCATACCCCATTCCTGGCGAAGAACGGGAAGAACGGCGGAGTAGTTAATAAATACCAGCATGATGAAGAGCTGACAGCAGCAGAGAAGCATCAACCAGCGGGTATTTGAACGAATCATGGGAACAGGTCGGCGTCCTTGAATAACATGCCCTGGCTATCTTTGGCAGAAACATTCGGCGCAGTTTTCAGCGGCCATTGAATAGACAGTTCGGGGTCATTCCAGGCGATGCAGCGTTCATGTTCAGGGGCATAATATTCGGTGGTGAGATAGAGAAATTCAGCAGCGTCAGACGTTACGCAGAAACCATGAGCAAAACCGGGTGGAAGCCACATCTGGCGCTTGTTGTCAGCAGACAGCAGTGCGCCGAACCACTGTCCGAATGTTGGCGAACTCCGGCGAATATCAACAGCAACATCAAAGACCTCGCCAGTTGTCACCCGTACCAGTTTCCCCTGGGGCTGCCGGATCTGGTAATGTAGTCCTCTCAAAACACCGCCTGCAGAGCGGGAATGATTGTGCTGCACGAAATGGAGATCGACTCCGGTCAATTCCCGCCAGCGTCGTTCATTGAAGCTTTCGAAAAAAAAGCCGCGTTCGTCACCGAATACGGTCGGCTCAATGATCAAAACGTCAGGGATGGTTGCAGGTGTAATCCGCATGTCAGTCTCCGGAATTTTCAGGGGGTTTGATTTTTCAGAACGTACGCGGTGCTGCGCTGTTCGGCAAAGGTAAGATGAGCCATCATCGCTTTACGGGCAGCTTCAGAATCCTTTTGGCGGATTGCTTCAAAAATGCTGCGGTGATGCCGGTAGAGTTGATGATGATCTTCGCTGGTAATATATACCGCCCTCCAGACACTCTGCTGAAATTCCTTCATGGCGTCGAAGAGACTCTGCATCAGGTGCAGCCAGACAATGTTGTGGGTGGCCCGGGCAACGACAATATGAAAATTGGCATCAAGATCTTCAGAGGGGAGCAGGCCATCGAGGTTGCGCTCCATCCCGGTGATTATCTCCTCCAGACGGCGAATGTCCTCCGGCAGTGCCCGCTCTGCGGCATACCAGGCGGTCCATGATTCCATGCATTTGCGCACCTCGATAACATCCAGTGCCCGGTCTTGCTGCACGCGAATCAGTTCACTCAAGGTGTTAGTCGCGGAGGTGTCCACCAGAGACATAACAACGGTGCCGCCCCCCTGATAAGACAGTACCAGGCCGGATGAAGCGAGAACATTGAGAGCTTCCCGGACAGACGGGCGGGAGACGCCGAACATTTCGGCAAGCTCCCGTTCCGGCGGCAGTTTATCCCCGGGGGCGAATTCACCGGACAGGATAGAGGCGCGAATCTGGTCAGCTATCTGGGTTGAAACTTTTTTCGGTTTAATCGGTTGAAAATTCATGATCCGTTCCATTCAAAAAAAGGGTGCCGGAAGCAGTCGCCCTCTTTCTATAATATTTTTTACGGTTGTGCAACCGGGGCAGTACTGTCTTTGAGATAAAATCAGTTCAGAAAAGTGTATCAAGGAGATCAAAATCGAGATAGGACTCTGCAAGGCTTTTGATCAAGGTCAGCTTTTCGGTGTCGTCGGCGGTTATTTTTGACACATCCTCAGTGACGATCCGGTAGAGTTCCGCCGTGGAGAGTTGCTCGGCGCGCATATACGGAATATTACTGCGATCAAGGATCATCTGCGTGATCGTGCTGACCGGAGCCGTCCCGGGGATGACGAGGCCGACAATCAGCTGGCGATATGCCGGAATTTTATAGAGGTTTGCCAGAGTTACCAGTAACTCGTCACGACTGCTGGTAACAATCAGCAGTGATGGTTCACAGATAAGTTCCGTAACCCGCTGAGTTGAAGGGGCACCGATGAGGATATGATGTATTATTCTGCTCGCTTCGCGCCTGTTACCATGGATGGGCAGTCCGAGCAGTCGGGAGATGCGCCTGAGCGTCGGATTGGCCAGAACCGGATGATAGTCAACGCCGCCGATCACTCTCATTTTCTCGTCAGCAAGGGCGCGAGTAAGATAATCAAGGGTGCGCTCACGTTTTTCAGGTATCAGTTTATTGGCAAGCACTGCCCGTACCTCGACCCCCTCTTTCTCGAACAGAGCCAACCCCATATAGATTTTATCAACAACATTGCCCAGGCCGCCGCCGGTCACCATTAACACGGGAGCATTCAACATCCGGGCAATGTGAGCGTTGGATGTCTTCATCACTGATCCGACTCCGGGGTGCCCTGAGCCCTCGATAATAATGAAATCACATCTTTTTTCAAGCTCCTCATAGGCCCGCATGATTCGTTCATGCAGTTCATGGGGGGATATTTCTCCATCAACCACCTTACGTGTCGTCTCGGGATGAACCACAACCGGTGACATCCAGCGCAGCTCTTTTTCCAGGTCAAAGACCTGTGCAATCAGCGCGGCATCCTTGTCTACCGAGAGGCGATGGTACGTGGCCGGCTTGGGGCCGAGCGGCTTGAAAAATCCGACGTTGCGATATTTTTTACGGGCTAGATGCATCAAGCCGATACTGGTGGTGGTTTTGCCGCAGTTTTGTCCGGTTGCCGCAATGAATATTTTTTTTGCCATTGATGGTGTTCCTCGCTCGTGACACAAAATAGAGGATATGTCAGCAGCGGTTTATAGCATTAATTCCGCTAAAACGGAGCAAATTTCTTCGCTTATAAATGAATTCAGCCGGAGGAAATCCTTCCCTCCGGCCTGGAAAGGAGCACAAATGGCAGTATGTGCTCGTCCGGCACTCATAATACCGGAATTGTATCGACTGAGTACGTCACACCCAGTTCGTTGACTCCAGCTGCACTTCGTCACCGTTATTCAGATTCCTGCGGGTGGTACAGCGATCCACCAGATAGGCGATGGACTGATAGTTGATACCGCTGTGTTGTGACAGGCCGATTTCGCAGGGGCGGCTGTTGGAGTAGCCGGTTTTGCACTCTTTCGGCAGAGATGGTTTCAGTTCTGCGAGCGCCGTTGCTGTCAATTCCGGCGTATCAAAGCCTTTGCTGCCGGCAAATCCGCAGCAGGTGACTTTGGTCGGCGTAACGATCTTTGCAACACAGGCGAGGGCAACGGCCCTGAACTTTTCCGTCAACAGCATTTTGGTGGAACTGCAGGTGACATGGATTGCCACTGTTTCCGGTGACCTGGTAAAGATCAGGCGTTGCATGAGGAAGTCATGAATAAATTCAACTGTTTCATAGAGTTTGAGTTTTTTATCCAGTACTTGGCGCATGCGATACAGGCAGGGACTGGTATCACAGAGCACCGGATATTCACCATTGTTGCTGGCGGTCATCAGCGTTTTTTCCAGTTCACGGCTTTTGGTTTCTGCCGCTTCAAAGAAACCTTTGCTGTCAAAGGCCATACCACAGCAGAGTTTGTCCATATCCTCCGGCAGGATCACTTCATAACCGGCTTTTTCCAATACCGCCAGTACCGCCTGGTTGAGCGGTCGCTGGTCGGGATCACTCTGTGCCGGCCCCATCATTCTGCTGGAGCAGCTGGGGAAATAGACCACTTTCGGTTTTTTGCCGGCTGCGTGTTGTTGTGCTGAACATGGGCTTGAACCACGCTGCGGCATCCAGGGTGTCCAGAGTGGCATGGCATTCTGAGACAGTCCACGGGCTGTGCCGGTCAAGCGCAGCATGGCCGGGGTACCAAGTGCCTTGTGCATCAGGTCAGCAAACGTGAGACCGGTTCGCACCAGAGCTGCGGTGCCGGCAAAATGGCGGGCTACAAAGTTGGCGGTGGCATTGGCCTGTGAACCATGTTTTTCGTTGCGCAGTATCTTGGTGTAATCGCCGCTATTGATGGAGACCGGGCAGGTGGTGGCGCACAACCCGTCCACCGCACAGGTGGCTTCACCCCAATAGTTGTAATCCTGCTCAAGGCGCTGCAGCTGGCTTGCGTCTGCTCCGGATTGCCGCAAGCCGGCTATCTGCCGTTGGGCAGTGATGCGCTGACGTGGCGTGGCGGTCAGGTTCTTTGACGGGCACATGATCTCGCAGAATCCGCATTCAATGCACTTGTCGATCTTCTCATGCGCCTGCGGCATGTGTTTGAGGTTCTCCAGATACACGGCTGGATTGTCGTTGATGATAACCCCGGGGTTGATCAGATTGTGCGGATCAAAGGCTTTCTTGATCCGTTTCATCAGGCAATAAGCCTTGACTCCCCATTCCATCTCGACAAACGGGGCCATGTTGCGTCCGGTGCCATGCTCGGCCTTCAGGGCGCCGCCGTAGCTGTTGACCACCATGGCGCAGACTTCCTTCATGAAGGTGTCATACTGCTCGACCTCCTCCTGCTGGGTGAAATCCGGGGTCAACACAAAATGCAGGTTGCCGTCCAGGGCATGTCCGAAAATGATGGCATCACCATAGCCGTTGCGTATCATCATGCTGCGCAGTTCAACCGTCGCCTCAGCCAGTCGTTCCAGTGGGAAGGCGATATCTTCAATAATAACCGACGTTCCGATACGCCGCACGTTGCCGACAGCCGGGAACAGACCCTTACGGATATTCCAGAGTGCTTCATATTCCGCTTTGACATCGGTAAAAGCGATCGGGAATACCGTTGGTATGCCGTTCAGTCGCTGCCTGACTTTTTCCACCTGTTGGTCCAGCTCATCATGGTTTTCTCCCCGAACCTCCACCAGCAGGGATGTGACGTTTTCGTCAAGGGTTTTCAGATATTCCGGCATACCCGGTTTATCTTCCACAGCACGCAGCGATATCCGGTCCATCAGTTCTGCTGCGGAAACCACCGTGCGATCGAGCTGCATGACCCCGCGGCAGGCAGTGGCGATATCGGGAAAGAAAATCAGGGCTGATGCCTTATGGGCATGTTCGATAATGGTACGAAAGGTGATGTCGGCGATAAAACCGAGAGTGCCTTCGGAACCGATCATCAGATGCTTGATAATTTCGATAGGGTCCTGGTGATCGACAAACGAGTTGATACCATATCCGGTCGTGTTTTTGATCTTGTATTTGCGCGTGATCAGCTCAAACAGGGAACTGTCGGCAGCGATCTCGTCGCGAATAGACTCAACCGTTGTAACCAGTTCGCGGTGACCGGCCAGAAAATCTGCACGGGATGCCGGGTCGGAAGTGTCCAGGAGGGTACCATCGTGAAAGATGATTTTCATCTCCGTAACGGTCTTGTAACTGTTGTCGGTGGTGCCGCAGCACATGCCGCTCGCGTTGTTGGCGGCAATGCCGCCGATCATGGCATGGTTGATCGAGGCCGGGTCCGGTCCGATCTTGCGGTCATACGGTTTCAGGTAGGCATTGGCTTCAGCGCCCAGGATGGCAGGTTCCAGCGAGATGGTATCGCCGTTGTCAGAAATAACGCATTTTCCCCAGCCGCCGGACATGACCAGCAGCACCGAATCAGTAACCGCCTGGCCGGAAAGACTGGTGCCGGCAGCCCGGAACGTGACGGCAATTTTGAGAGAGCCGGCAACCCTGATGATGTGCGTCATTTCCTCTGCAGTCCTGACTTTGATGACAATTTTTGGTATCAGGCGGTACACGCTTGCATCGGTTCCGTAGGCCATGGTGCTGATCGGATCGCAGAACATCCGTGATTCCGGGATGAACGAGATGCACTCGTGGTAGAAGGTGCGATATGCGTCCGGGAGGCGGGCAATGTCAGCAGAATTCGTTTGTGTGATCACGGCATGCTCCTGTTGGTGCGTTGGTAGGAAAATCTAACCCCCCTCGCTCCCCCCTTATCAGGGGGGAAGTTTAAAGCCCTCCCCTGATAAGGGGAGCGGGGAGGGGTTGGGGTTGCCGTTACGGTATCATCCACTGGAGGTAGTAGGCCTGCAGGTACACTATAACCCCGACGACAATCGTCAGAATTATGGAGTGCTTGAGGGTAAAGCGGAACAGAGTTCCTTCTTCTCCAACCATGCCGCAGGCTGCGGTAGCGACAGCCAGAGATTGTGGCGATATCATCTTGCCCATGACGCCGCCGCTTGTGTTGGCTGCGCCGGTCAGGATCGGATTGAGGCCGAGCTGTTCGGCAGTGGCTTTCTGCAGTCCGCCGAAGAGGACGTTACTGGAAGTGTCGGAACCGGTCAGGAATACGCCCAGCCAGCCGAGGAAAGGCGAGATGAACGGGAACCAGTGGCCGGTTTTGGTGAAGACAAGGCCGAGACAGTTGGTCATACCGGAGGTGTTCATGACATAGGCCAGGCCGAGCACGGAGGCAACTGTGACGGCGGGGAAACGCATATCATAGAGCGTCTTGCCGGCCAGTTTAAAGACATCGCCGAAACCGACGCCACAGAGCAGGGCGGAGAGGAAGGCGGCGATCAGAATTGCGGTTCCGGCAGCGGACAAGAAGTTGAAGTTGTATTTCGCCGGCAGTTTGATGGGAAGCTGATCTGCAGTGGCTTTAGCCAAAGGCTTGAATTGATCTTTGGCAGTGACCTTGTTCTTTTCGAGGTCATCCTTGACCAGTTTCAGGATATCGGCGCTCTTCTTTGCTATGGCGTTGAATCCGGCATTGCGTTCTTCGCTCAGAACGGCACCTTTGCCGGCAAGACCCTGTTCAACCGGCAGAAATTTATCTTCCAGCCCCTTTAATTCATTCAGCATGGTTATCACGCCTGCCAGCTTCGGCTCCGCTGCAGGCAGTGCAGCAATAAGTTTATCTGCTTCTGCTGTCACGGCGCTGATTTTTTTCAGCCCGTCCTCAGGTTTGGAAACCTTCTTGACAATCATGCTGTCGAGGCCGGCAACGGTGATAACTACTTTGCTCTTGTCAAGCTCAGCTTTGATCGAAGGGATACCCCACAGCAGTACCATCACGGTCAGCGCCAGATAGGGAGACCAGGCTCGAAATACCTCGCCGGCAGAATAGTGGTGCTGCACCTTCGTACCGGTGTGTGTTTCATGGTCGAATACATAATTCTCTTTGGGCTGCCATACCTGCAGAAGCGCCACCAGGGCAACCATGGAAGCGAGCGAGGCGGTGATGTCAGGAAGATACGGGCCGAGATAGCTGGCTGTTGCCCACTGTGAAACCGCAAAGGTCAGGCCGCAGACAATGATTGCCGGGAGAACCTCGATGGTCTTTTTCCAGCCGACCATGATCATGATGACATAAAAAGGAATTACCACAGAGATGAAGGGGAGCTGACGGCCGACCATGGTAGAAAGCTTCATCAGACCACCATCGTCATAGCCCATGACCCCGGCAAGAGCAACAACAGGAATACCGATGGCGCCGAAGGCGACCGGCGCGGTGTTGGCAATCAGGCAGACACCGGCGGCATAGAGCGGCCTGAAACCGAGACCGACGAGTGTGGCGCCGGCAATGGCAACCGGGGTGCCGAAACCGGCAGCGCCCTCGATGAAGGCGCCGAAACAGAAGGCGATCAGCAGCGCCTGGATACGACGGTCGCCGGTGACACCGGCCAGCGAGGCCCGGATAACTTCAAACTGGCCACCTTTCACCGTGATGTTGTAGAGGAACAGTGTTGTGATAACGATGTAGAAGACCGGAAAGAGACCGAAAGCGGCACCCTGCATAAAAGCCAGTCCTGCCAGTTTGGCCGGCATCCCCCAGACCATAATCGCAATGCCGATTGCTGAAGCTACTGCCAATGGGCCTGCTTTGTGAGCTTTCATTTTCAGTACGGCGAGACAGACAAAAATGACGACGAGCGGGATGGCGGCGATAAGCGCCGACAAGCCAAGACTTCCTCCAGCGGGTGTGTACGTTTGAATCCAGGGCATGATACTACTCCTTTCCTATCTTGGGGGTATGAAGCTACTGTAACAACGTAAATCTATGTGGTGGATCCCTGATTGAAATTCAAAATAAAAACAGGTTATGTAAATTTGTATTACCAATTACATTCTTTCTAAAATACTGTCAAGTGTTTTTTAAAATAAAAAATAAAATCCTTATTGACAAAGAGTATAGAGATGAAATAGGGTGGCTTACAATCTGGTTTTACAAATTCTAACAGCATATTTCAGGACGAAATATATGTAGATTAAAAATTGGTATGCCGCATTTGATACTAAAATAGTTTGCGGTTATATGGAACAGTGTCTCTCAATTCAGATGTACGAGGAGGATCCTATGTTGTATGAGCAGTTCAAGGTAAGGGCAGAGGGGGTCAGTGCAGAGGTGACTCGCTACGCCACCAAAAATGAGGCTCTCGAGCATCTGCTTCAGTTTCTTCACAAAGAGGGTCTGGCCGATACTCCGCAATCAACGGCACTCTGGGCGGAATGTTCGTTCCTCGATGGCATGGATCGCAGCGAGTTGACCAAAAATGCCGGTTTAACATTCGAGGTCACCCGCGAACTGTCGGCGCAGGCCCGTTTCGGCATCAGTCAGATGGAGTGGGCTCTGGCCGATACCGGGTCGTTGGCGCAGAATTCTACCGCCATCGAACAACGCCTGGTGTCGTCGCTGCCGAGCATTCATATCGCCCTCGCGCCGACAAACGGCATACTGCCGGACATGCCGACACTTCTGTCACGGGTACATCCACAGGAGTGCGCATATCTTGCCATGATAACCGGTCCGAGCCGGACGGCGGATATTGAGCGGGTACTGACGATTGGCGTGCATGGCCCTGACCGGTTGATTATCATTTTTGTTGACGAATTGGGAGGGGACAACTAATGGGAACTGAATTTAAAGAATCAATTACCAAAGCGGTCAACAATGCCAACCTGACCGGGGCGCTTGGCAAGTTTTCCGAAGCCTATAAAGTTAACCGCGCCAAGGCATACGAAGGGATAGATTTTGAAGAGCTGCGCGGGAGGATTGCCGACCTGAAGGGGTACGCCGCTGCCCATCTTGATGAACTTTCCGATCAGTTCCAGAAGAACGCCGAAGCGTGCGGAGCAAAAGTGTTCAGGACGAAAGATCCGGCCAAAGTCAGGGAATACATCCTGAAGGTTGCTCAGGACAACGGCGTTAAAACGGTCATCAAGTCAAAATCAATGGCGACGGAAGAGATTCATCTCAATCAGTATCTTGAGAAAGCCGGCATAGAAGTTGGCGAGACCGATCTTGGCGAATGGATCATCCAACTGGCCGGACAGACCCCGTCGCATATGGTTATGCCGGCTATTCATATGACCAAGGAAGAGGTTTCCGATCTGTTCAGCAAGGAGGTCAACGAACGGCTGACCTCCGATATTCCCCGTCTTGTCAAAGTAGCCCGTGAAAAACTCCGCCCCACCTTTCTCGCAGCCGATATGGGCATTTCCGGCGGCAATATTGCTGTCGCGGAAACCGGCAGCATTGTCCTGATGACCAACGAGGGGAACGCCCGACTGGTCACCTCGCTGCCAAAAATACATATCGCACTGGTCGGCATCGAAAAACTGATTGAAAAATATGCCGATGTCGCCACAATTTTAAAAGCACTCCCCCGCAGTGCCACTGCCCAGCTGCTGACCAGCTATGTCTCGATCATCACCGGCCCGACGCCGAATAGCGACGGCTCGATGAAGGATATGCACATCATTCTCATGGATAACCGCCGCTCCGAGATGGCGGCTGATCCGAAGTTCAAGCAGGCGCTGCAGTGCATCCGCTGCGCCTCGTGCCTCAACGTCTGTCCGATTTTCCGCCTCGTCGGCGGTCATGTGTTCGGCAAAGTGTATACCGGCGGTATCGGTACGATTCTGACCGCCTGGTTTGACGAATTAAAAAAATCCGAAGATATCCAGGGGCTCTGCATCCAGTGTGGCGCCTGCACTGATGTCTGCCCCGGCAAAATCGATATTCCTGATCTGATTATGGAGATCCGGCGTCGCCTGGTGCAGGATCAGGGTTTACCGCTGCTGCAGAAGACCATCTATGCCGTGGTCAATAATCGCAAACTGTTTCACGGCATGCTGCGGGCCGCCTCTATTGCCGGAAAACCGTTTACCTCAGGCAAATTTGTCCGTCATCTGCCGCTGTTTCTGGCGGATCTCACCGACGGTCGCAGTCTACCGGCCATCGCGGCGGAACCGTTTCGTGATCGTTTCAAAAAGATCAGGCAACCAAAGCTCAAAGAAAAAGCGGCCTTTTATGCCGGCTGCCTGATTGATTTTGCCTATCCGGAAATGGGAGAATCATTGGTCAAAATCCTCAATAAGGGCGGTATCGAGGTGATCTTCCCGGATGACCAGACCTGCTGCGGTGCTCCGGCACGCTATAACGGCGCCTACGAGGTGGCCGCCAGTAACGCCGTTGACAACATCAAGGCGCTGCTTCGCGAGGATGTTACCTATGTTGTTTCGGCGTGCCCGACCTGCACCGTAGCGCTTGATCATGAATTTATCAGCACTTTTGAAAGTCTTGGCCAGACGGAATGGCTGCCGCAGGCAAAAATTCTTGCTGCAAAGACAATCGATTTGTCCACTCTGGTCACAAAGCTGGTCAAAGAGGGGCGCTTGACCCTGAAAGAGGGGCAGAAGCTGGGGAAAATAACCTACCACGATTCCTGTCACTTGAAACGGACGCTGAAGGTCTCCGAACAGCCGAGAGAGCTGCTGCAGGGAGTGGGCTATGAAGTGACTGAAATGTTCGAGTGCGATACCTGTTGCGGTATGGGGGGATCCTATTCAATGAAGCTGCCGGAAATCTCCGCGCCGATTCTGCAGCGCAAACTGAGGAATATCAAGGAGACCGGTGCGCCTACGGTTGCCATGGATTGCCCCGGCTGTGTCATGCAGATCAGGGGCGGCATGGATCAGGATGGTGCCACTGTTCAAGTGAGGCATACAGTGGAACTGCTTGCGGAACAACTGGAAAAATAAATTGCCTTCACGGACGTAACGATATATGTATTGGAAACTAATGACGTATTTCTAAATTAATGGATGATACATACCATGAATGAATCTGGTGGAGATATTTCCCGCTTGATGGAGATGGCTGAAGCGGTGCGGCTGCAGAAAGAGTTTACTTCGGCTGAGACGTATTACCGTCAGGTGCTTGAACTTGACCCGGAACATATCCTCGCGTTGCGGGGTCTCGGTGACGCCCTGAGGGGATTACATCAATTCGAGACGGCTATTGAGATCTGGAAAAAAATATTTGATCTGAAAGGTGATGAGGATGTTTTTTTACTAACCCGCATTGCTGATTGCTATAAGGCTCTCGAAAAGTGCGAAGATGCTCAGCAGTACTATATGAAAACGCTCTCGCTTAAAAAACATAACCGCTATGCTCTGATCGGTCTGGCTGATCTGTATCACAAACATGGTGAGGATGCGCTGGCGATTGAGTATTATGAAAAAGCTCTCGCCAGCGGCGTGACTTTGATAAAAATTCTGACTATTGTGGGAAGTCTCTATTATCGACTGAGAAATTACGAAAAGGCCCGCTTTTATTACGAAAAAACTCTTGAGCAGGAGCCGGATAACACCTATGCATTGTACGGTCTGGGCAATTACTATCGCTGGAAAAGTGATTATCGCCGTGCGGTACAGATGTGGGAAAAGGTAACGGTAAAGCATGCCGGTTCCGTCAATATGATTGCCCGACTCGGCGATGCATACCGGAATATCGGACAGTTTGAGGACGCTGAACGAGCGTACAAGAGTAACCTTGATGAAAGGTATCACAAATTTTCCCTGTCCGGGCTGATTAAGCTCTACGCTCTGCAGGGGCGGATTACTGAAGTCTGCGCGTGGTATGACGAACTGCTGCGAAACGAGCATGCTGAAGAAAAAAGTGTCTTATCAGAAGTTGGCGAGTTACTGATCAAGCGAAAGAAAGTCGGCCTGGCCCGGCAGTTTTTACTCCATGTTCAGGCTCGTCAGTCAAAGAGTCCAGCTGTCTGTCGCATTATTGAAGAAAAACTCCGGCTGCTCGAAAACAGCTGAATAACCGGGAACGTCCACCGTTCTTGACTTTCCCGTCCGCTTTTGGCACTATGCCGCTCCATGAAAAAACTGACCAGACTCATTCATATAGGTTCGGTGCCGATAGGTGGTAATGCCTCCTGTTCAGTACAGTCGATGTGCAGCACCGACACGCGTGATATACCGGCTACAATTGGCCAGATAACAGGTCTGGCTGAAGTCGGATGCGAAATAGTCCGCTGTGCTGTACCTGATCGTGATGCGGCCGGTGCGCTGGCTCAGATTAAAAAAATGAGTCCTATCCCTGTTGTTGCCGATATCCATTTTGACTATAAACTGGCGCTTCAGGTGCTTGAGGGGGGTATTGACGGACTGCGTCTCAATCCGGGCAATATCGGCGAGAAGTGGAAGGTAGCCGAAATTGTGGCCTCTGCAGCTGAACGAAATGTACCAATAAGAATCGGCGTAAATGCTGGTTCGCTTGAAAAAGAGCTGCTGCAGCGCTATGGACACCCGTCAGCTGAAGCCATGGTTGAATCGGCGCTCGGGCATATTCGCATTCTTGAAGATTTAAATTATCAGGAGATTAAAGTATCATTGAAGGCCTCTGATGTGATGAAGACGGTAGCGGCATACCGTCTGTTTTCGCAACAGTCCGATTATCCGCTGCATATCGGTATTACCGAGGCGGGCACTCTTTTTTCCGGAACCATAAAATCGTCGGTCGGGCTTGGTATACTGCTGGCGGAAGGCATCGGTGACACGCTGCGCGTTTCGCTGACCGGTGCTCCGAACGATGAGGTGAGGGTCGGGTATGACATTCTCAAAGCGGTCGGCGTGCGCCAGCGAGGGGTGGATTTTGTCTCCTGCCCTACCTGCGGGCGCTGTCAGATTGACCTGGTCAGGGTTGCTGAAGAGGTAGAAAAGCGGCTGCAAGGGGTTGATAAACAGATTACTGTTGCTGTTATGGGGTGTGCAGTAAACGGGCCTGGCGAAGCGCGCGAAGCGGATGTCGGTATCGCCGGTGGTAACGGTGAAGGCCTCGTATTCCGCCACGGTGAAATAGTTCGTAAGGTGCCGGAAGCGCAGTTGGCTGATGCCTTACTGGAAGAGATAGCAAAATTGTAGTGTAACGACTTTATCTGTCTGGAGATAAGTAATGCTGTATTCCCGTTATTTTATACCAACAATCAAGGAAACTCCCTCAGATGCCGAAGTTGTTTCGCATCAACTCATGCTGAGAGCCGGGATGATCCGCAAGCTGGCATCCGGAATATACAACTACCTGCCACTCGGGCTGCGCTCGATACGCAAGTTTGAAAACATCGTCCGTGAAGAGATGAATAAGGCTGATGCCATTGAGATGCTGATGCCGAGTGTCCAGCCTGCGGAGTTATGGCAGGAATCAGGGCGCTGGGCTTTTTATGGCAAGGAACTGTTACGCTTTAAAGACCGGAAAGAGGCTGAATTCTGTATGGGGCCAACCCATGAAGAGGTCATTACCGACATGGTGCGGCGTGAGATCAAAAGCTATCGGCAGATGCCGCTTAATTTTTATCAGATCCAGACCAAATTCCGTGACGAAATCCGCCCACGCTTCGGTTTGATGCGCGGCCGCGAGTTCATTATGAAGGATGCATACTCTTTCGACGTAGACAGCTCTGCGGCGGACCTCTCCTACGAAAAAATGTACACCGCATACATGCGTATTTTTGAACGCTGCGGTCTCAATTTCAGGGCGGTTGAAGCTGACACCGGCAGTATCGGCGGATCCTCATCACATGAATTCATGGTGCTGGCAGATTCCGGCGAAGATGCCATTGTTTCCTGCGATGCGTGCCGCTATGCCGCAAATATTGAGAAGGCAGAATCGCCTTTATTTACCGTATCATCCGGTGCAGCTCTGAAAGCTTTAGAGAAGGTATTGACACCGGAAATGAAAACCATTGCCGATGTTGCCGCATATATGAACGTTGCCGCTGATACAACGATAAAAACCCTTGTCTACGCCTCCGAAGCCGGAGATCTGGTAATGGCACTGCTGCGTGGCGATCATGAACTGAACGAGCTTAAACTCAAGAATCACCTCGGCTGGGAAGATATTCAGATGGCCTCTGAAGAGCAGATCTTTGCCTGTACCGGCTCTCCTGTCGGGTTCCTCGGGCCGATCGGGCTGAAGCGTGAGATCACGGTTATTGCCGACAGAGTCGTTCAGGGCATGACCAATGTTGTTGTCGGAGCCAATGAACGGGATCAGCATTTTACAAACGTCAATTGCGGCCGTGATTTTGCGGTCCCCGCGTTTGTTGATATCCGAACCGTTGCTGCTGGCGACGCCTGTCCGCGCTGCGAATCAGGTAAACTTGAGATGTGGCGTGGCATCGAAGTCGGGCATGTATTCAAGCTTGGCACGAAATATTCGAAAGCGCTTAACGCAACGTATCTTGATGCCAACGGCAGAGAGCAGATTATTTTTATGGGGTGTTACGGTATTGGTATCGGGCGAACCGTTGCCGCTGCCATCGAGCAGAACCACGATGAAAACGGCATCATATTCCCGATTCCGATCGCCCCGTTTCACTGCTCCGTCGTTGCTGTCAATACCAAAGACGCCGGAGTCATGGCCGCTGCCGAAGAAATTTATTTCCGTCTCGAAAAGCAGGGTATCGAAGTGCTGTTCGATGATCGAGACGAGCGCCCCGGGGTAAAGTTTAAAGATAACGACCTGATTGGTATACCGATCCGGATTGTTGTTGGCAGCAAAGGCCTGGCTGATGGTACCGTTGAGGTAAAGTTCCGTTCAACCGGAGAAGTGCTGTCACTTTTGCTTGATGATGTGGTATCAACTGTTACGCAGCGTATTGATGCCGCATTGGCGCATCCGGAATAGCGGTCAGCAAAATTCACTTTTTCATACATGTGTAAAGCCGCTCACCAGCAGTGATGCTGATGAGCGGCTTTTTTTCTGAATATTTTGCACTAATCGTATATACTCGACGAAATAACCCGCTCAAAAGAAGGAAACAAATGACTACGAGAGAATTATCCGCTGGTGATATTATTGAATCGCGCTGCACAAAGTGCCGTGAAGTGCTGAATCACAGGATCGTCGCAATGGTGGAAGGTAAAGTTATACGGGTTGAGTGCAACACCTGTAACGGTGTACATAACTATCATGCGCCTCCTGTAGCAAAAGAGCCGAAAGCCCCGAAAAAAATCGCAGTCAGCAAACCCCGCGTATCGAGCACCGCCCCTCGTGTTTCCCGGAAAGATCCGGCTGAGGTTGAACGCGAAGAGTGGGCGTCACTCCAGCCGACGTTTGATCCGGAAAAAGCGCTTCCGTATGATATGAATGGCAGGTTCCTGGCAAAACGTCTCGTTCTTCACCCGTCGTTCGGACTTGGGATCGTCAAAACAGTCACCGTGCCGAATAAAATGCAGGTCCTCTTCAAAGACGGTATCAAGCTGCTTCGCTGTAACTACCTTTGATTGAATAAATTTTGCCTTGATTTATGAGCCTGTTTGCATTACTAAACAGTTTTGTCTCTTTCTAACTAATCAAAAAAAGGAGAGTACCTATGTCTGTCAAACCATTTGTGTATCAGGATCCGTTCCCGCTGGCAAAAGATGAGACCACGTACCGCAAAATTGAAGGTTCAGAAAAATACATACTGGTTGAAAAATTTGCCGACACCGATGTGGTAAGAGTCTGCCCAGAAGCGCTCTCGATTCTTGCCAATGAAGCGATGAAGGACGTCTCCTTTCTGCTCCGCCCGGCTCACAATGAGCAGGTTGCCGCCATCCTGAGTGATCCGGAAGCGTCGATGAACGACAAGGGCGTTGCACTGGCCTTTCTGCGTAATGCCGAGATTGCCGCACAATTTGATCTGCCGGTCTGTCAGGATACCGGTACCGCGACCGTTGCAGCTAAAAAAGGTCAGCAGGTCTGGACCGGCGTTAAGGACGAGCAGTGGTTATCGAAAGGGATATATAAAACCTATACCGAAGAAAATCTGCGCTATTCACAGACCGTAGCACTCGATATGTACGAAGAGATCAATACCGGTACCAATCTGCCTGCCCAGATAGATATTCTTGCCACGGAAGGAGAATACTACAAGTTTGTGTTCATGGCCAAAGGGGGCGGTTCTGCCAACAAGACCATGCTCTATCAGGAAACAAAAGCGCTCCTGACACCGGACAAGCTGTTCAAGTATCTCGTCGAAAAGATGAAATATCTTGGTACGGCGGCATGTCCTCCGTATCACATCGCCTTTGTCATCGGTGGCACTTCAGCTGACGCCTGCATGAAGACGGTCAAGCTGGCAACAGCCAAGGAACTGGACGGACTGCCGACGAGCGGCAATGAGCATGGCCAGGCCTTTCGTGATATCGAACTTGAGGACAAACTGCTGGTAGCTGCACAGCAGCTTGGTATCGGTGCCCAGTTTGGCGGTAAATATTTTGCCCATGATGTGCGGGTCATTCGCCTGCCGCGCCATGGCGCTTCCTGTCCCATAGGAATGGCGGTCTCCTGCTCGGCTGACCGCAACATCAAAGCTAAAATCACCCGGGATGGCCTTTTTGTCGAGGAGATGGACCGCAACCCGGGCCGCCTGATCCCTGCGCAGTATCGCGGCAAACATGAGCATGGTGTCAAGATTGACTTGAACAAGCCGATGAAGGAAATTCTGGCCGAGCTTACCAAACATCCGGTCTCCACACCACTGCTGCTTTCCGGCACCATCGTGGTCGGTCGTGACATTGCTCATGCCAAATTCAAGGAAATCATGGATAGCGGCAAACCGCTCCCTGAGTATCTCCTCAACCATCCGATCTATTATGCCGGTCCGGCCAAGACGCCGCCAGGTAAGGCATCAGGCTCTTTTGGACCGACGACTGCCGGCAGAATGGATTCATACGTTGATGAACTGCAGTCAAAAGGCGGCTCACTCATCATGATTGCCAAGGGAAATCGCAGCCAGCAGGTTACCGATGCCTGCAAGAAGTACGGCGGCTTCTACCTCGGGTCAATCGGTGGACCGGCCGCAGTTCTGGCTGAAGAAAATATCAAGAAAGTTGAGTGCATCGATTTTCCGGAGTTGGGTATGGAAGCGGTCTGGAAGATTGAAGTTGAAAATTTCCCGGCATTTATCCTGGTTGATGACAAAGGGACTGACTTTTTTAAACAACTTGGACTGTAGCATACATGAAATTGATTACTGATTTTATTTCCAGAAAAGAAGGAGGGGTCGCTGCCGATCTTGGTATTCTCTCCCTGATTTTTTTTACCGCATTTTTTCAGTTCCTTGGGCGCTTTCCGCTCATTGGGACCGATGAAGCGCGCTATATGGAGATTCCCCGGGAAATGATCGAACGGGGAGATTTTATTACTCCGACGCTCAACTATGTCAAGTATTTTGAAAAGCCGCCTCTCCACTACTGGTGTAATGCCCTTGCAATGCAACTATTCGGTGAAACAGAATTTGCCGGCCGGTTTTTCGGGGCTCTCTGGGGGGTACTGGGAATATTGTTTGTCTATCACATGGGGCGCAAACTCTTCGGGAGGCGCGAAGCGCTACTCTCGGCACTGATTCTCGGTACCTCAATTGGCATCATCGCTCAGGCACGCATCAACATAACCGACACGACCCTGACTATCTGTATGACCGCCTGCCTTGGCTGTTTCCTTCTTGCTGTCCAGGAAAACGAGCAGAACAAAGGGCGGTATTACTATCTGTTCTACATTTTTTCTGCTTTAGCTGTTCTTGCTAAAGGTTTGATCGGAATTGTTCTGCCCGGCGGCGTCATCTTTTGTTTTATACTGATCACCAGGCGCTGGCGTCTCCTCCGGGAAATGAGACTCCTCACCGGTATCATGCTCTTTCTGATTGTCTGCGCCCCCTGGTTTGTCATCGTTTCCATCAGAAACCCGGAATTTGCGCGGTTTTTCTTTATCCATGAACATTTTGAACGCTTTCTTACCAAGGTGCATGGCCGTTATCAGCCCCCCTGGTTTTTTATCCCGATCCTGTTCGGCGTCATGCTTCCCTGGTCGTTCTTCATTCCGACTGCAATTGCCCGCTTCTGGCAGGAACGGAAACAGACGGGTGCCGATAACCGCTTGTTCCTGTTTCTGTGGGCTGCTGTTATCTTTGTCTTTTTTTCAAAATCCGATTCAAAGCTTATTCCCTATATACTTCCGGTTTATCCGGCAGTGGCCCTGCTGCTTGGAATTACATTCGCCGCTGCCTTTGATCGTGGTTTTTCCTCCCTGAAAATACCGGCACTGCTTCTTTCGGCGGTTACTATTGTTCTCGGCGTGGGCTGCATAGCCTATCCACATCTGGCGAGCGATCCGAAAATAACAGCAGGGGGCGGAATTATAATGGGTGGCCTCTTCTTCTCTCTTGGCGTTGTTGCACTGTTCAACACAACCAGGGATAAAACAGCACCGCTTTTCGCCGGTTTGGCAATCATGGCTCTTCTTGTCGGCATCTTTGCTCCGCCGACCATCTATGCCAGAATGGCAAAGGACAGGTCTGCCCGCGAACTCGCATTGATCGTTAAGGAAAAAGCTGATAAAAATGCCATAGTAGCGGTATTTGACTACGAGCAGGGGTTGCCGTTTTATGCCCGTCGCCGGGTTGTCGTTGTGGGGGGGCGTAATGAGCTGGAATTCGGCAGCCGTCTGGGGGATCAGTCGGCCTGGTTCATAGAACCGGAGAAATATGCGCAACTCTGGGCCGGACCGGCTCAGGTTTTTACACTCATAAATTTACAAGAATTAGAAAATTTTTCAAAAACCAGCAGCCCGCCGCCGATCCTTCTGGGTAAGAGTGGCCGCAGGGCTCTCATTACCAACCGTTAAGCCGTTTCTCAGCTTTTTGTAAGTTCAGCTGATGCGCCAATTACCAATACCACTTTTTTACGGAGTTATGTAATGCGTAGTGAGTTCCTCCCGTTTTCAACGCCGACAATTGATGAAGCAGAGATCGCTGAGGTGGTTGATTGCCTCCGCTCCGGCTGGATTACCACCGGTCCAAAGGTCAAACGTTTCGAGGAATCGTTCGGCGCGTATGTCGGCGCTCCTTTTGCAGTTCCGCTCAGTTCGGCTACCGCCGGATTACATCTGACCCTGCTGGCGCTGAAAATTAAGGAGGGGGATGAAATAATCACCACGCCGATGACCTTTGCCTCTACCGTCAGCATGATTGTGCTCTGCGGCGGCACTCCGGTGTTTGTAGACATTGAACTCGGCACGCTGAACATTGATGCAACAAAGATTCGCGAGAAGATAACCTCCCGGACCAGAGCCATCATCCCGGTGCATTTTGCCGGTCAATCGTGCGACATGGACCCGATTTTTTCTCTAGCCGGCGAATTCGGTTTGACCGTGATCGAGGACGCTGCTCATGCCGCCGGTACCGAGTATAAAGGGCAGCGGATCGGTTCGTTGGACAGTATTTCCATTTTCTCCTTTCACCCCAACAAGAACATTACCACCGGCGAAGGTGGGATGGTCTGCACCGGCGACGAGACGCTGGCCGAAGAGATCTCACTGCTTAAATTTCACGGCATGAACCGCGAAGCGTGGAAACGTTTTGCCGCAAGCGGCACTCCCAACTACGACATTGTTCTCCCCGGTTTCAAGTACAACATGATGGATATTCAGGCTGCACTAGGTATCCATCAGCTGCCGAAACTGGATGGCTTCATCAATAAACGTCAGGAAATTGCCGATTTTTATAGCCATGCGCTTGCCGAGATCCCGGAATTGGCCCTGCCAGAGTATGCCCCCTTTGCCCAGCGTCATGCGTGGCATCTTTACACGCCGCTCGTGAAAATTGAGAAGTTGTCGGTTGATCGCGATCAGTTCATGACCGCTCTGAAACAGGAAAATATCGGCACCGGCCTCCACTATAAGGCTGTGCATCACCACGCCTGGTACAAAGAGAACCTGCCGCAACCGGAGGGTTCTCTCCCCAATGCCGATTACGCCTCGGATCGAATCCTCTCGCTGCCGCTTTTCCCGAAAATGACTCTGGACGATGCCCGTGATGTCGTTGAGGCCGTAAAAACAGTCATCACAAGGTGCAAAAAATGACACCGTACCTCTCAATCGTCATCCCGGTCTATAATGAGGAGCCGAATATCCAGCGCCTCTTCGATCGTCTCTATCCGGTAATGAAGGGGATCGGCAAACCGTTCGAAATAATCTTTACCGATGACGGCAGCCGCGATCATTCTCTGGAGCTGCTTACGGGGCTGGTTGCTGCATATCCGGAAGTACGGGTGGTAGAGTTTAACGGCAACTTTGGCCAGCATATGGCAATCATGGCCGCCTTTGAAATCAGTCGGGGCGAGATCGTCATCACTCTGGATGCCGATCTGCAGAATCCGCCGGAGGAGATTCCCAAACTGATAGCCGCAATGGAGCAGGGACACGATGTTGTCGGGAGTATCCGTCAGCACCGGCAGGACTCTTTTTTTCGCAAGAGCGCCTCAAAGATGGTCAATATCACTACCCGGAAAATGACCGGTATGCAGATGAGTGACTACGGGTGTATGCTGCGTGCCTATCACCGCAACGTGGTCGATAACGTTAACCGCTGCGGTGAACGTACCACTTTTATTCCCGCTCTGGCGCAAACATTTGCTGTTAACCCCGGCGAGGTTGCAGTAGCCCATGCCGAGAGGCTTGAAGGGGAGAGCAAATACTCGTTTTACAGCCTGATTCGCCTCAACTTTGATCTGATGACCGGTTTTTCAGTGGTGCCGCTCCAGCTCTTCGCTCTGATGGGAATATTGACATCCCTCTTCGCTGTCGCTTTTGCTGTCTTCCTGCTGGTACGCCGGTTCATAGTCGGTTCCGAGGTTGAAGGGGTCTTCACCCTGTTTGCCATCCTCTTTTTCTTCCTCGGCATTACCATCTTCGGCATCGGCATTGTCGGTGAGTATGTGGGGAGGATTTACCAGGAGGTGCGGCGCCGGCCTCGTTATGTCGTTCGCAAACTGCATGGGGTTGTTAATGAGTGATAGAGTTGTCGTATGCGCCTATCATAATGTCGGTTTCCGCTGCCTGGAGGAACTGCTCCGGCAAGGGGCGGATATCCGGCTTATCTTCACCCATGAGGATTCCCCGACGGAAGAGATCTGGTTCCGCTCGGTGCGCGAGCTGGCGGAACGGCACGGTATCCCGTATGTAACAGCGGATATCAATGAACCGTTAAATGTTGCGCGAATACGAGAAATTGCCCCGGCATTTCTTCTTTCGTTTTACTACCGGAACATGATTAAACCGGAGGTTCTGGATCTGGCATCAAAGGGTGCCTTGAACCTTCATGGTTCTTATCTGCCCAGGTATCGCGGCCGTGTTCCGGTAAACTGGGCAGTGATCAACGGGGAGACAGAAACCGGCGCAACCCTTCACTACATGGAGGGCAAGCCTGATGCCGGTGATATTGTCGATCAGATTACGATTCCTATTGCATTCACTGATACCGCCTTTGACGTCTTCAATAATTTGACCGAAGCAGCGGTTGAAGTAATCAGCCGTGCATGGCCGCAGCTGCTCGGCGGCACGGCACCCCGCATCAAAATGAATCTTGATCAGGGCAGCTATTTTGGTGGTCGTAAGCCTGCCGATGGCGCCATTGACTGGAGGAAAAGTGCGGTACAGATATACAACCTGATTCGAGGCGTCACCCATCCCTATCCGGGGGCATTTACCGGGCTTGATGGCAATCGGGTCATAATCTGGGAGGCCTGGCCGGTTTCCGGAAACGGTGCACCGGGCAGAATTATTGCCTCGGAACCGCTGCTGGTTGGCACTGGTGAAGGGTTGTTAGAAATTCGCGCGTTGCAGGTTGAGGGAGGGGTTGAGGAAACTGCTTCAACATTTGTAGAGAATAATGATGTAACAACAGCACATTTTACATAATAGTCTATCGTTTACCAGAACATTCAAAAGGAGACCTGTTCAATGAAAGTATTAATTCTGGGTGTCAACGGATTTATCGGCAACGCCCTTACCCACCGTATTCTCACTACCACCGACTGGGAGGTCTTCGGCCTCGATATGGCCTGCGACAAGCTGGAACATTCAATCGGCGACGACCGTTTCCACTTCCTTGAAGGCGATATCACCATTAACAAGGAGTGGATCGAGTACAACATAAAAAAATGTGATGTCGTGTTGCCGCTCGTGGCTATCGCCACCCCGGTTACCTACGTCAAGGATCCACTGCGGGTTTTTGAACTCGATTTCGAGGAAAATCTGAAAATTGTCCGCTTGTGCGCAAAGTACAGGAAACGGGTCATCTTTCCGTCTACATCCGAAGTGTACGGTATGAGCCCGGACCGGGAATTTGACGAGGAAACGTCTCCTCTGATGCTCGGCCCCATCAACAAGGAACGTTGGATCTACTCCTGCGCCAAACAGATGCTGGACAGGGTGATTTATGCCTATGGCAATCATGAAGGGCTGCAATACACGCTGTTCCGTCCCTTCAACTGGATCGGCCCCAAGCTTGACAGCATAAGCACCGCCAAGGAGGGGAGCTCTAGGGTTCTTACCCAATTCCTCTATAATATTCTCGCGGGAGAGCCGATTCAACTGGTTGATGGCGGCAATCAGCGTCGTTCCTTCACTTTCGTTGAAGACGGTATCGATTGCCTGATGAAGATTATTGCCAACAAAAACGGCTGTGCCAGCGGCGGTATTTTTAATATCGGTAACCCGAATAATGACCTGTCCGTCAGGGAATTGGCCGAGAAATTGATTGCTTTGGTCAAAGAATTCCCTGCGTATCGGGAGAAGGCTGAAAACTGCAAACTAATAGAGGTAACCTCCGGCGATTTCTACGGCAAAGGGTACCAGGATATGCTGACCCGGGTTCCATCTGTGAAAAATGCCAAAGAAAAACTCGGCTGGGAGCCAAAAACAACAGTCGACGATGCCCTGCGTGCAACCCTGAATTTTTACCTGGTTGAAGACCGGCAGAAGATCGAGCATCTGCTGTGACCAGCGCAAACACCTGTAATCGTTTTTTATGAAAGATATGCCACCAGCAGTTGCCCTGAAAGTTGATGTGGATACCTTCGTCGGAACACGTGACGGCATTCCCAACCTGTTACGTATCCTGCTGCAATTCGGCATACGGGCAACTTTTTATTTTTCTCTTGGCCCGGATAATTCGGGAAAGGCGATCAGACGGATCTTTCACAGGGGGTTTCTCAGCAAGATGCTGCGCACCCGTGCCCCTTCGATGTATGGCGTGCGCACATTGCTCTACGGGACGCTTCTTCCCGCCCCGATGATTGGCGAAGGGCTGCCGGATGTTATGCGCAGCGTTCAGCTGGCCGGGCACGAGGTCGGCATCCACTGTTGGGATCATGTCAGATGGCACGATTATCTGTCACGCTTTCCGAAACAGACCACTTTCCGCGAGCTTGACCAGGCACGCACCTCATTCGAAGAAATCTTTGGCCAGCGTGCCCGGTCCACCGCCGCCCCTGGCTGGACCGTTTCTGCCGACTCTCTCGAAATCCAGGACCGTATGGAACTGAGCCACTGCAGTGATGCCAGGGGGACCGGCCCGTTCTTCCCGGCAATGGCCGGGCGGCGTTTCTCAACACTGCAGATACCGACAACATGGCCCACTATGGATGAACTTCTCGGCGAAAACGGTATCACTCTTGACACAATTAACGACCACTATCTACAGCTTCTGCAACCGGGGCTCAACGTCCATACCATCCACGCAGAACTTGAAGGAAATGCACTCAGTTCCACCTTTATCGAGCTGTTGCAGCGGCTTGCCGAGCGCAACGTCCGCTATTTGACCCTTGCCGAGGTTGCCGATGAATTCGGCGCGCATGCGCCAAGCTGTGAACTTGGTATGAAATATATTGCCGGGCGTGCCATGCCGGTCGCAATTCAAGGAGCACCCATTTTATGAACAAACTCAGTTTTAGCACTCTCTCCAGCCTGAGCGCTGCAGCTGAGCAGTCACCGCGCAAGCGCATGAATCACAATCTCCATTCTGAATTATCAGACCCTGTCCAGCGTTTAGCCATTGCAATGGAACCTGATACGTATATTCGTCCCCATCGTCATCTTCAATCGTGGGAACTGCTGACGTCGTTACGTGGCCGTTTCGTGGTGCTGACTTTTGATGATGATGGTGTGGTTATTGACCGCGCAGTGTTGGGAGAAAGCGATTCTGTGGCCGAAACTCCTGTTGCAGGCTGGCATGCAGTGCTTTCCCTTGATACCGGCGGCGTTATCTTTGAAGTAAAACAGGGTCCGTATATGCCGTTCAAAGAAGAAGATTTTGCGCCGTGGTCCCCCTCTGCTGCTGATGACAATTATAAAGCGCTCATGCGGTGGTTTTGCGGTGCCGAAGTCGGGCAGCGTTGGTCTGGGTGCTGATTTGAAACTCTTACCGTGAAACGCATTTTATCCCTCTACATCATTCGTGAAATTTCCTCGCTCTTCCTGCTGGGCATCATTCTGTTTACGCTGATTCTTCTCATGGCCCGCCTCATCAATTTAACGGAGCTGGTTGTGTCTCATGGCGTTGCCATTGCGGACGTCTGTAAGATGATCCTGTATCTCATTCCGTCATTTCTGATTTATACGATTCCTATGGCCTTTTTGTTAGCGGTACTCCTGGCATTCGGGAGACTTTCCGCCGACAATGAGATTGTCGTTATAAAGGCCTGCGGAATAAGTCTTTTCCAGGTGATGCCGCCGGTTATGTTCTGTGCTTGTGTCGCTGTTCTGCTTGCTTTCGGCGTTAGTACGATCGGAATCCCGTGGGGAAACAGCTCATTCAGGGAGCTGAGCCAACAGGTGCTGACGAAGAATATAGCAGGGACAATTCGGGAAAAGACGTTTTGGGATGATATCCCGGGTCTGGTCATGTATACGGATCACTATGAGGAGAAGAGTCAGCAGTTGAAGGGGGTTGTTATCCATGATGGCCGCAATCAGTCTCGGCCCATGACAATTTTTGCGCGTGATGGCGTTATTTCCGGCGCATCTCAAAGTAATGCACTCCTCTTGTCTTTGCAAAACGGTTCTATTCATATGGCCGGAGAAGGTGGGAGTTACCGGATGGTTCATTTCGGAGAATACAGCATGACGGTTGGTGACAGGGAAAAACGCACGCCACAATCCCGTAACGAGTCAGACATGTGGCTCTCTGATTTGAAAAGCAGGATAGACGACCCTGCCATCCCTGCCACTCTTCGTATCAGCTATCTCATTGAGTACCATAGCCGTTTTACCTTTCCCTGCGCTTCATTTGTGTTCGCACTACTTGCTGTGCCATTGGGGATACAGAATCGACGTTCCGGTAAATCGGGCGGCTTTGCGGTAAGTATCTTAATAATACTCTTCTATTATGTTATGATGTCGGTCGCCAAGAGTTTTCCGGAGAGGGGTATCTTGCCCGCCTCGATTGCACTTTGGCTGCCCAATCTGTTTTTCTTCAGTATTGGCTTATATTTTCTGCGAATGGCATCCATGGAACAGAGTCTTCCCCGGTTGCGGCTCAATACACGTTTTAATTTTTTTCGCAGGTCAACCTGATGTATATAGTTATCGGAGGGAATTCCAGTGCTCAAAAGTATGACCGGATATGGCAAAGGGGAAGCATCTACGCCGCACGGCTCTTTTATCGTCGAAATACGTTCGGTCAACCATCGCTACGGTGAAATTTCCGTTCGGCTGCCGCGAACATTTTATGCTCTTGAAAACGATGTAAAACGTCTCGCTTCGGCACTCCTCAAGCGGGGGAAAATTGATATTTCCGTGCAGTGGGATGAAACAACTGCAGCTAACGCGATGCCGCAACTGGATATGGCTGTAGCACGGGGCTATTTTGAAGCCTATGCCCGTTTGGCAAAAGAGCTTAACCTGCCGCAGGATGCTGCGCCGTCGTACCTCATGTCACTCAAGGGTGTGATGAAAGAGATGGCCGTCTCAGTGGATGAAACTGAATTACAGCCGCAGTTGCTGACTGCAGTCCAGGGTGCGGTTGCAGCACTGGAGGGCATGCGAAACCGTGAAGGTGAAGCACTCTCCGCTGACTTGAAGGCCAGACGAAAACAGATTGCCGAGTGGTCGGCACAGATAGGTGCCCGGACGCCTCAGATGGTGATTGAATACCGCCAGAAACTGAAGGCACGGCTGGATCAGCTTCTAGACGGAGTGGAGATGGACGAAAACCGCTTGTCTCAGGAAGTTGCGCTGCTGGCTGATCGCTGCGACATTACGGAAGAGCTGGTGCGGCTTGCGAGCCATTTTAACCAGTTTGACGAGGCATTGTGCAGTACGGAGCCGGTCGGGAGGAAACTCGATTTCCTCATGCAGGAGATGAACCGGGAGGTTAACACGATCGGTTCAAAGTCAAATGATGCCGGCATTACGAGCCTGGTAATTCAAATTAAGGCGGAAATGGAAAAAATGCGGGAGCAGGTGCAGAATGTGGAGTGAAAAATCGTCAATCATGCAGGGTAGAGAACTCTTTGCTCAGCTGCTGAAGGGAGCCAGAGAACATACTCTGTGCGGTACGTTTGGATGAATATACGTCTGATGAAGCTGCTTGATGCCGCTGTCGGACGCATCGCGACATCCGTTTTCCCCGCACCTTCGCGCATAAATCCCCCTTCCACAATAACGTCCCTCCTCCTCATCCGCCCCGGCGGCATTGGTGATGCGTTATTGCTTGCTCCTGCCATCCGGACTCTCAACATAAACTATCCCAGGGCACAGATCACCGTTCTTGCAGAACGCCGTAACGCCGGAGCCTTTTCACTCATTCCGGGAGTTGCTGAAGTCTTCTGTTACGACCGTCCACGCGAGTTGTTTCAGGCATTGCAGAGCAGGTACGATATTGTCATTGATACCGAACAGTGGCATCGTCTGTCCGCGGTGGTGGCGCGACTGGTTTCGGCGCAGGTCAAGATCGGATTTGATACCAACGAGCGTCGTCGGATGTTCACTCATGTAATTTCCTACTCTCACGATGATTATGAGGCTGTCAGTTTTGCTCACCTGGTTGAACCGTTGGGGATTGGAGCGGGAGGGGGAGCGTTGGGAGTTTCGTTTTTGTCCATTCCGGATGCCGCGTCTGCCAAAACTGACATTCTGCTGGCATCACTCAGTGATGAGTTCTTTATCACACTTTTTCCCGGAGCAAGCATCACTGAGCGACAATGGGGAGCGGACCGTTTCCAGCGTGTAGCTGAAATTCTTACTGATTTCGGTATCAAAACGGTTGTTGTTGGTGGCAACGAAGATCAACATCAGGGAGAGGTGATAGTCGGTAATGGCCCGGGGCGTAATCTTGCCGGTATGACCTCGTTATCAGAAACCGCTGCAATAATAAAAAAGAGTGCGATGCTGCTGAGCGCCGATTCCGGGGTACTGCATCTTGCCGTTGGTCTTGGCGTGCCTACGGTGTCGCTGTTCGGCTCTGGAAGAGTAAAAAAATGGGCTCCGGAGGGTGAATATCACCATGTGATCAACAAGGAACTACCATGCTCACCATGCACTATATTCGGAAACACCCCCGCATGTCCGGACAGTGTCCGCTGCATGCGGAATATTACCGTTGATGAAGTCGTTAATGCCGTCACAACTCTGTTGACAGGCGTGCGAGCCATCCCCTCCCGGTATTGCACGCGAGAATAGCATCTATTCCTCTATTCTCGGAAAAAGCGCTTCAGCCTTTGTTATTGCTGCGCCATCTTTCAAGCCTCCCCACGTAAGGCTCTCCTGAGAAATGGTTTCATTCCACCCGAGCGAGGTCAGTGCCTTTTCCGATGTTCCCGGCAAAAAAGCTGACAAAATACAGTGTGTAATGCGTTGTGATTCAAGCAGGGTGTACATGACCGTGGCAAGCCGTCTACTGTTGGCCGGGTCCTTGGCCAGTGCCCAGGGAGCCATGTCATCGATGTATTTGTTGCCTGCCGAGATAACTTCCCAGATCGCCTGCAGTGCCTTGCTGAAGGCCAGTTCATCGATAAATTTATCGACAATCGTCACCATCGCTTCTGTTTTCTGCTTCAGTGCCTGATCCGCTTCTTCCAGCTGCGCCGCTGCGGGAAGAATGCCGTTAAAGTATTTAACCGCCATGGCGGTTGAGCGGCTGAGCAGGTTTCCGACATCGTTTGCCAGGTCGGAGTTGATTCGCTGAACAAGTGCCGTGTGGGAGAAATCACCATCGAGGCCGAACGGAACTTCGCGGAGCAGGAAGTATCTGACCGCGTCTACGCCGTATTTGTCGATCAGCATGTTCGGTTCGACGACATTCATCAGACTCTTGCTCATTTTCTGCCCTTCAACCGTCCACCAGCCGTGGGCAAATACTTTTTTCGGCAACGGGAGTCCGGCAGCCATTAAAAAAGTCGGCCAGTAGACCGCATGAAATCGAAGAATATCCTTGCCGATCAGGTGGACATCAACCGGCCAGTAGCGGCCGTAATTTCCGGTCTCATCAGGATAGCCGAGGGCAGTGATGTAGTTGGTCAGGGCGTCAAACCAGACATAAATGATGTGCCGTTCGTTGCCGGGAACCGGGATGCCCCAGGAAAAGGTCGTGCGTGAAACAGACAGGTCACGCAGCCCTTCATTGATAAAGGAGATAATTTCGTTGCGCTTGCTTTTGGGCTGAATAAAGTCCGGATGCGCTTCTATGTGAGCCAGCAGCTGTTGCTGATATTTACTCATGCGGAAAAAATATGATTCCTCCTTGAGTTTTTCCACCGGTCGGTTGCAGTCGGGGCAGCGCCCCTCGATCAGCTGGGTCTCGGTCCAGAAGGTTTCGCAGGGAGTACAGTACCAGTCTTCATACTCGCCGAGGTAAATATCACCGTTATCGAGGATATCTTTAAAAACCTGGCTGACGCCGTTTTTATGGCGCTCCTGGGTGGTGCGGATGAAATCGTTGTGAGAAATCCCCAAGCGCTCCCAGAGTGCCTGAAAGCGTTTAACCACCCGGTCAGCCAATTCGAGAGGTGTTTCTCCGGCGGTCGTGGCGGCCTTTTCAACCTTCTGGCCATGTTCATCGCTGCCGGTGAGAAAATAGACATCATACCCCATCAGCCGTTTGTAGCGTGCAAGAACATCCCCGGCGACCGTGGTATAGGCGTGACCTATATGCGGGACATCGTTGACATAATAGATCGGAGTGGTTACATAAAAGGTCGGTTTCATATCAGGCTCCTGAGGATGGTGCTGGTGCGGTGCTGTCGGACGGTTTGCGATGGCCATGCTTGCGGGAACGATGTTTTTTACGTTGCTGGTTCTCTTTTCCGGTTTCAGGCAGAGCCGGGATTGCAGCGGCTGTTTGCTCACGCGGTGCGGATGGAGCTGGCGCTGCTTTTGCGGACATGGTCTTCGCAGTATTCTCAGCCTGGTTATTATATGATTCAAGGGATGTTTTTTCCTGTTTGCGTCGCTGTTCGGGACGTCGTTCGCGGACACGCGGCGGAGCCTGTTGAGGTGACTGCGCTGCAACTGCTTCCGAAGCGGTTAAGGGAGCGCCATCCCCGAGTATTTCATCACGTTTGATGACGATAATTTTGTTATCATCCAGTTTCAGCGTGATGTTTCCGGTCAGGATATTGACTTTATCAACAACTCCGACAGCGTTGACGGTGCGTACCCGCTTACCGGATTTCGGGAAGTTTTTTCGCAGGCAACAGTACGTTTCATATTCATAGTCAAGGCAGCAGAGCAGACGACCGCACTGCCCGGAAATCTTGTTGGGATTGAGAGCCAGATTCTGCTCTTTGGCCATTTTAACTGACACCGGCTGAAAGTCACGCAGGAACGAGCTGCAGCAGAGTTCCCGGCCACAGATGGCGATACCGCCGGTCATTTTAGCCTCATCACGCACGCCGATCTGGCGCATTTCGATGCGGGTATGAAATGAGTGGGCCAGATCCTTTACCAGATCCCGGAAATCGACCCTGCCGTCAGCAGTAAAGAAAAATACCGCTTTGCTGCTGTCGAACTGATATTCCACCCGCACCAGTTTCATCGGCATGGCGCGTTCGATAATACGATCGACGCAGAAACGGTAGGCCTCCTGTTCTTTCTGGGCAATGCGCGTAATCGTTGCCATATCTTCGGGTGTAGCTTTACGTTTGACCAAAGTCAGGGAACCGGTTCCGGCGTCATCTTTTTCAACCGGCGGTTTCATCACCTGCCCGACACCGACACCACGCTCAGTTTCTACAATGACGTGGTCTCCTGCGGCAAGTTCGAGTGTTCCGGCGTTGAAATCATACATCTTGCCGGCTTTGGTAAACTGGATCGTTACGATATGTATCAAAAAGACCTCCTGGTTATATGGGTAAGGTGTTGCTTAGCCCGCCATGGCCATAAACAAGTTGTCCAGAGCCAGCTTGGGATTCGCATTGCGCTGGACATCGCGTCTGGTTGCGTAAATGCGTTCCAGCAGTTCAATATTTCGCGGATATGACCGTTGTGCGGCAATTGCTTCAATTGCCGGTCTGACCGAACGGTTGACAATTTCTCCAGTGCCGGCGCCAAGGTGAACTGCATCACGAAAGAACGAGAGCAGCATGTCGAGCAGCTCAAGAGTCGCATCCCGATTACCGGATAGCTCCTCGGCGGCATCAAAAACGGTGGCTATCCTGTTGAGCGACAGCTGACGTATCCGGGATAACACCGCTTCCCGGCGGACGGCCAATGCTTCATTGTCGAGCTCGAGTGCCCGCTGCAGACTGCCGCCCGCCATGGGGGCAACAAGAGCCGCTGCTTCAGGCGGCATACCGCTTCGCTCAAGAAGTGCGAGCAAATGTTCCGGAGAGAGCGGTGCAAATCGGATCAGTTGACAACGCGAACGAACCGTTGAGAGCAGCATGCCGGAATTTTCAGTCAGCAGTATTATCAGGGCGTTGCCGGGGGGCTCTTCAAGCGTTTTCAGAAGAGAGTTTGCGGCATTGACGCTCATCCGTTCGGCCGGGTCGATAATACACGCTTTGCGCGGTGCCTCGTAGGGACGCAAAGACAAAATGTGCTGTAATTCTCGTAGCTGCTCGATACTGATGTCCCGTTTGTCCGGTAACGGACGTATATGATGAATATCCGGATGGTTACCGTTTTCAATCCTACGGCACGAAGGGCAGACCCCGCAGGCGTCATCCGTAAGAGTCGTGCAGAAAAGCGCCTGAATCAGTGTCTGAGCGGTTTTTTTGCGGCCACACCCGGGAACGCCTTCAAACAGATAGGAATGAGCAGTTTTCCTGCTGCGAAGAGATCGTTGCAACACCTCAATAATCCGGTCATGCCCCATGATGTCAGCAAACGGCATGCAGGGCCTCCGGAATTCGTGCCACAACCTGAGTAGAAATTGCGACGAAAATTTCTTCAATTGTTTCAGTGCCATTGATGATCAGGAATCGGAACGGCTCTTCCGTGGCCAGATGCAGATACCCGCTGCGTACCCGACGGTGAAAAGCCAGCTCTTCCAACTCGAAACGTTCTTCACGAGGGCCGCTGGTTGCTTCTATCCGCCGGTGTGCCCGTTCCAGACCGACAACGGGGTCACAATCAACAAGCACAGTGAGATCAGGTGACACCCCCTGGCATGCGTGAAAATTCAGGTCGGAAATAACACGCCGGTCAATGCCGCGCCCGAAACTCTGATACGCCACCGTTGCGTCGCAAAATCGATCACAGAGGACTATTTTTCCTGCTTCGAGCGCCGGAGAGATAACCTCGGTAACATGCTGGGCTCTGGCGGCTGCATAGAGCATCAGTTCAGCCAATGGAGAAAGAGCTCTGTTTTCAGCATCCAGCAATATCGCACGGATCTTGTCGGCAATATCACAGCCTCCCGGTTCGCGGGTTAAAACCGTGCCGATGCCGTGAGCGGTGAGGTGTTCTGCCAAAAGTTTGATCTGGGTGGTTTTACCACATCCTTCAACGCCTTCAAATGTAATGAAAAAGCCCACGCATCTCACCCGGTGATACTCGCCAACTCAGCGATAAATTTAAAGCGTGGATTATAGGGAAATGCCCATGAATTATCAACTTAAATTCCCACAATTATTCGTTACGGTGCGACTTTCGGTTGCCAAAACGCCTGCATCTGGATATAGTTTGAGCGTTTTGAAGGGGGCTTATGTCTAAAAGTCTGACACAACTTGAGTCGCTGCTGGAATATACGTTCATCACTCAGAGTCTTCTGCTCCAGGCAGTAACACACCCTTCCTATCTCCATGAAGTGAGTGCCCATGATGGTGAGGACTACCAGCGTCTTGAATTTCTAGGCGATGCGGTACTCGGGATGCTCCTGGCTGAAATGCTCTATATCCGTTATCCGCAGTGGCATGAAGGAGATCTCTCACAACTGCGCTCACGGCTTGCCGGTCAGGATGTCCTGGCAGAACGGGCACGGAAATTGGGAATCGGAGAGTATTTCCTCCTTGGCAGGGGAGAAGAGCAGACGGCTGGCCGGGAGAAGGATTCCATCCTTGCTGATGTCCTGGAGTCAATAATTGCCGCAATGTACCGTGACGGCGGACTTCAGGCTGCGCGAACTCTTGTTGCCCGGGTTTTTGGAGAGTTGATTGATGCTCCCGACTTGCTTGTTTTGGGTCGTGATGCGAAGAGTGAACTGCAGGAATATCTCTCATCCGGTAACTATCCTCCGCCGGAGTACCGTCTTATTGAAGAATCCGGTCCGCCCCATAATCGGCTTTTTATGTTTCAGCTTCTTGCCGGCGACACGGTTCTCGGCTCCGGACAGGGTAAATCCAAAAAAAGTGCCCAGCAGGCGGCTGCCGCAAAGGCCCTTGATACATTGCAAAGCATGCGCAGGCAGGGTATGTGAAAGCGGTTACGGTTCCATTTTTCATCAGTCATCAGGGCTGTCCCCATACCTGTGTTTTTTGTGATCAACGCACAATTTCGGGGGCAAGCGGAGTGCTCCCTGCAAGTGAAGACATACTTGCCCGCATTGAACTCTGGCGAGCAACTTCAGGCAGCAGACCTTTGGAAGTCGCTTTTTTCGGCGGCAGCTTTACTGCCCTGCCAAAAGCAATTCAAGCGGAACTGCTACTGCCATTGCAGCCGTTACTGAATAATGGCACGCTTGATTCGGTGAGGATATCAACCCGTCCCGATTATATCGATGCCGGTCATGTAGAGTGGCTCTCGAACAGGGGCGTTCGCACCATCGAACTGGGAGTTCAATCGTTGGATGACACTGTCCTGGCCTCTTCCGGGCGAGGTCATTCAGCAGCAGCGTCGTTGAATGCCATTGACTGCATTAAAAACAATGGAGTAAACGTCGGTGCCCAATTGATGCCCGGTTTGCCTGGTGATACGCCGGTTACCTCCCTTCATTCGCTGGAACAGGTTATTGCTGCCGGTGCAGATTTTCTCCGTATCTACCCGACGGTTGTGCTGGCTGGTACCGAGTTGGCGCGGCGCTATGGGGCAGGTGAATTTGCTCCGTTATCCCTTGAACGTGGCATATCTCTCTGCACACTGCTTCTACAGCGAGCCATGCAGGCTGATGTTCCGGTTATCAGAATCGGTCTGCAGGCGGATTGCGGACTTGATGTTGATCATGTTCTGGCCGGCTGCTGGCATCCGTCATTGGGGCAGTTGGTTCGTTCAAAACTGTATGCCGATCTGCTCTGCCGTTATATCCCTCCCGGTAAGTGTGTGACGGTCTCGTGCCATCCGGCGCGGGTGTCGGATGTCGTGGGCATGAAGCGGAATAATCTACTCACTCTTGCCGGGCGTGGGGTGCAGATGCAGGTCATTCAGGATGCAACTCTCAAGAAGGAAGAGCTTAAAGTTACAACAGAAGATACATGTACCATCTATTCAATCAGTAAAGATATTACCTATTCTATCCATGAGGTGTAACCGATGCGTAAAGAATCTCTGAAATTCCTGGAACAGCTGCTTGATGCCCCCAGTCCTTCCGGTTATGAACAGCCGGCCCAGCGCGTTTTTCGCGAGTACGTTGCCCCGTTTTGCGATGAACTGACGACTGATGTCATGGGTAATGTCTATGCCCGTATCAGCGGCAAGGGGAAAAATCTTCCGCGAGTGATGGTAGTCGGCCATACCGACGAGATCGGCCTGCAGATAAAGTACATTGACGACAAGGGCTTCCTCTATTTTGCGGCGGTCGGCGGTGTTGACGCCCATCTGACGCCGGGCAAACGGGTCGCCGTGCACACAGCCAATGGACCGTTGCCGGGAGTGATCGGTAAAAAGCCGATTCATCTGATGGACAACAAGGATCGTGAAACGGTCGTCAAGTTGGAGTCCCAATATATCGACATCGGCGCTAGTGACAAAAAAGAAGCGCAAAAGCTGGTCAGGGTAGGGGATGCTGTGACCTTTGACAGTGCTTTTACCCGCCTGCACAATGATCGGGTCTCGTCACGCGGCTTTGATGACAAGGCCGGCTGCTTTGTGGTCGCCGAGGTATTGCGACTCGTGGCGGCTTCGGGGAAAAAACTGGCAATCGATCTGTATGGTGTTTCTTCGGTGCAGGAAGAGATCGGCCTGCGTGGTGGGACAACCAGTTGCTACACGATTAATCCTGACATCGGCATCTGTGTCGAGGTCGATTTTGCCACCGATCAACCGGATGTGGAAAAAAAACATAACGGTGAGGTTGCACTCGGCAAAGGGCCGATACTTGCACGTGGCGCGAATATCAACCCGCATCTGTTTGAGCTGCTTCTGGCAGCAGCCGGGAAAGAAAAAATCGCACTCCAGCATACCGCCAGCCCGCGCGCTACCGGCACGGACGCCAACGTTATGCAGATTTCGCGTGGCGGAGTCGCTACGGCACTGGTCAAAATACCATTGCGCTATATGCATACGCCGATTGAGACGGTCTCACTGGGTGATATGGAAAATGCTGCCAGGTTAATCATGGCAACGCTGGGGAAAATTTCTTCACGGGAAGAGTTTATTCCGAGCTGAGTAACCATACAAACCGGGCAGTCCATTTCCCTTGACTTGCCCGGTTTGCTGTACTAACTTCTGACAAATTTTCACCGCAAGGAGTTGTTCATGCACTATGACAAACTGACTGAAGGGCTGACCTTCGATGATGTCCTGCTTGTTCCCGCCCATTCTTTAATTCTCCCTCGTGACACCAACCTTTCTACCCGTATTTCCCGAAACATTCCGCTTAATATTCCGCTGGTGAGTGCGGCCATGGATACGGTTACTGAAGCCCGGACCGCTATCTGCATGGCCCGGGAAGGGGGGTTGGGCATTATCCACAAGAACCTCTCGATCGAGGCGCAGGCGTATGAAGTTGACAAGGTAAAAAAGAGCGAGTCGGGGATGATCGTTGATCCGATCACCATGCGCCCGACGCAGAAAATCAGCGAGGCACTCGATATCATGCAGCGCTATCGCATCTCCGGCGTCCCGGTCACCAAGGCAAACGGCAAACTGGTTGGCATTCTGACCAATCGTGATCTCCGTTTTGAGACCGATTTTGACCTGCCGATCTCAGCCCGTATGACGAAGCGCAATCTGGTGACCGTAGAGGTCGGTACTACGCTGGAGCAGGCAAAAGAGCACCTGAAGCATACCAGGGTAGAAAAACTGCTGGTAGTTGATAATGACCGCTTTCTGAAAGGATTGATTACCATCAAGGATATTGAAAAAGTTAAAAAATATCCGTTTGCCTGTAAAGACACTCTTGGCCGCTTGCGCGTGGGCGCTGCCGTCGGTCCGACTTCTGAAATGGAAGCGCGTATGGAGGCACTGATAAAAGCCGGCGTTGATGTCATTGTTATTGATACTGCACATGGCCATTCTCAAGGGGTAATCGATGCTGTCATACGTGCCAAGGCGACTTTTCCCGGCGTGGAAATTATTGCCGGTAATATTGCCACAGCCGAGGCGGCGGAGGCACTCATTAAAGCGGGTGCTGACGGTATTAAAGTTGGCATCGGACCCGGCTCGATCTGTACGACCCGTATCGTAGCCGGTGTCGGCGTCCCCCAGATTACTGCAATTCATGAATGTGCCCGTATGGCTCATAAATATGGAGTTCCGGTTATTGCCGACGGTGGCGTCAAGTATTCCGGTGATCTTCCCAAAGCGGTAACGGCCGGTGCCGACTGCATCATGATCGGTTCACTGTTTGCCGGCACCGAAGAATCTCCCGGTGACACCGTGCTGTATCAGGGGCGGACCTATAAGAGTTATCGCGGCATGGGTTCTATCGGGGCCATGAAGGATGGCAGCAAGGATCGCTATTTTCAGTCGGATGTCGGCGATGACGTCAAACTGGTTCCGGAAGGTATTGAAGGGATGGTGCCGCTGCGTGGACCACTTTCAGCCAATATTCACCAACTGCTCGGTGGCCTCCGTTCCGGCATGGGCTACACCGGTTGTGGAAGCATCAAGGAGTTGCAGGATAATGGCCGCTTTATCCGGATTACCGGTGCCGGACTCAAAGAATCTCATGTCCACGATGTTACTATTACAAAAGAGGCTCCTAACTACCGAGTAGGGAGCTGATAAATCAAAACGCATATGCCCCGGGTCGAATAACCGGGGCATTTAACGTCCTGCCATGTATTTAAAGGAAAGGTTCTTATGTCAGACATTCACCGTCAAAAAATTCTGATACTCGACTTTGGGTCCCAATACACGCAACTCATCGCCCGTCGAGTTCGAGAAGCTCATGTTTACTGTGAACTGCACCCGTTTGATATGGATCTCGACGCAATCCGCAGCTTTGCTCCGAGTGGCATTATTCTTTCAGGTGGCCCCTGCTCGGTCTATGACGAGGGTGCTCCTGCCGTTGCTGAAGAGCTGTTTGAGCTTGGTGTTCCGATACTTGGTATCTGCTATGGTATGCAGCTTATGAGTCGTCACTTTGGCGGCGACGTCGTCCCGTCCGGTAAACGGGAATTCGGCCATGCCGAACTGCTCTCACTCGGACAGCCGGGGCCGCTTTTTGATGGCTTCTTTGTCGAAGGGACAAGCCCGGTCTGGATGAGCCATGGTGACCATGTCGCCCGGGTGCCGGATGGTTTCGAAATTATTGCTGAAACTGCCAACGCCCCGGTCTGCGCTATCCAGAATGTCAGTAGAAATCTCTATGGCGTTCAGTTTCATCCGGAGGTAAACCATACGCCGCGCGGTGAACAGTTCATTGATATGTTCGTCAGGAAGATCTGCGGCTGCAGCGGACAATGGACCCCCGGTCAGATTGTTGAGGATGCCATTGAACGAATCCGCCGTCAGGTCGGTGGAGATACCGTCATCCTTGGCCTCTCCGGCGGTGTTGACTCCTCCGTTGCCGCTGCCTTGATCCACCGTGCCATCGGTGACCAACTGGTCTGTGTTTTTGTCGATAATGGTTTGCTGCGTCTTGGGGAGGGTGATCAGGTCATGTTTACCTTCGCGCAGAATCTCGGCGTCAAGGTGATCCGGGTAAATGCTGAGGAGCGTTTTCTGTCTGCATTGGCTGGTGTGTCTGACCCGGAAAAAAAGCGTAAGATCATCGGCGGGCTGTTTGTAGATATTTTTGAAGAGCAGTCGAAGCTGGTTAATGATGCCAACTGGCTGGCCCAGGGGACTATTTATCCTGACGTTATTGAATCTGCCGGTGCAAAAACCGGTAAGGCTCAATCCATAAAAAGTCATCACAATGTTGGTGGATTGCCTGATTACATGAAGCTTAAGCTTCTCGAACCGCTCAGGGAACTGTTTAAGGACGAAGTTCGTGCCATCGGTGAAGAACTTGGCCTGCCTCGCCAGATGGTATGGCGTCATCCCTTTCCCGGTCCCGGTCTCGGCGTGCGGATTCTTGGTGAGGTGAAAAAGGAGTACTGCGATATCCTGCGCCGGGCCGATGCGATATATATCGAAGAGCTCTACGCCTCTGGCCATTATGACAAGATCAGCCAGGCATTTGCGGTGTTTCTGCCGGTTAAGAGTGTCGGTGTCATGGGTGACGGAAGAACATACGAATATGTCGTTGCGTTGCGGGCGGTCGAGACCAAAGATTTCATGACCGCCGGATGGTACCCGATGCCGTATGACGATCTGGCCCGTATCAGTGGGCGAATCATCAATGAGGTTAAGGGAATTAACCGGGTAGTGTACGATATCTCCAGCAAACCCCCGGCAACAATTGAGTGGGAGTAGCTGTATTCTGCTTATGATTGCCTATTGAAAATCGGATTGTCTTTTATATTGACTTTTTGTGAACACTCTATTAAAGATCAAAACAGTCATTTTTGTTGTATTAAAAAATATAAATTTAATTGCAGGATTCGTTCCAACCTACGAAAAGGAGCAGAAGCATGAAAGCATCAACGCGGTATGTGGATGACTCGGTAAAAGGCTTCATAACCTGGAGTATCATCTGGGGGACAATTGCTGTCGTAGTCGGCATCCTGATCTCCCTGCAGCTGGCCTGGCCGCAGCTGAATGTCGCGCCGTATCTGACCTATGGTCGTCTGCGTCCGATCCATACCAATGCCGGTATTTTCGGTTGGGGCATCGGCAGCTTTATTGCCATGTTTTTTTACATTACGCAGCGGCTTACCAAAACGCCGCTCTGGAGCCCAAAGCTGGCACGAGTGACGCTCTGGATCTTTAATGTTGCCATTGCATCTGCTGCCGTGACGCTGGCCATGGGGATCAACCGCACCAAGGAATACGCTGAGCTGGAATGGCCTCTTGCAGTTATTGTTGCCATCATCTGGGTTCTTTTCTCGATCAATGTCTTTATGACAATCCTGAAGCGCAAGGAAGAGCAGATGTATATCTCGCTCTGGTACATCATGGCGGCTCTGGTCGGGGTGACCGTGCTGTATGTGGTTAATAATCTGGGGATGCCGCTCCATCTGTTCAAATCCTACTCCGCCTTTGCAGGAACCAATGACGCCAATGTCCAGTGGTGGTATGGTCATAACGCTGTGGCCATGGTTCTTACGGTACCGCCCCTTGCCATTTTTTATTATTTCCTCCCGAAAATAACCAATAATCCGATCTATAGTCACCGTATGGGGATCATCGCCTTCTGGTCCCTGATTTTCATGTACCTCTGGACAGGTGCCCATCATCTGCTCTGGACGCCGGTGCCTGACTGGATTCAGACCGTTGCCATGGCATTCTCGATCATGCTGATAGCACCTTCATGGGGTGCGGTTATAAACGGCTATCTGACCATGAATGGTCAGTGGGAAAAAATGAAGTCCAACTATCTGGTCAAATTCATGATTGTCGGTATAACCTTTTACGGATTACAGACGTTGCAGGGTCCGATGCAGTCCATTCGCTCATTCTCGGCGTTTATTCACTACACCGACTGGGTTCCGGGGCATGTCCACATGGGAACAATGGGGTGGGTTTCCATGGTTCTGTTTGGTGCAACCTATTATGTGGCGACAACGTTGAGTGATACTGAGGTTTACAGTGTCAAGCTTGCCAATGCCCACTTCTGGCTGGTTCTGATCGGACAGTTGATCTACTCCATCACCATGTGGATCGCCGGGGTTCAGCAGGGGAGCATGCTGCTTGCTACAAATCCTGACGGCACACTGCATTACAGTTTCATGGAAACCATGATCGCCATCTTCCCGTATTATAAAATCAGAGCGGTCAGCGGCTTCATCTATCTTGCCGGATTGGCGCTGTTTATTTACAACATTTACAAAACCTTCCAGAAGGGTGCGGCTGCACCGGCTGTCAAGGCGTAACCTGACGTTACCGTCAGGAGAGTACCCCACAAATTCACTACGGACGAGGACGATACCATGTTGGAAAAAAATCCCGTTATTTTTATTATTCTGGCTTTTGTCGTTATTATGATCGGCACTACGATTACCATGATAGCCCCTTTCAAATGGATTAACAGCGAAAGTGACAAGATTGCCGAGGTAAAGCCGTACACGCCGCTGCAGCAGGAAGGACGCGATCTGTACATGCGGGAAGGGTGCAATAACTGCCATTCTCAGACGGTGCGCACCCTGGCTGCTGATGTTGAGCGCTACGGCAACGGCGGCGGCTATTCGAAGTCGGGGGAATTTGTCTATGACCGCCCGCATCTGTGGGGTTCCCGCCGTACCGGTCCTGATCTGGCCCGCATCGGCCTGAAATATCCTGATCCCAAGGGTGCCTGGCACCGCAAGCATATGGCTGACCCACAATCGGTGGTTCCGGCATCAAACATGCCTGCCTACGCTTTCCTGAATACGCCGCTTGACACGACATATTCAGAGCGGAAGATGAAGCTGCTCAAATTTCCATATACACAGGCTGATCTCGATGATCTGAAGGGGAAAACCGAGATGGATGCCATGATTGCCTATATGCGTAAGCTTGGCACAGATATTCCGGTAAAAAAAGCTGCAGCGGCTCTTCAGACTCCCGTTACTTTGAAGAACCCGTTTAGTGATCTGAAGACAGTTGAAAAAGAAGCAGAAGCAATTTATAAGCAGCAGTGCGCGTCATGTCATGGCGAAAAGCGTGAGGGGACGCTTGGACCGGCATTGAAAGGTTCTGCCAGGTCGGATGCCGAGCTGTTTACCATCATCTCGAAAGGGATTGAGGCAAATGGCATGCCGCCCTTTGCAGCCTCACTTGATGCACAGAAAATATGGAAGCTGGTAACCTATATCAAGCTGGATTCAAAGTAATGTTTGATACCCGCTTCATTTTTTTGCTGTTAACGGGTTTTTTGCTGACGATCCTGGTTGCCATTGCTGTTTCGACGTTAAAAAAGAACCGTAAGCAAAAGCTGGAAGAACCTAAACACAGGATGCTTGAGGACGACTAATTTTTTTCAAGGAGTGGCTGTATGTCAAAACAGGAAGAGTACGACGGAATAACATATCGCGAAGAAAAAAGTTCTCCTGCTGTTTTCCGGATTTTATTTACCGTACTGATCGTATGGGGTGTGATTTTTATGGGGTACTATCTTTTTAGCGGATGGAATTCCCAGGCTGAGGCAGATGCCGCAAAAAAAGCGCGTGACGATCAGAAACAGATTGCCCATAAAGCGGTTGAGGCGAGCGGTACTGCATATCAAGGGAGTGGGCACAAGGTAGAGGCGTACATTGCTGTTGGTAAAAAATTGTACGGCAGTCTGTGTGTTGCGTGTCATGGTGAAGGTGCGAAAGGTGGCGTCGGACCTGATCTGACAATCTCGAAATATAAATACGGCAAAACGAGGCTGGATCTTACCAAATCTATCTCAGAAGGGCGCCCGGGCGGCATGCCGGCATTCAGCAGTCAGGTTGACAAGGAGCAGATTGAAGGTCTCGTTGAATATGTGCTCACGCTTAAATAGTAATCGTGTTTCCTGAAGCACCCCCATTATAGCGCAGATTCTTCCAACCCTGCAATTATCCGTAAAAAATTCCGGGTAAGGGCAGGGTGGAGGTCCGTTCCGACCATACTGTGCAGCATATCAGTAATTTCAGCGAGAGGTACCGGTTCCCGGTAGGGACGTCGGGTACGTAATGCATCAAAAAAATCTGAAATCATTGTCATGTGGCTGCAGAGATTCTGTTCCCACCCGGCTGCGACCCGCGGATAGCCACTTAAATTAAACTTCATATGATGTTCATACGCCGTAATGACTGCCAGTCTTGGCACTGCCGGTGTTTCCAATAGATGACGGGCGCCTTTGACCGGATGCTGCTTCATTATAATAAACTCTTCGTCAGTGAGTTTGCCTGTTTTTGTTAGAATTTCTTCCGGAATGAAAAGTTTACCAATGTCGTGCAGCATAGCCGCCACACCAATGTCATTTAACAGCTGACCATTGATGCCGATCGCCATTGACTGAGCAAGATTAAGAATGCACACATTTGTTGAATGGGTAAACGTATATTCATCCGCATCGCGCAGGGCAGCCATGGCAAGCAGCGGTTTCCCCTCCTCCCGGAACACATTGATAAAGCCTGTTACGACTTCAGTGACCCCGTTAATCTGCAGTTTATGTTTGTTTTTCAGGGTAGTGTATATCTCCATGAATTGGGACAACTCTTTGCGCGGCATGTCGGGCAAAGACAGCTTCTCCGAATGTGAGCCGTTGTGTGCACTCTCTGCTGACATTCCAGACCTGTTGACGTTTACTTTGCCAAGGCGGACGTGATCCGATGAAGTCATCAACTGAGCAGTATCTTCCAACTGTTTGGCTAATCCGCCTATCAGACCGTCAACTTCCGATTTAGTGATGCCCTTATATAGTTTGAGAATGCCTATGCCCCGGGATTTCAGAATCTGCGTAAATCGGTTGATAAACAGGCTCACTGTATGGGGCTGACCATCAATGACCAGTTCATTTTCCACCACCATCAGGGTTATTTCCGGCCTGGATTGGAGCACCGTTTCAATGTTTGCAAAAGCCTGTTCCGAAAGGCGTGCAACCTGGGGATGAGATACGCCATACAAAGAGGCATTGGCAGTGGCGGAGAGCAGATGACAGATGAATTCGGTAATAGTAGCGCTGCTCATGAACTTTTCCCTGAAATTATGCGTAATGTCTCTGCCGCCAGTCGGCCGATTTTGCCGGAATTTTTGGCAATAAGTTCAAGCACCGGCCGGGAAAATAATAAGGGGTATTTTGGCAGAGAATGAATTATATCTGATTTTAGTTTTGTGAGTTGTCGAGAGTGAAGCAGGCTTCGCGAACGGAGAATTCTGGCAAGCTCCGGTAAAACCTCGACACGTCGACTCTCCCCCAACGTGTGCACTATGGTGCTTTTTATAGTACATTCACTTTGTGAATAGCCCCCCTGTACCAGCATTGCAGTCAATTTTGCAACAATTATCGGAGAGTCACAGCGTTCTGCAAGCTGAATTGCCGTTACTTGTAATTCCTGGTTCTGGCTGTTTAAATTATCCAATAACAGCTGTTCGGCATGAGGATCATGAAAATGCACCAGCGTTTTCAGTACTTCATGACGCAGACGGGGGTCTTCACTCTTCAGCAGTGGCCGGATTCGGCCGACAATAGACGGGTCTTTCTGGGAAGAAAGAATAATCAGCATATTGCGCAGAAAATACCAGTGCGTTTCACTTTTAAGCCGGTTGAGGATCGGCACCCGTGACACCGGACCCAATGCAATGAGGCAGTCGATATATAATCGCCGTATCGACATCTTCTTCTCTTCAGATAATCGATCAAGCACAGCTTCTACAAACGGGCCGCCAATTTTGATGATCAGCGCTCGAATATCGTCATAGCATGGTTTACCCCAGACAGTAAGGCCATCCAGTATCTCCTCGAGAAATTCACGCCGTCCATATTCCTCGCGTAGTCGGTATTGAATCTCAACCGGAAAGGTACCGTCCTTAAGTTGGTCAATCATAACATGCAGTTGGCTGTAGTCACCGGTCTGGAGAAAAAAGCCGAACATGTCTGTCAGATTTTGCAATAACATATCCCGTTCTGCCGGGGATTCAACTCCTTCACGGATCATATTCATCAGAATGTTTCCGATACTCCCTTCAACAGCACGGCTTTCCATCGTTGTCAGCAGAGTTGAAACATCTTCCAGGTTACGGTTGAAAATATGGTCGGATGCAATAATTTTGTTGAGTTTTTTCTGGTAACTATCAGGAACAAACTCTTCTGAAGAATGTTCACGTAAGATCGTCTTCATTTTATGAGAGATCTCGTTGTCCTCTGTATCCTCCTCGCGTCTGTTTTGCTGTGATCCGGCATTGGCACCAAAGCGTTGCAGCAACCCGAACACTACCGGAGAAACGCTGAGGCGGTCGTGGCTGATATCATCAAGGGCTTCAATGATCGCATTGTCAGAAAGAGAGCCAAGAATCAGTTCAATTGCTGCATGTCGCTCCGGGTGTATAGCACTAAAGGAGCTGTTGAGAAATTGCCTGCGCAGTTCGGGGGAAAGATTACTGATAACATCGGCCAGTTTTCTGTAAGGCTCCGGGGTATGAATTTCTGAAAAAGAATTTCCGTCTTCATTTTCAAAAAAGCATGCGATAGCGGCACACACATCTGATTCATCAATGCCGCCTTCGACAAATCTCTGATTGAGTATGCGAGCAAGTATTTCCGGGGAAAAATCGGCTTCGCCGCCTTCTTCCGGCGTCAGACCGCCAAGCCTGAGTTTTCGTGCAAATGTATCCCATACGCTATCAGCCTGAATACTGCTTTGGGCAGCAGTGATGGAATCCTGATCAGATGCCGTAAAAAGGTCATAGCGAATTGGCCGGATAGTCATTGCAGTGATTCCCGCATTGGCCCATAGCTGTTCAATGCCGCCGTACTGCTGTATGTCCTCACGCTTAAGAGCTAATATGGCAATAAAATTGTCTAGTTCTCTCGCGGTTATACCGCTGTGAAACAGCAATGCTGCGATGCCGCGCTCAAAAAGCAGACGGGAAAAATTCTTGTAAATGATGTTTGACTTTTCTAGGATAATACCATTCGCCATGAGGCCTTCATTGGTAACTCCGAGAATGATTTCATCATGTTCGTGCACAAGATTTTCGTAGCTGCGCAGCACTTTTTCCAAAGAGGCCGCTATGACCGGGTGGTCTTGCGGATACGCGCTCTTGTTCCTCCGGGCGATGTAAAGCTCGGTGATCAGTGACGCAAGATCCCTTTTTTCAGCTTTTTGCGCTGATATGATTTCTGGTTGAGGTGACACGATTGATCATACTACCATTAAATTAAAATTTGACCACCAAAAACAAAGCAAAAACAACGCGATTATGCATGGTTTATTCGTGGCTCTGTTATTCATAGTATTGAAATTTCTTCGCACTTGACCTAAACCATTATTTACGCTAGCTTCGCCTGATTCAAAGTCAGCGGGTTGTACATATGAGAGTTATTGCGGGAACATGCCGGGGCAAAAAACTGTCAACACCACCTGGCGTGGTAACTCGACCTACCTCGGATCGAGTTAAAGAGGCTCTTTTCAGTATTTTGACCAGCAGGATTGATTTCTCTGGTATTCGTGCCCTCGACATCTGTGCCGGTACCGGCAGTCTTGGTATCGAAGCAATCAGTCGTGGTGCCGATTTCTGCTGCTTTATTGAAAGTAATCGATCGGTAGTGGCGATACTTGATAAAAATCTGGCAGATAGCGGTTGTAAAAACAGATCGACAGTTTTGCATATGGATGCCGTAACAGCGCTGCGCCGTTGTGCGGGGCGTGAGAAGCATTTTGATCTTGTTTTTTTTGATCCACCATATGCGTCTGATTTGTATCAGGTCGTACCGGCGGCTCTTGCAACGAGCGATCTTTTAGCGCCTGCTGCCATTCTTGTTATTGAATGTTCTGTGCGAAATGAGTTGCCGGATTCGTATGGAGTGCTGAGACGTTTTGACCGCCGTGAGTATGGTGATACGGCTATTGATTTGTTTACAGTGGGGGGATAAATGAAAAAAATTGCGGTGTATCCCGGTTCCTTCGATCCAATCACGTATGGCCATATTGATATTATCAAGCGTGGTCTGACAATCTTTGATGAAATTATCGTCGCAGTTGCCAAAAATTCTCAGAAAAAAGCTCTGTTCACCACCGATGAACGAGTTGCGCTCATTCAGGATGTCCTTCAAGAGGAAGAGAGGGTCACGGTTGACACGTTCAGCGGACTTCTGATAGATTACGTCACATCCCGCGGGGCCCATGTCATCATTCGCGGGCTCCGGGCTATATCTGATTTTGAATATGAATTCCAGATTGCACAAATGAACAGCTGTATTGGCCGACAGATTGAAACGCTTTTTATGATGACGTCGCTGCAGTACGGCTACCTGTCCTCCTCAATTGTAAAGGAGGTTGGCTCACTTAACGGCAATATCGACAAATTTGTGCCGCCGGAAATAAAAAAAGCGCTGCGTCAAAAATACGGTCTGCCAGAGACGTCCTACCCCGAATCCTGATACAAGCATGAGGTGCATAATGATCAGCCAGGAAATGATAATCGCCGACATCATTGCTCAATACCCGGAAACGTTACCCGTTTTCAAACAGTTTAATCTTGATTGTTATGAATGCCAGATTGCCGATCTTGAAACACTCGGTCACGGGGCCGGTGTACACAAAATTTCCATTGATCAGCTCCTTATTGCCTTAAATGCTGTCCTGAAAAAATGACACGTCGCTTCTCACTCCGGAGTATTCATTCATGAATGATTTGGAACTCTATGCAGCCAATTTCCCTGTCGGAAAAAAAGTCGGTGTCGGAATTCCGCTGCCTGACGCCTATGTCTTTCGAGACTGGGCAATAATCCAGGAAATCAGTGAGGATCTTGTCACGTTGCAGCTTTCGCGGGACGTTCTACCGGTTGGTGTTTCTCTGAGAAATGGATCTATTCTTGAGTTAAATAACGGGGACAAAGAGAACGGCTTCTCTTGCAGGGCGATTGTTGTTTCCGAAGGTGCTGAAAAAAAACTGCTGCTGCGTTTGATCGGTGAGATTGTTTCCAATGAACTGCGGGAATTTTATCGGGTTGATGCCTATCTGCCAATTAAATATTTTGTCAGCCCTGAACAGAACAACAACCGGCTTCGTAAAGAGTGGGAAGAACGTCGGGAGAGTCGACTAAAGTTTATAACAAATCAAAAAAAACAGCGCCGGGAAGCAAAAGTTCTGCCGGAAAACAGTAATTTATTTGAGGTTATCGATAACGAAGAGTCCCCTGCTGTAAATCCGGTTGAGGAAGAGTCTGATGGCTCATGGGACTCCATCATCCCTCTTGCGGCAAATATCAGTGGCGGCGGTCTGCGCATCATTACTCATATGGGCTTTGAAATGGGGGAATATATTCTTCTGGAGATATTTGTACCGACACCTGAACGGGTTATTGATGTCGTCGGGAGGGTTGTGTTCGCCAACCGCAATTTTGCCGCCGGAAACGATCATGAATACTTTAATACCGGCGTGAAATTTGTCTATCTCAATGAAAGTGACCGTGATGCAATTGTAAATTACATCTCTACAATTCAGCTTAAAAGGATCAGGCAGTTACGTGAAACGTATATGTATCGCTGGCTGTCTGCAGAAGACAGTCTGTTCGACGCATCACAAGAGTCCCTATTCCGTCGACCTGTTACTCGAAACCTGTTTATTATACTCTTTTTAGTGATTGTTTCGTTACTGAGCAGCTATTTCTGGTATTATGCACAGCAACACCCGAAGGGAGAAATTCAGCGCACATTCGAGGATAGCGTCAAAAAAGTCAGGGAGCAACGAACGCCGAATTAACAGCACATTGTGGCGTATTGATAGTACCACAAAAAAATCCCCCTGCAGACGGCAGGGGGATTTTTTTGTGACGCAATACAACGAACTGCCTATTTCTGATCAATCTTGGTCAATTTCCAGGGGTTATTGCCGACTGCACGGGTGAAGGTCCAATACTCTTCAAATTTGACCGGATCACTCTTGCTGCCTGATATGAGAGTGCCCGCCTCGTCGGTCGTATAATCAAGCAGATTGGCATAAATCAGGGTGTTGATATAGTCCTGTCCGGCTTCCTGCCACGCTTCAACGATGTCAACTTTTCGTACGGCAATATTTTCCAGCCGGTTGATCTGTTTATCCCGGAGCAGTTTATCAAGGTCAGTCTGGAATATGCGGCGCATTTCATCCGTCAGGAGGCTGTTCACCGGTGCCAGATCGCGATTCATCCAGGCGCCCTGGATTTTGAAAAAATTATCCATAACAAGATCGGTATAACGGTTTTCATCAAAGTACTGGTCGAATTGACGGATGTGAGACAAGCCGGTTTCAACATCGTCAACTTCCGGTAGAGCATTCTGATAGCTCGGGGGAATCTGAGTCACAGTGCCTCCGTAGTATGGTTCAGGAGCAAAGGAATTCGTTGAGCTCTCTTCTCTTTTCTTCTTGATATAGCGATAGATCAGGTATCCGATTCCGGCAAGCAATACTATTTCAAACAAGCCTATTCCGCCACCACCCGCACCGCCGCCCATGCCACTGAAACCAAGGCTTCTGAACAGCATACCGCCCAGCATGCCGCCTACTATGCCGCCTGCCATACTTCTCATGAAACCACCAGCAGCCGGCTGTTGAAATGCAGGGGCGGGTGCCGCCTGTTGTGGGCGGGAAGGTGCCGGTTGGGAACTGGGGCTGGCAGGACGCGAGTAGCTCCTTGAACCGGCACTCCCCGAACGACTCCCTCCTCCGGCTCTGGCGTGGGCATTGAATTCCATTACGCTAACAGAAAGAAACAACATGGCAGCCAGCACGGTGAAAACTTTAACAGCCCGTTTCTTCATTGTGTGCAACTCCTTGTGAATTAATGATGATGTTGATAGTAAATTTAACTGCATGGTGAGCATAATCTAGTGGCAGAGCCCGCGAAAATCAAGGCAGGATGATAATAAAAAAAACGGAGGTCTGCCGGAGAGTGAGCCACCTCTCCGAATATCAAGCCAAATCAGACACCGAGCTTAGCCCGGATGGCTTCAACAACATAATACGCATCATTGATAGCCGTATAGATGAGGTTGGGGTGGCGTTCTTCAGATATAGACCCTTCATTGATTTTCATGTACGAGGGTGAAATAGCTCCACCTATGACATACACACCTTTACGTGTTGACTCAAAATCTGCCGAGAGCAGTATCAGTCGTTCTCCTTCTTTGGCGATTTTGCAGACGCCGGCAGTACAGGCAATGCTCTGAATATGCAGTTTGTCGAAAATCGGCACCGGCCCTTGTGAGCCGATACAGGCGATAACATTCTGCATCGGGAAGCTGAGGGCATGATAGAGATCAATGCCGTCGGGCTGCTTGAACTCGTTGATCCGTATGACCAGACGATCTACTCCCTCATCATCGACTTCTCCGATACGTGGCGTCGCACCAAGCAATAGCCGGATGTTGCCACCAAGCAGGATCTCTTCTCCGAGCCGTTGGGCCGTCTCTTTATTGACGTCAAATTTTTCCGCTTTATGTGCCCAGAAAACGGGGTGTGTGTCGTCTGCTTCGCGTTTGGCTTTCAAAATGTTGATAATCACGTCAGCTGCAGTATTTCCTCCGCCAATCACAAGCGTTTTGATCCCGACATATTTACTGGCATCGTCAAGATTTTTAGCGACCATCTTGGCGTCACCATAGACGGTGAGCTCGCGGGGAATATTGCTGCCAAAGGAGAGGACAACTTTTTTCCCTTTAAAATTACCTTTCGACGTAATGACTGTCAACCCGTCACGCTCGTCCTTTATATCTTCAAAATCGACCTCTGTCTGGACAAGAAGGTTTTCGTGCTGAACAAAATGCTGAACATACTGCAGGTAGCTTTCAACGGTGACCGGTTTGTCCGGAGGGCGCAATTCATCGACCATGAACGGCATGGGGGCATCTTTCGGTTTCGAGGCATACACCAGCTTTCCTTCGGGATAACTGTTGGAAATTCCCTGGAAGATAGCCTTTCCCGATTCAAGTACCAGGTAGGAGAGACCATGTTTGTGGCACAGATACGCTGTTGAGAGACCGGCCGGACCACCTCCGATGATCAGAACATCATAGTGAGTATTTTTCATGGTAACTTCCTTGTCATACATTTAATTTAGGAAACTGTTTATAATTTAGCATAATTGTAAGGCAAGATAAAGCGGTAAGGGGCACTCGTTCGATTGATGAGTCCTGGCTGGATGTCACCCATTCGCTCAGCATCTTCGGCAGTGCCGAGACGATTTCCTACCTGATCAAAGCCCGCATTAAGCACAGCTTTGGTATCACATTTATCATCTGTCGTTGTTTTTTTTAGTCAGGTATGAGATAGGAAGCACTGTATTATTTACTGATAGGTAACGGAGTATCAGGTGACACTGTCTCAGCGAACAGTCCTTATTATCGTCAGCACTTTTATCGCGCTGCTTTTTATTCTGGCGGTAACTTCAGATATTATCCTGTTAAAAAGTTTTGCCAAGCTCGAGCGGATTGTCGTTGCCGACAATATTCAGAAGGTCAGAAACGAAATTGATGAATCATATGATGAACTTTGTGCCTTGTTACATGGACTTGAGGCAACTGCTTCGGCACAAGGATATATCCCTCTCACGAAACGTCCTGATGTTTTTCTCGAAAGCCGCCACATTGATGTAATCGTCTGTCTTTCTCTCGACCAGCAGATTATGGCGTCGCACTTTTTGAGCAGGAGTCCTCTGAAACGTCAGGTTGACCCTGCGCACGTTATTGCGGAGCTTGGCAGCACTATCCCTCTCGTACAAAAGACCCCCGGTGAGCCGCTGAACGGCTTGATTCTCGTAGACAACGTTCCCCTGCAGCTGGTAGTCAGCCAGCTGCCAGGCAGTGGCCACCTGCTGTTTGTCGGTCGCTATCTTGATGAAGAAGAGATTAACAGAATTACCGCTGTGACAGAGTTTGTGCTTAAACTTGTGCCGGTCTCCGCTCAAGGCAATGCACCAGATATAACTGCTGCTCTTGCGGCCGTTTCCCAAGGGGATGAAACTCCTGTTCTTGTTGTTAATGAGGATGAGGTTGCCGGTTACTCTCTCTTTAAAGACATGCGTGACCGCCCCTGCATGTTCGCCAAAATCACCGAAGAGCGCCTGCTCTACAACCAGGGCAGAGCTTCGATTATATATGTCCTTACCGCATTGTTTATTGCGGGTGGGGTGTTCTGCTGTGTCATGCTGTTTTTTATTCGCAAAACCATACTGAAGCGCCTTGCTGAACTTACCCGAAAAGTATCAAAAATCTCAATAGAGGGCGATATTACAGTCCGGTTGCCTGTTTCTGATCATCGGGATGAGTTGAGTACCCTGGTATTTTCAATCAATAGCATGCTTGATTCACTTGAAAATGCTGAAAAAAAACTGCGGGAGAGTGAGGAACGCTACCGCATGCTGTTTGATCGGGCTCCTGACTCTATAATTATTATTGGTATTGAAGGTGACGAGGCAGGTCGTATTGTTGCGGCAAACCAGGCTGCCGCTGATCTGCATGGCTATACACCTGATGAAATCTGCCAGTTGCACATCCATGAGCTGAATACGGCGGAAACCAATAAAATTGCTACCGATATGATTGACGCTATTGTCGCCGGGGAATGGTTGACAGCAGAAATATGGCACCTGAAAAAGGACGGCACCCAATTCCCGGTCGAGATTCATGCCGGACTTATAAAAATTGCCGGGAAAAAATATATATTAGGTTTTGACCGGGATATTACGCAGCGTAAAATAACAGAAGAAACTGATCGTATGCATCTTGAAGAGATAGGGGAATTAAATGACAAATTGACCCGAAAAGCACTTGATCTTGTTGCCGCCAACAACGAACTTGAGACATTTAATTATTCAATTTCACATGACATGCGCGGTCCCTTGACACGAATATCAGGGTATTGCCAGTTGTTGCTGGATAATGACAGTACGCTTGACGTCGAAGCCAGGGAATATGTTACCCGTATTTATGAGTCTGAAACGTGGCTCAATGAAATGATTGATGCCTTGTTGGATCTGGCTCAGCTTACGCGTGTTGAAATTGTTCCGGGCAGTGTTAATTTGAGTGCTATTGCAGAAGATATTTTAAAGGAGTTTGCGCTTGCAAGCCCCGACCGTTCAGTCAGAATTGATGTTGCGCCAAATAGTATTGCTTCAGGTGATGCCCGGCTTTTAAAAATGGTCATGATTAATCTGCTGGGAAATGCCTGGAAGTACAGCTCTCTCAAAAAAGATGCCTTGATTGAATTTGGTGTTGAGCAGACCGAAGCGGGTCCGGCCTACTTTGTTCGTGACAATGGCGATGGTTTTGATATGAAAAATGCAGGTAAGCTTTTCCGTGTTTTCTCAAGACTGCATTCGTCCAGCACGTTTGCCGGAACCGGAATCGGCCTTGCTACTGTGCAGCGCATCATTTTCCGTCATGGTGGACGAATATGGGCTGAAGCGCAACCGGGGGCCGGGGCAACGTTTTTCTTTACTCTGCAGTGAACCCGGTTTTTCTGAACAGTACTCTGGCGGTCGGCATCTCCCCGCTCATGCTCTCCTCAGAAAACAGGACTTCGCCTTGAAATGTTCCAAACAGACGGGACAATTCTCCCGGTTGCAGCAGATAGGCTGGTTTATGGATCTGAATAAGCTGATCTGAAGCCATAATGGTGTCATACAGCAACACTCCCCCCGGATTCAGGGCTGCTACCTCGAATGGTATCAGCTCCCGCAGAAGAAAATTAAAATTAAGAATCAGGTCAAATGTTCCTTGAATAGAATAGTCATCAAGATCGACTCTCCGGAATTCAACAGCAAGCCCCATTGTTTGAGCGCGGTTTTTACCCTTTTCAAGTCCTGTATCTGAAATATCCAACCCGGTGACTCTGAAACCGTGCCGAGCCAGGAACACGCTGTTTCTTCCTTCTCCGCAGGCGATGTCGAGCGCTTTTGGTCCTGGAACGAGTGCTTTGACCCTCTCAATTTCACGTGCAAGAAACGGAGAAGGATGTTCGCCAAGAAATGAGTCCTCTGATTGGTAGCGCGCATTCCATTTAATCCGGTCTGATTCCATATAATTTGCCTCCGGCAACGATTCGGTTTATAAGATACGTCCTGCCTGAATGCAGCAGTCGCAGGTCAGGCTGTTCATGAAGGTTAAATCTGCTGTAAAAGGTGCCTGTCGATGCAGAAAAAAAGAGTTGTCATTGCAGGAATGGGGTTCGGCGGGTTACGGGCCGCAAAAGCTCTTGCCGGAAGCGATGTTGAATTAACAATGGTGGACCGAAATAACTATCATCTCTTTCAGCCTCTTCTGTATCAGGTGGCAACCGCCGGACTTGAACAGGAGGCGATTGCTTATCCTCTGCGCGGTTTGACCCGTCAATGGCCGTCTGCTTCATTTCTCCTTGCTGAAATTACCGGCGTTGATCTTGCCGGAAAATCAGTCCAGACCGATGCAGGTCCAATTCCGTATGATTATCTCATCGTTGCCGCCGGCAGTCGCACCAATTTTTTTAACATGAAAAGTGTCGAAATGCACGCTTTTGATCTTAAGCAGCTTGCCCAGGCAGAGGATGTACGCAACCATATTCTGCTGATGTTTGAACATGCTTCACGGGAGACAGACCCGCAACGCCGGGCGGCTCTGCTGACATTTGTCATCGTCGGAGGAGGACCCACAGGGGTCGAATTTGCCGGCGCTTTGCGGGAGTTGATTGTCTATGCCCTTGCGCGGGATTATTCAACCATTGCCGTTTCCGACACCAGAATCGTCCTCGTTGAGTCGGCCGGCTCGCTGCTGACCGCGATGCCTGACAATCTGCGTCTGTACGCGCAGCAAAAACTGTGCTCAATGGGGGTAGAAGTCCTGCTTGAGAACCGGGTCGTCGGAGCAACTGCTGAATCGGTAGAACTGCATGGCGGAACTGTGATTCTTTCTCATACGCTGCTCTGGTCTGCCGGAGTGGCTGCGGCTGATCTGGCAGGTCGTCTGAACGGAGTTGAACATGGTGCGGCCGGCAGAATTGTGGTGCAGCCTGATCTCAGCATCAAGGAGCATCCGGAAGTGTTTGTCATAGGTGATATGGCATGTTGCCTTGAGAACGGGTCCCCTCTGCCGATGATGGCGCCGGTGGCAAGCCAGCAGGGCGATTATGCCGCCAAAATGATTCTTGCCCGTGAACAGGGTAAAATACTCCCCCCATTTCATTATTTTGACAAAGGGTCTATGGCGACGATTGGCAGGAGTTCAGCCGTAGCTGCAGCCGCCGGTTTTACGTTTCGCGGCTATGTTGCCTGGTTGGCCTGGCTGCTGCTGCATCTCTACTATTTGATCGGCTTTCGCAACCGGCTTGTTGTCATGATGAACTGGACGTATGCCTATTGGTTTCAGGAACGGCAGGTTCGACTCATTACGTCAAAAAAACGCCGGGCGGAACAGCTGTAGCTGAGCGATTCTCCGTTGGCCTTGACATTTAACGCGCACCTCTCGTATTGTAACCCGAATTTTTACCAGCGACAGGAGATTTTTTGAAGGCATTTGTTGTCATACCCACGTACAACGAAAAAGACAATGTCAGGTCATTGACAGACACTGTTCTCGCCCAGCATTCCGGCATACAGATTCTGTTCGTGGATGATAATTCTCCTGATGGCACCGGCGTAATTATTGATGAACTGGTCGCTCACAATGACCGGGTACATGTGCTGCATCGCTCTGGCAAACGTGGCCTTGGCTCCGCCTATCGCGAAGGTTTTAAGGCCGCACTTGCCATGGGTGCGGACTATTTACTGGAAATGGATGCCGACTTTTCCCATGATCCGGCAACCCTGCCCCTTTTTCTCTCCGCAATTCTGAAAAACGACCTCGTTATCGGTTCCCGCTATCTGAACGGGGTCAGCGTCGTTAACTGGCCGATCCGCAGATTAATTTTAAGTTACTGCGCAAGTGTTTATACACGTCTGGTAACCGGTTTACAGGTGCGGGACTGTACGAGCGGCTTTAAATGTTTTCGTCGTGCAACCATAGAGGCTATTGATCTGTCGCGCGTAACGTCCGATGGCTACTCGTTTCAGATTGAAATGAATTACCGCTGCATGGAGAAGGGGTTCCGCATTGCTGAAATTCCGATCATTTTTATCGATCGCCATGCCGGCAGTTCGAAGATGTCCGGTTCCATTGTCAGAGAGGCGGTACTGATGGTGTGGAAACTCCGTCTGAACACATTATTTTCACGTATTATCGGGAAATAGGATCACGTATGGCACATGATATCTGGTCAGTTATTCTTATAGCCGGTTTAACCGGATGGCTATTCTCCTCGATAATGCTGATGCTGAAGGCGTTTCCGGCGAAAGATGTTTTTGTTGCGTCCGCTGGAATCCGCTGGGGGACATCCGGCATCATTTCTTTTGCTATCTGGATAATCGGTCTACTGAACGCCTGATTCCAGTTTTTTGGGAAATGACTTTTTCATGCTTTGGTATCACTCTTCCGGAGGAGGCCTTCCGGTTCTTGTCACATACTCCAGATCTTCCCTCTTTTTCGCCATGCCTTCGGCGCAGTAGGACCAAATCCGATAACTTTCCACGCCAAGAATCGTAATCCCGGCACCAAATACCGCCCAGTAATTGTCTTCCAGCGATTTTCCGTAATAGTAAAATAGGAAAAATGCCGTGAGATAACCGACATGACTAAAACTGCTGCGATGTTCGACACCGGTGGTCATTCGCGAGAGACTCAGGATAAGCGCGGAAAAAGTGTACAGCAGCAGAACGGTGCTGATAACACGTGCCGAGGGTGGTCTGCCGAGGAGTGCAATCACGGTGTCAGGAACAGGGAGCAAGGGAAAATTCCACCAGGCACACATGCTGACACCGAGAAACAGTACGAGAGCCAGTAAGCCGCGAATGGACAGGCGTTGCAGTCGTTTGATTTCTGCTGTCAGTTCATCGCACAGCATGGCTATTTTTTCATGCCGGTAGCAGCAGCTTTTCTCTCTTCGTAGTAACGGGTGGCTATGATGTCAAGATCATGCGGCAGGTGTGGCGGCGGTTGCGGGATATCACTTTTAAGCGCAGCCGAATCTACATAATTCCGTAAGCGCCGAATCGGGAGGAATACATTTCTCCGTAATAAGGCGGTAACGCCGCCAATAGTAAGAATAAGGCTCATCAGAGTAAAAATAACCATCTGGATTCGCAGCAGTGCCAGTGATCGGTCATGTTCCGCCCGTGACAACCCGACGTCCAGGGTCCCCAGGACCTTCTGGGCGGGGAGGTGGACGTGACAGGAAGCGGTCGAGCAGGCCGGATCATTGTAGATCGGTGCGGTTATCGCGATAACGCCGACACCATCCTGATTTTTGAACGTGCGGGCCTGCTGCATGGTTCCCAGATTTGTGACCGGGCTTGCTGTTTTGTGACAGACGATGCACCCCTCGGCATTTTTATCCACCTGACGGTTCAATTCACCTTGCCTGGCAGAAAAGGTAACCACACCTTTTTTGTTAAATATCCTGACATGATCAACGCCGCTCTGTTCACCGACGTTATGTATGATTGTGGAGAGAGTGTCGCGATCCCCTTTATGCATGGCATAGCGGGTGGATTTGAGGATAGTGTCAGCGAGATTTGTGGCATGGACAATTTCGGCCCGCTGCAGATCCTCCCTGATAACCGAATATAAAATCAGGCAGCAGACCACCATAAATCCGGTTACGGCAAGTCCGACCGGTACCAGCGCTTTCCCCGCAAGAGTCGCAAACATTTATTTCCTCCACAGCTTACATTTTATGACAGACCTCGCATTTTTCTTTAACACTGAATGCGCTTTTGCCATCGTGACACTGACCGCACGATTTCCCTTGTTCCATTTCAGTCATCGATATTTTAGTGGAACTACGGACAGTTTTGTAGAGAGACACATGGCAGTCGCTGCAACTGTAGAGACCGGTATGAAAGGTATGACTGAACAGAACGTCGCCGGTGCTTTTCTCTTCAAACTTCAACTCCCGCACCGGGTGACATTTGGAACATTCTTTTACTGAAAAGGCCTGCTTAGCGTTGTGGCACATACCGCACGATTTCCCCTGTGTCATGGCTGCCATCCCGACGCGCCTGTTCTTCTGATTCGGCGCATAGGTTTTCGGATGGCATTCGACGCACTGTGCCACAGTGAGATGAGCACTATGGCTGAAGTGGGTCGGACCGGTCTCTTTAACCTGATATGTTATTTCCCTGACCGGGTGGCACGTGACGCATCTATTCACGCTGAAGGCTTTTTTGCCATCATGACAGGCTCCGCACGACTTCCCTTTTTTCATGTCAGTCATGCTGAAGCGCTTCGTGGCTTTCGTTGCAAACAGGGCAGGGTGGCAAACGCCGCAGTCAGGTGAAGTTGCAAGATGGGATTTATGACTGAAACCGGTTGGTCCGGTAGCTTTTACGTTAAACATGATCTCCCTGCTTTGATGACACCGGGAACATTCGGCAAGAGGAAAAGCATTTTTTCCTGTATGGCATGCGCCGCACGACCGCCCTTTTTCCATATCCGCCATGGTGAAACGTTGCTTCTTCTTTAAATCAAAAAGTGTATCGTGGCAGGCGCGACAGTTTTTACTCATCCCTTTTTTGTTGATATGGTCGTCATGACTGAATACCACTTTACCGCTGTTTTTTGGTGTAAAGGCCACATCCCGTACGCTGACGGCAAAACAGCTACAGTTCAGTAACAGAATAAACAGGGTGACATAGAGCGAAACACGATATTTCATAGGATGATCTCCTCCGGATTTAAAGTCAGTTATCTCGTTTTTTCACTGCCGTCGTCGATCTCCTCTTCTTCCCAGCCGTTCCACATCGGTTTGAAGTGAGCCAATGGGGTATGTCCGAGCGTCGCCAGATAGATATGCACAAAAAGAAAGGCGGTAAAACAGCAGGAGAGGAGAAAATGTGTGCCGATCAGCATTTTTATCCCGCCCAGAAGGAGCAGCAGTTCACGGAGCGGCGCAATATACATGAGCAGCACGCCGGTAAAAATAACCAGAGGGAGCAGTATGAACATGATCACCAGATATGTGGCCTTCTGCATCGGATTGAACTTGCTGTCGGGAGTGCTGTGGTGAGGATTTGGTTTACCAAGAAAATAGGTGAGGAAATAGAAAAATGCCTGACGGAAAATCCCGGTTTTGAGATCATCGAGCGTCGGCATATAGAGCTTCATCAGGCTCTTTGCGACAACCAGGTAATACATCAGCCAGAGCATGTAAGATACGGAGACCACCGCACCGGCGGTGTTGTGCAGGCGTATGGCAGCCTTGTAGGCGCCGAAAACAGATATATAATCAGGGAAGCGTATTTGAAGTCCGGTAATACACAAGGTCACAATACCGAAGGCATTCAGCCAGTGCCAGATCCTGACCGGCATGGGAGTCAGGTAGACCATCTCTTTATGCTTCATGATTGTTCTCCTTTCTGTTTTTTCTGGTCAGAAAGCGGAAAAAACCGTGACATACCGGAAAAGATAATCCCGCTGCAACGATCAACGCACCGATTATGTTAAGCGGCGTGCTTCTGGTAGTGCCGAGCATATAAAAATCCGGCGTTCCGTAAAGAATATCGAGAATCGCCCCCTTTTCCACGACAAGCCGGGTATACCCGCCATTTTTTTCCGGAAAAGCAATGAAACTTTTCTGCGCGGCTTTGGGGCCGGAGGCATGGCAAAAAGAGCAGTCCCACCGGTTGTCCAGAATCTGATAACTGTGCGTAACGGTCTCCGGCACCATCATGCCCCAGAGGCGCATATTCCTGCCGCGAAGCTGATGATTAAAGTCTCGCAGTTCTGCCAGTGAAATCAGCTTATCGTTATTCAGGTCGATCACTCTGCTGACATCAGCGGCTTGTGCCAGTGCGGCAAGTTCATCATAGCTGGAAATTTTAAAGTCATTCCTGGAACCGGGAAGACGACTTTCAATGGACATGATAATGACATAGTCCCGTGAGCCGGTATGGCAGGTAATACACGGCAGCGAATCGATATGCAGATCTGCCTGAGGCAGCCATGTGGAGTGGCTTTGAATGGTTTTTCTGGTGTCGTGGCACCTGGCGCATTTCCTGTTGATGTCGTCACCGGATACAAACAACGGCAACCTGACTTCGTGGGGATTGTGACAGCCAGTGCACCCCGCCTTTGAGGCATGAAGACTTTTTGCATACTCGTCAAAGACCGGCTTGTGGCAATCTCCGCATGCCGCCCGCGGCGGATTGTACCGGTCACCCGGATGACCCTTCGAAACCCGGTCATGACAGGAGGTACACCCGACAATTGCGTGTGTCGTCGCGGCAAACTTGACCGGATCAATATATATCTTCATACCGGCCGGACCTTTTATGTCCATGTGGCCATGACAGTTCATACAACGTTCATTTCCAGGAGCGGCAGCACGGGCAGATATCGTCATCATCATGAAAAAAGCCAGAAACAGCACGGTTTTCCAGGTAAAGTCACGCATGGTTTTTGCTCCCGCTCCCTGCAAAGGGATTCAATAGTAGCGACACATTTTTTTAAGCGCTCTTATTGTTGTAGCACTAATCGTGAGAGTTGCAACCCGAGTCTCAAGGATAATAGTGTAAAAGGCCACACACGGTGGCCTTTTGCGGCGCTGAAGTTTCATTCACACCCCATTGCCGGTCAGCTTTTAGCGGTTACGCCAGCCTTTTCGTCTTTCACAACCGACACAACACCTTTAACAATGCCGGTCATCAATAACAGTGCCGGGATTACCTGCGCCACAACTATCAGCGCGCAAAAACCAAGAAACACCCACACAAAAATCCCGCTGCTGTCTTCCCTTACGCCTGCTGCTGCAAATGCTGAAACCGGTGCCAAAATTCCTGCGATAGTGGTAATAAGCGCTCTCATGACGTCCTCCCCTGTTCGGGTGTTGAAATTTGATTGCTCTCTGCCCAAGGATTAGCATCGCCCGTGCCAAGTTACCCTCACATTGCGCACTTATGCGTAACATTCTATAATGTAATGCTATTTTTCGAAAGTGCCCCGTCTGTAAACGACTGAGATGGAAACGTACAGGCCACCTGTATGAAAACTACATACTATTTATCTCATTGTATGTGAATATCAGCTTCTATTTCAGCAGGTTGTGCTTTAGTGTTGCGTTGTCGAGATGTATAATTTTTTCTCGATTCATGGCGAAGTTACCGGCAGGAGAGTTGACTTGCCTGAAATAGATGGTAGTTTTAATCAGACAGACACTCAAAGGACACAGATGAAAAACAGCAGACTGCTCATAGTTGATGACGAGGCTGTTATCAGGGACGGCTTAAAACGGGTTCTCGAAGGAGAATCGTACATCGTTGAAACCTGCTCAAGCGGCTACAGCGCTATTGAGACAATGCAAAAACGTGATTTCGACCTCATCATTACCGACCTGAAGATGCCCGGAATGAGCGGCATCGAAGTTCTTAAAACGGTTCGGACACTGCAGCCGCTTATTCCGGTTATTCTCATCACCGGATATGCGGCCGTTGATTCAGCAGTTGAGGCCATGAAAAACGGGGCGGCAGATTACCTGTCAAAACCGTTCGTGCCTGCTCTGCTGCTGGAGAAAGTGCGCAGCGCCCTCAGCCGCCGCACTATTCCGTCCGGCGGGATATGCCCGCAAGAAGAGATCTGCCGTCACCATGGATTTCATCAGTTTATCGGTGAAAGCAGGGAGATGCAGAAGGTCTATCATCGTATCGTGCTCGTTGCCGCGACGAACAGCACCGTGTTGATCACTGGCGAAAGCGGCACGGGTAAGGAACTGGCAGCCCGCGCTATTCATGACAGCAGCCCCCGCAAAGATAAACCATTTGTTGCCGTAGATTGCTCCTCTCTGGCAGAAACGCTGCTGGAGAGCGAACTGTTCGGCCATGTCAAAGGCTCTTTTACCGGTGCGGTCCAGACAAAGACCGGCCTGTTCAAGGTTGCCGATGGCGGCACGCTTTTTCTCGATGAAGTTTCAAATATCAGTCTTTCCACACAGGCAAAGCTCCTGCGGGCTTTGCAGGAACGTAAAATAACGCCGATCGGCGGCACACAACTGGTGCCGATAGATATCCATCTGATTGCTGCTACAAACAAGAATCTTAAGACCATGTCCCATGAGGGAACGTTCCGGGAGGACCTGTTTTTTCGCCTTAACATAATTCCTATCGAACTTCCGCCGCTTCGCGAGCGCAATCAGGACATTCCGATTCTGATACGTCATTTTTTACTGCAATATACGAAAGAGATAGGCAAGCAGATCAGGGGAGTGGCACCGGATGTCATGTCATTTCTCGAACAGTATGCTTATCCGGGCAATGTGCGGGAGCTGGAAAACATTATTGAACGGGCGGTGGTGCTGGCTGAGGGGGATATTATCCGGAATGAGGATCTCGAACTATGGGACAGCACCGAGATATCTTCAAACAGTGCAAACAGCCTGATTGAACGAATTCCGATGAACGCGGAAGAGCTCAAGGAGATGAAACGTCATATTCGTGATCATGCCATTGAATCGTTGGAAAGCCTGTTTGTCCGCAATGCTCTTGATCGTAACGGCTGGAATGTCACCAGGGCAGCCGAGGAAACCGGCATACTGCGACCGAACTTCCAGGGCATGATGAAAAAGCTTGGCATATCGATACGGGGAGATCACTGAAAATTTACCTGGAAACCGGGAACATGACAATAAATGTAGTCCCTTCCCCCACGACGCTCTGTACCTCGATCTTCCCGCCATTGTTGTTAATAATACCGTAAGAAATTGACAGCCCGAGTCCCGTGCCTTCGGATTTGGTTGTAAAAAAGGGATCAAAAATTTTCGTAAGATTCTCTTCGGCGATACCACTGCCGTTGTCTTTAACGGAGGCACAGGCATACTTTTCATCTGCCGTCAGATACGTGGAAATCTCCAGCACTCCTCCGTGCGGCATGGCATGACCGGCATTGATAACAATATTCATAAAAACCTGCCGGATCTGGTTAGGATCAACTGAAACAGGCGGCAGAGCGCCATGGAAATATTTTTTAATAGCGACACCGCTGAAATCAGGCTGTTTATGGAAAAAAGTGACGACGTCGTCCAGAACTGCATCAAGCAGTACCGTTTCTTTTACCGGTGACGATTCCCGGCTGAATTCGAGGAGATCTTTTACAATTCCGGCACAGCGCTGCGTTTCGGTAATTACTTTATCTACGTCGGGGAGTAGTGACCGATCAAGACGTTTGTCACTTTGCAGGATGGAGGCATACAACAGAATTCCGGTCAGCGGATTGTTGATCTCATGCGCCACTCCCGCTGCAAGCGTCCCGAGAGACGCCAGCTTTTCCGAGCTGTGCAGCTGCTCTTCCATACGCATTATCTCCCGGCTGCGCTCTGCCACTTTCTGTTCCAGGCTGTCTGCCCATCCCTTCAATTCCCTGTCTGCCTTGCCAAGACTCTCAGTCATGCGATTGAGAGAGTCGGACAATTCACCCAGTTCATCCCTGCTCGACACCGGAACTCTCGAATCGAGGTCCCCTGAAGCCACCTGAGCGCTGTGCCGGACAAGCCGCTGCACCGGAATATCGACGAGATAATGGGTCAGGATGGTAATCAAAATACCGATCAACAACAGGAGCAGGCAGGTCAGCATGACAAATTGCAGGCGGTATTGGTGAGACTTCTGGCGCAGTATTTCCAGGGAAACAGATATGTCGAGAAGGCCAAGCACCGTATCATCTGCCCCATGAAAATGACAGGATGCTGTAAAACAGGCCGATTGATTATAAATTGCCTTGGTAAAAGCGAGCTCTTCTTTACCTGACCTGGTTGTTATGATCCGGCTACGGTTCATTGTAGAGGGCGCTTCTCCGGCGTCTACAGAATTGTGACATATAACGCATTCATCAGCATGTTTGCCAATTACGGAGCCGATTTCCTCCTTCACATTGGAATAGATCACTCGCCCTTTTTTATCAATCAGACGTATATGCTCAAGATTCCTGTTTTCCGCAATTCTGCCAATCATGTGATACAGGCTGGTTTTATCATTTATCATCATTGCGTCATAGGTGCTCTGGCTGATTATGTCGGCAACCTGCTCAGCATGTGACACAGCATATTCAACCATAACTTTGCGGAAGTTCTTGAGGTTGATCGTATCGAGCACCCCCATGAAAACCAGCAGAATCAGTGACGTTGCACAGGTGAGTTTTGCTATGAGGGATATGCGAATATTCATGCTTCAAATTCCTTTTCTGCAGAACTTACGGGGACGACTGTATCTGTTTAGTATACTTTCCGCTTCGGCAGGCCACTCGAAGTTGAAAATGCGCAGTGCTGTTGCCGCTAACCAGCTAAAATGATAGAAATAAATAGTAGCCGTGACTTCTGGCAGCTTTTTGGCACACTCGATGCTTTCTTATGCTGAACGACTTGAAAAACAGGAGCATATCATGTGGCAGCCGAGTGAGCGTCTTTTTGTCAAATATCATGTTGCCGGTTCGATAGCCATGCTTATGTGCGGAGTAACGGTGGTGATTATCTGCCTTGCTCCGGCATATTTTCCGGACGTGTACAGGATTTTTGCAGATGACCGCTTAGGTAGTAGTATACCCTATCTTCTGTTTATTGCTCTCGGGGAGTCAATTTTTTCCATCTGGTATTTCATTTTCAGAAAATGATACCCAACTAAAAAGGCCACCATGAGGCGGCCTTTTTAGTACACATTTCATTAACTTCATTATTCAAGGGCTTTTACGCCAAGAAGTGCAACCGTCAGTCCCACCGCACACATTACCGCCATTAAAACCACCCACATCAAGATGCTATTTTTACCGGTTACGGACTCAGCCCCCTGTTTCTTTTCAAGTGCCAAGAGAATACCCGCGCAAAACAGTGCGCAGCAAATTGAAACGCAGAGGGGGCACCACCCACCGATAACATATTTCTGAATCCAGAGCAGGCGGAATTCGGCGCCGACTCCGGCAAAAACCATTGCTGCAAGCACCCAATTCAGCCAGATACTCTTCCTGCGCTGCCACAGCAGCATCAATAAAAAGCTGAAATAGACGATGCCTAACCAGCCGAGATTAATCCCCAGGAACGTAAAGGCGACGGTGTCTCTGCAGGCCGTCACCATGCACAATTCCTGTATCACGGAAAAAATCGAAACAAGCCAGCAGATAGCGATGGATAACCAGAGCAGAGCTGAAATAGTCCGCTGGGATCCGTCTCTGAAAGGTGCTTTATCGTTACGCATAAATGACTCCAAAAATAATCAGGGCCGGATCAATGATCCGACCCTGTGTTAGTGTTTGCAGTAGTTTTCACAATCCCTACTGTGCAGCTTTAACCATCAGATCACTTACCAGTCGAGTAAAACGGAGCGGATCCTTGATGGTGGAACCTTCGGTCAACAGTGCCTGATCGTAGAGCAGATCGGCATAATCCGCCAGAGAGGCAGCAGAGGCATCTTTCTGGTGGATTGCCGCCATCGCCTTCAGGATGGCATGGTCAGGGTTCAGCTCCAGAATCCGTTTTGATTCAGGAACCGCCTGATTCATCGCCTTCATGATGCGCTCCATGTTGGCATTCATGCCATATTCATCAGCAACCAGGCAGCAGGCGCTTTCGGTCAGGCGGTTGGAAAAACGAACCTCCTTGACCTTCTCTTTCAGGCGATCGCTCATCAGGGAGATGAGATCACTGAATTCTTTCTGGGCCTCTTCGCGTTTCTTTTCTTTCTCTTTCTTCTCTTCGTCGCTATCGAGACTGATATCGCCGCGATCAACCGCTTTGAGGTGCTTTTCTTCATATTCGGTCAGCGATTGCACAACCCACTCATCGACCGGATCGGTCAGGAAGAGCACTTCGTACCCTTTGGCACGGAATGCCTCCAGATGCGGTGACTGCTCCAGAGTTTCACGGCTGGCACCGGTTATGTAGAAAATATCTTTCTGCCCTTCCGGCATTCTGCCAACATACTCTTTCAGAGAAACATAGGAGCCGGCATCAGTTGAGGTGCTTTCAAAGAGGATAAGTTCCTGCAGTTTTTCCTTGTTGGCATAGTCAAAGTGCAGACCCTCCTTGATAACCTGTCCGAACTCCTTCCAAAAGGTCACGTACTCATCGACGTTTTGTTCCTTAACCTCTGAAAGCGTTGAAAGAATTTTCCCGACCAGGCTTTTCTGAATCCGCTTGATCTGGACATCTTCCTGAAGAATCTCGCGGGAAACATTGAGCGGCAGATCGGAGGAATCGACAACTCCCTTGACGAAGCGCAGGTAGTCCGGAATCAGTTCTTCACATTTATCGCTGATAAAGACACGGCGCACATAGAGCTGCAGCCCTTTCTTGCGGTCATTCATGAACATGTCGAACGGTTTTTTGGCGGGAAGATAGAGGAGCGCCTTGAATTCACTGGTGCCTTCGGCCGAAAAATGAATAGTGCGGAACGGCTTGTCGTAATCGTGGGAAACATGTTTGTAGAACTCGGTGTACTCCTCTTCCGTCACATCACTCTTGGCGCGGGTCCAGATCGCTTTCATCGAGTTGAGAGTCTGCTCTTCCGTCTTGTCGATCGTACCGGCGCCCTCTATAACTTCGCCATCCACTCCTTTGGGGGTTTCACTGCGGGTGACATCCATGACAACCGGGTACTGGATGTAGTCGGAGTATTTTTTGACGATCGAGCGAATCTTCCATTCGTCAAGATATGTTTTAAATTCGTCTTTAAGATGCAGAGTGATTTCGGTGCCGCGCAGTTCACGACTGCACTCTTCGACAGTGTAACTACCGTCACCGGTTGATTCCCAGCGGCAGCCGTCTGTAGCCGAGCCACCTTTTCTGGTTTCCAGAACCACCCGGTCAGCAACCATAAACGAGGCATAGAAGCCGACGCCGAACTGACCGATCAGTTCCGGATTGCTGCTGTCGGCTTTCTCTGTTAGTGACTGCATGAATGCTTTGGTGCCGGAGCGGGCTATCGTGCCGATGTTCTCTTCCACTTCAGCCATATTCATACCGATGCCGTTGTCGCGGATAACCAGTGTACCGGCATCCTTATCCGGAATCAGCTTGATTTTCCAGTCGCTGTTCCCTTCGAGAAGGGTTTCATCGGAATGAGCTTCAAAACGTACTTTGTCGATGGCATCTGAAGAGTTGGAAATAAGTTCCCGGAGAAAAATATCTTTGTTTGAGTAGAGTGAATGAATTACCAGATCAAGCAGTTGCTGGACTTCGGTCTGGAACGGTTTGGTTGTTTTTGACATGCTGAATCGTCTCCTTCGCTGTGGTGGAATTATATCCCGCAACATAATCATACGGAGTACGGTTTTCAAGGGGGGAAAATGTAAAAAATCGGATTCATTGAATTGATTAAAAAACCAGTTGTGTTATAGTTCCGCGTCTGAAGCTACCAATACGGAAGATCGTTGGAATTTAAAATTTACCCAGAGGAGCACTGTGCCGATGAAAAGTAAGCATGACCTTGATGACGATGATATGATTGAAGAGGTTGAAGAAGTCGATGATAGTGGCTTTGCCGAGTTGTTTGAACAGAGCGGCAGTCAGGGGAGAAGCTGGCTGGAGCCTGGTCAGAAACTGACCGGGACGGTGCTGAAGATCGGTACAGAATGGATCTTTATGGATACCGGCCAGAAGGGGGAGGGGGTTATAGAGCGGAAGGAGTTTCTTGATAGTGATGGTACTGTCACCGTCAAGGAAGGCGATGCCATCTCCGCATATTTCCTTTCGTCCAGTAATGGCGAAATGCGCTTCACCAGCAGAATCGGCGGCGGCGCTTCAAGTGGTGGCGGGACTGCTCAGCTTGAACAGGCGTGGCAGGCGGGCGTACCGGTGGAGGGTGTCGTCGAAAAAGAAATCAAAGGCGGCTATGAGATTAAACTGGGCGGTTCCGCCCGGGCATTCTGCCCCTATTCACAGATTTCCCTGCGCCGCGTTGAGAACCCCGAGGCGCTCATCGGCACCCGCTTGACGTTTCAGATCAGCGAATATGCCGAGAATGGCCGTAACATCATTGTTTCGCGACGCTCCCTGCTTGAAGAGGAACAGCGTCGCCTGAAGGATGAAGCACAGGCAGGGATAAGCGTCGGGATGACAGTGAGCGGCACGGTAACGTCACTGCAGGATTACGGTGCATTTGTCGACATAGGCGGGCTGGAAGGACTGATTCCGGTATCCGAAATCGCCTGGAACCGGGTCAAAGATGTGCGCGAGGTGCTGAGTGTCGGCCAGCAGCTGAAAGTCGTTATCAAATCCATTGACACGGACAAGGATCGAATTTCCCTCAGTCTCAAGGATACTCTGGCTGACCCGTGGGATCAGGTGCCGGTAAATTTTCCTGAAGGTTCGTTCCACGCCGGCACCGTCGCACGGCTTGATACTTTTGGCGCCTTCGTTACCCTGCGTGACGGTGTTGATGGTCTGCTGCATATATCAAAGCTCGGTTCGGGCAAGCGTATCAATCACCCGCGAGAAGTTGTTAAAGAGGGTGAGCAGCTTGAAGTTAAAATCGAGAGCATTGACCTCACCAATCGCCGCCTGTCGCTGGCTCTGGCCGGTCCTGCACGCGCCGCCGCAGAAGAAGAGGCCACATTGTCAGAATTTCGTCGTCAGAGTGACGATGCCCCGAAAGGGATGGGAACGCTGGCTGATATGATACGAACAAAAAAACAGCGGAGTAATAAATAAACTATGGCTGATTGTTCCCATACATCGACTGATTGGGACCGCCGTTGCAAGCAGTGCGGGAGCTGCTGTTTCGAAAAAATAGAAGACGAGCGGGGTAATATATTTTATATGCAGTCCGCCTGTCGTTTTCTTGATATTGGCAGTCGCCGCTGCAAGATTTATGAGCGTCGTTTCGAGATCAATCCGGGCTGTGTACAGCTGACACCGGAGCTGGTGCAGAGTCTGCGCTGGCTCCCCCGTAGTTGCGGTTATCGTCGTAAAAGTGATGAACCGGTTACTGCTCCGAAAAAAAGCAGAAAGAGATAGCAATTTCATCGGGGTGCCGCAGCTAGACTGCTCCTGTGAAATTCAGCCCCTCGACAAGATCCACTACCACTTCGGCACGGTTCAGGGTGTAAATGTGCACTCCCGGAACCCCTGCTGCCAGCAGTTCCTGAGCCTGGCGCCGGGCGTGGGCAACGCCGACTTTTTGCACCGCCGCTGCACCTCCCGCCTGATCAGCCTGTTCCAGTTCGGCAAGAAACTCTGCCGGTATGGTCGCACCGCAGAGGGAAACAATTCGTTTAATCACCTTCAGGCTGACGACCGGCAGAATACCGGGGATGATCGGCCTGGTGACTCCGGCAGCGCGGGCCCGCGTCACAAAGTCATAATAGAGGTTATTGTCAAAGAACAGCTGTGTGACGGCAAAGTCTGCACCCCTCTCGAATTTCAGTTTCAAATAAGAGAGATCCGCCACCGCAGATGCCGCCTCCGGGTGAACTTCCGGGTACCCGGCAACTCCGATGCCCATGGCAGGGAATGATGACCGGATAAGACTGACCAGGTCGGAGGCATACTGCAAGGGGGAGGGGAGGGGGGTCTCAACGGAACCATCCTGCGGCAGGTCGCCGCGCAAAGCGAGAACATTGCTGACGCCGGCCGCGGCAAGACCGTGCAGAAACTGGCTGACTTCGCTGGTGTTTGAACCGAGACAGGTCAGATGTGCCATGGTTTCAATGCCATATTCCTGTTGGATTCGGGAGACTATTTCAAGCGAATCGATGTTGGTACTTCCCCCGGCTCCATAGGTCACAGAGGCAAACAGCGGCTTCAATACGGCAAGCCGTTGCACGGTCCTGAAAAAACCGGGCCAGTCTTCACGTGTTTTTGGCGGGAAATATTCAAGTGAGATGAATTGTGTCGCCGGATTGATGATGTCAATGATTTTCATGGTTCTCCACTAAAGTTCAGGCAGCTCGAATTTAAGAGTTCTCTTTTACCTAAAATTTAAAACAAATAGCAATAGAAGATTCATTCAGGATTTTTGATTTGACAGCGTGCAAGCGGATAACGTATACAGAAACCCCGATTTTCAGACAGTTAGAGGTTTTGAAGTTCTATATTACAAATTGTAGAAGAGAGAGATGAAACTATGTTTAACTTGAAACCTGATGTTGTTGCGCGACTCGAACGGGTATTGAGTTCTGTTGAAATGCTGCTCCCCAAAGCGATTGCGCCGATCGACTGGGAACATTGCCCTGCGGCAAACTGGCGGCGCCACTCCTTCTCCGGCTATCTTGAGCCGGTTCGTGTCACCGACACAACAACGCTGAAGGAACTGCTTGGAATCGAGGAACAAAAAGAAGTTATGGTGAATAATACCCGCCAGTTTCTTGCCGGTCTGCCGGCAAACAACGCCCTGCTTTGGGGTTCGCGTGGTTCCGGTAAATCTTCTCTGGTCAAAGCAATTTTAAACGAATTTGCGCCGCAGGGGCTCCGCTTTATTCAGGTGGAAAAGGAAGATCTGATTTATCTTTCTGAAATATTCAACGCCGTTGAAAACCAGCCGTACCGCTTTATCCTGCTCTGTGATGACCTGACCTTTGAAGTGGGCGAATTGAGTTACAAGATGCTGAAAAGCGCTCTGGACGGTTCGGTGTATTCTGCTCCTGAAAATGTCCTGATTTATGTCACCTCAAATCGCCGTCACCTCCTGCCGGAATATGAATCAGACCATCTTGGCGGGAAATTTGTCAAAGGTGAACTACAACAGAGTGAAGCGATGGAAGAAAAAGTATCTCTCTCTGACCGTTTCGGAATATGGGTGGCTTTCTATGCATTTTCTCAGGATCGGTACATTGATGCGGTAAAACTGAATTTTGAGAAAGAAACCTCACTCCGCAACGTCCAGATTCCGTGGAGCAACGAAATAGAGCGCGACGCAATTCAGTGGTCACATGACAAAAGCAAACGCTGTGGCCGGACTGCATACCAGTTTGCCAAAAACTGGGTAGGGCGGTACCTGCTTGCAAAAAAATAATATTTCACGTACGTTGCCATTTATAAAAAATCCAGGAGGATGACGATGAACCCATTAGCACAAGAACTGAATGATCTGCTTGCCAAGCACAATCCACATGTTTTGGAAATGTTGTCTGATCTCGGCAAGAACCTCTTTTTTCCAAAAGGGATTCTGACCCAATCGGCCGAAGCAAAAGAAAAGGCGCACAAATATAATGCCACGATAGGTATTGCAACCGAGAACGGCGGACCGATGTTCCTGCAATGCATTCAGGACAAGCTCTCCGCCTTTGACCCAAAGGACATCTATCCCTACGCTCCACCCGCCGGCAAACCGGAACTGCGCGCGCTCTGGACCGAAAAGATGCTGCGGGAAAACCCCAGTCAGCAGGGTAAGCATTTTAGCAACCCCATCGTTACCAATGCGTTGACCCACGGGCTTTCCATCGTTGGAGACATGTTTGTCGATAAAGGTGATCACCTGATTCTTCCCGATATGCTCTGGGGTAATTATAACCTGACGTTTGGTACCTGTAACGGAGCAACCGTCAAAAAATTTGAGACATTCACAAGCAGCGGCGGTTTTAATGTTGATGCATTCAGGTCAACCCTGCAAGCCAGCGCCAAAGAAAAAGGGAAGGTCGTTGTTCTCCTTAACTTTCCCAATAATCCAAGCGGTTATACCCCGACTGTTGCAGAAGGTGATGCCCTTGTAGCGGCGATGCTGGAAGTTGCCAAAGCCGGATGCAATGTCGTAGCCATTGCTGATGATGCCTATTTTGGACTTTTCTATGAAGACAGCCTCAAGGAATCACTGTTCGGCAAGTTTGCCAACCTTCATCCGCGCATTCTGGCTATCAAACTTGATGGCGCCACCAAAGAGGAATTCGTCTGGGGCTTCCGTACCGGTTTCATTACCTTTGCTGATGGCAACAGCGCAGAAAACGCGCCAGTCATGACGGCTCTGGAAAAAAAGGCGATGGGTATCATCCGTGCCAAAATTTCCAACTGCCCTCACCCGTCACAGACCTTCGTCATTGAGGCGCTTCGTTCACCGCAGTTTTTGGCCCAGAAGGAAGAAAAGTTTCAGGTCATGAAGGGACGCGCCCTGAAAACCAAGGCAGTCCTTAACAGTAGCAAATACGAGAAAGCCTGGGATTACTACCCGTTCAACTCCGGGTACTTCATGTGCCTGAAGCTCAAAACGGTTGACGCCGAAAAACTGCGCGTTCATTTATTGGATAAGTACGGCGTTGGTGCCATTTCCACTACCAAGACCGACCTGCGTATCGCGTTCTCCTGCATTGCCGAAGAGAATATTCAGGAACTGTTTGATATTGTTTACCAGGGAGTTCAGGACCTGGCCTGATTGTTTTATTGAATCCCTTTGGGTAAATACCCCGCCGCTTGCGGCGGGGTATTTTATTGGGGCTTTACTGCAATTACTCCTTCCATTTTTTCCCTCAGTAATTCTGTAGGCTCACCATTTACCTCTTTTTTACATAAGCCAACGTTTTTTCATAAGAAGATATGAGCCGCATAATGATGCCACTCCGAAAAGCAGCAGATAGAGCCATTCCCTGGATAGATTCGATATGCAGCCGCCATCGAGAAGAATTGATTTAATCGGTTCATACAGCTGATACGAAGGTAAAAACGGGGCAACGGCAGTCAGTTTTTGTGAAAAATCTGATAGTGCAGAAGGGAGCAGGTGAGGAAGATAGAACATGACGCCCAATGTTCTGGCGCTGGCCTGATTGCGGCATAAAAACCCCAGAAGAATCCCGTACGAACTGAAGCAGAAGCTGCCGACAGTTATAATTGCAACGTAGCTCAAAACATTTCCCGGTTCGAATTTCCCGAGGAGGTGGAGCAGCAGAACAGCGGACAGTATCAGCAACATACCGGAGAGTACTTTGGCAATAAGCCACTCAATTTCGCGTATCGGTGTCTGTAACAGCGCCAGCAGCAATTTTTTTTCTTTTTCTTCGGCAACTTGTGCGGGCATAATAATGAAACCGACCAGTAACACCAACATGAGAATCCAGGTGGGGAGCGTCTGTTTCTGAATCCCGCCTTCCTGCAGCGGCGTGACATCTGAAATCCAACTATTGTTTTTCCCTTCTACCGCTTTTTGTAATGCGGAAAAACTCTCAACTATTGAAAGTGCCTGAAGAGACTCTTTTTTCAACACGACAAGAACCACGCTCTGCTTCTCTTGCCCGTCTCGTAACAACAACCCGTCAATTTTTTTCTCTTTAACCCACTGTTTACCCTCAGCTTCAGTTGACACCGGTAAAAGAGTAAAGAACTGATCTGCTGCCGTGATAGTTTTCACAATAGCGGGGGCATACACTTCAGTTTGTATGAGTCCAAGTCTTGTTTTTTTAACATCAGTTCCGGACATATCCACCAATTTTAAAGAAAAAAAGACAAAGAGAGGGATGAACACAATCAGGAAGATTGTCTTGTTCTTGAATGCGATTGCCAGGTCATTCAGTGTTAATGTCACTATATTTCTGAGCATCATTGGTAAAGTTTCTCATGTATTTCTGACTGGAAATAGGTGTCGGGCGGGCCATCAAAAACCACGGCTCCGCGATGCAGCATGATAATGCGAGTTGCCAGGGCTTTTAGCTCTTCAGGCCGATGGGACGTAAACAGGATCGTTTTTCCGGAAGCATGAAACTCTTTAATCATCCGGTAGATTTCATGCGTCATCTCAAAGTCAAGCCCCGATGTCGGCTCATCAAAGAGAAGCAACGGCGGATCTGCTAAAAGCGCCCGGCCGATGCTTACCCGTTGCCGCAACCCTTTTGACAAAACCTGCACCTTGCTTTTTCGAAAGGGGATCAGATCAAATTCCTTCAAAATTTCCTCTACCCGCAGCAAAGGGACACTGAACAGACGGGCGAACAGCTTGAGATTGTAATCAAGGGAAAAAGAATCGAACAGATTGGGTGTTTCAGGAACAAAGCCAATCTTTCGTACGACCGCCAGGCGATCTTCCAGGTTTATGCCGTCTACCAAAACAGTGCCGCTGTCGGGAAGATGCCAACCGGCCAGCATTTTTAACAGTGTGGATTTCCCCGCACCATTGTGGCCGATGACGGCAATCAATTCGCCTTTTTCGACCTCAAGAGTGGTAGAGAGAAGTCCTCTGTTTTCACGGTATGTTTTAGTAAGATCATAAATTTCGATCTGCATGGCTGTTTTCCCGATATCCCTGAGGGGTAACAAATAATGAGAGCGGGGCCCGGCCCCGCTCAATGGCATGCAGCAACAAGCGTGCACGTTGATGAAGCGAGTACATCTTTATGTTAATCGCATGATTACAACAACTAAAATGACTACAACCAATACTGCGATGATAAATCCCATGATATCCTCCTTTTTAAAGTGTGCTGATGCTTCTCTGAATTAACACCGGGGTGATTAAATTACATTTAAAACAATCAGTAAAATAACGACGACCAACACTGCGATCAAGAGTTCCATTTTTTCCTCCTCGGTGATGCTCTGCAGTTCACCTAATTCCCTAATACCTTTTTGATCTGACCCAATTTTCCCTGTATCTTACCGACCGCATTTTCAACGGCACCTTCTGCTCTCAGTTTCGGATTGTCGCTGAGTTTTCCTACAAACTCTTTGACCGTGCCTTTTGCTTCGTGAAGTGCACCTTCTGCCTGGTCCCGGGTACTTGATTTCATGGTATCCTCCTTGGGATAACTACTTCGAGTGTAGCAATAATCATGATCTGCTCATGCACTGCCTGAATAGGTATATGGCAACTAGTGTGCCAGCTATGAGCCGGGGGTGTTAGTGATGTAACAATCTGATTATAAGGGGAAATAATATGGCCGTAAGGGTGGGGTAAGGGTGATTCTGTCAACGTGAACCGTCATGCATTACGAAACTGTTATATGTGACGGAAATGGGAGATGGTAAAGATTGACAACAATGTGATAAGGCACACCGGCTCGGCGGGTGCTTTTGCCCGCTGACCGGTGCTGCCGTTGGTTGAATATTCGGTGTTCTCGCTGTTGGTTTTATGGTTTTATCAAATTGGAGGGTGTAATTCTATGGTTTTAGTACTGTCAATCCTTCAATCCGCTTGAAATCTACCTCATCATAAGTGTAGGTGGTGGTAATTCCTTTATCCATGCCCCAGAACGCCATGACCGCATCGGCAAATTTGACATTCTTCTCTTCATAGACTTTTAGGGCATTCAGAAAAACCCCCGCCTGTTCAACCTTTAGCTGTGGTGTATTAATGATCGCTTCGGCAAGTTCCCGAATAGCCTTTTTTGGGTATTTGTAAACTTTCTCCAGAACCCAGACAATCTCCAGAATAGTAACCGGAATGACATGTAGCACAAGACCCTTCTCCGGTGCTTTCCGTATCAGGTTCTCAACTGCTTTTGCCTTGAGATCGTCATCCTGCACCAACATGCGAAGTATAGCGCTGGTGTCTATAAAGGCCCTATTCATTAACACCCACCCCGCCAGCAATTCCTTTTTCCCGGATTTCGTCAATAGTCATTCCCATGCTGGGTAGAACACCTTTGAAATCAAAGATGGTTTTACCCCTCCTGAAAAAAACTTGCTCACCGTCCGCATCCATCAGCAGAGTGTCACCCACCTCGATATGAAGCTTCTGTCGCACCTCTTTCGGTAATGTAATCTGTCCCTTGGGGAGAACTTTTACAGCAAGCATATTGATTCCTCCTATTAGATTTATTCCTACTTACTGATTATGGTAGGAAAGTTGGCAGGTGTCAAGCAAACGATATACAGAATAGATATGCAAAACCGGGAGCCGCCTTTTCAGCGGCTCCCGGTTTCATCTTTAAGGCTTCTAAATAAATAGGAAGTGTCCCGCTTCTCCCGCTGATAGGGCTATTCATTTACCTTCAGACCACAATGTACACATTTTCTACCAAAGGTGTTCGGGCCAAATGCAAATAGAACCGTAAATGGTTTTTTGCAACTTGGGCATGGAAATGCTCTGATCTCATAAACGGTAGCGCCTAAGGAAATAAATTCCACTACGACGGCTATCATACCAACGTAACCAAAATAGATATGAATAGATTTCCCAGAAAACCTGCAATCAGCATCGTCGGCAAAAAAGCAGCTACCAACAGAATTCCTCTTCGTTTACCAGGAAAAAACCGATTCGCTCGAATGGGATACAGTACTTGAAGTCATGGCGACGGAAATCAAGGTGCGGCATTACTCCCGTAAAAACCTTGCAGACGTATGCGAAATGGTCGCGCAACTTTCAACGTTTCCTGAAAAACAAACAGCCTGCAGCATTAACAACAGTCGATGTTAAAGAGTATCTCGGGTTTTTAGCGGTAAAATGCAAGGTCGCTGCGTCTACCCAGAATCAGGCTTTTAACTCGCTTCTGTTTTTCTTTCGGCATGGACTGAAACGAGAATTCGGCGAACTGCGAGATGTACCGCGAGCGAAAAAGCCACTCTACATTCCGGCTGTTCTCTCTCGTGAAGAAATCGACGCCATCGTGAAAGAGCTTTCCTCGCCTTATAATCTGGTAGTCAAAGTGTTGTTCGGCTGTGGTCTGAGATTTCTTGATGGTCTGCAACTACGGGTGAGGGATTTCAAGTTCGATGTCACCTCTTCGCATCCTCGTTCCAGATCCGGTTTTGTGCATCAACCGGATCAAGCTTTATCAGTTCCGCCGGATCGATATGCCAAAATGATCTATCAATGGCGCCTTCGCTGTACTCCTGCTTTTTGCCATGGGCAAACGGGCACCACCAGTTTTCCACGATCATCACCAGATACGCCGCGTACTTGAAGAGAGCGACACTCAGCGGGCAATAATGTTTGCAGTTGAGTATCCAGAAAAGCCGGTAGTGCGCCGGATGAAACCAGGGAATGGTTATGGCCGGCTGCTCGTTGTTTGCGAAGCGATGCGACGCCCATGCCGGGACAAAATCCCAGTATGACTTTATCTCCATACCGCCGACATATTTCAGATGTGTTTTTACCAGAAACACGCCGATTATCACGAACGGAACGGTGGTAAAAATCGGCAGATAGACGAGCGGGACGCCGGCAATAATCTTCCAAAACGGTTGTTTTACATAGTTGCAGCCAACTCTTACACGCAGCATATAATATTCCTTTTACCACTTTTGGGCTCTGTTACCTATTCAGGCGTACCCATCATGACAACAATCTGATGCTTCACCATGCTCTGCTCAAGTGTAATCACACCGCTGCTGATACGCTGTCCATCCATTTCTACCCAGGCAACACCTCTCTCGCAACCGTGCGGATTCTCTACTTTAACTGCGTAGATAGCTGCACCATGCCGATAATTGAGCGTAAAGCCGGGCCAGGAACCGGGTATGACCGGGGTAATGCGCATCTGACCGTTGCTGATCTCAAGTCCCAGTACCTCTTCAATCCAGGCCCGGTACATCCAGGCGGCTGAACCGGTATACCACGACCAGCCGCCACGGCCGATCCTTCCGGGTAACCGGTAGACATCGGCAGCAACCACATACGGCTCAACCGCGTAGCGCTGAACCGCCTCCTCATCTCGGGCGTGTTCGATCGGATTGAGCATACGCAGCAGCTGCACTGCCCGCTCCCCATCCCCCGTGCGCGCCATGGCCATGGCCATCCAGAGTGCAGCGTGGGTGTACTGACCGCCATTCTCACGGACACCGGGAGGGTATCCCTTGATGTAGCCGGGAGACGGCTCCGCTTTGTCGAATGGTGGTTCAAACAGGAGCACGACCCCTTCCTCCCGGAGGACAAGATGCTGCCAGGCAGACTCCAGCGCCCGCTCGGCACGAATTGGGTCTGCAGTGCCGCAAAGCCAGGCCCATGACTGGGGCAGGGAGTCAATGCGTGCCTCGCTGTTGTTCGCAGAGCCGAGGGGCGAGCCGTCGTCAAACGTTCCGCGCAGATACCACTCTCCGTCCCATCCGGCCAGTTCGGTCCGCCTGATCAGGCTGCTTCGATCCTCGAGATAGGCCTCGCCTAACTGAGGTTGCTCAAGCTGATTCGATAATTCAGACATCCCCTGCAGTACTTCACAGAGGAACCAGGCGAGCCAGACGCTTTCCCCTTTTCCCTCTGCCCCCACGAGGTTCATCCCGTCGTTCCAGTCCCCGGTGCCGATCAACGGCAGGCCATGCGGCCCGATCGTCAGGCCGCGAGCGGTGGCACGCCGGCAATGTTCAAAAAGCGTAGCGCGCTCATGGCTGCTCTCCGGGACTGAGAACAGCTCATGCTGATTATCCGCCAGCGGGGGTGCGGTGAGAAAAGGTATCTCAAGGTGCAGAATGTCGAGGTCGCCGCTCGTCCGGACGTAATATGCGACAACATACGGGAGCCAGAGCAGGTCGTCGGAAATGCGCGAACGTATGCCGGCACCGGCTGGTTCATGCCACCAATGCTGGACATCGCCCTCGGTGAACTGCCGGCCTGCAGCCAGCAGGATCTGGGTGCGGGCCAGTTCCGGCTCTGTAAACAGGAAGGCCATGACATCCTGTAGTTGATCACGAAAACCGAAGGCACCGCCTGACTGGTAAAACGCCGAACGCCCCCAGATGCGGCAGCTGAGCGTCTGATACTGAAGCCAGCGGTTGATCAGGAGGTCTGCAGCCAGTTCGGGGGTGTGGACTTCAACCGTGCCGAGCAGATCATCCCACCATTTTTTTGTCTGTTCGAGAGCATCTTCCACAGCCCGATCTCCATGAAATCCGAGCACCAGATTTCTGGCTTCTGATACGGAGTTGGACTGTCCCAGCATACAGGTGATTTCGCACATTTCACCGGGGTTCATCTCCAGGGTAACCCGGAGTGCGGCGCAGGGGTCGAGTCCGGCACCGGTCAGCTGTGACAGCCGTGGCCGCTCCATCGCTGCCGGATCGGAGAGAGTCCGGTTCCTGCCGATGAACGAACTGCGATCGCCACTGTATGAATCTGCCTCAGGTGTCATGGCGATAAACGTGACGCGCCCTCCGTACTCCGGGTGGTAACGGTTCCGTGCCAGCAGTGCTCTCGCTTCATTATCCCAGTTGGTTATGATATGCATCTGGGACGTCTCGCGGTTTTCGCCGAGAGTTAATTCCACATACCACGTTACCGAGAGGCGCCGCTTTCGTGAAGAAGCGTTGATGAGTCGCAGCTGCTGCAGTTTCACCGGTTTTCCGCCGTTGCCGTCCACCGGTACGAAGACCGTCAGTTCCTGCTCGATGCCGTGGCTGTTATGTTCAAAGGCCGTATAACCGGCTCCGTGACGCGCCCGATAGGCAGATTCCTCTCGAATCGGCGCCGCGGTCGGTGTCCAGAAAATCCCGCTCTCCTCATCGCGGATGTAGAGCGCTTCCGATGCCGGGTCGAGCACCGGGTCATTCGACCAGCCGGTCAGACGATTGCGTTGGCTGTTGCCAAACCAGGTAAAACCGCTGCCGGATTCGCTGATCATGGTGCCGAAGGTCGGATTGGCGATGACATTAACCCACGGAGCAGGGGTGGTGCTCCCCGGGCCGAGATAGATCGCATATTCCCTTCCGTCCCGGGTAAAACCGCCAAGGCTGTTGAAATAGTTTAACTCCATGAACGGGAGAGGAGCCGATGGATACAGGGGGACACGGCTGCGCACCAGCGTATCAGGTATATCGGGGACCTCAACCGCCACTCCTAACTGCTGAGGGAGAGTGCCGCGTGCCGCAACGAGTACGACACTGGCAACGGCCTTAAGCAGTATCAGATCCTCCTCCGGCAGCTGCGCGGCACACTTGAGAAATATACCGCCCGCCCGGTCTGTTGCCGCGGTGACGGTATGCGCCTGGATCAGCCGTTGCAGCTGCTCCTGAAGCGGGCGCTCATAGCTCCCCGCCTCCTCGTTGAGGATTACCAGGTCGGTCGACAGGCCGTGCATGCGCCAATAGGTGTGCGCCTGAAGCATCTGGCGGACCAGACTGATCTCCCGTACTTCATCGATGGTGATCAGGACGATCGGCAGGTCGCCGGAAATTGCGTACGGCCACAATCCCGCCTGTCCTTTGACATTGTCTTCAAGGCGCTCGGCAGGTGCCCGCAGCAGGTGATTCGGAAAGAGCAGATGGCCGGCCAATTGCTGGTAACGGCGCGCTTCGTCAGGTTGAATATGCAGCAGCTGCAGCTGCTGCTGAGCTGAACCCCAGGCAAAATCAAGTGCCCGCCCGGTTGCGTGAGGATCACGGTATTTGTCTATCAGCAGAAGCGCCTGCTCGCGAGAATCGGCGCCGGCAAGTATCAGGGAAACCTGGACGTTCTGGCCCGGCTCCAGGGTCAGGCTGTGCCGTATGCCGAGCATCGGATCGAGGACAAACCCCTCGCTGTTGCCGAGCTTCTGTACAGCCCCCTGAGGTTTTGCGAGAGTCCGCCCGCGTCCGATAAAAGCGGCACGGTCGGTTTCAAACTGAAAGGGATTTTCTTCAGACTGGTCAGACAAGTCCGAATTGTCTGAATGCCTGAGGGTCAGGCAATGGACCACATAGAGCGGCAGTTCGCTTTCACTCCGCGCTCTCCGGTAGGCAATCAGGGCCCGCTGCCCGGGGAGCGCTTCCGTCTCGATAAACAGTTTATTGAATGCCGGGTGCTGGCGATCAGCGTTGTGCGGTGCCATGGAAAGCTCAACGTAGCTGGTCAGGTTGAGGTGGCGAGGATGTGATGAACGATTGATCAGGGTAATCCGGCGTATCTCGACATCGTCCTCCGGAGAAACAACAACCTCTGTTTCGGTGTGGATGCCGTTATCAACGCGCCTGAATACTGCGCGGTCGAGAGCAAAATCAACAGAATACTCTTTGACCGTGCCGCCAACCGGGTGATACGTGGCGGACCAGAGCCGATCATGATCACTCTCATGGATGTAGCAGAAGGTGCCGAGATTGTCGCAGGTTGGATCTGATCGCCAGCGGGTAAGTTCACGCTCGCCCAGTTGGCTGTAGCCCCCGCCGCTGTTGGTAATCATCAAACCGTAGCGGCCGTTGGAGAGCAGCAGGCTCCGTGGCGTGGCGGTATGGGGGGTGCTGAAGGATATGACTGCAGGTGTAACCAGATCTTCATTCGGCGATGTCGGTACGGCGGGTCGTGTTGAAATCAGCTGCAGTGGCGGCAGGGTCGGTATACGCTCCTGCAGCAACGCCTCAAATGCCCGTACGCGGGGGTCGCTATGAAAGCGACGCGGGAACGGATTGCCATAAAGCATATTGGTCAAAGCCAGAAACGCCATCCCCTGGTGATGAGCCATATATGCCTCAACCACCACGCCGCGCCTGCCGGTTCTCAGCGTTTGGCGACTGAAATCCATCGCTTCGTAATATCCATATTCCCCGAGCATACCGAGTGCTGCCAGCCGCTTCAGGTTTTTTAATGATTCGCACGGCGCCACATTCAATGCCAGCAGAGTGGCATAGGGTGCAACCACCAGCTGTTCCTCCTGGCCGCGCTTTAAACCGAGCGCAGGTACTCCGAATGCTTTGTATTGATAGGTCTTGCTCAGATCGAGGTCAGCAAATGCAGACTCGGAGATTCCCCACGGTACTGAGCGCATCCGGCCATAGGCAATTTGTATTTCAACCGCGTCCCCGGCTGCTTTTTTCAGGAGTGAGCCTCCGTAGGAATGCTGGAACAGGAATGGCATCAGATATTCAAACATGGTGCCGGTCCAACTGAGCAGCACCCGCTGACGACCAATAGCACCATAGGGGCGCCCCAGTGAAAACCAGTGTTCCAGTGGCACATCTCCCCGTGCGATGGCGACGAAACTGCCGAGCCGCGCTTCACTGGCGAGAAGATCGTAACTCGAATTGTCAAGACGATCCGTGGAAACGTTGTAGCCGATGGCAAACAGTTTGTGTTTGGGGTCATAGAGAAAGCGCATGTTCATTGCGCTTGAAAGCTCACGGATAGCTGCAGTTAACTGGCCGGCTTTCTCCAGGGTTTCCGCGGCCTGCAGCTGAGCTGTTGCAAATGCCGCCATTATCCGGTCGAGCCATGGGGTGAGCGGAGCAATGTCCGGGGAGGATTCGGCGCGAATTGCACGAAGAATCCGGATCGAGCTGATCTGGTCATAGGCAAGGGCAGAGAGTGATGGCGACTGTGTGAGATCCTGACTAATGGCAAGTAGTGCAACCGGACCAAGCGGAGCCAGCTCCGACCCGGTTTTTTCCGCAAGAATCTCTATCCAGGTGAGATAGCGTTCACCGTTCTGAACCCAGGCCAATGTCTGCAGTCCAAGCGCAATCCCCCACGGTTCGGCTCCTGCGGCAGCAACAACAGACCTGACATCCGTCGCTATCAGCCGTTGCCGGGAAAGAAGCTCTGTGATACCCGATGGTGCGGCATACCACGAATGCAGCAGTTGCTCGAGCGGCTGGCAATAGAGACAACTGCTTCCTTCTGATGCCGCAGCCAGTTTCAGCAGTTCTCCGGTATCAGCCAGACCGGCACAGGCTGTGTCAGTAAAAAGCGGTGCGTGCAGCAGTTCTTCAATTCCCTGGTCAAGTGCCCAGAGGGCACCGAGCAGATTTCCACTGTCTACGGTTGAAACATAGCGCGGTTCGAGAGGAGTCAGGGCCTGAATGTCGTACCAGTTGAGGAGATGTCCTTCATAGCGTTCCAGGCGATTGATGCTTGCCATGCTTTCGGTCAGAGCGTCTATCACTTGATCAATCGTCAGGTACCCTGAATCGTGGGCTCCGAGAACAGCCGTCATCCAGAGGCCGATGTTGGTAGGACTGGTGCGCATCGCCACGCGGTTTTGATGGGCGACCTGAAAGTTGTCGGGCGGTAACCAGGATGTTTCTGCAGTGACAAATGTTGAAAAATAGCGCCAGGTGCGCCGGGCAATCTGCCTGAGGAAGCGCCGGTCTGCTTCTGTAAGAGGGTGTGCCGATTTTTCGACGGGGCGCAGATTAAGGAGCCACGCGAGTAGCGGAGATAAAAACCAGAGCGTAAGCCAGGGAGCGGCGTGCGGCAGGCTGGTTGGCGTGAAGTGCCAGATTGCCCACCCAACCCCGGCGCTGAAGGCACTGCCAAGAGCCAGCCCGGCAACGAACAGCGGCTGGCGGCGGGTGGCACTCCACTCTGTCGCCTGGGCGGTCCACTCCAGCAGGTTGCGCTGAGAAATCATACGCCGGTACCAGACTCGGGCAATGGCATCCAGAGTTACGGCTGACTGATGCGGAATCAAAGCCGCATCAGTTGCTGCCCGCAGCAGATCGTGCAGCAGCTTCGACGGGGAGAAGTATTTCAGTCCCTTGGGGGTGGTAGCCATGGTAAACGGCTGCGCCAGAGGATGGAAAAGGAGCTGCATGCCGACGACCAGTGTGGCAATTCCCGCGACCAGCGGGGATACGAACCAGGAGGTCACCAGCAGGCCGAAACTTGTCGCCGGCAGCAGGCTGCGGCGCAGGTTGTCAAGAATTTTCCAGCGATTGAGCAGTGAGAGATGGTTGGTCCCGCGCCCACCCAGAGCATGCGGCACCCGCGGTAAAATCCATCCCGCGATCTGCCAGTCTCCACGCACCCAGCGATGAGTGCGGCTGCTGTAATTTTGATACCCCTGGGGGAATTCATCGTACAGTTCAATATCACTGGCCAATCCCACCCGGACATGGGCGCCTTCGATCAGATCGTGACTGAGCACCCACTCTTCCGGAAAGCGCCCGGACAGTACGCGACTGAAAGCCCGTACATCGTAGATCCCCTTGCCATGATATGAACCCTCGCCACTCAGATCCTGATAGACATCTGAGATTGCCTGAGTATAGGGATCAATTCCGACTGAATCGGCGAAAAGTCGACTGAAAATCGAGACGCTAGTGCTTGGCAGGGTTGGACTCACCCGGGGCTGGATGATCGTGTACGAACCGGGCAGGATGGCACCGGCGGCATCAAAGCGTGGCTGGTTGAGCGGATGCGCCAGGGTTTCGACCATCCTGCGGGCGGTTCCGTGTGGCAGTTGGGTGTCACTGTCGAGTGTGATGATAAAGCGGACGTCAGTCAAGCGGTGGGGATCGCCGAGGTAGACCAGCTGTGCTGCATCCTCAGGGCGCGTGCCGTCAATGAGGCGGTTCAACTCCTCGAGTTTGCCCCGTTTGCGCTCCCAACCGATAAATTTCTGTTCAGAATCACACCAGATGCGTTCACGATGGAACAGAAAAAAACGCTCGGCGCCATAGCGCAGGTTGAGTTGTGACAGGCAGTCAGTAGCGAGTTGCAGCAGCTGGCTGTCATCGTTACGGGAAAGTGTCGGTGAGTCGGTATAATCTGTAAAGAGACTGAAGAGCAGATTTGCTTCTTTATTTGCCAGGTACCGGATCTCCAGTTTTTCCACTTCGGCCCGTACCGTAGCGACGTTTGTCAGCATCATCGGGACAACTACCAACGTGCGGAATTCATCAGGGATCCCCGATACTTCAAAATCCATTTTGGCCAGGGGGCGAGGCGGCAGAAGTCGCGTGATGAGGTAATTCACCACTTCAATTGCCAACTGGCTGACCGGAACCAGCATGAGCAGCAGCAGCCCGATGCGGATAGCGGGCGGTGGACCGGTATGGCCGTAAGTGGCAATCAGGACCATGTAGAGTGTGGTGAGACCGCTGATGCCGAACAGATACACGGCTGTGTGGTGAGACATGATCCATGCGAGGGTGCGATAGCGCAGTGACTCGCGGCATCCGAGCAGCTGGGCCAATGCGGCCCGCCCCTCCCCGGTCAGCCAGAAGCAGACATGGGTGCGCAGATTGTTACGCACCGCCTCGCGCCCTGATTTTATTGCCGCCGTGATAACCTGATCCGCAACCTGCTCCTCGCGTATGCCGGCAGCATGGGCAAGCTCTTCAACAGCCCGACGACAACGGTCACGGGTTGCAAAATCCATGTGTGGATAGACGCCGGACGGATCGCGGCGCAGCGTCTGTTCCACCCGGCTGAGTTGCTCAAACAGTTCCCGCCAATCGAGCAGCGCCAGCAGACGCAGGCTGGTGATGGCGTTGCCGCAGGAGAGCTGCTCCCTGGTCTGACGGTTTTGCTCTCGCTGATTAACTTCGTGGAGAGGGCTTTTAAGCGTGCGCTCAAGCCAGGTCTGGACCGGTGACAATGCGACCTCTTCGTCGTAGAGCAGGCTTACCAGTTGGGCAGCAAAATAGGGGCTGGGATGCGCTTTCGCTTTTGCGAGTTCCGCCAGTATCGCGAAAAGATGATTTGAATCGCGGCGAGTGGCGGCAATCAGGCGGTTTGCCCAGAATTCGGCCAGCTGGTGTTCGCGCAGGTCCGCCAGTGCAGTGACGGCAAGACTCTGAACGCTTTCAATTAACGCCATGCGCAGCATCTGTGGAATTGCCCACAGTTCGCCGATGGTCAGCGTCCGCACCGCCTGATATTCTTCAATAAACTGCAGGATGTTTTCCCGTTCCAGGCGCAACTCGGTATGAGAGACAAGGTTCTTGGCCAGATCGTAGATACAGGGGAGGCCACGGTTTGGTTCAGAGGCCAGCGAGGGGAGTTGCCGGTAATAACGCCGGGGGAGATTCAGCAGGACATCGCGAACATTACCCTCCAGAATGTACTCGTTATCCAGAATCCAATCGGCAGCCGGCGTGGCTTTCTGCTCCAGGCGGCTTGCTGCGGTAAGGTCTTCGCATACCTGACGGACATGGAGGCGGGATTGTTTGAGGCGTTTGAGCAGTTCAGGACTGCTTTGCGGTTTCAGAACCACCTGTTGTTCCAGAGCATGGCGATGGGCATGTTCAAGTATCTGCGTCGGGGAGAGTTTTAGTGCCGTAATCCGGGCTTCAGCACGGCGCTCACGTTTTGGATGCATGATAAACAGTGCCGGAGGTGGGTCGCCACTTTCCCGTAGCAGCTTCATCGGACGGTGCAGCGATCCAACCGGTGCCTGGAGAATCAGGACTGATTCACCGGACACGAGCCAGCGGGCATGATTACGCATGACAACTGCATCAACTCCATACCGGGAACGGCGAAACAATTGAGTTGTTGCGAGTATTCCGATAGCAGAAGTTCCTATGACGAGAATCAGCGTAGTGGGAAGGGTGCCGAAGAAGACAAGCTGCAACGGCTGCATGAACAGAGAGATACCCCAGCCAATGCCGCCGGAGAGCAAGGCAGCAACAATGACTCTGAGTGCACGGCGCCACAGAAAAGGATCACCGATATGAATAGTGGCCTCAGAACTCTTGCGCACCAGGGCGATGCGATGGAAACCTTGCCGCATAAGTTCCCTGAGAGCCCTCCGGGCTTCATCTCTGTTCGTGTAGTACCCGATGAGAATGCCAATGTTCACGAGATATCCTTTCTATTTTTATGTTCAAGCTCCGCAATAACCTGAGCGCCGAGAAGCAGAATTATCGTGACAACTTCAATGCTGAGAAGGGCTACCACCGTAATGGAGATGGAGCCGTAAATGATATTCACCATCGAGATCGCTGCGTAATACCAGACCAGTAGCCGGCGGGTAATCTCCCATAAAATCGCGGCAACCAGGCCGCCGATAAGGGCGTAGCGAAATCTGACCTGCACTGTCGGCATTACCAGATAGATGGAGGTGAGCATCAACACTTCGCCGACAATTCCCAAGATATAGAGTGCCACTCCGTTTGTACCGCCAAGGTCGAGACTCCAGCCCCGAAATGTCACACTCGTACTTTCCAGTGTCTCGATAGCACCGACAATAAACGATACCAGGACGATGCCGAGGCCCATGGCAATGATGTACAGATAGGGAATGAGCGCGGAAACGAGAAAGTTGCGCCGTTTGACCCTGATCCGTTGGGAAAAGATTACTGACATGGCGTTTTCAAGCATTGAAAAAGCGAGAGAGCTGAAAAACAGCATGCCGAGGAAACCGATGATGCCGACCGTCCCGCGGTGTTCAAGGAATGCCCGCACCTGTTCAGTCAGCGTTGCCGCATACCCGGGAATGACCATTTCAAGGTACGTTGACAGCGTATGAATCAGTTGTTGCTCTTCTATGAGATGGGTCAGTACTATCAGTGCGATGATGGAGAGCGGTATGATTGACAGCAGGGTGTAATAGGCAACCGCTCCGGACAGCAAGAACCCCTGATTTCGCATGAACCCTCGTGCAACCTGCAGCAGGAACCTGGAGATGCGAACCGATACCTGATAGATGTTTTGAGTGGTGTCTCTCATTCGTACGGTTCCGATACTGTCCCGTTCAGGCAAAAAAAAGGCGCACCACAGTGCGCCCCTTACAGAGAGTCAGATTATTCAATGGTCATCCGGTTAATTACTTTCGTCACGCCGTTTACGTCGTTGGCGATTTTGGTAGCGAGATCTTTTTCAGTGACACTCTTTGCCTTGCCGTCCAGTGTTACCACACCACGCTTGGTTTTAACGGTGGTGTGGATGGCACTGGTCGAACGATGATAGAGCAGAGTCGATTTAACCTGGGCAGTAATGGAGGAATCGTCAATTTTTTCACCGATAGTACGCTTCGTTTTTGCGTGCTTACCGACAGTCATCTCATTTATGACGTCTTTAACTCCTTCGACATCCTTGGTATATTCAGTCGTCAACTCTTTTTGCGCCTGGCTGGAAGCAACACCTCTCAGAGTCACGATGCCGTCCTTGACGTCAACTTCTGTTGCCAGGCCGCTGACGCTGCGATGAAAAGAAAGAGTGATTTTAACTTTATCGCGCAGCCACGCATCCGAGTTTGCGGTTGGTGGTGCCCCTTTTGTTTCGAGTCGGTTATCAACATTCGTGACACCGGGAAGGCCGGCGACAGTATCCTCGGCCAATGACTTGTGGTAGCTTTCAGTAACGGTTCCGGTCAGCACAACGGCACCGTTTTTCGCCTGAACTTTTATGTCATCAGTTTTGAGGTAGGTCTTGAACACATATGAATTCTTTGCCGATGATTCAATGCGGCTGTCAGTTTGTTTTGCAGCGTGTACAAACGGTACACTCAGTGCCAGCAAAGATGCCGCCGTCACCATAATTGATAATGATTTTGATACATTCATAGCGTGTTCTCCTTTTATCTGGTGGTTTGTAAATTCTACTTCCCCAATACTTTCTTGATCTGGCCAAGTTTTTCCTGAACTCTGCCGGCGATCTTTTCACCGACTCCTGCAGCTTCCAAATCCGGATCCTCATTAAGTCTTCCGGCGATCTCTTTAGCCGTACCCTTCAACTCGTGAAACGCCCCTTCTGTCTTGTCTCTGATGCTCGATTTCATCATGGTATCCTCCTTAAGGACAACAGCTTGAATTTTGCAGATGACACACCTGATTCCATGTCCTGCTGCAAAGCTGATTCGCAACTTGTGTGCCAGAGGGGAAAATAAGGTACTGCCTGTGCAAGAGTCTGATTTTAAAGTGAAAATATGGACAGTTTAAGGTGTGGGGGTATATGAACCGTCGAAGAAATCTGCCATGTTTAGCATAACTGTTACATATGGTGGCCCATTCAACAGTTACGACTGCCGTCAGTTATGCCGGGTTTCTCATAACACCCGTACAAACAGACTCTTACAGCTAATCAGAGCGCGGTGAGTGCTCTGGCACTCTCGTTGCTTGGTGTTTTCCGCTGCACATTCAGGATCTCAACTGGTGCCAAACATGATGACTCAAGAATTAATAACCGGACTCCTCACAAATGGAAGCAGACGTCGCGTGATCCGCATTGAGCCATCACCGGGTACCATCATCGCACTACTGCTGCTCATTGCCGGAATATGGGCAATAACCCAACTGCTGGTGGTGGTTCTGGTGCTTGTGGCAGCGCTCACAATAGTCGGCGCCGTAAACCCTGCGGTTCGATGGTTTGAAGAGCGGGGTATGCGCCGCGGGATGGGTATTGCACTCGTATTCGCCACGCTCTCGGTAATTGCAGCACTCATTATTACACTGACGATTCCATCGCTCATTGAGCAGATAAGCGACCTTTTGGACAAGGAACCGGCCTTGCGTGCAGGCTTGTCAAAATGGTTGAAGGAGTCACACCTGACCAGCCCCCTGGCGGATCTTCTGCGTAAAGTTCATTCAGGAGACCTTGTCAGAATGGCGGCAGCAAATGCTTTCGCGCTCTCTACGCGCCTCCTCGAGATTTTCGCGTACAGCCTGAGTTCTCTCTTTCTTGCCCTGTACATCATGATCGACCGGGACCGGCTTCGTGGAGGGCTCTTTCTGGTAGTACCGCGCTCCCACCATATCCGGCTTTCCCGGATCATGTTGAACCTTGAAACGATTGTTGGCGGGTACGTGCGCGGACAGTTAATCACTTCCGGGCTTATGTCCGCTTTTGTCTTCATTCTGCTGACTTCCTGCGGCGCGCCAAACGCACTGGCTATTGCAGTGTTTGCCGGTGTTGCCGATGTACTCCCCTACATCGGCCCGATCTTTTCAGTGGGAGCAGCAGTAGTGGCGGCGTTTTCATTAAGTCCGGCAATTATTATCATTGTTCTCGTACTGATGCTCGTTTATGAAGAGTTCGAAAGCCGGTTGATTATTCCCCGGATTTATGGCCGTGCATTGCGACTCCCGTCATCGGTTATCCTGTTGTCGTTATTGGTTGGCGCTGTTCTGATGGGCATCATCGGGGCACTCCTTGCCCTTCCGGTAGCGGCTGCGCTGCTGATGCTGATTGAGGAACTGCGTGTTGAGCTGCCGGGACAACAGGAACAGGCAGAAGATGTGGAGATCAGAAAGCGGGATGATCGGGGTGAAGAAGAGTATGAGCGCCGCGCTGAAGGCATGCCTGCCGAGCAGGCCGCCGCAATCGCCGTCGAAATATCTACCGATCGACATAATCAGGAAAAGAGTCTACCGTTAAAAACGGTTGCTCCAGAAAGCGAAGAGTGACACCCTTATGCAAAAATTCACAAGGATGGAGATGAGAACTGATATGAAAAAACACCAACAGCACAAACCGTTCGCAATGATTCGCGAATTTCAGCTCGCCGACTGGTTCACCCTGGCAAACGCCGTCTGCGGAACGGGAGCACTGTTTTCCATGCTGTCGTACCTGCAGAATACTGACGTCAGACATGTCTATTTTGCCGGCGGACTGGTAGTGACTGCCTTGGTCTTTGATGTTCTGGACGGACGAATTGCCCGGTGGCGTCAGAAAAATTCTATTTTGGGGCGTGAGCTCGATTCTCTTGCCGATGTCATCTCATTTGGTGTCGCACCTGCGGTAATTGCCTACGGATGCGGGATGCAGGGGTTGTATGACCGTATAGTCCTGACCTGTTTTGTCGCCTGCGGTGTGTCGCGGCTCGCGCGGTATAATGTTACGGCGGATGAACTGTCTGAAGGCGGCAGTAAGGTGAAATATTTTGAAGGGACACCGATTCCGACATCAGTGCTGCTGGTATTACTGCTCTGTATTGCTGCATCTCAAGGAGCGCTGCGCGAATCACTCTGGTTCGGGCATATATTGTTCGCAGGGTTCACTCTTCATCCACTTGTGCTGCTGTATGCGCTTTCCGGTTCTCTGATGATCAGCCGTATCAGATTCCCAAAGTTCTAAATTGTTTATTGCTGCATAAACGGGCTGATGAATATTCATCAGCCCGTTTATGCAGCCCTTGTTCAAATTATACTGTTACGCTTGTTACGGTGAATCATTTTTATTTTTTGTCATGTTCCTTGTCTTTGTCATGTTCTTTATCGCTGTCATGGTCTTTATCGTGGTTGTGCTCTTTGTCATGATCGTGGTCGCGGCCGCAATTATTATGGTCTACCGGAGGATCTACCGGCGGCAGTACCGGTCCGGAACCACTGCAGGCTGATACTGCAACACCGGTCAACGTCGAGCCGGCTTTTGCCAGATCGCGGCCCATCAGGCTACCTCCGGTGAATGTGCTGGCAGCTCCTGACAGAAGGGTTCCCTGAAAGTTGGAAGTTGTCATTGTTGCAGCCTCGGCAGCCCACCAATATACGTTGCAGGGATTTCCGCCACCGGACATGACCACCGAGAAGTTTGTTCCGGTCAAAGCACCGGTTCCGAGTGTTCCGACCTTGAAAATCCATTCCCCGTTTGCAGGTCCGTCAAGCGTTAACTGGCCGGTGAGAGTCGCTGCAGCATCAAAACAATACACGTTCGGCGCCAGCACCTGGTTGGTGAGATCACCGGACAAGGTTACATTACAGGGCACTTGTGCAAACAGATCGTAGCCGACGAGAAAATCACTGTATGCAGCAATAGCACTTGCATCTGCCTGGTGAATCGTCCCGGTAACAGGACTGGTTGTTTGTGTGACGGTGCTGAATGGTAGTCCGGAGCCAACATCACCAGTAACGGTTGAATCGGTGAGGGTCACAGCCGTTCCGCCAAGAACGGCAAATGATGCGGAAGTTCCCAATGCCGGTGCGGCTTCAGCGATTCCCGTGTGGAACGGTGCGGCGGTAAGAAACAGTGACGAAAATGCCAATGCGCCGAGTTTTACTGAGAGTTTACGGAAAATATCCACCTTGATCTGTTTTTTCATTGTTGTTGTCTCCATTAAATTTGGTAATAAATCACTGAACATCCTATCTCCCTTTTTCCTGTCATTTTCTCACACTTCTCCTATGTCACAGTTTGATGAAAGTCCTATGATTGGCCGACCTGCCGGGCTCTCAATGCTCCCATCTATTAGTGCTGATACTATTATTGCTTCCCGGTTTTGGTATGAAATTTTTCACTGCACGCCTGTCAGGTGAATGCCCTTTCTGATACTCAGTCGTCGGATCATTTCCTTTGTAATAACCTGTGCCCGGGTCCTTCTCCTTGTGCTGATCTGTCCCTGATTCGTTTTTGTTGAGATGCTTTGTACTTTTGTCCATGTGTCTGTACTCCTTTCAGGTTGAAGTGAGTTGCTCTGATTATTTTCGTTCTGGGTATGTATCAGGCAACTACCATGCCAGAGATCTTTCATCCGTTATGAATGTCGTAAGCTACTTATATTGCTTATTAAATATAATTCTAACGTGTCTGGTGACGGAAAAACCGTATCACGATCCCGTCACGCAGAATAAAAACCGCTAAATATGGCAGTTAACCTGTAATGGTACGGATTCCAATGGTGGTTGAAATCGTGCAATGTCGCACTACATACTATTTTCCCTTTATATTCAATCTGTTGCGCATTTTTAAACTGCTTGATTATCTATGGCACGGTAGTTGCGATTATCTGCCCGGCTGCATATGCAGCAAAGGAAACCATCTGAGCAAGAAGAACAGTACATAGGAGAGCAGATGACAATTGAGGAATTAAAAACGAACGTAATTGATTTTGCGTCACTGATAACAACTGCCGGTGCTGTAGCAGTGCTCTGCATAGCTTACATAGTATTTGTGCTTACCTGGAGTTATTCAAAAGGCGACAGAATAGGATATATCCAGAAATTTTCAGAAAAAGGTTGGCTGTGTAAAACCTGGGAAGGGGAGCTGCAGATGCTGCCTATAGCGGGTGCGCTGCCTGAAAAATTTCTCTTTACCGTGCGCGACAAAACGATAGTCACTAAAATCAATGCCGCCGTGGGGAAGAAAGTTGCGCTCTATTACACACAGCACAAAGGCGTCCCCACAACCTGTTTCGGCGAAACAGAATACTTTGTGGGGGAAGTCCGGATTCTGGATTAGCCGTTCCATTCGTATAAAAAAGGCCAGGGGTGGGGAACCCCTGGCGAGTAAATCTACACGTTATTGCTGTTCTGACGCCTCTTCACGTATATTACCAAACCAAGAAGACCACTGCCTAAGAGCATCATTGTGCCCGGTTCCGGAACCGGAGCAGAGGTTCCGCCGTCACTTACACTTCCACCGCCACCGCCGCTGAGACCGTCGCTGCCGAAGTCTTTGCTGTCGAGATCGTTGCTGCTGAAGTCGGAACAGCCATTTCCGGTACCCTGAGCGCTGCTGTTGGAGATGCGATTGTCTGTCATTGTCACTGCACCGGTGAGGGCAACGGCTCTCCCGCAGAGAATTTGTGCCGTCGGATCGAGGCCGACACTAGCAAGAGCAAGAATATTGCCCTCAAAAGTAGAACCTGAACCGAGAGTTGCCGAACTACCTACCCGCCAGTACACACCGTTCGTCGAATTTCCGTTGATGACAGACACCCTTGAAGCGCTTGCGGTTGTCAGGGTACTCCCGATATTGAATACGAAGTCTGCATCGGAAACGTTCTGGAAATCGAGAACCAGATTTCCGTTCAACTGTGCCGAAGAATTAAAATTATAGACTCCGGCGGTAAGTGTCGAGTGACCCGCAGAGCCGAGGATAAAACCGGTGTAATCTGCTGTCATTGCCATGCCGGCAAGCATGTTGTATGCAGTTCTTGCATCGGCCAGAGCTGTTTGTGCAACCCCGTCGTTTGTATGAATTGTGCCGCCGCTCACGGCTCCATCAGGATAAAAGCCGGTGATCGCACTCCCGGGAGTCACACCCAGATTCCCGAAAATTGTTGTGGTTGCGTTCGGCGCGCTGTGACCGTTGGTAACGGTAGCGGCACCTAAAGCCGCAAAACTCTGTGCCGAACCGAGTATCGGTGTGGCTTCTGCAATAGTCGGGGAAAAGGCTGTCAACAGCGGCACGACAGCGAAGAGTGACAGGAACGTACATTTTACTTTCGCTGCAGTGACATAAGTAAATATGCTGCATGGTTTTTTAGATTTTTTTTTCATTTTGATCTCCATTTTTTTGTGTGTCTGATTGAACGCTGATTTTCCGGATCGGGCTGTGATCGTGTTCGCTGATGAAATATTTCAGTAGACAGAACTGAATACAAATACTCCTGACTTACAGGTTCTCCTTTCTGGGTGAATGGATTTTGTTGCGATGTTGCATCTGGTGCGGTGCATTCCTGCAGAGGTAAAAAATCACCAGGGGCCCATGGGAGGGAAAGCAGCCCCTGGTCTGCCGCTGATATATACTTATCAACAAGCGTGCCAGAGACTGCTGGAACCGGTAGTAAGTGTAACTATCAGAATTTACGAGATAAAATATAATGGCATGAAATTCATGGAAGAATAATCATTTTTAATATCTGTCACATATGATTTTTCTGTTACATGCGGCGGCTGTCGCTGGCAGAATTTTCTCCATCCAGCCCGACTATCAGCTACTTTCCCCTGCAAATACAGCCAATTGAACACGTAGTATCTTCTGCACTTCACTGGCACATTTGTTGCGAATCCCCTTTCTGTTTTATATATGAATAAAGGAGATTTCACTTTGAGAAATTCTATAACAAAAATCCTGCGTGCGTATCTGGTTATCGTGGTGCTTTTATTGCCAGTGACGGCTGCTATGGCCGGAAATAGCCATGAGATTCTGGCGGCTGACATCCTGACAGGCGTTGTTCCTCTGACCGGCTTGGCCGTCGCCTATTTCAGTGACGATACAGAGGGCCAAAAACAGTGGTTGAGAAATACCGGAGTTAATCAGGTCCTCACATCAGCCCTTCGGCTCGGATTCAATGAAACAAGTCTGGGTGAACGACCGAACGGAAATAAATACGGGTTTCCCTCCGGGCATGTGGCTTTTGTAATGTCCGGCGCAGCCTTTCTGGGTGAGCGCTACGGCTGGAAATGGGGTGCTCCCGCGTATATGGCGACTGCATACGTCGCGTATGTCCGCGTTGACCAGGACAAGCATCACTGGCGTGATGTCATTGCCGCCGGTGCATTGGGATATGGCGTGGCCCTGCTCACGGTCACGCCGGAACATGCGACCCACCTTGCTCCGGTTATCGGACCGGATTTCCTCGGTCTGCGCTGGCAGCGCTCCTTCTGACCGGCCTGCTTACCCGGATTCCTGAAGACACTATCATCCGTTTGGAAGGATGCTCCATGGTTTCGTTTTCACCACGTTACCGTCGGCTGTTTCTCGCGACTTTCTCAGCGCTGCTGACAGCCCTTATCCTGTCATCGTGCGTAGGCGCCGGTCACAGACAGAGGAGCGGGCTTGTCCCTTTTACCAGCGACGGGTGTACGCTCTTTCCTGACGGCACGTTCAAAGATCGCGACAAATGGTGCGATTGTTGCCAAACCCATGACCTTGCGTACTGGCAGGGCGGAAGCGCAGCTGAACGCAACCAGGCTGATACGGACCTGCGTGACTGTGTGCTGAAGCGCACTGGCGACCGCTACCTGGCGGAGACCATGTACCTCGGTACGAGGGCGGGTGGGCACCCGGCTTTCCCCACCTGGTATCGATGGGGTTACGGCTGGCCCTATGGACGCGGCTATCAGTCGCTTTCAAATGGAGAAAAAGCCGATGTTCGAGAGTGGCTTGCACTGTATGCGCAACAGCATCCGGATGGATTTTGCGTTGAAAAAAAGTAAGTAAGCATAAAACGGTGTAACTAAAGGGAAGGTGCCATGTTGACAAAAATCAGTTTTTTACTCCTCAGTTATTCATTGCTTTTTGCTGCTTCAGTATATGCAGATCCGGACAAAGCGGTGAGACCGGAGGTGACCGAAACCGGGTACAGTTGGCGGCGTGTCAAATATGCGGAAAACAACGTCTTTACCTCAGAGAATCCGCCCGATGCACCGAAGCCGGCCGCCATTGCTCCGGAGAGAGTCACTCCCTGGGAGCAGATGCCGAATAAAAGCTATCTCATTCCTGCTCTCGAGATTCCGGGGTTTCTTGCTCTGCTTAACATCTACGACAGGTATGCCTATCCGGACCAGTTGCAGGACGGAAAAAAGGTGTACAGCTCTACCTTCTCCAGCACCTGGGAGCACCTGAGAAAACAAAACTGGGTCTTCGACCAGGACCCTTTTAACGTAAATCAGTTCGGACATCCCTATCAGGGAGCGACAATGTACGGACTGGCCCGTTCCGCCAACCTCGGTTTCTGGGAGTCGGCCGCCTACAGCAACGCAGGCAGCTTTTTGTGGAAGATGGCCGGAGAAACCGATCCTCCATCCATCAATGATCAGATCACGACCGGCACCGCAGGAAGCCTTCTCGGTGAGGCGCTGTTTCGTATGGCAGAGCTTGTGCTCAACGATGGCGGCTCTCATCCCGACCTCTGGCACGAAGCAGGCGCGGCAGTAATATCGCCACCAACTGCTTTCAACCGCATGGCTTTTGGCGATCGCTACAAGGCAAAATTCCCCAGCCTTAACCCGGCGACCTTCTGGCGGTTTCAACTCGGCGCCAGCGAAAGCAACAGTTCGAAAAATAACGCAATCATTGACTTCGGCATGTCTTACGGGCTACCTGGTAAGCCTGGGTATACCTACACCCGTCCTCTTGACTATTTTGATTTCGAGTTAAGCGGACAGACGAGAGCGGACAACCCCGTTGAAAACATTATGCTGCGTGGCCTGCTGTACGGTAAGGATTATCGCGCCGGCGAAAAATATCGTGGCATCTGGGGCCTCTACGGGAGCTTCGACTATCTGTCTCCCTCCGCTTTTCGTGTTTCTACCACCGCCCTTTCACTTGGCACAACTGGGCAATACTGGCTAGCTCCCGGCGTGGCACTGCAGGGTTCACTGCTGGGAGGTGTCGGTTTCGGCGCTGCCGGAACAACGCCGAATGAATTCGGCGAAAGAGATTACCACTACGGAGTTGCCCCGCAGGGCCTACTTGCACTGCGTCTGCTCTTCGGTAATCGAGCAGCGCTTGAAGTGGTCGGCCGTGGCTATTATGTCAACGGCACGGGTCACTTCACCACTGTCGGCAGCACTGCATACGATAACGCAGGGGGGGCGGAAAAGATTGTCCGGGTCAAGACGGCCTTCAACATCAGAGTCTATGGTCGCCATGGCCTGGGGCTCCAGTTTGTCGAGTCTATCCGTGATTCGCAATATGCCAACCAACCGAGCAGGCATCAGAGTGAAGGAGTGACAAGCCTTGTCTATACATTTACCGGAGACTCGTTTTTCGGTGCTGTCGAATGGCGCGATAATGTCAATCGGTAATTTGCTTTTAAAAGGAGATTCAACATGAAGAAAATTGCTTGGAATAGTATTGCAGCAGTGGTTTTAGGCGTCCTGATTATCGGAGTGAGCGGCTGCAAGAAAGAGGGACCGATGGAGAGAACCGGCCAGAAAATTGATGAGGCTGTGGAAAAAACCGGTCAGCAGATTGATAAGGGAATCAAAAAGAGCGGAGAGAATATCGAAAAGGCAGGGGATAAAATCAAGGACTCGGTAAAATGAAAGGGTAATACCAAAGCGCAATCAACTGGTCACAAGGGGTGCCCCTTACGGGTACTACATCGGTGGATAGCCCGTTCATCATGGCAAATCCGTTTCAGTAGAAAACCTGTCCACTGGCATGCTCATTGCGAACACCTTCTGAATGCGACATGCCACCTGTGCCAATTACCATCGGGCTGATGACTGGAAATGGGGGAAGGGATATGAAAAAGTCATGGAGTGACCGGAATGCCTGGTTCCGGTGGCAGAAATGAGCTACCGCACAATAGTTACTGTCGTTAACGAACACACGATATCCATGGTGATAGCCCGCTATGCCATCGCACTGGCGGCAGCCGGCAAGACTAATCTGGTATTGTATGCCGTCGATGACGATGGCAGTGACCAGACCGTACTGCAACGGAGTGCTCGCCATCAGGATCACCTCTACTCGGTCGCTTCTGAACTTGGCATCTCCGTGACGCGAATACGTGAAGTCGGCAAGATCGCTACGCTGCTGCCAAAGCGGGTAGTGCTCGAAAAAGCCGATCTCGTGTTTTATCCGCTGACGCCGTATAAACGCTTCGGCGCTGACCGGCAGCGGCTTCTGCTTCACACCCTGCTGCAGTCAATCAGGACTGATCTGGCCATCATGCGTGTCGTCACCCTGGCCAGGCCGCACCCGGGGCATATACTGGTGCCGCTTGGGAAGAACATCAGCGGTAAGGAGCACCGACTGTTGTTTATCAGCGAGTTGGCCTCCTGTTTCCACGCAGAGATCACGCTGCTTCATCTGTTTGCAGAGCGTGACAAGCCAACCATGCCTGACGAGATCCACCAGTTTCGCAAGCTGCTCGAACAGCGGCACATTTCGGTACATGAGCGAAGCGGGCAGGGACAGATCGGCAGAGCCATCACCGTGGAAGCGGTCACCCGTCAGAATGACCTGGTCGTGCTCGGTGCCAGCGGGCGCGGAGTAGTGCGGAGACTGTTCTTCGGCAATCCCGCCGGTGATGTCATGCAGCAGCCACCCTGTAACACGATCCTGTTCCAGGCTGCTCACTGAACCGTCATGAAAATTCAAACACTCTCCCATGATGAAGTATTCACAAGTCTGCTGAGTTCCCCCCGGGGACTCACTACGGAAGAGGCGACGCACAGACGCGGCGAGTATGGATCCAACGAGATCCGCGAGTCACGGGGCCGCCCCATGATTCTGCGCCTGGCGTCCCAATTTACCCACTTTCTGGCCCTGCTGCTCTGGTTCGCCGCCGCCCTCTGTTTCCTCTCCGAATATCTGCACCCCGGTGAAGGACTGCTGCGTCTCGGTTGGGCAATCCTGGCCGTTATCTTCATAAACGCCACCTTCACGTTCATCCAGGAGTACCGCACCGAAAAGGCTATCGAGGAGCTCCGCAAGATGCTCCCCTTCAGAGTGGCCGTCATCAGGAACGGGGTCGAAGTTGAGCTTGATGCCGCTGATATTGTACCGGGAGATCTGGTGCTGCTGAAAGAAGGGGACAAAGTACCGGCCGATGCGCGCGTCATACTGACCAATCGACTGACGGTCAATAACGCGCCTCTGACCGGCGAATCCGACTCCCGTATGCTCACTGACGCCCCCTGCGAAACGGAACTGCTGGACAGCTCGAACCTGGTGTTTGCCGGCACTCTCGTCGTAAGCGGGAGCGGACAGGCTGTTGTCTATGCCAGCGGCATGGCTACGGAGTTCGGTAAGATCGCCCGGATAACCGGCACGGTGGAGCAGGAGGTCAGTCCGCTTCATCTGGAAATCACCCGGGTCAGCCGGATTGTTGCCATCATAGCCGTGGCGTGCGGCGCCGGCTTTTTTCTGGTCGGTGTTCTGGTGGGGCGCGGTTTTTGGGATAATTTTCTGTTTGCCATCGGTATTATCATCGCTACCGTGCCGGAAGGGCTGTTGCCGACCGTGACCCTGTCACTGGCTATGGGGAGCAAGCGCATGGCCCGCCGCAATGCCCTCGTGAAAAACCTCAACGCCGTGCAGGCTCTCGGTTCGGTTGACCTGATCTGTACCGACAAGACCGGTACGCTTACGCAGAACCTGATGACGGTGAAAACGTTCTGGAGCCCCGCTGATAAAGGCACCATGGCATATACGGTCGCCCAGCTCTGCAGCAATGTCACCGTGACGCCGGAGGGCGTCAAGGGTGATCCGACCGAGACGGCGCTCTACAATTATGCGGTCATGCAGGGAGTCGTGACTGGTGAACGGCTGGGTGAAAACCCCTTTGATGCCGACCGGAAACGGATGGCCACCCTGCACCGCATCGACGGTAAGCTTTTTGTCCTGGTCAAAGGGGCCGGTGAAAGCGTCATTCCGCTCTGCACAGCACCGGACAAGCCCGATTCAAAGGACTCTACGACCGACAGCAGCAGCGCTGGACTCCTGGCGAGATTGCAGGCAATGGCCTCTGAGGGTCTTCGTGTGATCGCACTGGCCTATCGGGAACTCGACTCGGCTCCGAGCGGAGATATCCCTGAAGAGGGGCTGGTTTTTGCCGGATTCATGGGACTGCTCGACCCACCCCGTCCCGAAGTGCCGCAGGCCCTCAAGGATTGTCACAGCGCCGGTATCAGGGTGATCATGATTACCGGTGATGCCGGACCCACAGCAGCAGCCATCGCCAGGGATATCGGCCTGATAACCGGAGATCCGGTGGTCATTGAAGGGCGTGCCTGCGTCGCTATGCCGGACGAACAGTTGCGGGAAGAACTGAAAAAAGAGAACCTGATCTTCGCCCGCATGTCGCCCCAGAACAAGATGCGGGTTGTCACTCTGCTGATCGAAGAGGGGCACCGGGTAGCGGTGACCGGAGATGGCGTCAATGATGCGCCGGCCCTGAAAAAGGCGCATGTCGGTATTGCGATGGGGCTGACCGGAACCAGTGTTGCCCGCGAGGCCGCCGATATCGTACTGCTGGATGACAACTTCGCCTCTATTGTCAATGCCATTGAGGAAGGGCGCGCCGTCTTCGAGAACATCCGGAACTTCATAACCTACATCTTCGCTTCCAATATACCGGAACTGATCCCCTACATCGGCTACATCCTGTTCGGTATCCCGCTGCCGCTGACCATCATGCAGATTCTGGCGGTGGACCTCGGGACCGACATGCTGCCGGCTCTGGCCCTTGGCGCGGAGAAACCATCGCCGGACATCATGCAGCGGCCACCCCGGCCAAAAGACGAGCATCTGCTCACCAGAGGGGTTCTCTTGAGGGCCTATCTCTATCTCGGGTTATGGGAGGCATGTGCCGGCATGAGCGCCTATTTCTTTGTCCTGCATCAGGGCGGCTGGAGTTGGTCTCAGACGCTGGCGCCTGCCTCAACGCTTTACCTGCAGGCGACCACCGCCTGTCTGGCCGGCATAATCGCAACGCAGATTGCCAACGTCTTTGCCTGCCGCTCACCGAATGTTTCCATTCTGACTCTGGGGATTTTTTCAAACCGGCTGGTACTGGCAGGCATCGCTACCGAAGTGCTTCTGGCGGCGCTGATCATCTACACGCCGCTCGGCAACTCACTGTTCGTCTGCGCTCCGATCGGTATCAACGTCTGGCTGCTGCTGATCCCGTTTGCCCTGCTGCTGCTGGTATTTGATGAAACACGGAAGTATTTTGTCAGGCGTGTGGTTATGCGGGCGTAGAGATGGATATTTAAGGAGGTGGTGCATGAAGCTGGTCGATTCGCTCGCCAAGTTGCCTCATTCCCTTGTTACGGCGCTGGCGTTGTTTCTCTGTATTGCTGTGGGAGTGGTTGACGGGGTAGTCGGACACGTCTACTCGCTGGTGCCGTTCTATCTTGTTCCTGTCGTTCTGGCAGCCTGGTGCGTCGGGAGGAAAACCGGCTATCTGCTCTCCTTTATCTGCTCTCTGGGATGGTTATCGGCTGAATTAGCAGCCGGGCTGTTCTTGAAAGCCGATTTTGCCATGTACTGGAATGACGCAATGAAGCTTTTGCTCTTTGTCCTGACGACCACGGTTATCTCCGCGCTTAAAGAGGCACTTGAGAGGGAAAATGTATTAGCCCGGACAGATCATCTTACCGGTATTCCCAACAGACGCAGTTATTATGAGTCAGTCTCCGGAGAGATTCGGCGCAACCTCCGCTATTATGATCCCTTCACAATCGTATATCTCGACATTGATAACTTCAAAAATGTCAATGATACCAGGGGGCATGCCGGGGGAGATACGCTGTTAAAGCTCGTAGCTTCAGTCCTTGCAAAATCAGTCCGCGAAATCGATACGGTCGCTCGTCTGGGGGGTGATGAGTTTGCACTGCTACTCCCTGAAACCGATGGTGATGCTGCTGATATAGTGGCAACCAAGGTACGGCAGCGCCTTAAAATGAACGTGGAAAACCACTGGCCGGTGACCTTCAGCATGGGTCTGGTAACCTATCATAAAGCCCCGGCTACCATCGATAAAGTAATCGGATATGCCGACCGCCTCATGTTTAAAGCGAAAGAGGGGGGTAAAGATGCCATCTGCTGCGAAGTGGTAGGGGAAATGGATAACGACAAAGCCCCACAAGATTTCTGAGGGGCTTTGTCGTTACTCTACGAATGGCTGCATTAGCCTATTTCATCCCATAACCATATAAGAATCATTTCGATCATTGTCATAACGTGTTCCTCTTTCAGGATAGTACGGTTTGTGCTGTTTTAAAAGACCAGGGGCCCATGGGAGGGGAAGCAGCCCCTGGTCAGCCGCCATCAGGGTGTTGCAATAATAAATTCAGCGCGACGATTATTAGCCCACGCCGTCTCATCATTTCCGCCCGCAGACGGTTTTTCTTTCCCGTAACTGATTGTTGACAGGCGGTCACTGTCGACACCCATGGCTACCAGATAGTGCTGTGCGGCTATTGCGCGACGTTCACCGAGCGCAAGGTTGTATTCTGCCGAACCTCTCTCGTCGCAGTTACCTTCAATCCGGATATTGACGGTGGATTTATCGGTAAGCATTTCGGCATTTTTGGCCAATGTAGCGCGGGCAGATTCGGATAGCCCGGCGGAATCAAAATTGAAATAAATTTTATTCAAAGCTGCCTGCAGTTTCCTGTTTGCAGCTGTCTGCTGATCAAGTTGCGACGCAAATGAAGAGGACGACGGAGAGACTTCGCGTGTGTCGACCGGTGTAGATGGCGTCACAGCTGATGCTGACCGGTCCGTTCCGGGCGACTCGGTCTGTCTGACGACAGGCGCGGGAGAAATCCCCTCGTCCTTTTTAACGACATCAGGTTTTGCGCAACCGGAGGATACGAGGAGAGAAACGAGCAACAGGGACACAACATGATTCGGCACGATTTTCAGCATGGTAGAGACTCCTTGACATACGATTGTCTGATTTAAAAAAGACCAGGGGCCCATGGGAGGGGAAGCAGCCCCTGGTAAGTGAAGCTGCTATATACTTATCAACAAACGTGCCAGAGTTATCTCATACCATGTAAAAAACGTAATTATCTGATTCTGAAAGACAAAATATAATGGCAGTGAGATCGGTGGAGTAATAACCGTTAACTTTACCTGTCACTTCTAGCATAACTGTCATATATAGCGGATAATATTGACGGTTTCCCGCCCGGCCTGAACAGATACTTCCAATTTTAACCATGCATTCAGATAGTTGCAGCTTTCATAGCAGTCAATCGCCTCTGGCACATTAGTTGCCTTTACGCACGTATCTGCAGATGATTAACACTGACGTTTAACAGCGAGGTTGCACCATGGAAAAACAGTTCGAAGCAGAATAGCCAGATGAGTATCCACTCTCGGGAATTGGCCAAAGAAATTGAGATCGGTATGGCTGTAGAGGCCGATGAGGGTGATCTGGGGCAGGAAGATATAAGCGAAGCCACCGTGATTTCCATTGTTCATGACCTGGCGGGAAATGTTGAGTCTGTCGTTGCCGAGAAAGGGATTATCTTCAGAAAAGAGATTAATATTCCAGTGGAGAGGCTTCTGTCCGTTTCGCCCGATTCGTGCGGTTATGCATCAGGTCATTCGCCGGGTAAACTGATCTTCTCAGCAAGTGAAGATGAGGTTGATGCGCTTACGTCCGTTGGAGAAGAGGCGTTTCCACCTATAGAGTTGATCCGGCAAACGTATGGCAATGACTTGCTGGATTTGACGGAGGTAGCACTGCCCACGGTTGTCGGTTTACGCAGACTCGAAGAGGAAACAGCAGAATCAGGCCGACTGAAAACTGCATATGAAACGGGTAACGCCGGCGGCAGAGGTACCAGCGCAGATCCCATTAAGGGAGATGATGATTCTGTCGACATCTCCAAGGTTCTTGGCCCGGGGTTATTATCAGGGATGGCAGGTAACGATGCTTCTGCAGTTGCCTCGTATTCATTGGATGGCGCTCAGAACGGCTACGGCCATCTCTGGCTGATGCTTCTCGCGACTCCGCTGCTTCAGGCCGTACAATTTGCGTGCGCCAAAATAGGTCGAATCCAGCAAAAGGGTCTTGCTGAAATACTGAGAGAACAGTACGGCAGAAAAGTGGCGCTTCCAGCTGCAGTGCTGCTGGTTGTTGCCAATATCGCCCTGATCGCTGCTGATTTGGCAGCGATCAGCACCGGAATCGAATTGATAACGGGTGTACACTGGGCGTGGTTCGCGGTGCCGGTTGCTCTCGTACTCTGGTATATCACGGTATACGAGAACTTTCGTGCCATTGAAAAAATATTTTTGGTGATGAGTATGGTTTTTGTTGCCTATATCATCACTGCATTCTTTTCAAAGCCGGATTGGAGCGCCGTGCTGACCAGCACCTTTATTCCGCACATTGACTTCGGATTTGCCAGTATCAGCACCGCCGTTGCTCTGCTCGGCGCCACCATATCTCCGTATACGATTTTCTGGCAGGTGCAGGGAGAAAAAGAAGACAAGCGCTTCGGTTCAACAGAGCGTAAGTTCCGACTTGCCGCTCTGGACATTGCCGCCGGGGTGATCAGTGGCAATGTGATTGCGTACTTCATTGTGGTCTCTACCGCAGCAACACTGTTTGCCAATCACCAGCAAATACATAGCGCACTCGATGCTGCACGCGCTCTGGAGCCACTGGTCGGGCCCTTTGCCAAATACCTGTTCGCCTTGGGACTGATAGGTGCGGGAGTTATTGCCATCCCGGTGTTGTTGGCCAGTGCGTCTTATGGAGTCGCCGGCACCATCGGCTGGCCGTCCGGTCTGTCGAAGAAACCGTGGCAGAACGAGGGGTTTTATCTGATCATGACAGTAGGTCTTGCGGTAAGCCTGCTCCTCGCTCTCATTGGTCTGGATCCGGTGCATCTCATGTTCTGGGCAAATGTGCTGCAAGGGGTACTGTCACCGGCACTGGTGGTATTACTTGTGGTTATTGGCAACAATCCCAAAATAATGGGTGGGAACAAACTGGGCCTGGCAACCAACGCTGGACTGGTGATGGCGGCCATAGTCATGTTCGGCGCTTCACTGCTGCTTTTCTACGGGTTGGCGACAGGACAATAAAACATGTGAAAAGGAGGAGTCGTAATGAAATCGGCAGAAACTGCAAAAAAATTCCCGGTTGTGTGTGTCGGCGGATCGGCCGGCGGTCTCGATGCCTATATCCGGTTACTGCAACATCTGCCGGCTGATATGGGGGTTGCCATCGTCATCGTCAATCATCTGAGAACCGTGGCGACCATGCTTCACAAAATTCTTCCCCGATATACGGAGATGCCGGTTGAACTGATTACGGACTCCCTGCTCATTGAGCCCAACCATGTATTCATTATTCCGGAAAAGCGGGATTTGCATGTACGTGAGGGTGAATTTCGTCTGGAGCCGATATCGAAGCCGAGAGGGTGGCCGGATGTGATTACCGTATTCATGCGCTCATTGACCGAAAACTGGGATGGCACGCTGATTGCGGTAATAGTTTCCGGATTTGATGGTGATGGTGCAAATGCTCTGTGCGGTATTAAAGAAGTTGGCGGCATAACAATCGCGCAAAGGCCGGACACCGCCGCTCAGCCGGATATGCCTGAAAGCGCAATTGATAGCGGCTGTATCGATTTCATTCTCTCACCTAAGGACATTGCCAAAAAAATAGTCGAGATTGTCAACTTAGTTTACTGAAACGGTGGCATTGGTGGATATATGAACGTGAGAATAGTAACTTTTGGAGCAGTTGTCGCGCTGTTCGGCCTGTTGTTGCCGGTCATAGCGGCAATTTATGTGATTGATAACCCGTCAGATAAAATTAAAAACCCGGCATCAACGATGAATAACCCGGCAACTCAGATCAAAAATCCGGCGTCTAACATATACAACCCTGCCGATCGGATGGAAAATCCAGATCCGCTTTCTCCGGTTACCCCCGCTATTCCCAGGCCACCGGAAGCAAAAAATATTCCGGCAGTACCGGCTGTAAAAACCGGTAAAAGACCGCTGATTCGGGCTACGGTCGCAGTTCCTCACAAAGAATACCATTTCAAAACGGTTGCTGCGTATATTTTCGCCGCTAAAAAAGCCTTCAGCCGCGACAACTACAGTGAATTTCTTGCCATTACAGATGATGCTTTGAGGCGGATAGCTGCCGGTACACTCAAAGCTTCAAACAAATCCAGGCAGACATTACTGAAGTACAAAATATTCGGCCAGAGCTTATTAGACAGAACCGGGGAGTAAAAAATAATCAATCACGTTATGCCGATGCAATTCCTGAGCGGAATGCTTACGCTGAACCTGCTCCCTATACCAAACTCACTTTCAACCCGGATGGTGCCGCCATGGAGTTCCACCAACTGCCGTATCAGGGGCAGGCAGAGGCCGGAGCCTTCGTTTTTCAGTGTATACTCCGATTCCAGAAGCGTGAAGGCTTTGAAGAGGTTCGGGAGGACCTCTTCCCTGATCCCCGTGCCCATATCCGCAATGGTAATTTTCAGCAGATCTCCGTCCCGCACAGATTTCACGTCCACCGTTCCGTTTGCCGGGGAGAATCTGATGGCATTGGCGAGCAGGCTGAAAAATATCTGCTTGAGCATCTCAAAGTCAGCCACGATGCGCTGGTTGGCTTCCGGGGCAAGATCCGGATGGATGGCAACACCTCTTTCCTGCATCTTTTCTCTGAGCATTGCCATTGCAGCATCAAGTGCCTCCCGAATTGAACAAACGCCAAGCTCAAGCGCAATGTTCCCCGACGCCAACGTGGTACCGTTGTGGTGGACGATTTCATGTATCTGCGGCACGGTTTCTTTTTGCCTTGAGATGTTGAGCAGGGAGAGGCGGCATTCCTGCCCCGAAGAGCTGATAGCAGCTCCGATCTCTACGGTGAGTGGAAGTCCCGCGTTGTCCAGGATTACCGCTTCGCATGTTTCATCGGTTCGGGTGGTAAAGATCCTTTCGAGAAAGCGAGTGAAAGTGGTGCGACCTTCTTCCGCAAGTAATTCTCTGAAACAACGACCAGGCAGGAGCGACCGTTCAATCCGGATAAGGTTGGCAGCCGCCAGATTCACGGCGAGTATGGTACCGTCCCGGTTAAGATTAAAGTAACCCACCAGGCCATGTTCGTAGAGGTCGGTATACCTTTCCAAATCCATCTCAACTTCATAACGGGCATCACGCAACTCCGTATTCTGGATTTCCAACTCGATCTGATGAACCTCAAGATCATGGACAAGGCGCTCTGTCGCCTCGCCACTCCCGACCACACGCTCATCAGGTGTGTGCAGACGCATCTGCTCTTCCGCGATGCGGTGCAACTCATCAGAATCTGTCAAATGATTTCTGGTATGGATGATTTCCATTGGCAATTCTCACTTCCCGCGAATTGTTAGGAGGTATGGTGCAGTCACTTGTTTTCATCCGAATCTGTTTTTTTAAAATCAGAACCAACAGTCTCTTCATGAGCTCTTTTATTTCCAGGCGATCCTGTTTCCGGTTTTCCGAAAATCTCATCAAAGGAGCTCCTGATTTTATGAAACGCTCCGTGTGGCTTGTCTTTTGTGTAAAATTCCATGACGTTACCCCCGTAGAAAATGACTTTTCAGGCTCTTATACCAGGAATTTGATTTTGCATGGCGTGGGTTATGAGTAGGCAGCAGTGGTGAAAACCCTGTGTCAAAGCTCAAACGCTGAATATCCTGCTGCAGTCGCTCCGGCAGGTTGACCAGTTTCGCCTCAACGCCCCTGAATTTGGCGCACTGCATCCAGGCGTGGAGCAGTTGCAGGCCGCTCCTGTCTGCTGAAATTACTCTCCCGCAATCAATTTTAATGTTTTTTTCTCCGCCGGATCCGAGTTTCTGCAATGAAGCCGCCAACGTATTGACGATATTGTGCGTTACGCCGGAATGGGTCAAGTCACCGTGCAGATATGCAACTGTTCCGTTTGTATATACTTCCATGTAGTCCTCCTGGTATGGGTAAAGGTGAGAGAAAACTTCGCTGCTTTTGATCTGATGGCAAGTATAAAGCAACAAGGATGCCATACCGCAAACAGGGTACATAATGGCGTAACATACTGACTATAAAGGTTAAAGTATGATTCATAGAATCGGGCTGCGAAAAAACTGCCAAAAATAACTGTTATAGATGACATAGTCGTCAAATGTGGTGGAGTTTGTACCGGAGTTGCCCCTGAGCAGAAAACTGCGCAAAAAAAGACGGAGACAGACAGGATTTCAACCCTGCGTGCCTCCGTCTTTTTGGCCTGCTGTGTTCCGTGACTGAAACCCGGAACACCTGTGTTACGTGACTTATGGTGCCGGTACGGTAATGGTGGTGTTTACCATGGTAACTGAAGCGTGCAGCGCAAGTGCTCTGCCCTGCAGTGCTGTTAATGTGGTGTTGCCTGCAGTTGAGAAAGATGCACCGGAAAAGGCGATAATAGTTCCTACCATGGTGCCGCCACCGGCAGCGTTGATTGTTGCGGCACTACCGACCTGCCAAAAAACGTTTTTGGCCTGAGCACCGTTGATCAGGTGGACACTCTGGGGGAATGCAGCACCGGGGCCACCCACGGTAAGTGTTGAAGCCATCTGGAACACGAATGTTGCATTCGCGTCGCCACGGCCGTCAAGAGTGAGGTCTCCACCGGTTATGGCAAATGAGCCTGGTGCGGATTTGTAGACGCCTGGAGCAAGGTAACGTCCGCCGAGTTCACCGGCACCGCCGCCGAGCGTTGAAACATCAATCCCGCCCGGAAGGGCTGCGGGGGAGAGCTTGTCGAAAGCTTTTTGTGCTGCGAGTGCGACTGCGGCAGCTTTAACACCCGGGACAGAGCCACGGGGAGCGGTTGCGGTATAGACTGTTCCGGTTACGTTTCCTTTATTCATGGTCGTTTCCGTATAGACCGCTTTACTGTCGTGGAAACCGGTAACCATCGTTGATGCGCCTGTGGTGCCGATGTCACCTTTCACTACGGTATAAATCCCTTGATTGGTCATCCCGGCGCCGCCGCCAAAAACACCGAACGTCGATGCTGCGCCAAGATCAACGATTTTGGAAACAGCCGGGGGAGGCGGGTTATGGCTATCATGGTGTTTATCAGAGCCGGCAAAAACCATTGAACTACTTGCCAAAACAGTTAACGCCAACATTCCTGCAAGATACGTTTTTGGTGCGATACAGTTTTTCATAACATCCCCTTTTATCAATAAGAACAGTAGCTGTTCTCTGTCGGTGCGATCAATTCTCTGGCCCTTCAGAGTGTGAATCGCGACGTGGTGTATTTATTAGTATGTTTCAATGGTTGCAGGAATAAGGCGAAAAAGGAACCTGTTCACTGAAAACGTACTGATACGTGGCAACCTGGCTGTCTCTGAGAGATCCTGTAGGCTTTCCGTCCCATCCTCGCGGATGGTTTAGTAGTATCGTGTACCGCCGGATTTATGCCTGTTCCCGGATAAACCCCCGGTCAGTATAAATGTTCGCCTGTTACGGCGCTTAAACCCGAATTGGGATGATCTCTCCTCCTCTTAATAAGATTTACCTGCTAACCGGTATTTCTGCACTGATACTGTAGGGAGCAACGAACGTGCCAGTAAATAAAAACGTATTTTTATGAGTAACTAGCCGTAATAATACATTAAATTGTTTGTTGTCGCACCTCGTGCTGAAAATCTGTCACGCGTATCTGTTGTAATTAACAGAAGTGTAATATGCGGCGGGCACTCATGGGTGAGTGATATCATTAATGCCGTCAGCGGTTTTCCTCAAGAAATTCATGTGCGGTTATAATCTTGAATGATGCTGTCATGAGAGGCCCCTTCATCACGTTACCACGATGTATGCTCAGACTTTTTCGTACCTTTTGATCTGCTGGAATTTTGTAACTGCGGCATGGCTTCCATGACAGCGGTGCGATACATGGCTTCCAGATCATGGCGGGCATTTTCAATGATTTTTCCCGGAATTCCGGGCAGATAGCTACCGGTATAGAGGATATTCGCCGTGGTGAATTTTTCGAGCGCGGCGGAATGATCTGCAAGTGATGACAGTTGGAGTCCTTCAAGAACCGTGCTGTAAAACTCGCGCGCATCGACATGGATACGCTTCAGGTCAATGCGTATCCCTTCAGGACCAGCAACAAGCGGATTAAAGCCCAACTCTTTCACAAGGAACACGCCGAGCGGTCGAATGACCTTCTCATCCAGTCGATGCCTGCTGGGACGAGTTTCCGGCATATCCCACATGGAGCGACAGATACGATCCCAGGTGAAGTATAGATCGAGAGGTGAGAGCAGCGAGCAGAAAAACACTTTAAGCGTTTCATCCGGCCAGGAAGCAGCCACAGGTTTTCCCTCGTTGCTAATGCTGAAGCGTCCGAGCGTCTGGATTTCCAGAGGTGTGTCAGGTTTATCCATCAGAGGCTCCCTGAATGATAATATGAGTTGGAGTAACAGGCAGAGAATATGGCCCTGCAAGAGGAGAAGTAAGGCAACTACTGTGCCAGTTGGATATTGCTGCGGCAACTAGCTGTTTTTACGATGATTGATTAAAACGGGAGTGCTGCTGTGAAGGGTAACTGTCAGTGGAATCCGTCAGGGGTAACATTACTGTTAAATGTGGAGGATGGTTGGGAAGGGGGAATATACCCCCCTCCCAGCCTCCCCCCGCTGGGGGGAGGAGCTAATTAAGTTCCCTCACCCAGCGGGGGAGGGGTAGGGAGGGGGAGGCGGGAAAGTGAGAAAGTAAAATCAGGGGGGATTTGCCGTTACACCCTCACAATCCCGTACTTTCTCATCCGGGCGCGCAGGGTGCTGGCGTTGAGACCAAGAATAATTGCAGCGCCGTTTCTTCCCTCGATACGCCAGCCGGTTTTTTTGAGCACCTGCATGATGTGGTCATGTTCCAGTTCCACAAGGGCTTTAATCTCCTGCCCGGTCGATTCCTCAATTTTCGGGAAAGACTCAAAACGGTCCAATACCTGGAGAGATGTTCCCTGGGTAATGATGACGGCCCGTTCGATGACGCTTTCCAGCTCCCGCACGTTGCCCGGCCAGCTGTACCCCTGAAGGGAATTGAGTGTTTCTTTTGTGACGGTCTCGATCCTCTTGCCGATCTTTTTGTTGAACTTGGCGACAAAATGATTGACGAGCAGCGGAATGTCTTCACTGCGCTGCCGGAGTGGCGGCATGGTGATGGGGAACACGTTGAGGCGGTAGTAGAGGTCTTCCCGGAAGGTGCCGTTCTTCACTTCATCGGCCAGGTTCCTGTTGGTGGCAGCGATGATGCGGACATCGACCTTTATGGTGCGTGGACTGCCGAGGCGCTCAAACTCGCCGTCCTGAATGACCCTCAGCAGCTTGCATTGGAGTTCCAGCGGCATCTCGCCGATTTCGTCGAGGAAGATTGTACCGCCGTCAGCCAGCTCGAACCGTCCGATCTGCCGGGCATCAGAGCCGGTGAACGCGCCCCGCTCCCGGCCGAACAGCTCGCTTTCCACCAGGGTCGATGGCAATGTCGTGCAGTTGACGGTAATCAGAGGGCGTCCTTTGCGACTGCTGCTGCTGTGGATAGCACGAGCCACCACCCCCTTGCCGGTGCCGGTTTCACCGAGGAGTAGCACCGTTGCGTTCATGGGGGCCACCTGTTCGACCTGAAGAAATACCCGTGTCAGGACGGAACTCTGGCCAATAATCTCGCCGAAGTTGTATTCCCGGTCAACCTCCTGCTGCAGGTAGATGTTCTCTTCCTGGAGCCGGTCTTTCAAGGTTTTTATTTCTGCATAAGTCCCCTGAAGTGACCCTTCCGCCTTCTTCCGTTCCTCAATTTCCTGGGTGAGCTGGACATTCGCCGTCAGCAGGTCACTTGTCCGTTCCTGGACCGTCTCTTCAAGCTCCTTGTTATAATTAACGAGTTTCTTATAGAGCAGCCGCACTTCGAGCATGTTGCGGATGCGGGTTTTCACTTCCACCAGATCAAACGGTTTGCTGATAAAATCCTTCGCGCCGACTTCCAGTGCCCGCAGTTTATGACCCGGTTGGGCGGTGATGACCAGAACCGGAAAGTGACTGCCGCTTTCAACACTCTTCAACTTTTCCATAACCTGGAAACCGTCCATGACCGGCATCTGCAGATCGAGCAGGATCAGGTCGTAGCGGTTTTTGTCATGCAACCCGCAGACCGTCTGTGGATCCATTGTTGAGGTGACGCAGGTATAGCCTGCTTCCACCAGTACCTGCTCAAGCAGTGTGATATTGGATTCCTGATCATCAACGATCAGGATACCGGCGCTCATTATTTCCGACTCGGTGAGTATCATACGTGTCCTTTTGTTTTTGCGTAGTTAAGTGCGATGTTCAGTGTATCCATAAATTTATCGACGTTGATCGGTTTGGTGAGGTAGCGAAAGAACCCGGCTTTCAGTCCCATTTCGATATCGCGCGGCATGGCATTGGCACTGAGCGCCACCACCGGTATGTGGGCGGTGGTCTGATCAACCGCCAGGATTTTCATGGCGTCAATGCCGCTGATACCGGGCAGATTGATGTCCATCAGGATGACATCCGGCAGAGAGGCGCGCGCCAGCTCAATACCGCTTTTGCCGTTCCGGGCCGTCAGCAGGCGGATATCCGGTCGGCGGGCAATAATATCCTCAACCAGCATCATATTGGCCGGATTGTCCTCGACATAGAGGAGCGTCTGCGTTGGTGCGTCACCTTCTTTGTGCCCCATGACCGCTGTCATCGTTCCGGATGAATAGGCGGGAGCGTGCGGTTTTGCCATCAGGCTCATCTCTATCCAGAAGACACTCCCCACGCCAACGGTACTTTCCACGCCGATGACACCCCCCATCAGCTCAACGAGGCGTTTGGACACGACCAGTCCGATACCGGTTCCCTGTTCGCCGCTCGATTCCTGTCCAAGACGATTAAACGGCTGGAAAAGCTGGGCAAGCTGTTTTGGAGTGAGTCCTGCCCCGGTATCCCGAACGTTGATCCGAACCGACTCCGTGCCGTTCACAACGCTCTCCACCAGCACCGTTCCGCCCGCTCTGTTATATTTGATCGCGTTGGAAAGAAGATTGATGAGCACCTGTTTGACCCGTGTTCGATCCGCCTCGATAAAGCAGGGGAGAGCGAATTCTTGAAAGGTCACGCTGATGGCATGTTTTATCGCCTCTGGTTCGATCATGGTCTCACATTCGTGCATGACTTCAGGCAGGGAAACCGGTTCCAGCGACATGGAAAGTTTGCCTGACTCTATCAAGGCGAGGTCGAGGATCTCGTTGATTAACTCGAGCAGGTACCAGCCGGCCTTGAGAATCTGATCGATGCTGCGCTTCTGGTTTGGGGTCGGCTGAGGTGAACCGGATTCCACGAGTTGGGCAAAGCCGAGGATCGCACTGAGCGGCGTGCGCAGCTCATGGCTCATACTGGAGAGGAAATCCGATTTTGCCAGGTTGGCTTTTTCCGCGACAAGCGTGGCACGCTCCAGTTCGATGTTTTTATCCTGCAGTACCTGTTCGAGCCGGACACGTTCGGCTTCAACCAGCTTGCGAGCGGTGTTGTCGGTGCCGATCAGCAGGTATCCGATGATAGCATTATGGACATCGCGCAGAGCCGTTACCGACACGACCGCCGGAAAACGGCTGCCATCCTTGCGGATATAGGTCAGTTCGTAAATATCCTCAATGCTGCGCGAAGCCTTGAACACCAGAGCCTCAAAACCGGGCGCGATGGCGGTGCCGAGTTCGGAACTCAAGGTCTCGGCACGCAAAATAACTTCCTGCGGATCGGAAATTTCGGCCGGGGTGATCTTGTTCATCACTTCTGCGGCCGTGTAACCGAGCATCCGCTCTGCGCCGACATTAAAGATCTGGATAACCCCCTTGGCGTCGGTGGCGATACTGGAGAAGTTGGCGCTGTTAAAAATCGCACTTTGCAGCGCCCCCGCTTTGACCAGGGCCTCTTCCGCCAGCTTGCGAGCCGATATATCGCGCAAAATTCCGGTGAAGTAGCGCTGCCCTCCCATCCACATCTCGCTGGCTGCAAGCTCCAACGGGAAATAGCTGCCGTCTTTACGTTTCCCCATAACTTCGCGACCGTGGCCACTGGCACGAGCCGCTTCACTCGCGCTGTAATATTCGAGAGAACCGTCGCGTTGATCCTGATCGAGCTCAGGAATCAGCAGACTGAAGTTCTGACCTTCGAGTTCTTTAGCCGTATAGCCGAACATCAGTTCAGCCGCAGGATTAACCGTTTCAACGAGAGCGCCGTGTGCATGAATGGTGATAATTCCATCCACCACGGTATTGAGAATCGCCCGCATCAGCGCGGCACTGTCACGCATCGATTGCTGCACCAGGTATTCCTCGGTGACATCACGGAACACCAGCACGGCGCCGATCACCTGATCTTCGCGGTTGCGGATCGGGGAGCAGCTGTCAGCAATATCATATTCGCTGCCATCGCGGGCAATCAACACGGTGTGGTTGGCCAGGCCCTGGGACGTGCCATGGAGAATGGCAGCCATTATCGGGATAGGTGCGGGGAGTCGGGTCTCTTTATTGACAATGTGAAAGATCTCGTCTACCAGGTGCCCGGAAGCTTCAGCTCCACTCCAGCCGGTGAGCTGTTCGGCAACCGGATTCATGCGGGTTATCCGCGCTGTGTCATCGGTTGCTATTACCGCATCGCCGATGGAGTTGAGCGTTACGGCAAGCTGCTCTTTGCTGTCCCGCAGGACGGTCTCAAGCTGCATGGCGAGCTCTCGTGCCTCGCATAACGATTCGTTCTGCATCTCCAGTTCGACCTGGGATGTTTCCAGTTCCTGCTGGGAGCGTTGCAAATCAGTGTTCTGCGCCTCCAGTTCGTACTGGGAAATCTCCAGCTGAGCTAAAAGTTTCCGCGTTTTTTCATCGTTTTCCTGTAATGACACGTTGGCCTGTGCCAGTTGTGTATTTGAATCTTTCTGAATCTCAAGCAGATGCTCTGTTTCAAGATGAACGATATCTTTAAGCCGCTGCTTGGATTCTTTATAGATCAGATAGGCGAACGCAAGTGCCAGCAGTAGCGTCATCAGACTGGCGAAAGCAATGGCGGCAAAAAGCATACGCAGTTTAGATTGAAATTCCGCTTCGCTTTGCAGCAGCACTCCCTGCTTTTTGCTGAAGCTGTCGATCTCGGCGCGAATCGAATCCATAAGCGGCTTACCCTGCATGCCGCGTATATTTACTAATGGGGCCGCAAGGTTGCCGGCGCGACGCAACTCGATATTTTTAGCGAAATATGCCAGTTTCGTATCAATCAATGGCACCAGTGCATCCAGATTTTTATCGGCACCACTCATCCGGGGCGTTTGGCGTAATTGTGCCAACCGGACTTTGACCGTATCGCGTACCGCCAGGTACGGCTGCAGAAAGCTTTCCTCTCCGGTTAACAGATAGCCCCGCAGGCCGGTCTCGGCATCCAGTAATTCGGATTGCATCTCGCCTGTGAGGCTTATTACTGTGGAGATCTGCCTGCGTGCTTCGGCAGCAGTTGCGATCTGGCGGAAAGAGTGGAAGGTTAGCGACACAACCAGCACAACCATAAGCGCCAGTCCGACAAGTAAGCAGATAATTTTAGTACTGTATTTCATGGTGGAGGTTCCTTGGTCACGCATTCGCTTCAAGCATCGCCTGCAGCCGTACGTTCTCCGCCCGCAGTTCCGCTTCCAGAGTCTTGGTTGCGGTGATGTTGGCAAAGGTAATTACCACACCGGAAATGACGTCATCCATGGTGCGGTATGGCATGATGCGTACCGAAAACCAGCGATTGTCGGTGGTGGTGATCTGTTTTTCCGAAAAGATCAGCGTACGGTGTACCTGACGCGAGTCCTCGATAATGTCGGGATAGTTGAGGTCGTTGACGATTTCGGAAAGAGGTCGGCCGATATCAACGGTACGCAGCTTGAATATGGTATCAGTCCCGCTGGTGAAGCGCCGGATATGGAGATCATTGTCCAGAAATACGGTCACGATTTCGGTACTGTTGAGCAGGTTGCGCATATCGTTGTTGACCCGCGCAAGCTCGTCCATTTTCGACTGCTGCTCGGCGTTCACCGTCTGTAGCTCTTCATTCAGTGACTGCATCTCCTCCCTCGAAGTGGTCAGCTCTTCGTTGGTGGATTGCAGCTCTTCGTTGGTTGACTGTAGTTCCTCATTGGTAGATTTAAGCTCCTCCTGGGAGGATTGCATCTCTTCGCGGTTGGCCTGGAGCGTTTCCCGGAACTGACGTTGTTCCTGTTCCAGTTCGAGCACCCGGGCGCTGCTGATTGAAGGGGGGCCGTCATGATTCGACGGAGCATGAACCTGGATGGGCGATGACACGTCGCGGAAGATGATCATGACCATCCCGCGCAGCGCTTCCGGTTCTTCGACGGACTGAACGGTGATGTCAACCGATTGTGCTGCATCACCTTTGCCCACCGTGAGACCCTTGGCCATGACGGTCTCTTTGAGTCGGACCGCTCTCTGGAACGCACTGCCAAGATCAGAACGAAGCCCTTCACGAGCCATTGCAAAAATATTCCAGTTGGCTTTTCCGGCGGCAGGTTCCAGGTATTTGCCGGTTTTGCCACTGATATAGAGAATATCACCGCTTTCATTGGTCAGTACGGCGGGTGGTGAAAACTGCTGCAGAAGCAGATTGTCGGCCAGTGACTGCAGGTTGACAGCCGGTTTTACCATCGGCAACTCCTTTGAGGTTCCGTGAAAAGCGGGAACAAACGAGGCGGGAAATGCAAGCGGCTCTAACTGTATGACGGACTCCCGCCGCTGGAAGAAGCGCGACTTGACGTTCAATGGTGCAAAAAGGTGCGTATAGGTGCTGATGGTTTCGGCACTCCCCAGAAACAGGATGCCGCCCGGTGCAAGGCTGTAATGGAAGAGCGGCATGAGCTTTTTCTGCAGTTCCGGTGTCAGATAGATGAGCAGGTTACGGCAGATGAGGATATTCAGCCGTGTAAATGGGGGATCCATGATGATGTTCTGTGTGGCAAAGGTCACGACATCGCGGATCTCCTTGCTGACCCGGTAGCCGTTTTCCTCCTTGATAAAGAACCGTTTCAGCTGTTCGTCGGCAACATTCTCGCTGATGGTGAGCGGATAGAACCCATGACGGGCCTTGTCAATCGAATCGTTATCCAGATCGGTGGCAAAAATCTGCAGCGAAAAATTTTCAGACGGTCTGACCTGTTCCAGCGCCATCTTGAAGGCGATGGCCAGCGAGTAGGGTTCCTCTCCGCTTGAACAGCCGGCCGACCATGCCCGCAGAATCCCGCCTGACGGGTGCGCGGCCAACAGCGCCGGTATGCCTTCCTTGATCAGATATTCCCATGACTCGGGGTCGCGAAAAAAGCTCGTCACACCAATCAACAGCTCTTTGAAGAGAATTTCCACCTCCTGGGGGTTCTCCCGCAGGTAGCGGACATACGCCCCGATCCGGTCAATCTGGTGGACACTCATGCGCCGCTCAATGCGGCGCTGCACAGTGTTTTTCTTGTACAATGAGAAGTCACTGCCGGTCTTGGCCCGCAGGAGGATGAGGACCTTCTCCAGGGCGCTTTGATCTTTCTCCTCCAGCGGTGGTTCACTCCTGGTAATGACCAGGGTGTGGTGGAGATAGGCGATGATCTTGCCCGGCAGCTCCTCGGCCGGGGCGACAATATCTGCTACCCCGGCATTAATGGCGCTTTTCGGCATGCTGTCGAATTTTGCTGAAGCCGGCTCCTGTGCCAGGGTCACGCCACCATGCTCTTTAATCGCCGTGAGCCCCAGCGTGCCGTCCGAACCCATACCGGAGAGGACAACTCCAATGGCACCATCCGTGCGATCATCGGCTAAAGAGTGGAAGAAAAAATCGATCGGAAGCCGGAGACCACGCGCTGCCGCCGGTTCAAACAGGTGCAGCACGCCGTGCAGGAGGGACATGTCCCTGTTGGGCGGGATGACATACACGCAGTCCGGTTGAACCTTCATCTGATCTATGACCTGAAAAACCTTCATCCCGGTAACCCGCTGGAGCAGCTCAGGCATGATCCCCTTGTGGGTTGGATCCAGGTGCTGAATGATGACAAAAGCGCAGCCGCAATTTTCCGTCACATGCCGCAGAAACTGTTCCAGCGCCTCAAGTCCACCGGCAGAGGCACCGATGCCGACGATGGGGAAGGGGGCTTCCGGAATGCTTTCACAGGAAGCCGGTTCGTGGGCATTTCCACGTCTGGTCATTTTAGTTCGCACTTTCATACGGTTACCATAACAGTATTCCGGCGAATGCACTAATTTATTGTGTGGAGCCCCTCCCGCGCGGTTCATCGTTCCTCTTCATGAATGTCCCCCTCAATATACTAAAGAACCACCAAATATGAAGGCTAACCAGGCTTTTGAGGCCGGTAGATTGTGGTGGTACGTGAAGCCAACAACCTGTAATGGCACGATATTACCGCTGTTAATATGATTATTAATTTGTTGGCGGACTAATTGCTTTACTAGGGACATGATCCTGGTCATTCCACAAAAATACTGGATTTTATTCCATTTTTCGGTGGGGGATATATCACGAATAAGCAGCGCCAAGATGTCTTCATTGAAGAAATAAGGGAGGGGAAATGCGAAATAACGAATTTGTACCAGGCACCAGTGAGGGTGCACGACCGTAAAACAGTCCCATGAGAGAAAGAGGCAGACCATCAGGCGTGCCACTACATTAGCTTCACCTGTTTGACCGTCCCTTAAGGAGGGGACACATATGAATAAAAATAAACTCGTAACAAAGATGCGTTATCTGATGTTGCTCACCGTCGCGTTTGTGGCCGGATGTGCAAGTAATGGCCAGGAAATTCCGCTGATTCCTGCTGACACTATCGCACCCACGGTGAGCTTTACGGCGCCGGATAGCGCTCAAACCGCCGTTCCTGTCAACCGGAAAGTTTCTGTTGCTTTTAGTGAGGCAATGAACCAGTCAACACTCACTGCGGCAACGTTCAAAGTTTCCGGTCCGGGCCTGACGCCCGTGCCAGGTGCAGTCACCGGAGTTGGTCCGACAGCAATCTTTACGCCGACAACAGCATTCTCTAACAGTACTCTCTATACCGCCACGATTACCGTTGGTGCCAAAGATCCTGCCGGTAATGCGCTGGCTGCAAACTATTCATGGACCTTCACCACAAGCGCAATCGCTGACGTTATCAAACCGACGGTCAGTTTCACCGCGCCGATTACCGGCCAAACGGCTGTTCCCACAAACCGGATAATCCACGTAGCGTTCAGCGAGGTAATGGATCCTTTTACAATTATCGGAGCAAACGTTACGTTGACAGCCCCGGGTGCTGTTCCTGTTGCCGGAACTGTTGAGGGTATCGGAACATCTGCCACCTTCACGCCGACCAGCGCACTGGCCAACAACACGTTGTATACCGCTACGGTCAAAACCGGTGTTAAAGACCTGGCAGGTAATACCATGGCAAGTAACTATGTCTTTACCTTCACGACAGGTCTGGCCGCAGACACAACACGTCCGACGGTAAATGTCACATCACCGACCGACACCGCAATAGCCGTGCCACTCAACCGGAAAGTAAGCGTCGGCTTCAGTGAGGTGATGGATCCATTAACGATCACCACGACTTCATTTACGTTAACTGGCCCGGGTGTAACTCCCGTAGTGGGAACAGTTGCTCCAAGTGGTACGTCAGCTGTCTTTACGCCATCCAGTAATCTTGCCTACAGCACTCTCTATACCGGTACGATTACCACTGCAGCCAAAGACCTGGCCGGCAATGCCCTGGCAAGTAACTTTGTCTTTACCTTCACAACCGGTACACTTGCAGATAGTACAGCTCCGATCGTGGTGACGGTGAACCCCGCTGATCTCGCAACTGATGTGGCGATAAACAGCGCCGTTCATGCAACATTCAACAAGGATATGGATCCTCTGACCTTCAGCAGCACAACCTTTACGCTGCAGACATCCGGCCCGCCATTAGGTGTTCCCGCTGTAACAGGAGCGGTTACCTATAACACGCTGACCAAAATAGCCACTTTCACACCGGCAGCGGATCTCGCCGTCGACACGAAATATACTGCAACCGTTACAACCGGAGTCAAGGATCTGGCCGGTAATGCCCTGACAAGTGACAAGGTCTGGAGCTTTACAACAGCCGCCGCAATTGTCCCGCCGCCTGTTAACAATACTCACCTTGGTTCGGCAGCAGCCAACGGGATCATGGCAACCTCCTCAATTTCCAGTACCGGCCCTTCTGTCGTTAATGGTGATGTTGCCATGGAACCGGGCACTGCCAACGGTTTGCTGCCATCACAGGTAAACGGTACAATCAATCTGAATAATGCAATATCACACCAGGCCTATGCCGACCTGCTGATCGGGTATAATTACTACAAAGCCCTGCCATCGGGAACGATCATCACAGCCGGTGCAGATCTGGGTGCGTTATACCCGTTAGGTATTCCACCGGGTACCTATACATCGGGAAGTACGATGTCAATCGCTACTCCTCTCAAGCTTGATGCGGGCGGTAACCCGAATGCCGTGTGGGTATTTCAGATCGGCTCCTCACTGACAACGACCACGCCGTTAGGTAATGTTCAACTCCTCAACGGTGCAAACCCCAACAATGTGTTTTGGGTTCCTACTGCGTCAGCGACTATCGGAGTCGGTACCACCTTCTACGGTACTGTTATTGCCGGTGTAACTATCACCGGTCAGACCGGTGCCACCATTAACGGTCGATTGTTGGCCGGGGCAATCGGTGCCGGCGTAATTACGCTGGATAGCAATGTTGTTACCGTTCCGTAAGCTGCACGTGCATCAGATCTAAATATGTCGGTTATCCCCGCAGCCACAGGTTGCGGGGATAACCCCTGAAGAAAATGTAAACTCATTCAAAAAATAGAGAGGAGAACTTAAAATGAAAAAACTACTGAAGGGAACATTGGCAGGCCTGCTGCTTGTCACTCTCACAACCCCCGGATATGCCGAAAACAGAAAGGGGTCAGGCAACTTGTCGCCATTCGTCGGCGGCTATGTTCTGGACAAGGAGCAACGCGAAGAGAGTCGTCCGATGTTCGGTCTGCGCGCCGGTTACAACTTCACCAAAAACCTCGGTATCGAGGGGATGTTCGGCTACAGCCTCACTGAAACGAAGCGGGGGATCAATGGCTCGAGGGAAACCGACCTGTATCGCTATGGCGGCGAATTCCTCTACCATTTCATGCCGGACGGTAAATTCGTACCGTTCATTGCCGCAGGCGGCGGCGGCACCAGCTTCATCATACCTCAGACCCCCAGCCTGCAGAACCACTCTGCCTATCTGGTCGATTACGGCGGCGGTTTTAAATACTTCGTTGCTCCGGATGTTGCACTGCGGGCCGACGTGCGCCACGCAATTCTTATCCACGACACCGGCGACAACAATGTTGAATATTCGGCCGGTCTGACTTTTCAGTTTGGCGGTGTGAGAAAAACGGCTGCAGCAATTGCTGCGGTTGAAGATACCACCATACCGACCGTAATATTCACGGCACCGGTTAATGGCGCCACTATGGTGTATGTCAATCAGAAAGCCAATGTTGCCTTTAGCGAAGATATGGATACAACAACGATCAACACAGAATCTTTCACTCTGAAGCAGGGGTCGACACCGGTATCAGGGTCGGTGACAGCAACCGGTTCAACGGCAACCTTTACTCCGTTATACAATTATGAAAAAGGTAAGGTCTACACCGCTACAGTTACTACCGGGGCCAAAGACCTTGCCGGCAACAGACTGGCAAACAACTATATGTGGGAATTCAATGCCGGTCAGGCTGCAGATACAACCGCACCGACAGTGATGTTTACCTCACCGGTCAGGGGCGATAATACGACGCCGGTCACTCAGAATGTCAGCGCAGCCTTCAGTGAAAATATGGATCCGGTGACGATCAATGCTGCCACCTTTACCGTAAAACAGGGTGAAACTCCTGTTTCAGGCAAGGTAACGTCAAACGCCTCAACAGCAACCTTCACCCCGGCGCGGAACTTTGAAAAAGGGAAAGCCTACAGCGCTACTGTTACCACCGGAACCAAAGACCTGGCCGGAAATGCCCTGGCAAAAAACTATATGTGGGACTTTAAAGCATATCAGGCACCGAAGGTTATCGGTGTATTGGCCACACTCGAAAATTCACATTTTGACTTCGATAGTGCTGCCATCAGCGAAAACGGTAAAACAATCCTCAACCATAATGCCGTGTCGTTGAAAAAGAACACTAATATGAAACTTCGCATTGTGGGACATACCTCGGCATCTGGTTCTGAGGAGTATAATCAGGATCTGAGCGAAAGAAGAGCCGAATCAGTCAAAGAGTACCTCGTTAAAACCGGTGGTATTGAGAGCAGCAGACTCTCCACAATCGGCTTCGGTAAAATGAGACCGATTAAGCATGAAGCTGACCCCTCGGATAAATTGTCGGCTGAAGCGTACGCCAATATGCGCGTCGTTATTGAGATCATCGAAGAGTAGAAACATCCTGTTTCATCACCAGTAAGCATGGTGGAGGCCCGGCGGAATTGAAAATCTGCCGGGCCTTTTAATTCCTTACCCACCTCAGAATATAATTCCTTCATCTCCCATCAACTGGCATCGGCAATTTAGAATTCCACCATATGTAGCGGCATGTCTGAATGTGGCGGGTGTATGTGACGGATTTTCCGTATTATCGAATAGTAAGTCTTTAATTAATAACAATAACAGTATGTTACCGAATATGAAGATGAGTCGTTTATTGGCTCGATAGTTGTAATACTACAGGTATCGACAGGCCGTAGAGTCTGTAAAAAAAATGAAAGAGGAGTTTACCAATGAAAACGAATGTACGTAACAACAGGTGGTTCACAGCAGTATTTCTGGCGGCCGTATCAATGGCCGTAGCACTGACAGGATGCGGAGGCGGCGACGGAGGAAATAATACACCAGTGGCGGGACCCAACACCGGGCCGTCAGCAGTTCAACTTGGAACAGCCGGAAATTATGCGATTTTTGCAGAGACAGGGGTGGTCACTAATCCGAATCCCTCAGTAATTACCGGAAATATCGGCACCGGACCAGGGGTCACCTCTTCTGCCATTACCGGATTTGCTCTTACTTTGCCGGCAGCTGGAGCCTTTTCGACTTCAGCCCAGGTAACCGGAAACATCTATGCCTTCGATTATGCAGCGCCGACCCCGGTTAACGTGACCACCACTTCAGCCGACATGGGTACAGCGTACACTGATGCTGCCGGACGTCCTGCAGGAGTCGGTCCCTTCCTGAACGTCGGGGCAGGAACCGTCAGTGGTAAAACACTTGCTCCGGGTACCTACACATGGACAAGTGCAGTTACGATACCGACAGATCTCACACTTAACGGAAGCTCGAATGATGTCTGGATTTTCCAGATTGCCGGAACTCTCGACATGGCCGCAGCCAAAAAAGTCATCCTCAGCGGTGGTGCTCTGGCCAAAAACGTATTCTGGCAGATTGCCGGAGCTGTATCCATCGGTGCAGACACGGAGTTCAAGGGTAATGTTATGGGTAAAACTGCAATCACCCTGGGTAACAAAGCGAAAATCGACGGCAGACTGCTGGCGCAAACGGCGGTTAATCTTAATGGCACAACGGTGACAAAACCGTAATACCGAAGCATCCCTATTCTCACCTGCACCGCGCAGAACCGATGGTCACCCGCACGAAGGTGGCCATCGGTTCTGCGTCATTAATTCAGACCGGATTTCCTGGCAACCTGTCACATATAACGGCTGTGTCACATATAACAGGTCCCCCTCCCGCCCGATTAACCCGGCACATTGGATTTTAATCATAATTATTATTATATTTCAGCATGTTGTGTTTCAGGTGCTGATTACCTTCACTTGGCACACTAGTTGTAATACTACCAGGTATGCAACAGGCCGTTACGGCTGCAACAAAGTTAAATACAGTGCATCAAGGAGATGGTATGCGCACAAAATCGTTACTTGCACTTCTGGTTCTCTCGGCAGCTCTTTCAACCTTTGGCGTAAATGACGCCACGGCTGAAGTTTCCCTGCAGGTAGGTACTCCCAACCTGAGTTTCAGCCTCAGCGACTTCCAGCCGGCGCCTCCCAACGTCTACGTCTACCAGAACAGCGGTCGCCCGTATTATGTGGAAAGAGAGCGCCGGGTCTATATGGAGAGGAGAAAACCGGGCAAGCATTATAAATATGACAAGCATCACGAGAACAATGGCCGGGGAAAAGGGCATGACAAGCATGACAGGCATGATCGCTAGGAGTCCGAACATTTAAATCTAACCCCCCTCAGTCCCCCCCTTACCTAAGGGGGGAAGCCTTGAAGTCTCCCCTTCGATAAGTACCCTCTGGGGCATAAAGGGAGAGTTAGAGGGGTTAGTTACGGAAATGCATGAAATTTTAAGTGTTACAAGGCATTAGGACGCAACGGTCTGAATCGGATACCTATCTATAAAAAGGAGCATGAAAATGAACATAAAACTATTCGGATTGATTGTGATGGTAACGCTGATGTGTCCGGTAACCTATGCCAAAGCTCAGGTGAGTATCGGCATTGGCATCGGGTTGCCCAACCTGAGCATCGGTATCAACCTGCCGATGTATCCGACCCTTGCACCGATGCCCGGCTATCCGGTCTATTACGCACCGGAAGTGAATGGCAATTATTTCTTCTATGACAGCATGTACTGGGTTTATCAGGGCGATAACTGGTACGCAAGCTCCTGGTATAACGGGCCATGGGGGTATGTGGAGCCGATGTCGGTGCCACTGTTCGTACTCCGTATTCCCGTACGATATTATCGGCAACCTCCTGTCTATTTTCGCGGATGGCAGCCAAATGCACCGCCCCGCTGGGGTGAGCACTGGGGTAATGACTGGGAACACCGGCGCAGCGGCTGGGACAGGTGGAATCGCAGGGCGGTACCGGCGCGGGCGCCTCAGCCGGCATATCAGCGTCAGTATTCCGGAGATCGCTATCCTCATGTAGAGCGGCAGCGTGAGTTACGCAGCGAGAGCTATCGCTACCAGCCGAAGGATAAGGCTGTCCGCCAACATATACAGCAGCAGAAAAATTCACCTCCCGCTCAACGGGAAAGAGAGCGCGAACCACAGGGGAGAAGCCCGCAGCAGATTGAGCAGCAACGCCAGGCACCGCACCAACAGGGTGCTCCGCCGGATCGGCGTTCTCAGCCGCCGCAGCGTGGCGGTGAAGAAGCGCAGCGGGTAAGCCCGGGCCAACCGGCTCACCAACAGCGCGGTCCGGAACAGCGTGAGCAGAAACAGCAGCCGGCAGCTCAACAGCGCGAGCAACAGGCGCCACGTCAGCAGGGACAGGAGCAACGGCAGGAACAACGACCGCAGGAGCAGCGACAGCAGCAGGAGAGGGGGGCAGCCCAGGATTCCGGTCGCGGTCACGGACAGGGACAGGGACAGGATAAAGAAGATGATCGAGGCCGGGGACGGTAAGCCATGAAAACATTGATCGACCTGTTCAACACCTTTGAGGCGCTCGGTGACAAGACCGCTTTTGTGAATCGAACCGGCGTGCGTCGGTTGGTGGTCTCCTTCCGGGAGTTTCATGATCTTGCCCTGAAGATGGCGAATCTGCTGGCTCAATATGGGGTGGCACCGGGAGACAGGGTGCTTATCTGGGCACCAAACTCTTCCTGGTGGGCGGTCGCTTATTGGGGCGTCATCGTCCGGGGTGCAATCGCCGTTCCGGTCGACTTTATGTCCGACCTGGCACGGGCGGAATCTATCCGCACCCTCACGAAAGCAGAGGTTGTTCTGCAAAGTCGCTTCAAATCGGAGCGGATAGCGGCAGCAACGTCTCTGCTACTGGAAGATCTGCAGTTCCTGCTTGAAGATATTGGGCCGATCAGTAGTCTTGCCGATGTCTCACCTGAAGATATGGCTCAACTGGTGTATACCTCCGGAACAACCGGTAATCCGAAAGGTGTCATCCTCACCCACAAAAACCTGGTAGCTAATATCACACAGATACATCAACAGGTACCGATCATCACCTCTCGATTTACCTTTCTCTCGCTGCTGCCGCTCTCCCACATGTTCGAATTGACGGGCGGCTTTTTAACGCCGCTCTGCCGTGGTGCCTCGATTGTGTATCTGCGCACACTCAAGCCCTCAGCAATCATGTCCGCGCTTGATGAAGAGGATATTTACGTCATCATGTCCGTTCCCCGTCTCATGCAGCTGTTGAAGACATCCATCGAGCGGAACCTGGATGAGAAGCACCTCTCCGGACTGTTCCGGTTCCTGGTGCAGCTTGCAAAACGGCTTCCGAAAGAGCTGCGGCGACTGCTCTTTTTCCCGGTTCAGAAAACGTTTGGCGCTCATTTTACTCTGTTTGTCTCAGGCGGCGCTCCTCTGGCTCCGGACGATTTCACGTTCTGGGACGGTATGGGTTTTACGGTTCTGGAAGGGTATGGACTCACTGAAACCTCGCCCGTACTCTGCGTCAATACCATGGAGCGACAGCAGGCGGGCTCGGTTGGGCCACCGCTGCCCGGTGTTCAGGTGAAGATCGACAAGAAAGAGGTACTGGTACGCGGTGATAACGTCTTTCCCGGCTACTACCAGAACGAGGAGGCAACCCGTGCCGCCTTCACCGCTGACGGCTGGTTCCACACCGGCGATTTTGGAGAGATCGGCCCGGACGGCTGGGTTACCATAAAGGGGCGTCAGAAGGAGATGATCGTTACCGGATCGGGTGTCAACGTCTATCCTGACGAGCTGGAAGCGACCCTGAACAGGATTGCCGGGGTGAAGGAATCTTCAGTTATCGGACTCGAAAAAGGGGGGGCGGAAGAGGTTCACGCTGTGCTGATTCTCGACGGCAGTGGCAGAGCGCCGGAAGAGATACTTGCCGAGGCAAACAGCCATCTTGATGCGCTGCAGCAGATTACCGGCTTTACCCTCTGGAAGGAAGCCGAATTCCCCAAAACCACAACACTGAAAATCAAGAAGTTTGCAGTCAAGGAGACGATTGAAAAAGATGCCGAGGGGGGCGATACCACGGTCAGCGCGGACAGTCTGATCAACCTCATAGCACGGGTAACCGGAGTCGCTGCCGCACAGATCAGCGAGGATTCACTGCTGGTGTCGGAACTCGGCCTTACCTCCATCGACCGGGTGGAGTTGGTTAATTTTCTTGAACAGCAATTCCGCCTCGATATTGAAGATTCACAAATCGGCCTGGAAACAAAAGTATCCGACCTGCGCACGATTATTGCGAAACGGGAAAAAGTGACCAGCCACGATCATTTCCGCTTCTGGACCAATGGTTCATTTTTTAGAGGGGTGCGAATGGTATGGGACGCCCTGTTCCATCGTCCCCTCTTCAGCAGCTTCGTCACGCTCGAACCGCAGGGGCTTGAGGAACTGAAAAAACTGAAGGGGCCGCTCTTTTTTGTCGCCAATCATCTCTCCTACCTCGATCATCTTGCGGTCATGTTCGCTCTGCCACCCGGAATTCGCTCCAGAACCGCCACCGCCGCCTGGGAAGAGTTTTTTTTCGGCGATTACCATGGGATAAACCGGATATTACGGCGCCTCAGTTACGAATACGCCACGCTGCTGTTCAACATCTTTCCGCTGCCGCAGTCACAGGGCTTCAGTCGTTCACTCGCGTTTATGGGCAAACTCGTCGATGGGGGCTGTAATATCCTGCTGTTTCCGGAAGGTGAACATTCCCGTGATGGTCAAATGCATGGCTTTCATCTCGGTCTCGGCACGATGGTCAAAGAACTGGGGATTCCGGTTGTGCCGGTACAGATCAACGGCACGTTTCAGGTACTTCCCCATGGAGCCAGTTTTCCCAAGCAGGGCAGGGTGACGGTAACTTTCGGGAAGCCGCTTTACTTTCGCAATGAGGAACCGGCCGAGATTGTGGAGATTACGCGTAATGCGGTGGAGCAGCTCGGCATATAACCCCAAAGCACCCCACCCCGACAATTGAACTGTTGGACGACCTCCCTCTGCCCGCATCCATTGCGCAGGAGTTTTCTTTGTACTTGCCTTGGCGATAGCGTATATGCTATCGTTCAGCCATGAAGAAACAAATCCTCGACAATCCCAACAACGTGCCGTTTAATAAACTTCTTGTGTTATGTTGTGCTTACTTCGGAGCACCGAGGGTTGCCGGAAGTCACCATATATTCAAAACACCGTGGCAGGGAGACCCGCGCGTCAATCTTCAGCGAGATGGCAAAATGGCGAAGCCATATCAGGTACTTCAGGTAATAAAGGCGATTGAAAAAATGGAGAAAAAACATGAAGTATGATCAGAGAAAATACACCTATCGCATTGAGTGGTCGGATGAAGACCAGGTACATATTGCCCGTTGCCTCGAATTTCCCTCACTGGCAACCCATGGCAAGACACCGGAAAAGGCGCTCAAAGAGATCGAATTTGTAGTTGCGGAATCCATTCGCTGGATAGAAGAAGAAGGGGGCGTTGTGCCGGAACCTCTCGGCACCAGACACTACAAAGGAAACATCACACTGCGAGTTCCGCCGGATGTGCATCGGAATCTGGCAATGCTTTCCGCCGAGCAAGGCGTCTCAATCAATCAACTGGTGCTTTCCCGTCTGTAGGCTCTTCCCGGCATTTTTCCATTCGTCGCACAGAACCTCCTCAAAATCACCCGTCAAATAATACAGTTATTTCAAACATGACGGGATCAGATAGCAGTTTTCCATTCTCCATGCCGCAGTGTATCTCAATTCCCCCATATATTCAGACTCTTGCAGGCTATGATTCCGTGATGCTTACATGGCACATTAGTTGCCATATATTTTACTGATAGAAAATTCCACGTAGTGAAGGAGGACTCAATGAAGTATGTATCCAGGATCGGAATGACGCTGTTAGCCGTGGCCGTTGTGGCCACAGGACTGATTGCGGGATGCGCAAACGTGCCATTGCGTACAGAGAAGTCGACGTCGAATATCCGTGCTGCCGAGGAGGCAGGCGCCGCCACGGTGCCGCAAGCATCGTTGCATCTGCAACTGGCCAAAGAAGAGTTGGAGGCTGCCAAAAAGCTTTCTGCGAAAGGGGATAAGGAAGAGGCCAGATCGATGCTGACGCGGGCTGAAGCTGACGCCGAACTGGCAATCACCCTCTCGCATAAGGATACTGAAAAGACAGAGGCCAGAGAAGCCGTAGAGCGTGTACGCCAACTCCGTAAAGACAACCTGTAAATCATAAAGGGGAATTCCATGAAAGTATTACAATTATGTATCCTGACCATATCTGCAGCATATCTTGCTGGCTGCGCATCCGTTGCGCCAAAAGAGCTCGTCGATGCCCGTTCGGCATACCAGACCGCGAGCGCAGGGCCTGCACAGGAACTTGCGCCGGCGGATTTACACAAAGCACAACTGGCACTCAACGAAGCGGAGCAATCCTTCCACAAGGACTCTGATTCTACTAAAACCAAAGATCTCTCGTACGTTGCCCAGCGGAAATCCGAGCAGGCGGGAGCACTTGGTGCTATCGCCGCTGCCAAGTCGACGAAAGAGAGAGCGAACGCTGACTTTCAGAAGCAGCAGGCAGCAATCGTGGAGCAGGGTAAAAAGGATTTGAGAGAATCCGAAAAACAGTCAGCTGTTACACAGGCGGAACTTGAAAAACAGGCAGCTCTCAAGACGGCCAAGGATACAGCGGACGCAGAATTGAAAGCGTCAGAACAACGAACAGCCGCCGGACAACAGGCAGCTGCAGTTCAGGCTGAACGTGCCAGACAAGCATCAGAACAACAGGCAGCCGCAGAACAACGGACGGCCGCTGCCCAGACCGAACTCGCACGGCAAGCCGAGGTCAAGGCTGCCAAGGAGAGAACGGACGCTGAATCTCAGAGGCAGCAGGCCTTGATTGAGCAGGGTAAGAGGGATGTCGTTGAAGCCGAGAAGCGGGCAGCCGTGACACGGGCGGAACTTGACAAGCAGGCAGCGCTCAACAGAGCCAAGGCTTCAGCGGATGCCGAATTGAAAGCATCGGAACAACGGACAGCTGCTGCAATGGCTGAACTCGCTGCGATCGCTTCTCTCAAGGAAGAGGAACGCGGCCTGGTACTGACTCTCTCCGGAAGTATTCTGTTTCGATCCGCAGAAGCATCCTTGATGCCTGCTGCTCAGGTAAAGCTTGACCAGGTAACGAAAGCGTTGCTGACGATTCACCCACGCAGCCTTGTTGTCGAGGGTCACACCGACTCACAGGGTTCCGACGCATACAATCAGGCTCTTTCGCAACGTCGTGCCGACGCGGTCAGAGATTATCTGGTACAGAAAGGCTATCCGGCCAACCAGATTCAGGCACGCGGACAGGGCGAAGGAAGCCCAATCGCAAAAAACAGTTCCGCCGAGGGGCGCGCCAACAATCGCCGCGTTGAGATCGTTATCCAGCGTGAAGTGCAGACATCTAAAAAATAAGCGGAAAGAAATGATTTTAAAGTCCCCCATCCCCTTGTGGGAGAGGGTTAGGGGGGTGGGGAGATTTGCCATTTTTGACGCTGACATCAATATCACCCACCCCTCAATCCACTTTCGTCCGTAGTTGAATTTGAGTTTTTGTGTAATGGAGAAACAATATGCGTAATGCAGAAAAAGGAAAGGTAGGCTGGATACTCCTATGGCTCTTGGGAATTCCGCTCCCGATTCTACTGGTACTGTATTTTCTGCGTGGTTGCACGTGAGACGCCTCTGTGTAAAACATGGCAACTAAGTCAGAACTCATAAAACCTCGCTCTTCAAAGCTGCTGCGCTGGCTGATCGGAATTCCGGTCGTACTTGCTCTGCTGCTTGTGGCAGGATCATATTTTCTTGATGAACCGTTGCGCCGCTTCATGGAAGAGAGAATCAACCGCAATCTGAAAGGGTATTCGGTTCGGCTCCCCGCTGTGCATCTCCAACTGATCGGCCTCTCACTGACCTTGAAGGGACTGACACTCATTCAACAGGCACATCCCGCTCCGGCTGTCGCATCTTTCCCTTTGATTAATGCCTCGATCCACTGGCGCGAGATTTTCTCGGGGAAGCTTGTCGCCGAAGTGCTGCTGAATCAGCCGAACATCAACATCAATCTGAAACAGTTGAGCAGCGAGGCGGCCAGTACGGTTCCGCTTAAAGAACGCGGCTGGCAGCAGGCGCTGGAGGATATCTACCCGCTTAAAATCAACACCGTCACCGTTACGGATGCCAATGTCACCTACATCGACCAGGATCCGCAGAAACCACTCGTCCTGAGCCATCTTAACCTCCGTGCCACCAATATCCGTAATATCCATCAGCCGGACTTGATCTATCCTTCTCCGTTCACGCTTGATACGGCCATCTTTGAGAGCGGTTCTGGCAGCATTGAGGGGCATGCAAATTTCCTCGCACAGCCGCATATCGGCCTGAAAGGACGCCTTTCGCTGGACAAAATACCGCTCGACTACTTCAAAACGCTGGCTGCCCGCTCGAACTTCTCACTCGATGGCGGACTGTTGAAAGGCACCGGTAACGCCGAGTATGGACCAACGGTAAAAACCGCCCGTATGGAGAGTCTGATCATTCAGGGTATGAAGCTGGACTATATCCATTCACCGCGTACCGCCGGCGCCGAAAAAGCCCGTGCTGTCGTGATAAAGAAAGCCGCCAGAAAAATTACCAACAAAGCGGATCTTTTGATCCGTGCTGATACGGTGATCTTGACCGGGTGTACCCTCGGCGTTGTAAATAAGGCGGCCAGAAAACCGTACCGCGTCTTCCTGGCAGACACTGATCTGCGGCTGAGCAATTTTTCAAACCAGTTTGAGCAGGGCCCCGCACAGGTGAGCGTGAAGGCAAAATTTATGGGAAGTGGGGTAACAACGGCTTCTGCTACGTTCCGACCGGAGAACAGAGGGCCGGATCTTGATCTTTTCGTCAATATCGGGGCAACCCGACTGACATCGATGAACGACCTGCTCCGCTCGTATGGTGATTTTGACGTCTCTGCCGGGGTATTCTCGCTCGTGACAGAACTGCATATTAAAAATGGCGCCATATCCGGTTACATCAAGCCGTTCTTTAAAGGAATGGATGTCTATGACCGGCGCACAGACAGTGATCGCGGCGTTGGTCACAAAATGTACGAAATGATGGTTGGCGGTGTTGCCAAAATTCTTGAAAACAGGCCGCGCCACCAGGTTGCCACCAAAGTGTATATCAGCGGCCCGGTGGAGAATCCGGAAACCAGCGGTTGGCAGATCGCCCTGGAACTGATCAAAAACGGCTTTTTTAAGGCGATTCTTCCCGGTTTTGAAAAAAAAGCGAGTGGTGGAGGCATCAAATGACTGCCGTGACAATCTCAACATCCTACCGTCGCTATGCTCTCGGTCTTCTCCTCACGGTTAACATGCTTAATTATATTGACCGTCAGGTGCTCTTCGCAGTTTTTCCGCTGATCAAGATCGATCTTCAGATCACTGATGCGGCACTCGGCCTGCTCGGGTCTGCTTTCATGTTCAGCTATATGCTCTTCGCGCCGCTTTTCGGCTGGCTGGGTGACCGATGGAGCCGTACTCTGCTCGCTTCCGGTGGCCTCGTTGTCTGGAGTGTGGCGACCGCCCTTGCCGGTTTTGCCCCCGGTTACCGCACCCTGCTGGCTGCCCGTGCCACTGTCGGCGTCGGTGAGGCGAGTTTTGGCACGGTATCCCCCGGGCTTGTTTCAGATTTTTTTCCGAAAGAGCGCCGTGGTAAAATTCTCTCCTGGTTCTATGTTGCCATCCCGGTCGGGAGTGCGCTCGGCTACCTCCTTGGCGGACTGCTGGGGCAGAACTACGGCTGGCATGCCGCATTTATGATGGTCGGAGTGCCGGGCCTGCTGCTCGCAATTCCGATTGCGCTGTTGCGCACACCACCGCGCGGTGGTGATACCCTTCAACCTGCCGGAGATGAAAAAAATGCATCTTCAGGATACGCGGCGCTGTTAAAAAATCGCTCGTTCGTCTGCAATACGTTGGCAATGGCAGCTATGACCTTTGCCGTCGGGGGACTTTCGCAATGGCTCCCTTCGTTCCTGCACCGCGTTCACTCTCTTGATGTTGCCAAGGGCAATATGCTGTTCGGTGCGACCACCGTGCTGGCGGGGATACTGGGCACTCTGGTCGGTGGCTGGCTTGGTGACCGCTGGCAGAAAAAGGACGGTAAGGGCTATCTGCTGTTGTCCGGGTGGGGGTTTCTCATCGGTACGCCGTTCGCGGTATTGGCTCTCATTGCTCCTGAAATAGTCGGCTGTATGTCGGCAATTTTTATCGCCGAGTTCTTCCTCTTTCTCAACACCGGTCCGCTGAATACCGTGATTCTCAATGTTACCAGTCCGACTGTTCGCGCCATGGCTTTTGCGGTTAATATCTTCTTTATCCACGCTCTCGGAGATGCCTTTTCTCCTGCCATTATCGGATGGCTGTCTGACCAGTGGGGGTTGCGCAATGCACTTCTGATAACCCCCGGGGTCATGGTACTGGCCGGTCTGTTCTGTTTTATCTGCGGCAGATATGTGGTGCAGGATATGGCGAGTGTTGAGGCGTGAACTCAATCTGCCGGGATCAAAAACAGCTGCACAGCAAGGAGTCGTTCATGAACGTACCAATTCTGCCAATCCTCATCATCGGCTGCTGCCTTCTCGGCGGGTGCTCGAATTTCTATACCAGACAATCAGATGCGCCTTCTGCCATGCAGGTACCAAAGACGCTGGTTCATCCGGTTGGTAAAAACTGGCAGGTGATAGAAGAAGCGCCGAAAATAAGTGATGAACGGGGACGCCTTCCTTTTCAGACGGAACAATCGTTACAACCGGAGCGGTCAACGGTACCGGTACCTGCGAAGAATCGCACCATCGAGACACCGCGATGAAACAACTGATCCTGTCACTGATAGTATTATTCATCATGCTGCCCCTGACGACCGTTGCGGCAGATGACGGCTATGGCTACCCGATCCCGGGGTCATATGAAGCCACCATTATCGGAACTCCGGTTACGCTGATGCCGGAACTGCCCGCATATATTACCACCCGGCAGCTTGTTCTTGACGTCAATCCGGGTAGAAAGCGCCCGCCGATCTTCTTTTATGACGAGGGATTGCGCTGCACGTTTGCTTATCAGGAGAAGAAAGCGCCTCTCGTTTTTCTGATCGCCGGAGCCGGTTCGGGTGATCGTTCCGTCAAGCTGATGACCATGATGAAAGCCTTCTATGTGGCCGGTTTTCACGTCATAACAGTGCCGTCGCCGTCACATGCAAATTTCATCATCTCAGCCTCCCGCAGCAGTGTCCCGGGAGATTTGGCCGAAGACGCTGCTGATCTCTATCGGGCCATGGAGAGTGCCTGGAAACAGGTCGCGGGTGATATTGAAGTTTCCTCTTTCAACCTCTGCGGCTACAGCCTCGGAGGCACTCAGGCGGCTTTTGTGGCCAGGTTGGACGAGGAACGAAAGGTCTTCAATTTTCGCAAAGTGCTTATGATCAACCCGGCGGTAAGCCTCTTTAGTTCAGCAACCCGAATCGAAGATCTGATGAAGCAGATCCCGGGCGGAGCCAAGAAACAGGGGATCTTTTTCAACAAAATGCTGTCCAAATTCAGCCAGTATTATCGCTATGGTAATTTTGTTGCCATAAATGATGAGTTTCTCTACTCGATCTATACAGAGAAGCTGTTCTCTCTGGAAGAGACGGCCGGTTTGATCGGACTCACCTACCGCATCAACCTGGCAGGCATGATTTTCGCTTCTGATGTCATGACCAACAGCGGCTACGTCGTACCGAAGAATCGCAACCTGAAGACCACTGATTCCATTTTTGACTATTTTCTGGTCTCCTCCCACTTGAGCTTCATCGACTATTTCAACGAGTATCTGTTCCCCTATTTCCAGAAGCAGCGACCGGGTCTGACCAAACAGCAGTACATCCATTCCCTGAGCCTCAAGAGCATCGAGGGGTACCTTACCTCTACAACCAAATTTGCTGTGATGACCAACGAAAATGACTTTATTCTGACCGGTGAAGATCTTGATTACCTGCGTCAAATATTCGGCGAGCGTGCCAGGATATACCCTCGCGGCGGACATCTCGGCAACCTTGAATATAAAGAGAATCTGGCCTCTATGGTATCGTTTTTCGAGGAGACAAAATGATCGTTATGAGAGCCCTGGTAATCGTGACCGTTATACTGCTGCTGGCACTACTGGTGTCCGGTTGTGCCACGACGAACAGCAGCACCCTGGCAGAGGTACCGGCGATGCACTCCATAGCTGAGTTCAAAGATCAGCGTTTCGCCGATGTCTCCGATCCGTGGGAAGGTTTCAATCGGAACATGTACCGGTTTAACTACTACTTCGATAAATATATCTTTATCCCCGTAGTAACCGGCTATGAGTTCGTCACCCCCACTTTTGTTCAGAAGCGCATAAGCGGTGTCTACAGTAATCTCGGTGAAGTAACTAATTTTACCAACAGCCTGTTTCAGTTGAAGGGCACCGAATCAGTCACGACGCTTGGCCGTTTCGTGACAAACAGTACCATAGGTCTTGCCGGAATGTTCGACCCGGCGACCAGTTTCGGCCTTGAGCGGCACGACCAGGATTTCGGCAAAACGCTCGGGTACTGGGGTGCAGGCTCCGGCCACTATCTGGTGCTGCCGGTTTTCGGCCCCTCATCCCTCCGTGACGCAGGGGGACTTGCCGTTGACAGCGCCATAAAATATGGCATATATACCGCTATCGATCCGTTTGGCAGTTCCGGAAACAGTCTCGCCATCGATGCCGGAATAACTGTTCTGGGGGGCGTCGACGCACGGCACCAGCAGAGTTTCCGCTATTTCGAGAGCGGTAATCCCTTTGAATACTACCTGGTTCGTTTCATCCACCACGAGAAGCGCTCTATTGAAATAAACCCGCAGGTTACCAAGTAATAGGAGAAGAATATGGACTCGTCAATTATCAGAAGCATCACAATCGGCAGTATATCGCTGGTGGCTCTCGCGGTTGCCTCAGTCGGGGGGTGCACGGAAATGAGCCAGCCGAAGTTTGCCGATGTTGTCGCGGTAAAAGAAATAACGGAGACGATCACAACACCGCGCGAGGAGTGCCGGGATGTGCAGGTACAGACGAAGGCGCCGGTTAAGGATTCCAATCGAATCGCCGGGACTGTAATTGGCGGAGTTGTCGGCGCCGTATTGGGCAACCAGATCGGCGGCGGCAGAGGCAAGACAGTCGCCACGATAGCAGGTGGTGCCGGTGGAGCGTATGCCGGAAACAAGGTGCAGGATGGTCTGCAGGAGAGCGACGTTGTCACTACGACGAGACGGGATTGCAAAACGGTCTATGACAAAGCGAAGAAAGTGGTCGGCTATGACGTCACGTATCGTCTCAAAGACAAGGAAGGGGTCGTAAGGACTTCGTTCCGTCCGGGCAGCACACTGCCGGTGGAAAATGGCATGGTGGTTGTGACACCGCCTGTAGCTGCGCAGTGACCGGATCTTCCGTTCATGTTGGTAGGGGCGATCCCGGCGGGTCGCCCTGTCAGGATAGCCAATATATCCGGGGATTGGCGCATATCGAGACAGGGCGAGCCAACGGCGTCGCCCCTACAAGGTAAATCGGAATTTTCTATATCCTTTTACTTACGCACTATCTTGATGATGGCACAGATATCTTCTTCGCCAAGACCGGCATCAACTGCGGCCTGGTACACCTTGCTTGCCGATTCAGCGGCAGGGAGATTCAGTCCGACCAGACGTGACGCATTCATTGCCATATGAAGCTGGTCGTTGACATATTTGAGTGCGAGACTGCGTGAGAAGTCGCCGCGTGCCATGGCGCGACCTTTCTGGTGGAATAGTGGCGACGCGACTCCGCGGGTGTCAAGAACTTCCAGAATTTTGTCAGCGCTGAACCCCATCTTCTCGCCAAGCACCAGACCTTCTGCCAGAACCTGTACCAACTCTGCCTGTACAAGATTTACGATCATCTTCATCTTGGTGGCGTCACCAATCTCGCCGACATGAATGGTATTAAGCCCGAAAAAGGAGAACGGCTCGCGGCATTTACCAACCAGAGCGGGGTCGCCGGCGGTGATGATGGTCATCAGCCCGTTAACGGCATGATCTTTACTCCCCCACACCGGCGCATCCAGATAGTGAATATTCCTCCTTGCACACTCTTCCGCGAGTTTCATCGTTGTTTCAAGAGAGTGTGAGCCCATATCGGCAAGAATGGTACCGCTGTCTATGCCGGCCAGAATACCCTGCTCACCAAAAAAGAGCGGTCCCAATTCATCACCTTCGGGAACAATAGCGATAACAAGATCACGCCCTTTAGCTGCTTCAAACGCTGATGAGGACGCCCTGGCACCCGAAACGGTCAATTCCTGCACGACCGCCGCTTCCATATCAAATACCGTCAGTTCATAGTTCGCCTTGGCCAGATTGACAGCCATATGTCGTCCAACAGTACCAAGCCCGATAAAACCGATTTTCCTCAACATACAAATACCTCCTTTAAGTAGCAATCATAACGATTGCTCAAATATTTATATATACTTTCAGTTCTTTCGTCATGTTGACTTCATATATCCATCGATTGTAATTGCGTCACGATTGCCATTTCCCATGGCGAGGCTGGTAGTTGTGTCAACCTCGCGAAATTTCCTCCTGCAGACCACCTGTTAGACATGCAACAAATATGCGCCAAAACTTTTCTGATACCCTTTTGAATGGACTTAGCCGGATGTTTGTTTCATGCGTGCAAGCGTTGGGTAAGCGTGAACCGTGTAACTTCATCATTGCTGAATATCCTGGTTCTGCCTAAAGAGTCGTGCGCGGTGATCCTGGCAAAAGCACATACACCCTTGCCACGTATTTTTGGCTGTACCATGACCGTGAAACTATCGCTATAAGATGGAATATAGACCTGATCTCCGGGGCCGAGCGTTTTTGCTTCATCAATTTGCATTTTGTTCCTCCTTATGTTCAGGGCGTGCTTATTTCCCTGATGGAATTATTTTTTTAATACCATGCTCATAGTCGTTGGTAATTGTCTTCAGGTTACTTTTGACGTGACCTTGGGTGTACGAATGATACAGGTACCACGCTCCGATAAGAGCCAGTAAAAACATGATGATTGCGATTACGCCACCATTATGGTTATGCAGGGGGCCGGCCAGGTTTTTAGGTGTAGTAACTTTGTTCATGGATGTACTCCTTGAAAAGGTGTCAGAAATAAGAGACCGTCAGCAAAGGCGCCCGGTTGATTGTGGTGTCGTCTATTTCAATAAGCCCCGGGAAAACAAACCCATCATCCTCCAGAATGCGGATCTGGAAATAAACCAATCCACGGTGCTGGGCTTCCACCATCAATGATGTCACATCTACCGTAACGTGGCGGAGAACGTCGGCCCGGGATATCGGAGGTGTGATCGTCGTTACCGCCAGGGCAGGTTGAATAATGCGGTCAAAATCAGATGCCAGCAATGTCTGGGGTGGAAAAGCGACGAGCTCGATACGAATTGGAATTGAACCGGCCGCCGGCTGGATAGAGATGCTGTCAATAAAAATGTCGAGTGTTGCCGAGTTGATGATTGCGCTCCCTGGAACTCCGCCCGTACCTGTCAGAGAAAAAGCCAGGAAAGCACGGTACTCAGATCCGGTGGCAGGATCTATGCCGGCAAATACGCTTGGGGGATTGCCCTGCACTATTGAAAACAGGTTTGGGGGATCTAACCGGATATCACCATCAAACGCCGCGCGACTGAGTATTTGCGTCACAACCACAGGCGGTGGACTGCTACCGCCACCACCGCACCCTGACATTGCCAGCATTAGTGAGATCATAACTGTTGCATAGAGAATCGTTTTCAAAGTGGCCTCCTTTTATTTTCAATTATTATGTGTCTCATCCTGTCGGCACATCAAATTTTTGTTCGTCACTGGATGTGTGGAATATCCGAGCCATCTGAATATTCACTCAATCGCAATCAAGGAATTCTGGTTTTGACTTTTTAACATGATGTATTTTTTGAATCAGATCATCAACCTTGACCCGCATCGCACGGGTATCGTGATGTTCGGCACAAATCGAACCGTCATCTACCCATTTCAGGATAAGTGGCGTTTCCAGGCAATATGTTGCGACCGCATTTTCAATTGACGTCCAGGTTGTTTCAGATGACATGACGAATCTCCTTTTTCAGTAAGCGTTCCATTGGGTGCATGCGTTGCTGTGAGCATGTTCTGCCAGGAAGCGATATCGCAACTAACGTGCCATAGAATAACTACAGAAATTGCGCTCTCAAGAGTCTGATTTTAATGGGTTTAAATCGAGTGAAAGGTTCTGAGTGAAGGGGTCGCCGCCATCGCCTCCCGTCATATTTGGCAGTTGCGTTAGGCGTGACGGGTTCCGCATATAAATTCGGCTTTACGCTTTACGCATATTTTATATTTATCCGTTTACAAACAGACCGTTGCAATTGCAACGCCCGCATATTTTTTTCTGGCACTCTCGTTGCTCTGAACAATACTTTGAAAGAAATATAATTTCACTTGTTGAGGGTAATACCGTTCACTGAAGCCGTACGTGAACAGTATTGCAGCTAAAGAGGCCTTATGATGGATCATACTGACGGCTGGATGGGTGGATGGATGGGCGGACAGATGTCGATTTGGATGGTACTCGCCATTCTGGTGGTAGTTGTTGTCGTGATCAAGAGTCTGACCAGAAAAAAATCGTGAGTTGCCGACAGCCAAACCTGGAAACCAAAGTAACGCGCACACGATCGGCTTGCAAGGCGAACACCCCCAGGAAGCGAAGCTAGGCCCATGCTTGATTATTTGATCAATTCTGTAGGTAGCCTTGGTCACAGGGCTATCCTGCACGACACTATCGTGAAAATTGCATAAGCAACACCGTACACCAATCACCGCCCGTCATATATGGTCATTATGCTAAATACAACGGTTTCTGCTGGCGACTTCACTTTCACCACCCGTTCCGAATATTATAGTATCTATTAAAAACAGCTTGTTAGGCTGCAAAGAATCCAAAGATTATCTTGGCGTGGTAATTGCGTTTACCTTCTATTGAATTTAATTTCATTATAATCGTCACAAAAAAAGGCAAAAAAGGAGATCTACAGCCATGAGTAAAGTAATCGGAATTGATCTTGGAACAACCAACTCCTGCGTTTCAATCATGGAGGGTGGCGAGCCGATCGTTATCGCCAACTCCGAAGGAAACCGCACAACGCCTTCGATGGTGGCAATTTCGGACAGCGGTGAACGTCTGGTGGGACAACAGGCCAAACGCCAGGCGGTCACAAACCCGGAAAACACCCTCTATTCAATCAAGCGCCTGATTGGGCGAAAGTTCGATACTGAAGCGGTGAAAAAGGACATCGCCATTTCTCCATTCAAGATTGTCAAGGCTGATAACGGCGATGCCTGGGTCGAGGTGCGCGGCAAGCGCTATTCAGCCCCGGAAATCTCGGCAATGATCCTGCAAAAAATGAAGAAAACAGCCGAGGATTATCTGGGCACGACTGTTACCGATGCGGTCATTACCGTGCCGGCCTATTTCGACGATTCCCAGCGTCAAGCGACCAAGGATGCCGGCAAGATCGCCGGACTAAACGTCTTGCGCATCATCAATGAGCCGACGGCTGCCGCATTGGCCTATGGACTCGATAAGAAGAAGGACGAAAAGATTGCCGTATTCGATCTGGGTGGCGGCACCTTCGACGTCTCAATTCTCGAACTGGGCGACGGTGTCTTTGAAGTCAAATCGACCAACGGCGATACATTCCTGGGTGGAGAGGATTTTGATCAGTTGATCATTGACTGGATCGCAGATGAATTCAAAAAGGATCAGGGTATCGATCTGCGCAGTGACAAAATGGCACTTCAGCGTCTCAAGGAAGCTGCAGAAAAGGCCAAATGTGAACTCTCGACATCTGTGGAGACCGATATTAATCTCCCCTTCATCACCGCCGCCGCCTCCGGGCCGAAGCACCTGACCCTCAAGCTCTCCCGCGCCAAACTGGAGTCAATTTGCGCCGAACTGTTGGCCAGGCTGGATGGCCCCTGCCGCACTGCACTCAAGGACGCAGGGCTGAGCGCCAGTGAAATCAACGAGGTTATCCTCGTGGGCGGCATGACCCGTATGCCGGCCGTACAGAAAAAAGTTGAGACAATATTTGGCAAGGTCCCCAACAAAGGCGTCAACCCCGACGAGGTTGTTGCCATCGGTGCCGGCATCCAGGGGGGCGTTCTTACCGGAGACGTCAAGGATGTCCTGCTCCTCGATGTCACACCACTCTCGCTCGGTATCGAGACCCTTGGCAGTGTTATGACCAAACTGATCGAAAAGAACACCACTATCCCCTGCCGCAAGAGTCAAACCTTCTCCACCGCCTCAGACAACCAGGCGGCGGTATCGATTCACGTCCTTCAGGGTGAACGTGAAATGTCCCGTGACAACAAGACCATCGGCAACTTTGAGCTGACCGGCATTCCGGCAGCACCGCGTGGCGTCCCGCAGGTTGAGGTAACTTTTGATATTGACGCGAACGGCATTGTCCACGTTTCTGCCAAGGACCTCGGCACCGGCAAGGAACAGTCCATCAGCATCACGGCATCGTCAGGGCTGTCCAAGAGTGAAATTGAAAAGATGGTTCGTGACGCAGACGCCCATGCCGACGAGGACAAAAAGAAGCGTGAAATCATAGAGGTCCGTAACCATGCTGACAGCCTGGTCTACAGCACCGAAAATTCACTGAAAGAGTTCGGTGCTAAAATAGATGCCGTGGAAAAGGCTGCTATCGAAAATAAACTGGCCGAATTGAAAAAACTCATGGAAGGCGAAGATGCCGAGGCAATCAAGAAGGCCACCGATAATCTGGCCCAATCTGCACACAAGCTGGCAGAGGCCATATACGCCAAGGAAAAAACCGGCTGTGCTGACGGGTCCTGCGGGGACTCCTGCGGTAGTGCTGAGCAGTCAGGAGGATCTAAAGCCAAGAGTGACAACGTGGTAGAGGGTGACTTTGAAGAAGTGAAGAGCGAGAAGAAATAATTCCATTTCCAAATGGAGTATGACTTTGGAATATAAAAACTATTACGACATACTTGGCGTGGCTAAAAACGCGAGTGACGCGGAAATCAAGAGTGCCTTCCGAAAGCTTGCACGCATATATCACCCCGACATTGCCACGGACAAGAGTGGTTCGGAAATCAAGTTCAAGGAAATTAACGAGGCCAATGAAGTACTGAGCGACCCGGATAAACGTCGTACGTATGATGAGCTGGGGGCTGACTGGAACCGTCCTGATCGGCAGCAGGGACAGCGGGCAGGGGGATTCCGTGAAGGTTCGCGAGATGGTTCCGAATATCATTTCGAAGGCACAGGCTTCAGTGATTTCTTTGAGAAGTTCTTCGGCAGTCGCGGCCAGGCTGCCGGTGCTGCTTTCGCCCAGCAGGGGCGGGATATCGAGAGCGACATCCTGGTAACGCTTAACGAAGCCTTGCACGGCTCAACGCGCACAATCAATCTGCAACGGGTGGATTCGCGGACCGGACAATCGACCATACAGACCTTGCGGGTTAAAATCCCTCCGGGTGTTCATGAAACACAGCTCATCCGTCTCAGTGGAAAGGGTCAGGACGGTATCGGCGGGGGCAATCCCGGCAACCTGTACTTGCGAGTGCAGTTCGCCAAGCATCCCGATTTCCGGGTACAGGGCAACAACCTGTACTACAATCTGGAACTCTCCCCATGGGAAGCGGTGCTTGGTGCCTCCGTACACATATCGACTCTTGATGGGACTGTGGTCTTGAAAGTTCCGCCAGGTACAACAGCAGGCAAAGAATTCCGTCTGCGGGGCAAGGGCTTGCCTTCAGACAACGGGACGAGGGGCGACTTGCATGCCATTGCCCGTGTCGAGGTCCCGACACTTGTTACTCCGGAAGAAAAAACCGTGTGGGAACAGTTAGCCTCACTATCGACGTTTAACCCGAGGAGCACACTATGAGAAATGCGTTTGATACGGACACCCGACCACAGTATGCTCTGGATACATATCAGCCAAAGCCGAATATCCTCTACACTCTTGATGCTGCCGCGTATATAGCCGGAGTTCCCCGTCGTTCCATTTTGATCTATTATCGTGCGGGCCTTGTGCAATCAGTCTTTCAACCGCCGTATGGTGTCATGGCATTCACTGAAGAGGCGATTCATAAAGTGAGACGCATCGAGCATGTACGGAATCTGCATGGCCCCAATTTGACACTGCTTAAAACATTGTTCAGCCTGTTGGAAGAAGTAGATCATCTCCGCACCGAATTACGCTTTCTGCGTCAGCATTGAAAAGGATTAAACATGCACTTTTTGGCGGAGATAATGATGCCATAATTCGCCGTACAGGAACCAGTTCGCTCACGTCTAGGCCAGGAACATTCAATTGTACTGAGAAAATCACCATGCCCAGAATTCCCGGGAATTTCCGATCACCAACCACAGTCAGCAAGCGCTTTGGCATGTTAATCATCGGCGTCCTTTTGCTTTTCATCCAGGCGACCGAAGCCAATGCCGATTTTTTCGCCGAGGACGACCGTGTTACGGTTATTTTCGGTCCCATCACGTACCATTACAGTCCGGATACAGAACACAACCCCTTCCCCTGGTTTGCCGCCATTGAATGGGAATCGGCTTCGCGGTGGGAGCTTGGAGGCGCCCTGTTCAAGAATTCATTTTATCAGTCCTGCGGATATCTTTACGGCGGCAAACTCTGGACAGTGGGTTCACCGGACGAACATATTTTTTTTAAACTGACCGCAGGAGCGCTTGTGGGATATGTGAAACCATATGACCAAAAAATTCCCGCGAACGCCGACGGATTGGGCCTCGCTATCATCCCGGCGGTGGGCTACAAATATCAACGAGTGAGTACCCAGTTCGTCATTCTTGGGACCTCCGGGTTCATGTGGACCCTGGGGTATGACCTTTAGAACTAACGGTTCCGAACCATGATATCTATTTAAAGGTGGCAATAAATTGCCCAACCCACGCTATGAACCCACAGCAAACATGTGAGGACTCAAAAACAGCGCAGCACTCAATATTCGAAAACAGTGCGTTGGTTGTGCCACACGCAGCTTTGCTCTGATAGCCGCTATGGACTGCGATGTATTATGGGATTGTACGGAGCAGATGCTACCGCCGGCATTAACACAGAAGCATGACCTCGTACCGATTCCATTATTTCTCTCCTTAAAGTACCCTCATAATATTGAGGATCCACCATATATTGAGGCTGGC